>LSQX01074813.1_pt1 | contig 17262 bp, 15 predicted proteins | sample 654561 | NCBI WGS metagenome assembly LSQX01 (sample SAMN04489861, study PRJNA283612) | anaerobic digester metagenome | isolation source: 4 biogas reactors fed with cattle manure at either 37C or 55C with and... | place: Denmark: Kongens Lyngby | collected 2014
GGGTCAAGGAGCAGCTCAAGAAGATCGGCGGGATGGAATTCTACGATGTCCATTTCTCTTACATCGACCGGGATACCCTCGACGAGCAATTTGTATCCGTCCCCGAACAGGGCGGGGGCAAATTGATACCGGAAGGGCAGGGCAAACCTGGCCACGTCTATGTGGTAGGCAAAGGTGACTCGGGCATGATCGGGGTATACAAGCTGGAGAACCAGATAGTTTCCGGGACCGGGAAATTTGAGCGCACCGGCCTGGGCTCCCGGAAAGAAGTGCGGGAATCGATCGACACCGCGTACCGTTATTTCACCGCCAACTGCAAGAGCGTCAGTGCGGGCATAAGTATCAAGACCAAAGACTATCTCATGCATGCCTCGGATCTGCAGGGGATCGGCATGACCTCGGAACTGGCCCTGGCCGAATTCATCGGCCTATGCTCATCGGCTCTGGACCGGCCCATCCAGGACAGCCTGGTGGTGCTGGGCAACATCACCATGGCCGGCACCATCGACAAGATCTCCGATTTTGCCAACGTGCTCCAGGTCTGCGTGGATGCCGGAGCCAAACGCGTCCTCATTCCGGCAGTGTCGGTGGCCGACCTGCAAACCGTCCCCCCGGAACTGCTCATCAAGGTACAGCCCATATTCTACTCCGACGCCATCGACGCCGTGTTCAAGGCCTTGGGGGCGGTGTAGGGCTGACTTTGTGCGGATACGGCAAAAGCGGGTGTTTCTATTCCCATGGACGCTGCAGAATCAATTATTGAATGGTTACAAGAGAAAGTGGATTTGTATAAAAAAGATAACCAAAATGAATAAAGGTATCAATGAGGGGGGATTTTGAATACAATGGCATTAGCATCTAAGCTGAAAAATGATTATATAGAACTGTTAGATGAAACCGTTAATTCAGGGTCTGAACCAAAACTGGCATTGGTGAAAAGAACAGACGGTTGGTCCCAAATACCCAATAACGAGTGGGGAGCAAGAAGAAATACTATCGAATCAGCTTATAAAGTCGAGCTATCGCGGAAATTGGAGTCGTTGGGACATTGCTTTTATGACGCATCAGAAATACAACAATTCCACTGGAGAAATAGAATGTACAGATCAGAGACTGCTGACAAAGAAACGGAGGCAAAAACAATGCCTTTGTTAACGTCATATATTGAGGCCGCAATGGCTGAAGCCCAATATGAACCCTTTGAAGGGGACACTTTTTATGCGTTTATCCCGTCTTGTCCAGGTGTATGGTCAAATGAATGTACAATAGATGATTGCAAACGCGACTTAAGAGAAGCGCTGGAATTTTGGCTAATATTAAAATTACGGGACAACGACTACATTCCGGTAATAAATGGTTTGGACCTCAATTCTATTGAGGAATTGGAGGTTTAAATGAGTGCATTGAAATGGAGAGAGCTGGTCAAATGTTTGAAATCAATAGGATTTAAGGGCCCGTTTAAACAAAAAGGCAGACCACATCCGTTTTATATGACAAGAGGGGAAACCAAACTGCGCATTCCTAACGTCCATGGAGATGCGATTGGAGAATCTTTACTGTCTTTGCTTAGGTCTCAAGGAAACATTTCCAAAGAGGAGTGTAAAATTGCCTAAGCCCAAATTGTTGGGTGATGATAGATAAGAATGGTGAGACCGATTAAATTATTGATTACGAGGAGGTTGGCTTCTGCCGGCCTTTTGTTTTTGCTTTTGTTTTGAGTCAGATTAGCGGTTACATTTTGGAGATTGCGAGCCTCAGCGGTTGATAATCACGATAAGTTTTGTAAAAATAATAATTGCACATGTTTGACAATGCACTGGAATCATTGCTTGGAATAAGGAGGCTACATAACAATGACTGAGCATGTTTTATCCGATATTTACCGGATAGAGATACCGCTGCCCAATAATCCGCTGAGAAGCCTTAACTCTTATTTGATCAAGGGCGGGGACAAGAACCTCCTCATAGACACTGGTTTTAACCAACCGGAATGCCGGGCGGCTATGGACGAGGGTTTGCGGGAACTGGGGTTTTCCATGGAGGATACCGATATTTTCGTGACTCATATCCATGGGGATCACTCTGGTTTGGTGAAGTATCTGGCCTCACCTCAAACCCGGGTGTTTTGCGATTCTTACACCGCCCGGGCTTTTGCCGATAGTCCCTCTGATTACTGGCATTATTTTGATCAGCTATTGGTCCAGAGCGGGCTTCAGGGAATTGCCCATACAGATCATCCCGGCTACAAATACAAATCAGCGGCCGTTGATAGCGTACACATAGTAAAAGATGGCGACCTGATCGATGTGGGCGCCTACCGATTTCGCTGTATATCTACGCCGGGCCATGCCCCTGACCATATGTGTCTTTATGAGCCCCGCCATGGAATATTGTTCTCCGGCGATCACATCCTGGGCACCATCACTCCTAATAACGCCTTATGGGAACAGCCCTGGACCGTTACCAGAGATCTGTTGCAGGAATATCTGGACAGTCTGGATAAAATCGCGCGGCTGGAAATCAAGATTACTTTGCCTGCCCATAGGGAAATGATCACCGATTGTTACCGGCGCATCCAAGAACTTAAAGACCATCATCAAAAGCGCCTGGAGGATATTCTGAATATCCTGGGTGATGAAAAAATGTACGGGGCCCAGGTCGCCAGCCGGATGAGGTGGGATATGAGAGGTAAGTCGTGGGAGGAGTTTTCCAACGCGCAGAAGATCTTTTCCACCGGCGAGGCTTTGTCCCATTTGACCCATTTGGTTTTGCAGGGAACGCTGGCTCGCGAATTGATGGATGGTCTGGTCTATTATTCTCGGGTGAAGCAATAGACACTGGATGTCAGCCCTTTGATCTGCAAAACCCTTAGTCTTCGATTCCAACCATTTTCATCAGATAACGGGCATTGGATGTACTGCAGCGGCCCGAGCGCAGTTTGTAATCAAATGCGATGGATCCGTTGGTGTAATGCTCCTGGAAGTGATAGTTCCTAAAGTTGGCCCACACCTCTTTTTCCAGCTCGCACAGTTCAAAATCGTGAGTCGAGAGCAGACCGATGGCGCCGTTTTGGCTGAGTTTTCTTAGCACCACCTGAGCGCCGGTGATCCTGTCCAGGGAATTGGTGCCCCGAAATATTTCATCGATCAAATAGATCATGGGCTGGCCCCGCCGGGAATGCTGCAATATCATATTTATCCGCTTCAGCTCGGCATAAAAGGTAGAAACTCCTTCCAGGAGGTCATCCCTGATCTCCATGGACGTGTACAGGTCCATGACCGAGCAGCGGAACTTCGCGGCACATACCGCTCCTCCTGCATAAGCCAACACCAGGTTGATACCGATGGCCCGCAGCCAAGTGCTTTTTCCCGACATGTTGGAACCAGTTACGATGCATGAGTAGTTATCGATATCTATATCATTGCGAACACACTTATCCGGGGGCAAGAGGGGATGGCCCAGCTCACCAGCGGATATTTTCTGCCCCTGACCTTCAATCTCTGGATAAGCCCAATCCGGATGGATATGGGTAATGACCGCCAGACTGGCCAAGGCCTCCATGGTTCCGATCACTCTCAACCAGTCGCCCACTCGGTCACCATAGCGGACCTTCCAATTGGCCAGCCGCAACGCGCATTGGATCTCCCATAGAAGACCGACATTGATGATCAGGTAAAACATGGAGCGGTTCATGTCTATGGCGCCCGATATTTTCCCCAGCTCCTTCATGGCCGTTGAGGCGGGTATGCTCTGCTTCTTCAGTTCGGCTTGCAGGCTGGATATATAGGGATCTTGAAATGGTTCGGTCTCAATGGCTTCCAGCATACCTCCAAAAGAATGTAAACTCTTTTGGAAAGAATACACCGGCTTTAGCGCGCCGCCCGTCTTTTGGTAGGTGAATAGGACAATAAAGCTCTGTAACAGCAAAAGGGCGATGGGGACCAGCAGGGTCAACAGCTGCAGGAAGTACAACACCAGTGATAGGGCAGTGATCAGGGGCAAAAACCGGATGATCTTCATAAACTGGCTCACCGATGAGCTTTCCTCAGCATAGGCGATCAGTTCCTCCGGGTCGCGGTTGGCTTCGGGGGCCAGCCAGCCTCGACATTCCAGGCCTTGACAAAATTCCAGCTTGCCAGCCAATTCCTTGATTGCCCCTTGGCGGGCCAGGATGGAATCAGGCTCTTGGGGGGGTTCCGCCAGCAGCTGGTATAAATGCTGCCGGCCACAATAGGTCCGGGCCACGGAGATCCATTGGAACAGTGATTTGGGCCCGAAGATGTCCAGATCAGTGCTGTAAGGATGATCGGGATCGGCAAATTCCTGGCCTTGATCAGTGAACTTCACCCATTGTTCGCTCAGACGATCCTGGTATTGCTGATTGATTTTGACCATCGCCCGCGCAATGTTCAAGCGGGCTTCTACCTGATCATGGCGGTGTATGATATAGATGAAGACCAGCAGAAAAGGCAGGCCAACGTACAAGGCTTGCCGGGCCGTACCCAGATAACCGGCCATCAGGACCGCCAACGCCCCGACCACAAATACCACTAAACGCAGATTGCTTATAATATCAAAGCTGCGCTTTTGCAGCCTTTCTTCTTTATCAAAGTCCTGCCGGCGCAGCAGGAATAGCTGTTCAGTTGACATGAAATCCTCCTTAAGCAGCAGCCGATCGATTCATAAATACCAGATTCAGCAACCCTGTTCTCAATAGTCTTTCATGAAACCGATATATTTTACAACTCAATTAGGCGGTTTTCGAGTTGATTCTCTGCCCAGGCAGAATATGATAGCGGCTATGCAATCGATGGGGATGGAACTCCAGGCGATGAAATGCAAAGGCGGCCGGCAAATACCCCCGCTGTCACCCTGTAAATGATATACTCATCCTGTAATAAAAAAACAGGTTTCGAAGAACGTTTAACCAGCCACTGACAACGAATTGATTAAGCTGAAGGGTTATTTATGAGCTTATTGAGTCTTAAGAAGAAATCTCTTTTATTGATCGCCGGAGCAGTGTGGTCGATGGCCGGGATCATGGTAATGAAGACCGGTTTTCCATTTGTCCTGGAATCAGAGCACGTCTCATGGGACCTGATGGGCGGCATTATCGTTTTCCTGGTTTTTTATCTGAGGATCTTTTCAAAGCTGGTCTATAGACATGAGCATAGGATCCGCCAGTATGCCAGCGAGCGTTTGCCATTTTGGTTGTTTTTTGATCTCAAGTCGTATCTATTTGTTGTCGTGATGATGGGCGGTGGAATATTACTTAGGAAGCTAGATCTGATTCCCCATTGGTTCATTGCCTTCTTTTATTCAGGGTTGGGCATCGCGCTATTTGCCTGCGGCATAAGGTTCATCGTGCGGTTCTTCAGATATGAAGGTGGCTTCAAAGTTATTCATAGACTGGATAAGTGGATTGAAAATGAAGATCAAGCAGGTATTGATACAATAGAGCCAAAACCCGATGGAATCGGGGCAGCCGGGCAAAAAGACCCGACTGGGCCAGATGGGGCCGGATCTGCGCCCGAACAAGGCCGAAAATAGAATTGAGCAGCAGAATAAACAGGACGTTCATCTGTTTTTTCGGCAATTCTGCGGCCTTTCTAATCTTTGTCGTTCTCATCCTCCATCAGTATACGGCTGCATTCATAATTGTTCTTACCCAAAGGACAGCTGTTGCTGGCGCTGCACGAGCTGCAGCCATGCTTTTTTGCTCTCCGCACATAATAAATTGATGCGATCAAACCGGCAATAACCAAAGCAATTATCAGATAATCCCCAATGTTCATGAAGTTGTGCCTCCTTTCCAAAAGGGCTTATATGCCCTCCCCAACGAATTGACCAGGGATACGCGGTATTCTTAAGCAAATATTAGTTTGCACAGATTATACACGATAAATGCTATTACCCATGCGATTCCACATTGGGCGACTACCAATAACGCAGCTTTCAGGCTTGATTGCAGTTCTCTGCGGATGACGGCGATGGCTGCCACACAGGGCGTGTACAATAGCGTGAAAGCAAGAAAGCTCACCGCGGTGAACGAAGTAAACATGGAGTTCAGGACTGAAGGCAGGTCCGCCGCGCTGCTTTGAGTCAAAACGCCTAAGGTGCTTACCACCGCCTCTTTGGCCATCAGGCCCGTAACCAGCGCGGTCGAAATACGCCAGTCATCGAATCCCAGCGGTCTAAACAGGGGGGCCAGCCACTGTCCGAATATGGCCAGCATACCTTCGCTGCTGTCAGCAACCAGATTAAAACGCACGTCAAAGTTCTGCAAAAACCAGATGATGACGGTAGCGATAAATATGATCGTGAAGGCCCGCTGTAAGAAATCACGGGCTTTTTCCCACATCAATAGCATCACGGTCTTGAAAGAGGGGAAACGATAATTTGGAAGTTCCATTACAAAGGGTATAGGCCGGCCGCGCATGAAGGTACGGTTGGAACCAAGGGCAAACAAGACGCCGACCAGTATGCCGGACAAGTATAATCCGATCATGACCAGCGCCTGGTAATTGACGAAAAAGGCGGCAGTAAACAAAGCGTAAATCGGGATTTTGGCGGAACAGCTCATAAATGGAGTCAGCAAAATGGTCATTATCCGATCGCGTTCTGAGGATAGGGTACGGGTTGCCATCACTGCCGGAACGGTACAGCCGAACCCGATCAGCATGGGGACGATACTCCGGCCCGACAGTCCTATTTTACGCATCAGTTTGTCCATTACAAACGCTACCCGGGCCATATAGCCGGTGTCTTCCAATATGGATAGAAAGAAGAACAGGGTAATGATGATCGGCAGGAATCCCAAAACGCTGCCGACCCCCGCGAATACACCGTCCACCACCAGGCTCTTAACCGTCGGGTTTATGCCAAAAGAGGTCAATCCGGCGTCAACCAGATCGGTCAGGGCGGTTATGCCGAGGGCCAACCAATCACTCAGATAGGCGCCGATCAAGTTGAAGGTCAGCCAGAAGATGGTCAGCATTATTCCCAGGAAGACGGGGATGGCCAGATACTTGTTGGTGAGGATGGAATCGATTTTGACACTTCTCCGGTATTCGCGGCTTTCTCCAGGGCGGACCACCGTGGTGGCGCACAGATTCTCGATAAAGCTGTAGCGCATATCGGCCAGGGCTGCATATCGATCCATCCCATGCTCGGTTTCCATCTCTACAATACTGTGCTCTATCAGTTCCAATTCATTTTGGCTCAGTTCCAGCTGGGAAATGATGTAGTCATCGCCCTCAATGATTTTGGTGGCCGCAAACCTGGGGGGTACCCCCAGTCTTTCCGCATGATCCTCGATTATATGAGAGATCGCGTGTATGCACCGATGCACCGGACCGGGTGAGCAAAAATCGGTTCGCTGGGGGTAGCGCTTGTTCCTGGCATCGCTGATCATCCTATTGATCAGTTCATCGATGCCTTCATTCTTTACGGCGCTGATCGGTACTACCGATATCCCAAGTTCTCGGGACATCTCGTCAATATCGATGGTGCCGCCGTTATCTCGTACCTCATCCATCATGTTAAGGGCCAATACCATTGGTATCTGCATTTCAATCAATTGCAGGGTTAGATAAAGATTACGCTCTATATTGGTTGCATCCACAACGTTGATAATGCCATCCGGCTTATTGTTCAAAATGAAATCGCGGGTGATGAGTTCTTCACTGGAATAAGTGCGAAGTGAATAAATACCGGGCAAATCGACCACAGTGCAATTTTTGGCAATACGTATTTCCCCGAACTTCTGGTCCACGGTAACCCCCGGGAAATTGCCGACGCGCTGATTGGAACCGGTCAGTTGGTTAAACAGGGTCGTTTTGCCGCTATTCTGGTTTCCCACCAATGCAAACAACATATCTTTAGGCCTCCACCGGTTCAACTTCTATTTTTTCCGCGTCTTCTCTGCGGAGGGTAAGGGTATAACCTCTAAGGCGTATTTCTATGGGATCCCCTAATGGAGCGATATGGCGAATCGTCACCTTTGTTTTGGGTATGAGGCCCATATCCAGAAGCCGGCCCCGCAATGCGCCGTTGCCCCCGACTTTAGTGATTACGGCAGGTTTTCCCTTGGAAAGCTGATTCAGCAACATGGGATGGCATCTCCTTAGCATTATCTCTTTTTACCGCTAGTTAGTCTTTGCTAACTGTGAGATTAATGCTAATCGCATTTGATTGTCAACAGGTTTTATGTTCATTGGATCCGTTTTTTTAAAACATTGACCGAACTGGCCCAATTAAATTGGAAAAAGGAGATTCAGAGAGAGGGGAGGCTATCCTTAACCGACGGTGATTGCAGTTACGGGACATTCCTCTTCCGCCTCTTGAGCGCATTCTTCCAAGTCCTCAGGTATCTCATCAACGATAACCGTTGATATCATTTCATCATCTAATTCAAACACCTCGGGGCAGGTTATCTCACAAAGTCCGCAGCCAATACAAATGTCTCTGTCAACGCTTGCTTTCATAATGGACCCTCCTGTTGCATTTTATGGATGGCAATTGGCTCGCCAGGGCGCCGAATAGGGCGCATTTCCTAAAGGCACAATCTATGATACCTTAAAGACAGCCGTAACACTAATTTTGCCGGCCAGGACTGTGAGGCTCCGGCGCAGGATGGGTGACTTGATCTGTGAACAGGATACTGAGGCTTCTGCTGAAGATCCCTTCCTATTTGAAAATTGACATCAAGAAGGATTACCAGTTGGTGCGGAGATTGCAGCAGGTGGTGTTTCCGGATAAAAAGATTCCCTATCGGGTCATGGATTGTCATATCAATTCGCCGGATGATGCGCGTGATATTCCCGCGCGGATTTTTTTGCCGAAGGGGGATCGCAAGCCCGGGGCCTTGATCTTTTTCCATGGCGGGGGATGGGTGATCGGCGATATTGGGACCTATACGATCACCTGTCTGAATATGGCGGAGATGACGGGGCGGGCGGTTTATTCAGTGGATTACCGGCTGGCTCCGGAGCATCCTTTTCCGGCTGGGCTGGAAGATTGCTACCTGGCGGCCGCCGCCATGTTTGACCATCCCGACTGGCTTGACGTGGATGATACCTCCGAAATCACTTTGATCGGGGATTCGGCCGGCGGGAATCTGGCCGCGGTGGTTTCCCAGATGTTCAGGGACCGGGGGCGGGAGGTCCCGGCCCGGCAGGTTTTGCTCTATCCTTCCACCCACTGGGACCGCTCGGAGGATTCGCCGTTTGCATCCATCCGGGCCTATGGGCGGGAATACGGACTGACGGCGGAGAATATAGAAGACTACATGACCTTGTATGAGCCCAACCTGGAGAAACGGAAGGATCCTTATATTTCGCCGCTGATGGCCTCGGACCTGTCAGGCCAGCCGGAGACCCTGGTCATTACCGCCGAGTTTGATCCGCTGCGCGACGAGGGCGAGGCTTATGGGGAGGCCTTGCGCCAAGCCGGCAACCGGGTCAGAGTTCACCGCATCCCTGATGCTGCCCATGGATTCATTGCTTATCCCAAGTTTGCCCGCCCGGTAGTGGAAGCTTATGAGGTAATCAACGCTTTTCTCAATGATTAGACACGGCCGGCATTTAGCTAGTACATAGGTTTCTATGGATGGGAAAGGGGACGATCCGAGACTACTGATAAAGTACCTGTTTTGTCATCCAGAGGAGCCAAAGGCGACGAAGGATCTCATCAAAAACGCCTTATTATTGGTTTATACAGGTGTAAGATGCTTCGCTAACGCTCAGCATGACATATTAAGACACTTTTTCAGTGGACTCGGACGGAGCGAGCCGTCCGTTCCTCATCTAAATGATTCCGTGCAGGCTTCCTCCGGGTGCTCCCAGTCGATCGACCTGTCGGGTGACCGCCGGATCCTCGATCAGGGGCGCGGCATGATGGGGCTTCAACCGGGCATCAATGATCAGGGGACCGCGGCAGCCCCAATGCTTATGATCGGTGAAACTGCCCACCCCGTATACATCGTTGGCCGGATTGGAACGGGTGAAGGTGGCCCACAGGAAATTATCGAGATGACGGGCCACAAACTCACTGTCGTCCACCAGCACCAGGAGAGCGATATCATCGGGGACCCCGGCATCGGTCAAATACTGTTCCAGCCGGGCGGCATCGGTTTCGCCTTGCCGGGCATCGGTGACCCGGGGCCCGTTGACGGCTATTATCCCGGGCAAAGGCAGGGTTGGCTGCCTGAATCCCTCCGGCAGATGTAAGCGGTCGTGGAGGCTGGTAGCCAGTCGGCGCCGGGTTGGACCGGCGGCGGCGATGACCAGTTTGGAACCCTGGTTGAATCCGCTGCCGGTGTAATCCAAGGTGTCCATGGTGCTGCAGGTCTGAAAATGCAGATCCCGCTGCCAGTCTACCCGTTCCAGCACATGACGGAAATAGGCGGGGACATCACTGATGTCCAGGCGGGGTTCGTCTTCGTAGGCACAGATGAACAAGTATTTGGCCAGCGAAGCCTGGCCGAAGCCCAGGATGGCATTGGCCACGGTCAGTATCTCCAGGGGCTCCCGGGGGGCATAAGGGATGTAACGTTCCCGTCCGATGGCCAGCAGCAGGGGATGGACGGCGGCGGCATCAACGGCGTGCAGGCTGGCCACGCCGGGAATGGACATGGGGGTGACCGGTCCGGTTATCTCGTGGATGAGGTTCCCGAAAATAGTATCCTCCTGCGGGGGCCGGCCCACCACCGTAAATGGCCAGATCGCGTCTTTACGATGATAGACTCGTTCTACGTTCATAAAAGGGAAGGGGTGGCGCTGGGCATAGTAGCCATAGTGGTCGCCAAAGGGCCCTTCGGTTTTGGTTTGGCCGGGGGCAACCGTGCCGGTGATGCAAAAATCAGCGTCAGTCGCGATGGCGAAGCCCTGGTCATAGCAATAGCGGAAACGCCGTCCGGCCAGCAGACCCGCAAAAGCCACCTCCGGCAATATTTCCGGCAAGGGCATGATAGCGGCCAGGGTATGGCTGGGGGGACCGCCCACAAACACGCTGACCCGCAGCGGTTGGTTGCGAGCGATGGCATTGGTGTGATGAATTCCGATATCACGCTTGATCTGATAATGGAGGCCGATTTCACGGTCCTGAACGTAATCGTTGCCCGCCATCTGGATCCGGTACATGCCCAGATTGGAGCGCATGATCCCCGGCTCCAGGGGGTTCTCGGAATAGACTTGGGGGAGCAGGATAAACGGTCCGCCGTCATCCGGCCAGCATTTGATCTGCGGCAGTTGACTGATGGTGGTTTGGGATTCCATAACCGGCGCCTGCTTGACCTTGCGGGGCAGGGCCTTCCAGCCGGTCCGGGTCAGGCCTGCATATCTCCAGGGGTGCCGCCGCACAGCTTCCAGTTCGGCGGCGGTATGCATGATGCGCATGACTTTATCCAGGGTAGCCCGGAAAATAAAACGGGCCCGCTCCATGGTGCCGTACAGGTTGGACACCGCCGGGAAAGGGCTGCCTTTGACCCGCTCGAAAAGGATGGCCGGCCCTCCCGCCTGGAATACCCGGCGGTGTATTTCGGCCATTTCCAGATTGGGGTCGGTCTCTTCGTGAATTCGGACCAGGTGACCGTGCTTTTCCAGGTCCAGTACGCATTCCCGGGTGTTTTTATATATCATGCGGTCAGAAGCTCCTTTGATTGATTAAGGCGGATCACGTTGCCAAGCTTACCAAAATCCCTGCAGCTCAGCGGCACTCAACTCTTTACTTAAGAATTCCTCGGGCAAACCGATTTGTCGAGCTAAACGTATTCCGGCCATCGGCTATGATTTGTATTGTATCATTTGCGGCCGGGTTTACCGACATTCCTTTAGTAAAATATTGTTTTATTATATACTCTGTCTAATGCGTTTTCACATCACCGGGCATTGAGGTAAGACATGACAGCAAGCCAGGGGAAAGCAGGCCGAAGATGGAACATAAAAAATGGTTACGGATGGATAACGCTTCGAAAATCTTTCCGGCCACCATGACCGCGACCGATACCAAGGTTTTCCGTATGAGTGCAGCGGTTCGGGATCAGGTAGACCCGGACATATTGCAGCAGGCCTTGGATGAAACCTACGATTACTTCAGGCTTTATCACGCGGTGCTGCGGCGGGGCATTTTTTGGTACTACCTGGAGGACAGTGAGCAGAGACCTCAGGTTCAGTTGGATGATCAACCGGCCTGTGCGCAGATTTACCATTTCGATAAGAGGAATCTGCTTTTCCGGGTGCTGTATTACCGCAACCGGATTCATTTGGAAGTTTTCCACGCTCTTTCCGATGGGACCGGTGCGCTATGGTTTCTGGATCACCTGCTCTACAACTACACCATCCGCCGCTACCCCGAGATTTTTAAAGACCAGGTCTTGAATTATCCCGGCAAAGGCTCGCAAAAACAGCAGTTTGATGATAGCGCCGCGCGCTATTTCGGCCATGAGGGGGACTGGCTGTTTTCCCGTCCGGTGCGGGTTGCGGTAAATACGGTAGCCCGGGTGGGTAAAGCGGTTGGGAAAGCGGCCCTGGGTGTCTCCGGGAAAGCCAGAGGTGCAGCCGGTGACCACAAAGAATCAACCAGGAAAAAGCCTAAAGCCCGGGTGTATCACGTTCGCGGCACGAAAACCCCGGATCATCGGATGCGGCTGGTGGAAGCGGACATGCCGGCGGCGGAGGTGCTGCGGCTGGCCCATGCAGCCGGGACTACCCTGACCGTCTATTTGACGGCGCTGTTTGTCGATGCGGTATACCGGGATGCCCCCCGGCCCAAGGAGGTGGGGACAATCGCGGTGTCGGTGCCGGTGAATCTGCGTTCCTATTTCAAATCTTCTTCGGCCCGGAATTTTTGGTCTACCCTGCATGTTGGATATACCTACGGGCAAAATGGGGCGGAAGGTGACAGCATCGAGTCGATCTGTCGTTCGCTGGACCGACAGTTCAAGGATCAGCTGACCGAGGAAAAGCTCAGGAAGAAACTGAATCAGCTGAGGGCTTTGGAAGAGATCCTTTTCTTTCGGCTGGTCATTCGGCCGGTCAAAGACCTGGCCTTGAAGATCGCCAATGCCAGGCGTAATCGTAATCTGACCCTGGCCATGTCCAATATTGGCCAGGTCGCCTTTCCCGCAGAGGTTGATCCCTATATCGAACAGCTGTATGCGCTGACCTCGGCGGCCAGGCCCCATTTCGTTTCCATCAGTCACGGGGATCGTCTGACCATCTGTTTCACTTCCCCGTTTATGGAAACCGAGATTCAAAGGAATTTTATCACCACCCTGACCGAAAAAGGGGTACCGGTTACGGTGGCTGTGAATAGGGTCAGTATTGAAGAAATGCCGGAGATGAAAGAGGGGGTGGGAAGGGGATGAGATATTGCGGCAGTTGTAAGGTTGATATTCTGGGGGATTGGGATACCTGTCCGCTCTGCCTCAATCCGGTCCGGACCCAGGGTGTTGTGGCGCAGGAATCACCCTTCCCGGATATTCCCCTGCGCTTTCACAAACATCTGGCGATCAGGATTCTGACTTTCCTGTCGGTGATTACGGTAGCTTTATCCTTCATTATTCATCGGATATGGCCGACCCACATCAACCGGCCGGTGTTGATCCTGTTTGGGGTCATCAGCATGTGGCTGATCGTCGGCTCGATTATCCGCAAGAGGCGCAACATTGCCAAAAGCATCGTCTATCAGATTGCCCTGCTTTCCTTGCTGAGTGCTCTCTGGGACTATTACACCGGGTGGACGGGCTGGTCGATAAATTATGCTATTCCCATTATCTGCAGCGGTGCCTTGGCGGCGATGTTCGTCTCAGTCCGGGTGGTAGAACTGGAGGTGGGGGATTACGTGCTGTACATGGTGATTGCAGCGCTTTTGGCGTTGATACCGCTGCCGGTATTTCTTCTGGGCTGGATATCTCATCCGGTTCCGACCTTTGTCTCGGTGTGCCTGAGTGTAGTAATGCTGGTAGCGGTCCTGGTTTTCAGGGGCGGCGAGATTCGCGCCCAGCTCCAGAAGCGCATGCATATTTAGTGTCAGGGGGACGGTTCTGTTGACACTGACACTCACGTAAAGATGCGCAAAAAAAATAGGCCGGCGAGGAAACCGGCGCGAAAAGGGAATTGGATTAATTTATGATTAATATTAATACTTATTATAATGGAGGTCAATCGTTATAGAAATAATTTGACTCTGATTTGCGCTCATTCTGATTCAAAAACAGGTGTCGGAAGGAGAAAGTTAACAGGTCGCGGGAATACAAGGGGGAGCTTGATGAGTATCTCGAAATATTCTAATGGCTATTATAAGTAAACAAGCATAGCAGGGAGTGAGGAGCACTATGATTAAAATATCGATTCCGGGGGGAGAGGACTTGCAACTTCATCACTTGGTTTTGGACATGAACGGCACCATAACCACCGACGGTCAGGTGATCGCAGGCATCCCGGAACGCCTTGCGCAGCTAAAGGATAAAGTGAAGGTCTATTTATTGACGGCCGACACATTTGGAACAGGAGCTCAGGCTGCCCGCGAACTGGGTATCGAGTTGTTCACCGTAAGTTCCGAGAACGGTACTACGGACAAGGCGAAATTTATTTCTGCCCTTGATCCCCCCGGTGCTGCGGCCATAGGAAACGGTAATAATGATATTGCCATGTTTAAGCAAGCCCAGTTGTCTATAGCCGTTATTGGCCGGGAGGGATGTTGTGCAGCATCATTGCTTAGCGCGGATGTTGTGGTCAACCAAATTAATGATGCCCTGGATCTGCTGCTCAACCCGTTGCGGCTGATAGCAACATTACGTACATGAAAAAAGATCAACCCTTACGGTGTCAAGAGTTCCCCCGGCACCTCCGCTGGGGCGCAAAGACGTGAGAAAAGGCCGGCGGGGAACCGGCGTGAGAAAGGAATTGGATTCAGTGGCTGCCAATCGCGCTCTAGACACCAAGAACCCGCCGGAACCGGCGGGTTCTTGGTTTAGCAGACTCATCTTGATCTGCAAATTTAGTATGGGCCGGTCTTAAAGCACCACTTCATTTCCAGTCGGAGGTCTTTGGTCTCGATCTACAACTTAATACGATCACAGCAGATGGGGGTCATTTTCCCAACTGAACAGACTCTTCGGATCTGCCGCATTGGTATCACGGCCATTGGGAGGTAAGTTCCTGGCGGTGACCGGATCGGCCGGGGTGGAAATCACATTGAGATCAGCAGCACCGCGGGCATTATCCTGTCGCCAGACATCGTAGCTGTCGGATTTCATCGGAGTCAGGTCCACGTCGTCGAGTGAGATGCCCATGGCCGCAGCTACACCCTTGCCATAATCAGGGTCGGCCATATAACAATGATTGATATGCCTGTGTTTGATCTGCAGAGTCGAACAGCCCATGTTGCGAGCCGTATTCTCACAAAGCGCCAGTTGCTGTTCAGGGCTCATCCCCCGGAACAGAAGCCCGGGCTGGGTGTAATAATCATGATCATCCTCGCGGAAATCATACTGATAGACATCGCCGCCCTCCTGGACAGGCTCCGCGCTCCTGGGGTCGTCGGTCCAATTGCCATAGCTGTTGGGCTCATAGTGGAGTTCGCTGCCCATGTTGCCATCCACCCTCATCAGGCCATCCCGATGGAAGCTATGCGGATGCTTCACACCCTGCGGACTGTTGACCGGAATCTGGTGATGGTTTACCCCCAGGCGATAGCGATGGGCATCCCCATAGGAAAACAACCGGGTCTGGAGCATACGGTCGGGGGAATAGCCTATGCCCGGCACATTGTTGGCGGGATTGAAGGCTGATTGCTCCACGTCGGCAAAATAATTATCCGGGTTCCTGTTCAGCACGATTTCACCCACCTCAATCAGGGGGAAGTCTTTCTTCAACCACATTTTGGTCAGATCAAAGGGGTTGTAGGGCATATTTCTAGCCTGCTCCTCGGTCATGACCTGTATAAACAGGGTCCATTTCGGGAATATCGCCTTCTCGATGGCTGTATAGAGGTCTCTCTGGTGACTCTCCCGATCCTTCCCTACTACCATTTCAGCTTCTTGATCCGTAAGATTCTGAACACCCTGCTGACTGCGGAAATGGAATTTCACCCATACCCGCTCGTTGGCAGCGTTTATCAGGCTGTAAGTATGACTGGAGAATCCGTGCATATAACGATAGGAGGAAGGGATACCGCGATCACTCATCGTGATTGTTACCTGGAGCAATGACTCCGGAAGGGATGTCCAGAAGTCCCAGTTGTTATTGGGGCTGCGCATATTGGTGCGGGGATCGCGTTTGACGGCATGATTCAGATCGATAAATTTCTTGGGATCCCGGAAAAAGAACACCGGGGTATTGTTTCCGACCAGATCCCAGTTGCCCTCGTCAGTGTAAAATTTTACGGCAAATCCGCGGATGTCGCGCTCGGCATCGGCGGCGCCGCGCTCCCCGGCTACGGTGGAAAAGCGCATAAACAATCCGGTCTTTTTTCCAATCTCGGAAAAGACCCTGGCTTTGGAAAACTTCGTTATGTCATGAGTTACCACAAACTCCCCGAATGCTCCAGATCCCTTGGCGTGCATCCGGCGCTCCGGGATGACCTCCCGGTTGAAGTGAGCCTGCTTTTCGAGCAGCCATGCGTCCTGTATGACTTGGGGCCCTCTTTTTCCGGCGGTCATCGTATCCTGGTTGTTAATGACGGGAGCACCATTCTCACGGGTAATGCCTGGGAACTCCCCTTTTACATCATTACGGCTCGGCAGGCTTTCACCTAATCCGTTCTTTTGCATTGGATCATTATCTTTCATCATAAACACCTCTTTCAAAAAGATTTAGCGGATAAATTACCGCTAGCTATAGTGAGCATAACATAAGCAACTAGATTTGTATGCATTAAAATAGGCAATAGGTCCCGGGTGTCGAGGACGGTCTGTTGGGGCCATCCGCGATCCGAAAGCGGGATACCCTGATTAACGGGATTTACCGCTGGTTATCGCTGACCCCCTGTTTGGCGGCAAAGGGTGTTGAAACACGTTAAAAAGCGTCAAACATAAACCCGAACAGGGTAACAAAAAAAACCCGCCGATACCGGCGGGTTCTTGGTTTACCATGGTGGGCCATCCGCGACTCGAACGCGGGACACCCTGATTAAAAGTGAGGTGCTCTACCAACTGAGCTAATGGCTCCCTATTTGAAAGGCGTATATATCTTATCCTGCTGATTTTACTTTGGCTGGGGCGGGAGGACTCGAACCTACGCATGCGGGAGTTAAAGTCCC
>LSQX01378251.1_pt1 | contig 17262 bp, 15 predicted proteins | sample 654561 | NCBI WGS metagenome assembly LSQX01 (sample SAMN04489861, study PRJNA283612) | anaerobic digester metagenome | isolation source: 4 biogas reactors fed with cattle manure at either 37C or 55C with and... | place: Denmark: Kongens Lyngby | collected 2014
ATCCTTCGAATATCGTTCGAATATAGCTCAAACAGATCCGAAGGAGTAACGGGTTTGTTACGGGCAAATTAATACAGAATTAAAAGCCATATAAGGCGATTCACAGGGAATGGGGTTACCCTGTGCTAATTGAATGCAAACCGACCATACAGAATCTGATTAAGCTGCGATGCAACCTTGCCGGGTAACGTTTTCTTACCCGATGATGCTCCTCTCAATATTCCAGTATTAACCTTTTTATTTGATATTTAACAGTATCATAGCCTGTTAGGATGAACAAGATTTATTTTTTGTTTGTTCAACGGTAAGAATCACAGTAAAAAAACAATTAGAGAGCAAGATGAAAATGCTGGTCCCGTTCTTTTTTGGAGTCTCTCTTCTTCTGCTCACCTCATTCATTTCTTCTGATGACACGAGGGAGGATAACGTTGTGATGGTGGTGAATTTTGAACAGCTTCAGCCATTGTTGCAAAAAGAGAATGATACGGTCTACCTTATCAACTTCTGGGCAACATGGTGCGCACCCTGCCTGAATGAAATACCCTATTTTGAACAGCTGGGAGAGAAGTACCGCGATAAGAAAATGAAAATTGTCATGGTCAGTCTTGATTTCCCCGATCAGCTGCAGACAAGGCTTATCCCCTTCATTGAGAAAGAGAAGATGAAGAATGAGGTAATCCTTCTGGATGATCCCCGTTCCAACCGCTGGATTCCCCTTGTAGACCAAGAGTGGACCGGTGCGATACCTGCCACTCTCATCTATGGCAACGGTTTCAGAAAATTTTACCAGAAAGAATTTTCTTTCGGTGAACTGGAGGAGATCATTCTTCCATTATTGACTGATTCACATTATAAAAATCAATAATTTCATTCATATGAAAAGGATGTTCTTTATTTTATCTGTTTTTGCACTCGGTGCGGTTGCACTGAATGCACAACCAATCGCAGTGGGAGAGACAGCGCCTTCGTTTTCTCTGAAAAATATAGATGGCAGCACCGTCGCGCTATCAGACTACACGAACGAAAAGGGGGTGTTCGTGATCTTTTCCTGCAATCCCTGTCCCTACGTGCAGGCTTATGAAGAACGGATGATCCGGTTGCATCAGGAGTTTGCCCCGCAGGGTGTTCCCGTGGTGCTGATCAATCCCAATGATCCTGTTGCACAACCTGCTGACTCGTTCGATGAGATGAAAAAGAGGGCGGCTGAGAAAAAATACCCCTTTCCATACCTTGCAGATGAAGGACAACTGATCTATCCTGCCTACGGTGCATCACGTACCCCGGAGGTCTTCCTCCTGAAGAACAGGGGTGATGGAAGTTTCGTTGTCACCTATACAGGAACCATCGATGATAATTACCAGGATGAGTCGGCTGTGGAAGAGCATTTTGCGGCCAATGCAGCACGGTCATTACTGGAAGGAAAGGATCCCGATCCGGCAACAACAAAAGCAATTGGCTGCGGCATCAAAGCCAGAGAATAAATTATTTTTAGGTTATCTGCGCAGAATAAAGATGCGGTACAAATCCGTCAGGTCGCTCGCTCATCAGAGAAAGGTATCAATAATGAGATATCTGTTGAACGACCTGACGGTCTATTTTTTTCAGTACTGCATGAAGCTATATCCCTTTATTCGCTCTTCCCGTTGTTGAACGAGGTAAGCTCTTTCTCCCTTCTCTTCACCATGCGCCGATAGGCAAAGCGCAACAGCAGAATCATCAGAATAACCAGCAGTACCGCTACCAGGATGGGAGTGAAAAGTGACATGACGGAGAACCCTGTGGCTGCCACGCCTTCACCGGTAGAAACAACCGGGTTGCCTGTACCCGCGGTGAAGCCGGTAGAGAGGAGCCGTGTGAATGCACTTCCGCTCTGGATAGTGGCCGCCGCGCCTCCACCTACCACAAACCCCATGATCCATCTGATCCATTCATTCTCAGCGGGAAAAACGGAGGTCATCAGCAGTGTGCCGGCGCCGACGGAGAGTGGCGTGGCGATGCTATCCAGCAGATTGTCTACAAGGGGGATGTAATAGGCCAGCACTTCCACCACGGCAGCCACACCGAAACTGATGAGTGCGGGAACAGAACCCATCCATTCGAAGCTCTCACCCAGAGGCAGCAATCCGAAACGGGAGGCGATCCCTGCCACCAGCAGCGGGATGAAAACCCTGAATCCGGTGCTGGCACTTAATCCGATGCCAAGTGCAATGGCGCTGATTGTTTCGATGTTCATTTCCATAGTCCAAATTTAAAGAAGAGTTGCCAAACAGCCGTTGGACTCGCTAACTTCCTTTTGGTTTAACGCCGCATGCTTCTCCTGTAGGTTCATCCTCAGAACGATACCAGAGATCGCTGTATTCGTCGGGGTGTCTTCTGAACTTGACAAGGATATAGGAACAGGATGGAATTACCTGATATTTTTTTTCACGGGAGTAATTGACCATTTCATTAAACAATCTAGCTGCGATCCCCTGTCCTTCCAGCTCGGGGCGTACACCGGTATGATATGCGTTGAGGAGGTTGTCCTTCACTTCAAAATCGAGCTCGGCAATCTGCCGCCCCTCTTTCTCAATAAAAAAGCTGCCCTGGTTTTTGTCGTTTATTCTGAATTGAATATCCATAAATATTTTGTTATTAAATGTGATTTACTTTTTCTTAAACGTTTTTGTCTGCAGATTTGTTGCATGGGTAAATGGAACGATCAGGCGCTTCCAGTCAGATCATGCTTGCATCAGATAACTATGCACAGATAATTCTCTGTTTTTTTATGTTTTTTGTATCTTTGAGGATATAATCACTTAAAAAATATCAGGATGAAACGTTTTTCTATCAGTTTCCTTATACTTGCTTTGTGCACCCTCGGTGTATTCTCAGCAACGGTAGACACGGTGAGTGTGTTTAGCGAAAAGATGAATAAAAACATCAAAGCGGTCGTTATCAAGCCACAATCATATGAAGCACAGGCTGCACACCCCGTGCTCTATCTGCTGCATGGCTACAGCGGACGTTACGATGGCTGGATTAAGGATGCACCACATATCAAGGAGCTGGCCGATCAGTACGGAATGATGATCGTATGTCCCGATGGTGGTTTCAGCAGCTGGTACTGGGATAGCCCTGTCGATTCAACCTATCAGTATGAGACCTTCGTCTCAAAGGAGCTGACCGCCTGGGTGGATAAGCAATACAAAACGGTAGCCTCGCGTGAGGGACGTGCCATCACCGGTCTGAGCATGGGTGGCCACGGCGGATTGTATCTGGCTTTCCGCAATCAGGAGGTGTTCGGTGCCTGCGGAAGCATGAGCGGGGGAGTGGACATACGTCCTTTTCCATACAGCTGGGAGATGTCAAAACGTCTGGGGCAGCAGAGCGAGCAGCCGGAGAACTGGGAGGCATACAGCGTGATGGGTCAACTCCATCTTCTGACACCCGATGCTTTGAAGATCATCGTCGATTGCGGCACGGAGGATTTCTTTTATCATGTAAACAAACGACTGCACGATGAGCTGCGCTACCGCAACATACCGCACGATTTCATCTCCCGCCCGGGCGCACACAACGGACCGTACTGGAGCAACGCGGTGAAGTATCAGATGCTCTACTTCAATGAGTTTTTTAATACCCAGAATTAACTACTCAGAACTCAGAACCCAGAGGTATGAAGAAGCGGATACTCTTTCTCCTGGCAATCTTGATCGGTTTTTCTGCTTTTGCACAGCTGCAGGAACCGTTCAGCTTCGCGCTGATTACAGATTCGCATATCGGCAACCCGGACAACGACGAGGATCTGTTTCGTACGGTGAGAGATATCAACTTGCTTCCCGATATCGCTTTTGTCATTGTGTCGGGTGATGTGACGGAGTTCGGCTCCTATGATGAGCTGCGTACGGCCCGATGCCTGCTCGATGAACTGGCCGTTCCCTGGCATGTGCTTCCGGGGAACCATGATTCCAACTGGTCGGAAAGTGGAACGAACGATTTCCTGAGGGTGTTCGGCAATGAGACGTTTGGTTTTGAATACCGGGGATACAGGTTTATCGGTCTGGCATCGGGACCCAATATGCGCATGGGTCCGGGGCAGATACCGCGGGAGAACCTCACCTGGTTTTTTGAAGAACTGGAGCACACTGACACCGGTATGCCCATTATCTATGTGAACCATTACCCGATGGACAGCGGACTGAACAACTGGTTTGAGGTGATGGATGCACTCAAACCCTACAATGTGCAGCTGATGCTTTGCGGACATGGGCATAATAACAAAAAGATGAACTTCGAGGGTGTGAACGGTGCGATGTGCCGCTCCAACCTGAGGGCGGAAGATGCTTCCGGCGGATATAACATCATCACGGTGGACAGAGATTCGATCACCCTGCGGGAGCGTCTCGTTTCGGGCGAAACATCATCACCGTGGCTCAGCTATTCAACAAAAGAACGCCCTGCGTGGGAGAACAACCCGCCTCGTCCCGACTATGCGCTCAACCAGCACCATCCCTATGTGGAGGAGGTGTGGAGCCTGCAGGAGAAGAGTGACATGGGAGGCGGGATGTACCTGCACAACGACCGGCTTGTTTATACCAACACCTCCGGTGAGGTCAAAGCGGTGAAAGCAGATGACGGCAGCACCCTCTGGACCCATAAAACAGATGGCAAGATCTATTCCACACCAACGGTCTGCCATGAGAAGGTGTGGGTGGCATCGTCCGATTCCTACCTCTACGGTTTAAACGCTGAAGACGGGAAAGAGCTGTTGAAGCTGAGCAACGGGAAAGCGGTGGTCTCCTCACCCGTATGCGCAGGCAACAGCGTGTTCATTGCCGGTGGTGACGGCCATTGCCGTGCGTGGGATATGAATACAGGTAAACTTCAGTGGGATTTTGACAGCGTGATGAATTTTGTGGTGACCCGTCCCCTCGTGAAAGAGGGGATGTTATTCTTCGGAAGCTGGGGTAACCGTTTTTACGCGCTCGACACAGCAACGGGGCGATCACGGTGGATATGGCACAACGGGCATGCAAACCGCATGCTCTCCCCGGCACAGGTGGTGCCTGTGGCTGCTCACGGACGTATCTATCTCGCATCTCCTGACAGATATATGACGGTACTGGACGAAAAGTCGGGCGATGTGATCTGGCGATACAATGATCCGGAAAACAGGGTGCGTGAATCTATCGGTATATCGGAAGATGGCAATACCGTTTACGCCAAGACAATGGATGGTGAACTGCTTGCCATCGATGCCTCCATTCCCGAAAGGAGGATCAGATGGATCTCTTCGGGTGAGGATATGGGTTATGAACTGACACCTACTCCGGTGGTTGAGATGAAAGGTGTTGTCTTCGCACCTACCGATAAAGGGTTGATCTACGCCTACCGTGCATCTGACGGTGCTTTTCTCTGGAAATACCGGATTTCCGGCGGGCTGATAAATATGATCCTGCCCACGGAGAGTGGTGAGCTCTATGTTTCGGCGATGGATGGGAAGCTGGTTAAGCTGAAGTTAAAATGAGTTAAGTTGAATGAATGGCGATCAGGCGCTTGAGCTATCATTACACCGGCACTGTTTTCCCTGATCTCACATAAAAAACGAATCCCTTCACACGGGTATAACCCATCTCTTCTATCGTCTTCACGTAACGCTCTACCTGACGGATGTACTTCGTATCTTCCAGCTCGCCGAACTTATAATCGGCCACAATCACTTCGTCGTTGCCAATCATCACCCTGTCGGGGCGACTGAACCCGAAACGGGGATGAAGCATCTGTGCCTCATTGAGAATGGTATACTTGTCGGTGTACCATTCTGTCACATCGGGATGAGAGAGGACATTATTCAGCACACTGATTGTCTTGTCCCTCTCCAGTTCACTCAGCTCACCTTCCGAGATTTTTCTCTCCACAGCAGCCGGAATATCTGAGACATACTTCACCCTGCTGACGATATCATGCATTAGCGTGCCATAATCACGACTGCCATCGTCAGTGAAGAAGCCGATGGAGTTGAGACGCAGCTTCAGGCGGTTATTGAAGGGGAGTGATTGCCATTTTCCTGTTTGACAGGTGATTACCGACTGCTGACCGGCGTCAGCCTTCTTTTTCTCCGGTTTGCCATATTCGAAAATGCTTTCGCTGTCACCTTCAGTGAAATGATCGCCCAGTGAAATTAAAAGATTGTCGTTGCTTTGTCTCTCCCTGACGTCGGTGATGCCACGCCACAACAGATCGGCCATTGTGCTGATGGTTCCGGGTTTGGCGGGCCGGGGTGCGAAAGCAATCAACCGGTGCTTTGTACGGGTAAAAGCAACATAGAGCAGGTTCAGGTTGTCTATATAGGTGAATCTTTTCTCATCCAGGTAATCGTCCCTGAAGATGGTATCGGCCAGTCCTTTTCCATATTTCAGCGGCGCCACGCTCAACGCATCGAAGGGTGCGACACTGGGTTTGCACCAGATGATGTTGTTGTGGTTTGCCTTGTGATCCACTTCCCAGTTGGCGAAAGGCATGATGACCGCACCGAAGCCCAGTCCCTTCGATTTGTGAATGGTGATAAGACGGATGGCATCCTGGTCGTCGGGTGAGAAGAGCGCTTTCTTGTACCCTTTCTCATCCCACCAGTCGAGGAAATCGTTCAGGTCGGATGATGCTTTCGTACTGAACCGGAGTGCGATATCAAGAAATGCCTGTACATGAGCGTTCTCTTTCTGGTCGAGTGCATCTCCCGACAGGGCGAAGAATGATTCAACCATGTCGTAGAACGGGAGTGAGCTCAGCCCGTTGAGGCGTGATCTGATCTCATCGGGAAAATCACCTGCAGCCTCTTCACGAAAGTTTTGCAGCGCCTCGTCGGGAGAGATGTTACGGTGGAAACGGTAAAATTCGTAGACCGCCATCATCAGGCGTGTCTTGTCGTTCGGATTACGGAAATGGCGCATCAGCGCAATGACCGCTTTCACACTCTGCGCATTTCCGATGAGAAGTGCTTCATTGGAAATGATATCGTACCGGTAGGTCGACTCAGGGTGCTGCTCCCTGTAGTTGAGCAGTGTCTCTGCCACCTCCGTTGCCTCATGGTTCCACCTCACCACGATGGCGATATCTTTCAGGGCGAACCCCTGATCCTGCAATGATTCTATTTCGTGCGGCAGCTGTTCGAGCACCGCACTCTTCCACTCATCTCCCTTATCACATTCGAGGAAGGTGATTTTCACCTGTCCGCCGCTCTCGTCTTTCTTTTTGGGTACATGCTGATATACATCGGAATAGGCATCTGCGATTTGTCTGTTGTTGTGGTCAGCTTCACTTTCCGGTGTTTGCGCAATTGCTCTGTCGAAATCGTCCTGTAAAATGGTAGCTGCCTTCGTGAAAAAAGCGTTGTAGAATTGTATGATATTCGCATCACTGCGCCAGTTGGTGTTGAGCAGATGCTTCTGAATATTCTCAGGATGTAAATCATTCTCCACCTGCTCTTCAAGCAGTCGCCAGTCGGAATTACGGAAACGGTAAATGCTCTGTTTCACATCACCTACAATCAGGTTAAAGTTGTTCGACGCCAGGCTCTCCTCAATCAGTGGTTTGAAGTTATCCCACTGCATTCGTGAGGTATCCTGAAACTCGTCGATCATGAAGTTGGTGAGCAATGTACCCGTTTTCTCGTAGATGAAAGGTGAGTCGGTCCCTGAGATGATATCGTTCAGCAGCTCCGTGGTATCCGAAAGGAAGAGGGTGTTGTTATCCTGTTGCAGCTTACGTAGCCGCAGCTTGATATCATTGAGGATACCCAGGGTGAAGAAGTTGCGTAGCAGCTGTTTGGCTGTCTGATAGTCACGGTCATTGTCAGAAAGCTGAATGATGTTATGCACACAATCATTCAATCCTGCAGCGTAGGCTGAACGGATGGCACTCTCTTTCTCCCTGCTGCTGATCCACAGCTCTACATTATCAGTCAGTCCGATCAGACGATTGGAGGGCTTCTCAATGATTCCGTTAGAGAGCTTCACGAAAAGCATGAACCCTGAATTTCTTTTATGTTTGAAATCGTCATAGGCCAGCCCGTGCTGCTCCATCAGGTTCAGTGCTTTCACACCGATCATCTTCGCCTCTTGCTCATAGCTTTTCACGATACGCACAAGCATCTGCTTGTAGTTCCCGAGATGTGTCTTATCCTGAATGAGTGCGAAATCATCGTCTGACAACGATTTGTAGGTCTCATTAAACAGCTGCTTTGAGAGATCCTGCACCTGCTGGTTAATCTTCCAGCTTTTACCCTCTTCAATGCGATCCTGCATAAACTTGAGCAACCAGTCGGAGAGAGTTTTGTTTTCGGGTCTGTCCAGCTCGGAGAGCATCAGGTCGATAGTCTCCATCAGAAGGGAGGTTTCATCCACCTCAATATTGAATCCCCCGGCCAGTCCCATCTCCCGGGTGAAAGCACGCATTGTCCGCTGGAAGAAACGATCGATGGTGCTGATGGAAAAAGCGGAGTAATCATGCAGGATTGTCTCCAGGATGGAGCCTGCCTGTGAACGTACGGCGGATTCACTTATGGAGAAATCAGTCATCAATTCCTTCAGATAAGGGGAATCTATTCCCGAGGCCAGCCTGAACAGCTCCTCCACGATACGCGATTTCATCTCATCGGTCGCCTTGTTGGTGAAGGTTACTGCCAGTATATGACTGTGGTTATTTGGTCTGGAGAAGAGCAGGTGAAGGTATTCACCCGTAAGATGGTGTGTTTTTCCCGAACCGGCGGAGGCTTTGATCACATGGACATATTGTCTGTCAGATAATACGTGTTTTGGCATATCCCTCTTTTTGCAAAATACCCAGTACTTTCTCGCGGTGATCGCCCTGCACAATAATCTCACACTCTTTGGCCGACCCACCCACGCCGCACTTCATCTTCAGCATCTTGCCCAGCTCCTGCAGATCATCATCCGTCCCCGAAAATCCGGTGATGAGTGTGACTGCTTTCCCCCTGCGGTTCCGCTTATCGAGGCTGATGCGCAGCAACTGCTTCTCCCTGGGCACTGTTTTGCTGTTCTCATCTCCCTCCTCCTGAAAATGGTAATCGGGATTGGTGGAGTAGACAATGTCAAGTCGTTTTTTCCAGTCGTTCATGTTGATGCAGGATTTGTTCAGTTATGCTTCACCTCTATCGATTCTATCACGTTCATGATGTAATCACCCATCCGTTCGCATTCAGAGATGATATCTATATAGAAGACACCATTCTGGTATGAGTAGAGCTTCTGATTGAGGTTTTCCACGTTCTCGCGTTTCAGCTTGTTGCGCATCTCGTTGATCTCATGTTCTATATTCTTGCTCTCCAGTAGCTCGGATTCGGTGATGGTCTGTTTCTTGAGCAGTGCCTGCATATTTTCATGTGCCTTGTCCAGCAAAGCGTACATTGAATTGATGTTGGCGATGATACTCTTTTCAAAAACGACGTCTGCTTCCATCTTGCGGTTTAAATGCCTGGCAATGTTGCAGCCTGAATCGGCAATGCTTTCTATTTCCGTCACCGCACGGAGGATATCACGCACCCGCTCTTTACTCTGATTACTGAGCCTTCCTTCTGCCACCTTACTCAGATAGGATCCTATCTCCACCTCCATCTGATCGCAGATATCCTCATACTTTTCTGTTCGCTTGTATAATTTAAGGAACTTCTTCTCGGTGTGCTTCATGTTGGTCATTTTCTTCACGAAGCCAAACATTTTCCTTACACGATTGGCGTACACCTCCACCTCTTTCTCTGCCTGAAGGATGGAGAGCTCGTTCGTAGGGGCCATGCCTGTGGAGATATACTGAAGAATGAACTCCTCATCCTCTTCATCTCCGCCCTTGGGCCTGATAACGGTGAAGCAGATCTTTTCATACAACCTGACAAACCAAATCATGATGAATACATTACAGATGTTGAACAGTGTATGAAACAGTGACAGACCGTAAGAGGTAGCAGACTGGTAGCTGTAATAGGTGTCCTGCAATGAGGCCAGCGCTGGGGAGAGGTCTGACTTCGGGAGTGTGGTGATCTGATTATATTGTTCGGGTGTGAGTGATTTGATGAATGATGCCATACCCGACGGATGTGTAGAGGCAAAGTTCGAGACAATCGTGTCAGCCATATTGACAAAAAACTTGAAGAGGAACAGCATCCAGATCACGCCCAGCACATTAAACATAAAATGGGCGAAGGCGGTCCTTTTTGCAGATATGTTCGCCGGTATAGCCGCCAGGTTGGCTGTGATGGTGGTGCCGATGTTTTCACCCATGATCATCGCGGCAGCACTCGGGAAATCGATCCACCCCTGCACAGCCATGATCAGCGTGATGGCGACCGTGGCACTGGAAGACTGAACGATGATGGTCAACACGGTGCCTATAAGCAGGAAAAAGAGCGTGGAGAAAATCCCCATACCGGTGAAGTTCTGCACGAAAGACAACACTTCGGGGTTATTCTGCAGGTCGGGCATGGCTCCCTTCAGAAAATCAAGTCCCATAAAAAGAAAGGCAAATCCAAAAATGAATTCACCCAGCGATTTGTTCTTGCTCTTCGAGGAGAATATGAGTGGAAGAGCGATACCCATCAACGGTATGGACAACGTGCTGATCGAGAATTTCCCGAACCCGAAGAGTGAGATCATCCAGGCTGTCACCGTGGTACCGATATTGGCCCCCATGATCACACCGATGGATTGAATGAGGCTCAGCAACCCAGCATTCACAAAACTGACAACCATCACAGTGGTGGCCGAGGAGGACTGGACCAGGGCGGTAATCAATATGCCGGTTAAGACGCCCATCATGCGGTTTTTTGTCATCGATGACAAAATGCCTCTGAGCTTATTGCCTGCCAGTTTTTGCAGGCCTTCACTCATGATCTTCATCCCATATAGAAACAACGCCAGCGAGCCTACAAGCCGTAATAGATCGAAAAAACCGTAATCCATATTCAAAAAGTATCGTTTATTAACGTGCAAACTTATACAAAAAAGCCGAGATATGATGCAGGTACTGTTAAAAAAAAAGGAATGACAGGCGGTATAAGTAGAAGCGATTGAAAATGGATGCTGTCAAACGTCCCCATATACAAAAAGATACATGATTTCCCCTGTGAAAGAGAAAAAATGTATCTTTTAAAATCAATCTAAATGCTGTTCAGCGCTTAGAGGCCGAGCACCTCATAACCTGCAAGTTGCTTTTCAAGTGCATAAGCAATTCCGTTGTCCACCACCTCAATCTCCGGTGGCAGCAGCGAGGTATCCACCTTCTGCCCGCTGACGGAGAACCCGCATGCTTTCACCTCCAGATTACCTTCGGCAATTGCTTTAAGTATTGGCTCCATCACCTCACTGTTTGTCAGCTCCGTCACTGTTTGTCCGCAGATCACCACCTCCATCCTGCCGAAGTTGTAGAGATCATTTTTCTGCATGATCTGCGCTGCATGTGCAATGGCACGTATCTGCTGTACGTTGCTTGTCAGCGTCAGGTAGTCGGTCTTTTTCTCTTCGGCTCTTTCCGTGGCTGTCTCGGTCTGCTCTTGCGGCTTTTGTGTTTCGCTACATGCTGCCAGTAACAGCATGGAAGAAATCAGCACAATAAAAATTTGTTTTGTCTTCATTTTGTTTATGTTTATTAGTGATATCTGTTTTACTTTCAGTTTGTTACCTGAACTGATAGTCAGTGCCCGGCAGGGTTGAGAAGTTAAAGGGGCCCAGATCAGTGGCAACGGCTCTTCCATCCAGCCTGGGAGCTACAGGTGAGAACGCACGCAGGTAGTCGATTACTGCATCGTGCATGGTGTACGATTTTGATGCTACATTTTTTACATTTTTCATGCGGCAGAGCATATCCTCCGGATCACCCTCGCGCGTACAGGCCGAGATGGTATAGCTCCTGTTGAGGTCCAGCGGTTCGCCGTTGATGACCACCGACTCAATCCTGCTACCTCTCTCACTGCTGCTGTTGAGCCTGACCTCCATGCCTGAGAAACGTACGAACCACCCACCGAACCTTTCTGTGGGATTCTGTGCGAACACGTTGTGTGCTTCTTTCTCCAGCCATTCTTGCAGTTGCTCTCCGGTCACCTCGCCTGTCTTCACGTAATCATCAATGGGCAGCATATTCCAAATGTCGTTACGGGTGATGGGCGCAGGTGCACCGTTCTGAGGTACGATTGGGTTGCCAAAACGAAATCCGTTGGAGAAGGAGATATCCACGCCTGTTTTCCAGCGCATCGCATCGGTGATCATGTTGTCCATCGCATTCTCCACCACCAGATAACGGTAAATGGGTTCAGAGGTGTATCCTACTACCTTTTCCAGCTCTTCTTCGTAAGCGGCTTTTTTCTTGTCAATAAGTGATTGCAGTGCTTTATCTTTCGGGTATTTCACCGGATCCACCTCAATCAAATCATATTCGTCGGAAATGAGTTGTCCGTTTTCGAAATGCAGTGTCAGCTTACCTACGAAAGAACCGAAAGCCCCCGGCTCCATCACTCTGGCATATCTGCCCTGAATGGGTTTGCGGATGCGCTCGTGTGTGTCATTACCGAGAATGTAATCAACATGCCTGCTGATGGGGTTGTTGGCCAGATCCACCTGCTTGGCCAGACCGATATGTGTGAGCAGGATGACGATATCTGCCTTCTCACCGAACTTCACCTTCTCTATTGTCTCCTCCACCTTTCTGTCAACGCCGTTGAACAGGATACCTCTGCTGTAGCTCGGTGCCTGCCTGAAGGGGATATCGGGGTCGTTGATGCCGATGAAGCCGACTTTTATTCCATCGATCTCCCTGATCCAGTAAGGAGGAAACAGATTCTTTCCATCCGCTTCGTGACGCATGTTCTGCGCGATAATCGCTGTGTTGTACCTCTTCATCACCTCCAGCATGATCTCTTTGCCGTAGACCACCTCCCAGTTTCCGGGCATTACCAGGTCGTAGTTCATCTCCCTGACAATATCGGAAAAGATTTTTCCTTCCGAAGCGGCTGCATAGCCACTTCCCTGGATCAGGTCTCCGCCATCCACGACGATCGTACGTCCTGGATTTTTGGCTCTCTCCTCCTCAAAGATGGTCTTGATAACGGAGAGTCCTCCCCGTTCTTTGAAAACGACTTCGCCTTTTTCTACGAAAAGCTCCTGATGCTTGTCCAGTTGCCCGTGGATATCAGCTGTCTGAAGAATGGTGATGGTTGTTTTACTGGTCATATCCGTTCTCTCCTTTTGAATTGTTGTGGGTTTGGCTGCAACAGTAATCAACGTCGCAGCAAACAGTAAGATTAGTTTTTGTCTCATAATATATTGTAAATTGAGCCCGCATGCATCAACACAACTGCATTGATCTGTATGCGCAGTTCAATAAACCTGTAAGTTTTCGGGTTTATAATATCTTTTTATCTTGTAGCGAAGCGATCGGATCACGCTCTGGGTGGCATGCCCAACTCTCCGATATAGACATATTCCCGATTGATGGAGAAATCACTGAAAAGTAAAAGGGAGGGGGTTAACAGGGGATTATAAGGCGGTTGCAGCTGAAAAGTAACAAAGGAACAAAACCTGGTGACAAACATCTGGTTAAAATCATTGTCTGTCTCTGCAGCATTGAAAATAGGATCGTCCCCGTCCTGCTCATTCTCTCCCATTCTTTTACAGCTCTTTCCTACAACAATGGTGTCAGTACCACTGCTCAGATTCTGCCATGCGCTTAGTTCGCTCACTGATAAACTTATCAGGAAAACGAATAAAAGGAGGATTGATATTTTTTGTTGCTTATGCAAAATACAATAGACTATTCTTCTTTTGTTCAATGAGTAGAACGCCTTCTGTTGGTGTAATGTTTATCATGCATTCAAGTTTTGAGGATTTTTTGCATATAGGGCAAAGAAAAGGGGTTTTATATGCAAAAAATGGTGTAATTTAGTGACCGGAAAAAAATGTGAATGATATGACAGATACAGTGAAGGTTCATTGCCTGAACACGGATGAACAAAGAGAAGTGCCCATCGGCTCAACATTAGAGGAACTTATTAGTGTATTAGGGGTTCAATCACCCTATTTAATCGCGAACGCAAAAATAAATAACAAGACTGAATCGCTTGCATACAGGGTCTACAGACCAAAAATGATAGAATATGTGGATCTGAGTGATTCTTCAGCCATGCGTACCTACGTGCGGTCGCTCTGTTTTATACTGGCAAAAGCGGTGGATGATCTGCTGCCCAATGCTGAGATGTATATTGAACATGCCGTATCGAAAGGATATTATTTTCAGATTGAAGCCGATCTGCCGGTGGGAAAACCGGAGCTTGACGCCATAAGAGAAAGGATGCATGAGATCGTGAAAGCGGATATTCCTTTTGTGCAGGTGGAGGAAGAGACAGCGAAGGTGGTGGAGCTATTCCGTGGACGTGGGATGGAAGACAAGGCACTGCTCCTGGAGACGTCCGATCTGATCTATTCCCGCTATTCGATGCTGGATGGTTATATCGACTATTTTTACGGATGCCTGACACCCTCTACCGGTTACATCAGTATGTTCGATATTCAGCCCCATAACGGGGGATATCTGCTGCGTGTACCTAACCGTGAGCATCCCGTGGATCTGGAGCCGGAGGTGCAGCAGGAGAAGCTGCTGAATGTATATCGTGAGCACCTGAAGTTCCTGAAGATAAGTCGTCTGGATAATGTGGGCGACCTGAACAAAGCGAAACGTGAAGACCGCATGTCTGAAGTAATCCAGGTGGCAGAAGCCTACCAGGCCAATCAGATAGCGAATATTGCCGAAGAGATCACCCGCAGGTTTGAGAAGGGTGTGCGGGTCGTATTGATCTCCGGGCCCTCCTCCTCGGGGAAGACCACCTTCCGGAAACGTCTCGAAGTACAGCTGCTGGTGAATATGCTGAAGCCGGTGGGGATCTCCCTGGATAACTACTTTGTTGAGAGAGAAAGGACACCTCTCGATGAGTATGGAGAGATGGATTACGAGTCTCTGCATGCGCTCGATCTGGATTTGTTTGAACAACATATGATCCGGCTGATGAAGGGTGAAGAGGTGGAGCTGCCGGTCTATAATTTTGTGACCGGTAAAAGGGAGTACAAAAAGAACTTCCTGACGATGTCGGAGAACAGCATCCTGATCGTGGAGGGTATTCACGGGCTGAATCCTGAGCTTACAGCGCATATTCCGTCCGAGAAGAAATTCCTGGTCTATGTCTCTGCACTCACCTCCATCTCGCTGGACGATCATAACTGGATTCCCGCTTCTGATAACCGTTTACTCCGGCGTATGGTACGCGATTACCGTTACAGAGGTTACTCGGCAGAGCAGACCATCTCACGCTGGAACAGTGTTCGGCGCGGTGAAGACAAATGGATCTTCCCTTACCAGGAGAATGCCGACGTGATGTTCAATTCAGCCATGATCTATGAGCTGGCGGCCATTCGACGTCACGCCGAACTGATCCTTATGCAGGTACCCCGTACCGCACCGGAGTATTCCGAAGCATACCGGCTGCTCAAGTTTTTAAGTTATTTCAACTATATTACCGACCGGGAATTACCACCCACCTCGCTATTACGTGAGTTTCTGGGTGGCAGTAGTTTCCGCTATTGAACCACTATGCCTGACATTATTTGCGCTATATCCACCCCTCCCGGTATGGGAGCCATTGCTGTTATCCGCCTCTCGGGTGAGGGGAGTGCTGCCCTGACAGATCAGATCTTCCGCTCTCCCTCAGGGAAAAAACTAGCTGAAGCAGCTGCCAACACGGTTCATTTTGGCAGGATACGCTCCGGTGGAGAGGTGCTGGATGAGGTGCTGGTAACACTTTTTCATGCACCTCACTCATTCACGGGAGAGGAGAGCGTGGAGATATCCTGCCACGGTTCAGTCTTTATACAGCAAAAGATGATGGAGCTCCTGCTGGCCAGGGGAGCACGGATGGCACAGGCAGGTGAGTTCACACGTCGTGCCTTCCGCAACGGTAAGTTCGATCTGAGTCAGGCCGAGGCGGTGGCCGATCTGATTGCCTCTTCATCGCGTGCCTCTCACCGGGTGGCGATGAACCAGATGCGGGGTGGTTTCGCACAGAAGCTCACCCTGTTGCGCGATAAGCTGTTGCAGTTTGTCTCACTGATAGAGCTGGAGCTCGATTTCTCGGAAGAGGATGTGGAGTTTGCCAACCGGGATAAACTGCATGAGCTGACGCATGAGATAGAAGAGGAAATTGTCCGGCTGACCGACTCCTTCAGGCTGGGTAATGCCATCAAGAGTGGCATCCCCGTAGCTATCATCGGTGAGACCAATGCGGGTAAATCGACCCTGCTGAACCTGTTGCTCAACGAGGAGCGTGCCATCGTCAGCGATATCCACGGTACCACACGTGATGTGATTGAGGATGTGGTGAACATGGAGGGCGTGACCTTCCGCTTTATCGATACGGCGGGCATCCGTCAGACCACCGATACCATCGAGACACTCGGCATTGAACGTACCTACCGGAAGATTGAACAGGCTTCCATCATACTCTGGATGATCGACCTGACCACACCTGTCGGGAAGATCGAAACACTGGCTGCATCCCTCATCTCAAGAATGAAGGAAAAGCATCTGATCCTGCTGTTCAATAAAGCCGATCTGATCTCAAAAGAACAGCGTGAAAGCTTTGAAACTATTCTGCCGGAAGTGAAAGCCGACAGGCTCTTCATCTCTGCCAAACAACATCTCAACACCGGACAGCTACAGCAACTGCTGGTAAATGCAGCCGGCATCCCGGCAATAGGTGAGGAGGATCTGATCGTGACCAACCTGCGTCACTATGAAGCATTGAACAACGCGCTCGAAGCGATCCACCGCGTGAAGCAGGGACTGGAGACTGGCATCACCCATGATTTCATCTCACAGGATATCCGCGAATGCATGTTCTACCTCGGTGAGATCACCGGACAGATTTCCAACGACGAGATACTGGGAAATATTTTCAGCAAGTTTTGTATCGGAAAGTAATCTTTTTTTTTGATATAGTTAGATTGCCGGAAGAATGCGCACCATGCATACACCGCTAATCTCTTTAAGTTTTGTGGTGATCGACTGGTCTACTGTTTTTTGGGTGACATCAATAATGTTGTAGGCAATCCCATTGTATTTGCGGTTCAACATGCTGTCGATATTGATATTTTCGGAAGCCAGGATGCTTGAAATCTGGCTGACCATGTTTGGAATATTTTTGTTTGCAATCGTAATGCGACAACCGTCGTG
>LSQX01109559.1_pt1 | contig 17261 bp, 18 predicted proteins | sample 654561 | NCBI WGS metagenome assembly LSQX01 (sample SAMN04489861, study PRJNA283612) | anaerobic digester metagenome | isolation source: 4 biogas reactors fed with cattle manure at either 37C or 55C with and... | place: Denmark: Kongens Lyngby | collected 2014
GGTATGAAACAAGGGCTTGTGCCTGGTTTTCCGCAGGAATAGAACGGAACAAGGCTCGCTCGTGGACTTCCAGTAAGAATGGCATGATACAAAGGTTTGGCACTGGACTTTCAGCAATAATGGCATTAAACAAGGTTTGTGCCTGGACTTCCAGCAAGAATGGCATGATACAAGGGTTTGTGTCTGGTGTTTTTGTAGGAATGGAACGAAACAAGGGTTGTGCCTGGCTTTCCAGTAGGAATTACATGATAAAAGGGTTTGCCCCTGGACTTTCAGCAAGGAAGGCATAAAACAAGGCTTGAGCCTGGACTTCCAGCAAGAGTGGAGCAAAACAAGGTTTGTGCCTGATGTTGCAGTAATATGGAATGATAAATGGGCTTGTGGCGGATCTTTCAGCAGCAATCAAAAAAAGAACAGCATCAATTGTGCTGTTCCATTATTTCTGTTTTTGTTTGCTTCCTCAGAACTCAACCCACTGTGTGTACTCCCTGCCGTCCTCGGTTTCTGCCGCCATCTTCCGTGAAGTTACAACTCCCGGCTCAAGTACTAACTCGCCACTGTGATACTTTTCCTCTGCAATCCGCATTGCTTCTTCCATATCATCAGTTTCAATCAAGAATTTATCGCAAACAGTTTCCTCGATAGTTACATAAAACTTCATCGTTTCTTACCCCTTTCATATATGGATTTTCGTGATATTGTGTACTCGGAATCAAGGCAAGTAAACCTACCTAACCCTGTTTTCAGTCGAATTACAACGTCATACCTTCCTAAGGTTATTCTGTCTATGTATTCCTGTATGAACATCTTGTATTTCAGTGAGTGAGGTTGTTTTGCAAGTTCCTTATACTCCGATAGGATAGTTTCCGTGTCTATCTGCTGTGGATCGACCTTGCTTTGCAGTAATAGTTGCGTTTTCTCTGCTTCAAGCGTTCGCTTCGTATCCTCTAATTCACATAAACGTTCAGTGAGAGTAGCAGATACAAGCCCTTTTGATACTGCATCTGCAACGTTTTGCAAGGCTTCGTTTGTCTCTGCTATTACTGTTTCGAGTTCATCAAGCCTATGTTTAGTATTGCTATCTCCGTTTGTACTGTGCTTTGCTATTCGCTTCTCAATGGCTTTCAGTGCCTTTGCATTGAATATCTCACGTTGCATAAGCTCAACTACACAAGTTTCTATGTAATCCCTGTTTATAGCCCTGTTTCGGCAGTTATATGAGGGTGATGTGCATTTGTAGCCAACATACTTGTCTTTATTCCTTCCTGAAAAGCAATAATAACCGCTCATAGCTTTGCCACAGTCCATACAGTAAATCTTGCCTGACAGTAGATAATACTCTTTTGAGTTATCCTTGCAACCGGTGTGCAGGTTGCTTTTTATGATCATCTGAACCTTTTCAAATGACTGTTTATCAATTATTTGTGGTATTCCACCCTCGATAATGATCTGCTCATCGGTTGCTTTATACTTATGTGAGTTACGTGTACCGTTTGCTGTCCTTGATGATGCACGGTTGAAAACATACAATCCGGTATATTTAACGTTTCTAAGAATACCACTTAAGCTGTTCTTGTTGAAATCTAACCCTGATTTTGTTTTGCGTCCAAGTTTGTTCAGGTGTGCGCTGATTGTACCATAACCATACCCATTGAGATACATATCAAATATAAGCTTTACTGTTTCAGCCTCATATTCATTTATAACCAAGCGTTGTGTTTCTTTATCAACATCATACCCAAGCGGAGGTTTGCCGCCGGTATGCTTGCCTTGAAGTGCTGTTTCCCTCATACCCTTCATAACCTCTCTTGCAAGGTTTTGACTGTAGTATTCGCTCATTCCCTCAAGCACAGACTCCATCATTATACTTTCAGGGCTGTCATCAAGGTTTTCAAGTACGCTGTATACCGTAACTCCATTCTTCTTCAACTGCCTCTTATATACTGCCGAATCATACCTGTTCCTCGCAAAGCGGTCAAGCTTGTGTACAAGTACAATGTCAAACTGTTGACTGCCACTGTCTGTTATCATCTGTTGGAATGATGGTCGCTTGTCTGTTGTTGCACTCTTAGCTTCATCAATATATGTTTCAACTATTATTAACCCATGTTGAGCACAGTGTGCTGTCATTGCTCTTATTTGAGCATCAATGCTCTCTGATCTCTGATTGTCTGAGCTGAACCTTGCATATAAGGCAGTTTTATTACCGTTTTTCATGTAATTCTCCTTTTCAAAACAAAAATACCCTTGCTATGTTTCAAGCAAAGGTATGATGTTTTTTTCAATGATTACTTATTTTCAGCATTAATAGGTGGTTCATACGGAATGAGCTTCCATTCTGAACGTATTGAAGGAGTTAGTGGGTGAAGCCCTGTTCTTACATCGTCCGAAATAACGAGCAGTTTCTTGTTTAATCCCGATAATAAACTCATTACTTCATCGATTCTTGGGGCAATAGACTGCACCTTCTCTGCACCTCTGCCCCACGCAAGTACTACTTCGTCAGATTCCAATGCCGCTTTCTTTATGTACACATCATTATCTTCACCTATAAGTGTTTCTTCGGGTTCCCAACGGAATATGATTTTCTCGGTCATTTTTGCATACAGGTTTACAATGCTTACACCACCATACATACCAAGACGCATAACATTATTGACTACAAGATACGATGTAGTATCACATATAATTGTATCAGCAAAACATGGGTGAAGCATTATTACTGTAATAAGTGGTTTATCCTTATTCCAAACTCTTTTCCACATATAACGATGTGTATGTTCATCATTGAATACGGCTTCACAGCGTATTGTTTCTTTTTCTGTTAGCATGGTGTTATCCTCCTATCATGTTATCAAGCAGTTCAGACGGTGCGTCTGATATGGCAATAACTATTACAATAACATACTCGTTATTTAGTATGAACATAGACTGGTAGTAGTCAGTACCGGGTATTCTTTCTGTATACTCACATATTGATTCCTCATATTCAAAGTAGCTTGCAAGCTCACTGTGGGTTGTTCCACGTTCACAATAAAGAATGTAACCTCCATCATCTTCTTCGGTGTCACGGTCATATCCATACTCATTGTCAAGTATGGTTAGATGATCTTTGATGAATGTATAGATTGCTTTATTATCGATGTTTACTCTGTTCAATTCTTCTACGTGTCCAAACATATAAATCATAATTATTCCTCCTCTTTATCAGACATCAAAACATCTGCATATATGCAAGCAATAACTTCTTCCTGCGTATAGTTTTCGGGTACATAGAAAAGTTTTGTATACTTTGAGATTTGCGCTTCTGTAAGTGATTTAAGCTTGCTTACGGAATCACCTGCGACATAGAATACGCCTGCTATAATGTCATTACCTATACGCCTGTTGCCCTCAAGACCTATTAGCTTGCCGTCCTCGTTGCAGATAAGGCATACTCCGGGTTCAAGGGGGATTATTTCAATAAGCCCTTGAGTGTCTGCACCTTTTGATACTGCTTTTTGTAGTGAATCGAGATCGGTTGCAATTGTTGTTACTCTTGGGATTTCGTGCGGTTCTACCATGAGTACCTTGATTGATTTGTCTTTCATTTTCTATTCCTCCATAAAAATAATTAGGCATGGCAGGTTATACCTCACATGCTCAAAGAAATAATATATGTATATAGATGATGAGTTTACGGATATGAGGTAGTCCCGCGGGCAAATTCCGGTTTTCCCCCGGATAAATCCCGGCTAAGAATGGCGACTTTATATAGCCTCCCCGGGTTCCCCAGGTATTTTTAGGGTAGGTTATAGATTTATTTAGGTATTGAAAAATAAGCACGAAGTTAATATGCTACTAAGACTATATGAAATAAATGCAGTCATACATAAATTGATGCTTGTTTCTATGCAACTTTATTATGTGATATAGAACAATAAGCATCAGCATTATATGCTATATACAAACGTCAATGAATGCATGTGATAATTGCTTGAAACATCCAATAAATGAACCTATATCTGTCTAATGGCTAGAAGTACCTGCTTAATGATAAATAACACATAACTAAGAAGCAATGACAAGTAAAGCTAGGGAGATTATGTAATGTGAGTAGTAAACATAATGGGAAACTGAAATTCGAGTAAAAATCGGTTATTCCTTAATTTGCACATCAGGCAATCCAATACGCAATACTGCATCTGTCAATGGATGGATATGAATCATTTCTTTATCAATGGTAGTAAATGAATACTTGGTTGTCTGCCCAGCTTCTCTAGTAAAACTGATAGTTTCTGCGGTTATTAGTCCAAATTCATGTATATGCTTTTCATCACTTGGATCGCAATCAATCAAAAGGATGCATCCCATATCACTGCCACAATGACTGATTAACACACCTTGCACGAGAACTTTATAAAATTCACAAACAGTTGTCGATGTCATTTTCTCTATATTGATTATATTATCATTATTAAGGATTATAAGGTCACTTCCACATATAGAGTTGTAAAAAAGGTGACACGACATTTTTAAAGATTCTCGCAAGGCCAGTATCAATACTGAAAACGCAAACATCACATCTGAGATATTGTTATACTTTGTGGTCAAGCTTAATGAAAAGCTTTTCAAATCTTGAGATATATCATCACCAAGGCTTTTGTTTACTGCCTTTTCTACAACTGTAACCAATGTACCCATAGTCTTAATATCAACTTTTTCAAAAAAACATGCCAGCTTAGTACCGATAATTGCTTTATACACTGTACCATTTTTAAAGGCAGAGACAACTGGCAGCAACTCGTCATCGGATAAAAATGGGGTTGCATCACTGTTATATTTAATGGGCTTAAATAAGAAATAGGGATTCAACGCAGCGGCCAATACATCAGATTGTTGTTTAATGTCGCTTAAGCAAAGCTCAACAAATCTTGTTAAAGTTTTATGTCCACTTTCAATTAGTTTGCGTTCATCACTTGCTAAATGCGCTGCTCTAAAACTGTGTGGGAGCTCAATTTTGCCAATACTATCGTCAACAAAGAGGTAGCCATGAAATTCATTGTTGCTATGTTTTGCTAAATATGCGAAATCTCTATGGATATTTTTTTCTTCAAATCCATTCTCTGCTGATTTTGTGCTAATTGATAACTCATTTACTAATGCACTAATTTTTTTTGCTATTTCTTTGCCCTGAAGTACTTTACATATTAAAAAAACTTCATGTCTAAAATCCATAGCCATAATTATTATCCTCCTGTGGAAAACTTGAATCTATTTTGCGGAATGAAAGACTATTTCTTGTCGATCAAAATGATCTTGTACTTTCCGCTCGACCATCTCTTGAACTTGATGTTCGCCAACATGTTTTACCGTGTCAATTTCCTTATATCTGTTTGAGACATAGTTAACACTTTCACCCATAATTCTATTTATCACAAGATTGGGGATCATTCGTCTTGAATAAAACAGGAATTTTTCTATAAGTAATCTTTCTCCCGTTGAATCTTTCAGTACAAATGGGCTCCAACGCTCAGGATAATACCGACACAGCGATGCTAAGGCAAACAATGTAATATACATATTTAGTATTGTCGGAATTGTAACGGGTTGCCCATTCTTAATATGAGCAGCTCTAAGATAAGGTTGGCCAGAATACGATAATTCGCTAATGCTTTTTCCGTTAAGTTTATGGCGTAGAATAAAATACTCCTTGTTCGTAATATGGTCTTGCGAAGATTGAACTTGCAAATATGATTTACTAAAGTCCTTAACATCGTTTAGTATTTCAAGAATGTCGCCTCGATTTTCCGTGTTGCAGTATACTTTTTCGATTTTTCCATCTGGAGTATTGAAGACATCTAACATGGCAATGTAACTTGACAATGTACTATAGCATTCCATATAATCTGAATCAATTTCCGCTATTGAGTCCAAAAACTCGCGTAATTTCCAATCGCCGAAATTTGTCAAATCAACATCAACCCCCAAAGCTCTTGCTATTACATGAACGCCACCATCCTTCGGGCTTAAAAAACGTATTTCTGTATCTGCAATAAAAGGCACTTCATCAGCAACAATCAATTTCATTCCATGATTTTTAATTACATTGATTTCGCCATTCAATAAATTTGTCATTCCGTACAGCAAATTAGTGGATCCATAATACAGTAGCAATGGTGCTATTTGCAAGTCAGCCTCCTTTGCCGCCCTATAGTATTCATTTGCTTGTAGGAAAGAACCAATAATGCAGTTTATTGTGTTGTCATTTCCTGAAAGATCATGTCTCTTAAAGAAGCGATTTATGTTTGCTTCATATGTAAATTGGCATAATTCACGCCAAAGGTCATTTTCTGGATTTTCTGAAAACAGAGTAGCCATTTTGTCAATCCTTTCGTATACAGTAGAATACACTAATATGGTAGGCTATACTTCTTATTACTGCTATAACTAGCAAAAGCATAAACCCTTGTTTAGCTTAATATGAGATTATTGTTGGACAATAACCGGTGACATAATCCATCATACATGTAATCACTCCATGTAGTATTATCGGCATTTAGTGTTTGTATATTTCATACTCAAATCAATCCGCTCCAAATTCTTAATTCGATAAAAAGTGCATCCATAACATAAAGACACCTAACAATAGTGCCAAGATCTAATATATCACAACATTCTACATATTGCAACGCATCAATATAGGTTTATACACGGGTCATTGATTATAGAGGTGTACAATGCATTGCTTAAAGCAACTAGCATAGGTTATTTTCAAACTTATTCAACTCATCATAATTTAATCTGATAATTAATTCCTCAAAATTGCAGTCCCCCGGGTAAATCCCGGTTTCTCCCCGGATAAATCCCGGCTAAGAATGGCGACTTTATATAGTCTCCCCGGGTTCCCCGGGTATTTTTTGATAGGTATAAAAAGAAATAAAATATCGAATGATAGTACTGTACTATTTTGAATAATAATATATGCTAATAACTTCTGATTTTACGGATATAACACCATATGGATTATTGATATTTTCTACCCCTCCACCAACGGGCAGGAAACTTTTTTCTCTAATCCCCCTCACTTTGTATGGGCAAAACAAGTTTACGTGCCTTTATCCGTATAAAGACTGGGGGATTCGAGTGGTTTCCGTCTTGTTATTGTATATGCGAAACCCATATATATCGTGTGAAAAACTGCAAAAACGAGCAGAGTATTCTCAACCCAAAACTCAAAAAAGCCCTGAACCACAATGGATTCAAGGCTTTTTACGATTTTATTCTTTTCGTTAAAGAAAATGGTGGAGGCGAGGGGAATTGAACCCCTGTCCGAAAAACTGTTCACAAGACCTTCTACGAGCATAGTCGATAATTTAAAATTCCCTTTCTTGCACACCTATCGACAGGTTTACAAGTCTGGTAGCTTCATGAATCCCACTTATCTCAAAGCTTTGACAAGCTGGTTCCCCACATTATTGACGCTCAGCTCTGCAAGCGTGGGAACTCGCAGGTGAACGGTCGCTAATTAAGCAGCGACAGGTAGTTTGTTATTGTCAGTTAATTTAAAACTGGTCCCATTTTTATCGAAGTACGGGTCTTCGGCTCGCTTATCCGGCGCCCATGATTCCCGTCGAAACCATTACGCCCCCGCGGATTTATTATTGTATCAGATAGTTTAATTATATGCAAGCGAAAAAATAATGATCTTTTATAATGGATATTATATTGGAAATCTGTGCAAACGAAGTAGAATCGTACTGCAATTTTATACCCATAGCTTTTCATGTCGAATATATAACAATGAGTATCGCATACATAAGTTGTTTTCACCAATCACCTGCTTGCAACTATTGGGTCAATTATTGGAATAATTAGTCTTTTGAAATAGATGTCAGCTAAATATCAGATGGAGTCGCCTGCACTAACGACAAGCAACCTAAACGTACTGCAAAAACGGGTAACACTCAGTAGTTTTTCATGTCGAATATATAACAATTAAGTATCGCATACAAAAGTTATCACCATTTATCTGAGTTAAGGTTTATTTGACAACATCTACCTATTCGTTTACAATTAATATTATATCATATTTTATCCTACTAACGGAGGTTGATTATGAAGCAAATTAGTTTGATGTTAGCAATAGTTTTTGTTTTATGTTTTGCTTGTGGGTGTTTCGAAACTCAGCCCTTCCCTTGCAACAAGTATCCCATTAGTTATTGGGAATGTAAAGAAGCGAATATAAAATTGCTGTTTAATGTTGTCTCCTCATCTTCAGCTATGATTGGAGAAATTCAACTTGAAAACATCAAATATTATGTTGCTATTCGTGGTGGAAAAAGCAGTCGAGATAATGCATTTGCTCTGGAACTGTATGATGATTTTGATACAAGAACTATAAAATATAGTAAAGACAGTGAGGTATGGTATGGAGATTTCCGCTGGGAGAGTGAGAACGTTTTTGTATGTACTGGGCAACCAGCAGGGAAATTCGTTGGACTATTGCCTAACACATTAACTTTTTCACTAAAACCGAAAACAGAAGCACTTGAAAATGCACTAACGGCGTTTTACGATAAAGAAAAAGAATATGATAGTTTCTTTTTTCCATGTGAATTTACGCAGGAAGAAATAGATTTGTGCAAAAGAAATCCCGAGAATGCTGAACGCATCACCGAAATTTGCGAAAAAGTTAAACAATACTTGGCTGTGTATGATGATCACCTTATGCTATCAAATAGCGAGATAGTAAACACAATGCTAACTTTAGACTTTTTACTTCGTCCTGCTTTTCATAATGACAAAGATTCCTTTAATCAAAGTCTAAATACGGTATTAAATAAAGAATATACATTTAAGCATTTTAATTTCTATTATGACCTTGAATACTTTTGGGTTCGTACATATATTTTTGGTGTGCGCTCTGAAGACATAACGCGTGAGCTTGTAGATTTCGCTGTGCCGCTGATTGATGAGCATCTTACCCGAAACGGAAATTTGGTCGGAGTTTCATTTGTGGTCTTTGCATAATTTGTTTAGCACCAGTTTATTAACTATTGTAGATGAAGGGCAAGCAAATGAAAGAAAAGCCGCCGATGAAATAATTGCAAAGGAATGGAAAGATAAGATGCAGGGTAATAACTCATAGACAAGTTATTCCTCGACACAATATTCGATATTGATAAATTGTGCCCGTGCTATAATTTGGTAGGGAGATATAGAGTTGGGGTATTTTCAATAATCAACCCAGTTATAATGTGAGGTAATTATGGAAGAGAAGAAAAAGCGGATAACTGCGGATAGAAATCTCATACTATTTGCATTGTATAGCATGGCAGCTATTTTATCAATTATTTTTGGAATGTATGTAATCGAATACTTTGTAAACCAAAAATTTATAGTAAATAGCTTTCTAAAACTAATTCTTTTCTACATTGTGGTCGCTCCATACTTAGCATATCGAAAAAAGGATATGAATTTCGAAGTGCAACAGCGGAAATTCTACATTCCAACAGGAATAGCATTTACTGCTATCATATTTGCGTTGTTTGCTTTGATGCGTATTTTTTCGCCAATGGAATATTGGTTCATACCGATATTTACGTTTTGCTTTTTTCAGCTAATAAAATATCTAGTAAGTAAATATGGCATAAAAGGCAAATCGCAATCAAGAATAATTATATGTACGCTTTTCTTGATTATGATTGCATCTTCTATAGGCACTAAGTCATACTCAGCAAAACTTCATACTTCTTGGAGAACGCCAAGTGGTGAAGAAACCATTGCCGCAGAAATCGAAAATATCCGCAACTGGAATCAAGCCACGCTTGGAACATGGTATGATGCTTCTAATGATAATATAGCTATTGTAGCCTTGCAACCCAAGCATTCCGCATTTGCGGATGAGGATATGTATATATGGCTTGTTATTCCCCATGAACCTACTGATGTTGGAACAACATACAAGCTATTTCCTTTCGATGTACTCGAGTATGCCTCCCCTGCCCCCGATACTTGTGTTATGAATTATAGGAGTGATAGGCAACAGGATATACAAGTGAAATACTGTTCGAATACTTTTGTAGAGGGAACAATAATCACCGTTTCGATGACGCATTATTATCGGTCAGGTGTGATAGATGAGTACGGAAATGAGTTTGTGTCGTTGTTCAATGAGCAGGACAAACTTCTTTTAGCAGTTTATTGGTATGCTGAGGGTGAGCAGATTCCTAATACACTAACAATCGGCAATTTTGAAGATAAAATAAAAGTTGATGTGCAACATGGACGACATTCAGCTTCATCAGCGCCATAAATTTTACAGGAGGTATATATGAAAAGTAAGCCTTTGCCAAAAGCTGCACGTGTTTTACTAACTTTTTTGTGTTCTGCTGTTTTAGTTCTGTTACTTTTTATTGTATTGTTTTTATTTGCATTCGCATTTGATGACAGGGTAAACCACGTCTTTTGTCTTCCCTGTTTTGCTATTGGTATAGTATTTGTTAATTTGATTGTTTTCATGTTCTTATTTATGAACATGAAAGAATGGTATATCAAGAATATTAGTAATGCCATTATTGGGATTGTATCGTTTTATTTAATTATGGCTATTGCTGATGGTTACTTGAACTTTATCGAAAACTCAAAAAACAATCCTATTGTACATTTCTCCTAAATTCGATATAATATGTAAGTAAACTGCTTGCGGAGGTAACAAATGAAAAAACTTATTGCTTTTGTTCTAATTACAATATTTATAACGGTTGTTTTTTGGGGATGCAACACCGAAACGGTATCAAACCAAACGCCCAACCCAAGCGCCGACCCTACGACTCCTGGTATAAACAATGAAGATGCTATCACAAGAACCCCAAATGTTGTTGGTGTTTTTCCTCCTGTTGCAAGCGAGCAAGTAAAGATTGGAGTCATCTATAATTCTGACCCGAATGAGGTTTCCTCCGACTCCTATGCACACGACCAAGGTATAGAGGATGTAAAAGAAGCATTTTCCCTAAAAAATAGTCAGATAATCAAAAAAACTAAGGTTAGCGAAACGAATGATACTGCTATTAAAAAAGCAATAAAAAGCTGTATTGACTCTGGTTGTAATATTATTTTCGGAACAAGTGCAGGCTATGCTGAAATAATGGGTGAATATGCTGAAGAGTACCCAAACGTTATTTTTTCTAATGCAGGCGGAAATAAATCCAACGATACCAACTACAACAACTACTATGGAGATATTTATCAAGCATGGTATCTATCTGGAATCGTTGCGGGGTTAAAGACTAAAACAAACAAAATCGGCTTTGTTGCGTCTTTCGGCGTAAAAAACAATGAGATAACTGTAGCCTGTAATGCCTTCGCTATGGGTGTAAATTCAGTTAATACGAAAGCTAAGGTGCATGTGCGGGTTACAAATTCAAAAAGCAACCCCGAGGAAGAGCATTTTGCGGCAGTTGCGCTTATCGAAAAGAATTGCGATGTGATTGCTCAGCATTGCGGTTCAAGCATCCCACAGGTAACTGCTCAAAACAAGAAGGTGTTTGGAATCGGCTACAATGCAGATATGAGAGTTGATGCTCCAAAGGCTGTGCTTACCTCCGTTGTCTGGAATTGGAGTATTTACTACCGGCTCGCTGTATTTAATGTTATTGCTGGCGAATGGTCAAACGAAAATTTCCGAGGCAGTTTAGGTGAGGGCTTTGTTGATATTACTCCCCTATCCGACTTTTGCGCAAAAGGAACCGATGTTAAAATTGAAGAGGCAAAGGCAAAATTCGGTTCAGGCGAATGGGATGTTTTTGATGGAGAAATCCTTACAAACAAGGGGGAGGAAAAAACCTCCACCCATTATAGCGATATCAATTGGTACTTTAAGAACATTATCGTTGAATAATTGCAAAACTAAATATCAACCAACTATGCATGTGGATTAAACATGCCATAATTCTTTTGCGTACTGAATTATTGTGCGGTCGCTTGAAAACATTCCAGCTGAAGCGATGTTCATCAAACACTTTTTTGAGAACTCTACCCAGTCTTTATAGTCATTATTGGCTTTTAGCTTTGCTTCCATGTAAGAGTTGAAGTCCGCCAAAATATAGTGATGGTCGGGTCTGTGCCAATATGTGCCGTAAAGAATTGAATTATATAGCTCGGTAAACGAATGGTCTTGCGTATCCTGCATTGCTCCGTTTATTAGCGAGTCCATAACACGCTTTATATTAGAATCAGAATCATATAGTGCCTTGGGGTTGTAATTGTGCTTAATCTTTTCTATATCCTCAACTCTCAAACCAAATATGTAGTTGTTTTCAAAGCCTGCTTGCTGAATGATTTCAATGTTTGCACCGTCATAAGTACCCAAAGTTACTGCTCCGTTCAACATTAATTTCATATTTCCTGTTCCAGAGGCTTCCGTTCCTGCGGGGGAAATTTGCTCGGAAACATCAGCAGCTGGCATTATTCGCTCTGCATACGAAAGGTTGTAGTTTTCTACGAACACAACACGCATTAAATCTTGCATAAGTGGGTCAGAGTTTACGGTTGTAGCTACTTCGTTAATAAACTTAATAATACCTTTAGCGCGCTTATAGCCAGGTGCTGCCTTTGCCCCGAATATGAACGCTGTGGGTGTGAAATCTGTCAACGCACCATCCTTTATCTGATAATAGATATTTAAAATCGATAATGCGTTCATCAACTGTCGCTTATACTCATGTAGTCGCTTAACTTGAATGTCAAAAATAAATTCGGATGATAGCTTTACTCCCTCACGCTTATAAATGAAATCAGCTAGCTGAGCTTTCTTCTGCTTTTTAATCGTGGCAAACTCTTTTGCCGTTGCATCGTTAATAAATGGTTTAATGCCTTCGACTATCGATAAATCCTTGATAAAATCATTGCTCCCAAGGATTATTGCAATAAAGTCAGTTAATTCGGGATTGCAAAGCGATAAGAACCTACGCTGAGTGATTCCGTTCGTTTTATTTTGAAACCTTTCTGGATATATAGCATACCAATCCTTTAAAACGTTCTTTTTTAGTATTTCGGTGTGGATTTGCGCTACACCATTTACATAAGACGAAACAAAGGTTGCCAAGTTCGCCATTACGATTCGATTGTCTTGGATGATTTGCATTCTATATATTTGTTCGTAATCCAAAGATTTAGTTTCGAGAACCATGTTTAGCTTTTCGTTTATTCTAACGATTATCGAATAAATATTCGGAATTACGCTTTTGAACAGTTCTACCTCCCAGCTCTCTAAGGCTTCGCTCATAATAGTATGATTGGTGTAGGAGAATGTTTTTCTTGCGATTTCGAAAGCTACATCAAAGGGTAAATTGTAGTCTTGCAAAATCCGAATCAATTCGGGTATAGCAACAGTGGGATGCGTATCGTTTAGTTGAATTGCGTTGAGTTCAGCGAATCTCGAGAAGTCATTTCCATAAGTTTTTATGAAGTTCCTAACTATATCGGTAATACCTGCACAGCATAAAAAGTATTGCTGCTTTAGCCTTAATCGCTTACCCTCATAAGAGTTTTCGTTGGGATATAATACCCTTGTTATGTTTTCAGCCTTGTTTTTTTCTGAAACGGCTTGCTCGTACTCAAAGTTATTGAAAAGTTGGAAGTCGAACTCCTGAACCGCTTCGCTTTGCCATAATCTTAGGGTGCTTATGTTGTCTGTCATATAGCCGATAATAGGCATATCGTAGGGAACTGCAATAACCTTTTGGTCGGCAAAAGTAACCTCTACTGTGCTGTCATCACGGCGCTTGCACCAAGGGGTTCCAAAGCGTTGCCAATCGTCTGCTACCTCATGTTGCTCGCCGTCTTTGATTTGCTGCTTAAATAACCCGTATTTATAGCGCAGTCCATGGCCGTCTAGGGGAATTTCATGCGTTGCGGCACTATCCAAAAAGCAAGCGGCTAATCTACCTAAGCCACCGTTGCCCAAGGCTATGTCCTCAATAGCTTCAAACAAATTAACATCAATACCCCGGGCTTCCAAAAGCTGTATTACTTCTTTTAGGATGCCTAAGCTATTTAGGTTGTTTGTTATCATTCTACCCAACAGGTATTCAGCCGAAAAGTAATGCACTCTTCTTTTTGAATTATGCTTTTCTTTGCTTTTATGCCAGTTTTCCGCTATCGCTGCCATCACGCTTTCTCCGATTGCAGAGCGTAATTGATGTGCGTTAGCTTCTTCCAGCTTCAAAAAATAGTTATCGTAAAGCCATTCTTCGGCTTGGTTGATGATTTCCATATAGTTCATAGTAATTTCCCTTATTTGTTGCTCTAAATATTGTGCTACAAAATCGAGTGCCTTATTAAAACTAAAAGAGCTTAATTTCTTTAGGCTCTTTAAGTTTGAAAGTTAAATTTAATGTTATTTAGTTATCAAGCCTTTGGCTCGGGGTAGGTCCTTCCGTTTGACATAGGTCATATAAACGTATTTTGTAATGTTATCGGCAGACATACCAAACTTCATACTTGAGGCGGTACGCATATCCATGTTTCTGGTTACAATCATGTTTCCACCTTGGGTTACAGTTTTTTGGTAGTACTCTACCTTGTTTTCCTTTAGTATGCTTGCAACACGCTGTGCTTCCTCTTGGGAAACATCAGTAGTTAATAAGCGTTGATTAATAATAGGTATAATCATTTTACCAAACCAAGCAAGGCATCTTTATTTCTCATGCCAACCTCGCGTGCAACCTCGACACCATCTTTGAAAACAACAAATGTTGGAATATTGCGAATTCCGTATTTGCTTGCAAGGTCGGATTCATCGTCTATATTGACCTTACCTACTACGAAAGCGCCTTCCGCTTCGTTTGATAGCTCATCAACAACGGGAGCCATCATTTTGCAAGGACCGCACCAAGATGCCCAAAAGTCCACAAGTACTGGAACCTTTGAATTCAATACCAACTTTTCAAAGTTTGTGCTGTTAAATTCTGTAGCCATATTTACCTCCTAATTGTTATGTATTAGAATAACCTAATATTCAAATTGTATCAATCACGCTTTGGCTTCATTGTGGGGAATAAAAGCACATCACGGATTGTAGAGCTATCTGTTAGCAACATAACAAGCCTGTCTATGCCTATTCCAATACCTCCGGTTGGAGGCATTCCGTATTCAAGTGCCAAGCAGAAATCCTCATCTATCATCATAGCTTCATCATCGCCCTTTGCTTTTTCAAGTGATTGTTGCATAAAGCGCTCTCTTTGGTCTATGGGGTCGTTAAGCTCTGAAAATGCGTTTGCATATTCGCTTGAAGCAATAAACAGCTCAAAGCGCTCGGTTAGCCTTGGATCGTTTGGCTTTTTCTTTGAAAGCGGAGAAACCTCTGTTGGATAATCGATAACAAATGTAGGCTGAAGCAGCTTATCCTCAACAAACGCATCAAAAACTTCGAACAATACCTTGCCTGTTGATGCGGTATTATCCTCTATTACAACACCCAAGTCCTTTGCCGCCTTGCGCGCCTTTTCGTCGTTGTTGAAGGCGTAAAAGTCAACACCTGTATATTCCTTTACTATTTCCGACATCGCAACTCGCCTGTATGGAGGTGTTAAGTCGATTTCGTTGCCTTGATACATAACCTTTGTAGAACCGCATACCTTCATTGCACAATGCGAGATTAAATCCTCGGCTAATTTCATCATGCCATAGTAATCGGTGTATGCCTCGTAAAGCTCAAGCATCGTAAACTCTGGATTATGAGACGAATCCATTCCCTCGTTTCTAAACACTCTGCCCAACTCGTAAACACGCTCTAAGCCGCCAACTACGCATTGTTTTAAGCGCAGCTCTAAGGCGATTCGCAAGTACATATCGATATCGAGCGAATTGTGGTGCGTTATGAAAGGTCTTGCGTTTGCTCCGCTTGCAGTTGTATTCAAAACGGGTGTTTCGACTTCTAGGTAATCTCTTGAATCAAGAAAGCGCCTGATTTCGCTTATTATCTTGCTACGCTTTACAAATGTGTCTTTAACTTCGGCATTTACAATTAAATCAACAAAGCGTTGCCTATATCTAAGCTCGTTATCCCTAAGCCCATGAAACTTTTCGGGCAATGGATGTAAAGACTTCGTTAGCAGAGTAATTTCATTTACATGAATGCTTATTTCACCTGTTTTTGTTTTGAAAACAAAACCATGAGCGCCCACTATATCGCCAATATCAAAGGCTTTGAAATCGTTGTAAGGCTCTTCGCCAATATCATTTAGGCGAACATAAATCTGTATTCGCCCCATGCTGTCTTGAAGTTGAGCAAAGCTCGCCTTTCCCATTATGCGCTTGGAGATAATTCTGCCTGCAACGCCAACGGTTTGACCTTCTAAGCTCTCATATTCGTTAAGAATGTTTTTGCTGTAATGTGTTTGGTCGTATTTGACATGTTTATATGGGTCGAGATTGCGCTTAATAAGAGAATTAAGTTTATCACGACGAATCTGTTGTTGTTCGCTAACGTCCTGCTCAAAGAGCTCAGGATTGATTTCGGTGTTTTCACCATTGTTGTTTATGTTGTCCATACGACCTCCGTTACTTATTTTTTAATCTCCAACAGCTTGTATAATATAGGACCATTAGGAGCGTGAACCTCGACTATATCGCCGATTGAACGCCCCAAAATAGCTTTGCCTACGGGAGATTCATTTGAAATACTGCCCTTTGCAAGGCTCGCTTCAGCAGCAGACACTATTTGATATTCCATTTCAGAATTCATGTTAAGGTTAGTAAGACGCACTCTTGCACCAACATTAACAACATGAGTGTCGATATTGTTTTCATCGATTATTGTGGCATCACGCACAATCTTTTCAAGCTCTTGTATTCTGCGGTCAGTTTCGGCTTGCTTATTCATTGCTGCATCATATTCTGCATTTTCGCTGATGTCGCCATGTGCACGAGCCTCTTTAATCTCCTCTGAAATCTGAGCCATCAAAACATTTTTCAAATAATCAAGCTCTTTTTCAACCTCTGCCTTATACTTAGCTGTAATTTTTTCTGTCATTCTTTCCTCCAAGTTAAAGTAAAATCTTAACTACATTGAAAGATTATAATCTCTTGTAGGTTTGTTGTCAATCGTCTTTTCCGTTTTCTATATAGTTCCTTTCAGGTAGCTTGTACTTGGATTTATACTCCTGATACATTTGTGTATATGCACTATTTTTTTCTTCTTTTACACGGCTAAGGTATTCATGTGTATCAAAGGAATTCTGCTCTACCTCAATAATGGCTGTCTCTTATACACATCT
>LSQX01373037.1_pt1 | contig 17261 bp, 14 predicted proteins | sample 654561 | NCBI WGS metagenome assembly LSQX01 (sample SAMN04489861, study PRJNA283612) | anaerobic digester metagenome | isolation source: 4 biogas reactors fed with cattle manure at either 37C or 55C with and... | place: Denmark: Kongens Lyngby | collected 2014
AATCAAGTTTTAAAGAGGTCTTTTGTAGATTTATTTTTAGATATTCACTTAAAAATTTATATTATGGGAAAAGGTGATATGAAAACGAAACGCGGAAAAATAGTCCGTGGCACATATGGTGCTGTCCGCAGAAGAAAAAAAGCAAAAGTTAAAAAAACTGAGAAGAAGTAAATTCTCAAAAGGGCATTTCTCCGGAGATGCCTTTTTTTTGCTTATATAAATCTTGCAATCCCACATATAGAACTAGATTTTTGAAAAGGATAATTTTTCTTTATTTATTTTTTTCTTCATAAAATAAACAAAGAGTCCAAATTATGGTTACTTATAAAAGCTAAAACCATGACTAATTATATATCCAGTGAAATTATTTTTGAAAAATCCACAAAAATGGCGGATATATTGCATATAAACTACAATCTGTTGGCTGTTTTAGATAGGTTTGATATTCATTTAGGATTTGGCGACAAAACCATAGAAGAGGTTTGCGATGAGCGACACGTTAATGCAGACTATTTTGTAATTCTTCTGAATATATATCACAATCCCAAGTGGCTCAGGAACAACCCCTTACCAGATATGGATTTACTGTTCTTGGTAAACTATCTAAAAAAAACACACAGATATTACACTAAGGCAATTTTGCCTACCATTAATCAACTTATAGGAGAGATAAAATCGCAAACAAAAGACGATTTTGGATTGTCGCTTTTGGATAAACTATATAAGGAATATGTTGTTGATTTTACAGAGCATTTAGATTATGAAGAAGAAATTGTGTTTCCATATGCCTCAATTCTTAGCATAGCCAACGAAGAAGAAACTTGTAGATGCGAAATGGACGACATAGACTTCCGAATAGGCGATTTTATTGATATTCACGCACTTATAGAGCAAAGGCTATACTCTTTAAAAAATATTTTGATTAAATATTCATCGGCACACAACGATGAGTCGGTGGTACATTTGCTGTATCTAATTTACAGATTTGAAGAAGATTTGCGAAATCACGCCATTTTAGAAGATGAACTTTTAGTACCACTTATTGAGAAACTTGAAAAGAAAATTTTTTCTGAATAATAGCGATTGGAAAAATATAATAGAAGTATATTCCTTTTTGTTCTAATCCTATAAGTACGGAAAGACCTTGCAGGATATATTCGATTATTACGATTGGAATAAAAAAACGAATTTTTCTGTTTTTCAAAGTCCACACCTTGACAAATCCATAAAAAACTTAAAAAAAAGGAAGAGCTAAATGCTCTTCCTTTTTTTATTATATTTCTGATACTAATATCTATCTACACAATTTAGGTCTTCAAAGGCTATTTTTAGTCTATCAACCATTGTTTTCTCACCTTCGCGTAGCCAAACTCTTGGGTCATAATATTTCTTATTGGGCTTATCTTCACCTTCTGGGTTACCCAATTGTCCTTGGAGATAATCTTTTTTATCTTCGTAATAATTTTTCACTCCTTCCCAATATGCCCATTGAGTATCTGTATCTATATTCATTTTTATAACTCCATAATCTATCGACTCTTGAATATCTTCGGCAGATGAGCCAGAACCTCCATGAAACACAAAGTTTACAGGATTATCGGCAGTTTGGAATTTCTCTTTTATATAAGCCTGAGAATCTCTTAAAATTTTGGGTTCAAGTTTTATATTCCCGGGCTTATAAACTCCATGAACATTGCCAAATGAGGCTGCTATGGTGAACTTATCGCTAATTTTGGAAAGTTCTTCGTAAGCATAAGCTACCTCTTCTGGATGGGTGTATAGTTTAGAAACATCGACATCTGTATTGTCAACGCCATCTTCTTCACCGCCTGTTATGCCCAATTCAATTTCTAAAATCATTCCGATTTTACTCATTCGGGTTAAATATTTTTTACATATTTCGATATTTTCTTCCAACGACTCTTCTGAAAGGTCGAGCATATGCGAGCTAAAAAGAGGTTTGCCATGAGTTCTGTAATACTCTTCGCCAGCATCTAACAATCCGTCTATCCATGGTAATAGTTTTTTGGCAGCATGATCGGTGTGCAGAATTACTGGAATGCCATACATTTCGGCTATATTGTGAATATGAAGAGCCCCTGAAATTGCCCCCGCAATGGCTGCTTTTTGATTTTCATTATTTAGAGATTTTCCTGCCGTAAAAACGGCTCCTCCGTTGGAAAACTGAATAATAACTGGAGAATTAACCTCACGAGCAGCCTCTAAAACTGAGTTTATGGAATTTGTTCCCACAACATTTACTGCTGGCAATGCAAATTTTTCTTGACGTGCAATTCTGAAAACTTCCATTACATCATTGCCCGTTACGACTCCTGATTTTACTTTTGATGATATTTTTTCGCTCATAATATGTGTATATTAAATTATTAAATTAAGTCTATATTCCTCTGAATTAGAAGCTCTTTTGTATTGATTTCGAGTGCCAACAAATTACCCATATTGGGGTTAGAACGGCGATAACAGCCATTGTCTAACGAAATATATTTAGATTTAGGATTCTCGATGGTTGATTTTATAAAATCCAAGCTAAGCGGCACATGACCATGAATTATCACTTTACCTCCTATTTTTTCAGAATCCACCTCAAAATCACGCAAGATTAACATTGCTTCTTTGTCAGAAAATGGATCTTCAATATTGAAATTCAAACCTGCATGTACTATTACATGATTCTCTGTAACTAAGTAATAATCAAGGGATTTTAGCCAGTTTATATATTTCTGGGATATTTGTCTTGCTCTTTTAACTCCAAAACTTTTTAGAGTTGCCCCCCCTCCAATACTTTTCCAAAACTTCATTTTCGACTTATATTTAAAGGAAAACAATTGGGGGCGGATATTGTCCACTTCAAAAACTTCAATCATATACTCTTCATGATTTCCTCTAAGGCAGTTGATTTTTGCAGGACCTTTTTGAAGTTTCATTATGTAGTCTATCACTCTTTTGGAGCTTGGACCTCTGTCCACATAATCTCCAAGAAAGGTGATAGTGTCGTCGCCACTGGGCTGAATTTTGTCTTCGACCAATGTTTTCATTGTTTTATAACAACCGTGAATATCGGGTATAACCCAGTGGCGACTCATTTTCTATTTTTTTCCTTGATTGGCAACTTCGTCCATCAATTTTTTCAATGTTTCTTCATCTGCCAAGAAATAATCTTTTTGTAGATTTAAGTTTTCGTCAAACTCAAACACATAGGGTATTCCTGTTGGTAAATTGAGGCTAATAATATCTTCGTTGCTGATATTTTTCAGATGCTTGATAATTCCTCTAAGGCTGTTACCATGTGCAGCTACAATAACTTCGCCATATTTTTTCAAATTTTGCGAAATATTATTTTCCCAGTAAGGCACAATTCTGTCAACGGTGTCGCACAATGCTTCGGTAGCAGGCACCGAACCCTCTTCGTCAATATTTTTGTAGCGTGGGTCGTTGATTGGGTGACGATCGTCTGTTTCTTCAATTTTAGGTGGACGAATATCATAGCTTCTTCTCCACATTAAAACTTGCTCTTCGCCAAATTTTTCAACGGTTTCACGTTTGTCTAATCCCTGAAGATTTCCATAATGTTTTTCATTCAAACGCCAGCTTTTCTCCACTGGAATCCATAATTGGTCCATCTCCTCTAAAACTATATTTAGGGTTTTTATAGCACGCTTTAGGTAAGATGTATATGCATATTTAAACTCAAATCCTTTTTCTTTAAGTGCTTTACCTGCATCACGACCCTCTTTCACACCACGTTCGGTTAGGTCAACATCTGTCCATCCTGTAAAGCGATTTTCTTTGTTCCATGTGCTTTCGCCATGTCTGATTAAAACTAGTTTGTACATAATTAATTCTGTTTTAAATTTTTACGATGCAAATATACTAAATATCCTGCTCCTAACAAAACGAAAGGAACACTTAATAATTGTCCCATGTTCAAAAACATGCTCTCTTCGAAGCCTACCTGTGCTTCTTTGATAAATTCCACAAAAAATCTAACACCAAAAACTAATATCAAAAACCAAGATACTATATATCCATTTGGTGCTTTAAAATTGTGTTTTTTGTCGATAAATCTAAGGAAGAAAAAGATAATTAAATAACAGATAGCCTCATAAAGCTGTGCCGGATGACGCGGAACACTATCTTCGGCAGTGAAGATAAATGCCCATGGCACAGAGGTTTGCGTCCCTATGATTTCGGAGTTCATCAAATTTCCCATACGGATAAAAAAGCCTCCCAAAGCTGTTACTCCAGATATTCTATCCACTATCCAAAGCCATTTGACCTTATATTTTCTGGAAAATAGCCATAGTGAAAATAAAATTCCGATGGCACCTCCATGACTTGCCAATCCGCCTTCCCAAGTGTAAAGTATCTTAATGGGGTTTCTTAAATAATAATCTGGCTCGTAGAAAAAACAGTGTCCCAAACGTGCTCCTATTATCGCTCCTAAGAGCATATATATCAGCAGTGAGTCCATAAATTTTTCATCTTTTCCAAGCCTCTTTACATCTCTACGGGTGATATAGTATCCAGCTACAAACGCCATGGCAAATAAAAACCCATACCAACGCAGGGTAATTCCAAAAACTGTGAACATTTCAGGTCCAAAAGACCATGTGATATATTGTATCATTATTTTTTAGTTTTGGGTTCTACAAATTGGGGTATATTTTTGTTTTTGTATGAATAAATCCACAGCGATATTCCTGCAATAACAAACGGAATGCTAAGCCATTGCCCCATATTTAAAGTCATAGAGTTCTCGAATTCAACTTGAACATCTTTTAAAAATTCAACAAAAAATCGGAAAACAAAGACTACTGTAAGCAATATCCCCACAAACCGCCCTGCTGGCACTTTTCCCTTAAGTTTTTTATAATACCAAATCAGAAACACAAAAAGCAATAGATACACCACTGCCTCATAAATTTGCGATGGATGTCGGGATAACATATCGTCTTTGGCAAAGATAAAAGCCCAAGAAACATCGGTGGGTTTTCCATAAATTTCGGAATTCATCAAATTGCCCATTCTAACCATTCCTGCTGCGATCATTACGGAAGCAGCCACCCTATCGAAAAGCCACAAAACGGGCATCTTGTTTTTTCTTGTAAAATATATGCTATAGCCTATAATTCCAATAACAGCACCATGACTTGCCAAACCGCCTTTCCAAATCATAAAAATTTCCAAAGGATGTTTAAAATAGTACGCTGGCTCATAAAACAGAACATGACCCAAACGAAGTCCAACAACTGTCCACAACACTAATCGAATGGCAAATTTGTCGGTAAATTCTTGAGACATACCCTCCTTCTTAAAGATATTTAAAAAAGTGAGGTAGGCAAAGAAAAAGCCTGTGGCAAGCAATATTCCGTACCATCTAATTTCGAGGGGTCCCAGCTTTAGGGCTATGGGACTGATGTCCCAAAATATGTAATTAATCATGAATTATGGTTTTCGACTACAAAAATAAAAAAATTAACCCAATCTAAGAGAAAACTAAAGCTTAAATTGGGTTAAATACACTAATATTTTAGATATATTTTACTGAAGTCCAGAAGTTTCCACCTGTGGTGCTATTTTTTTAACCAATCCTTGCAACACTGTTCCTGGTCCTAATTCCATGCAGCTTGTCATACCGTCTGCAACCATATTTTGTACTATTTGCGTCCATCTAACGGGCGATGTAAGCTGCTCTATAAGATTTTTCTTTATCTCCTCAGGATTTGAAACAGCCTTTGCATTTACATTTTGATAAACCTTGCATTTGGGCTTATTAAATGTGGTAGAATTTATAGCCTCAGCCAAGTCTTGCTTTGCAGGGTCCATAAGTGGCGAGTGAAATGCTCCACCAACTTTTAGTGGCAACGCACGTCTGGCACCAGCCTCTTTAAGTTTTTCGCAAGCTATATTAATTCCTTCAATGCTTCCAGAAATCACCAATTGTCCCGGGCTATTGTAGTTTGCAGCCACAACAACCTCATTGATATCTTCTAATACTTTTTCCACAACTTGGTCTTCTAAACCAAGAATTGCAGCCATGGTTGACTCTTGCATTTCGCAAGCTTTTTGCATTGCCAAAGCACGCTTATAAACAAGGCTTAGTCCATCTTCAAACGACAAAACGCCGGCTGCTACAAGGGCAGAAAATTCGCCCAAAGAATGACCTGCAACCATGTCGGGTTTAAAATCATCACCCAAAGATTTTGCCAACAACACAGAGTGAAGAAAAATTGCTGGTTGAGTTACCCTTGTTTGACGCAAATCTTCATCGGTTCCCGAAAACATCATATCGGTGATACGAAATCCTAAAATCTCATTAGCTTTTTCGAAAAGAGATTTAATTTCGGCATTGTTTTCGTAAATATCTTTGCCCATTCCTACAAATTGAGCTCCCTGACCGGGAAAAACATATGCTTTCATAGTTTTAAATTTAAAATTCGAGTGCAAAAATACAAAAAATCGTGCTATTAACGACAGCTTAGTTTTATATATCAAATCAATTTTTTAATTTTGCACTTTAATAAACATATTATGAGCATAAATAATTCATCACCCGCCGAGGAGAAGAAGTCGTTGAACTTCATTGAAGAAATTATCGAAAACGATATTATAAACAATAAAAATGATGGAAGAGTTCACACTCGCTTCCCTCCAGAACCCAACGGATATCTGCATATAGGACATGCAAAATCCATTTGCTTAAACTTTGGTTTGGCACAAAAATATAATGGAAAATGTAATCTTCGTTTCGACGATACCAATCCAACAAAAGAGGAAGTTGAATATGTTGATTCCATAAAGGAAGATGTTCAATGGCTTGGATTTCAGTGGGATGACGAGTTTTATGCCTCAGACTATTTCCAACAGCTATATGATTGGGCTATACAGCTGATTAACAGAAATTTAGCCTATATTGACGAGCAAACACAAGAGGATATTAGCAAGGGCAGAACAGCCCCCAACAAGCCCGGAATTGAAAGTCCATACCGCAACAGACCTATGGAAGAGAGCTTGAAACTTTTCCAAGAGATGAAAGAGGGAAAACATCCTGATGGCAGCATGGTACTTCGTGCCAAAATTGATATGAACTCGCCCAATATGCATATGCGCGACCCTATCTTGTATCGAATTTTGCATGCTGAACATCATCGCACTGGCAATGAATGGTGCATCTATCCCATGTACGATTTTGCCCACGGGCAGTCAGACAGCATTGAAGGTATTACACATTCAATTTGCACCTTAGAGTTTGAAGTACATCGTCCGCTCTACGACTGGCTTTGCAAAACCCTGGAAATTCACCATCCTCAACAAATTGAGTTTGCACGCCTAAATCTTTCATACACAGTTATGAGCAAACGTAAACTTTTGCAATTGGTGCAAGAGAATCACGTTTGGGGTTGGGACGACCCCAGAATGCCCACCATTTCTGGCATCAGACGTAGAGGCTACTCGCCTGAATCTATCAGAGTTTTTGCCGATACTATTGGCGTTGCAAAGCGTGATAATATTATTGACTTATCACTATTAGAGCACTGTGTGCGTGAAGATTTGAACAAAAAAGCACTTCGCACAATGGCTATTTTAGACCCTGTGAAACTTATCATAAATAACTACCCCGAAGGTGAAACCGAAGAGCTTGAAGCGGTTAATAATCCTGAAGATGAAAATGCTGGAAAAAGAAAAATCAAATTCTCTAAAGAAATTTGGATAGAGCGTGATGATTTTATGGAAAATCCTCCAAAAAAATACTTCAGACTATCGCCTGGAAACGAAGTTCGATTGAAGTATGCATATATAATTAAATGCGAATCGGTGGTGAAAGATAAAAATGGAAATATCACCGAAATTCACTGCACCTACGACCCTGACACTAAGAGCGGAAGCGGCACACAGCAAAGAAGAGTAAAAGGAACCATCCACTGGGTGTCGGCAGAAGATTACAGAAAAGCCGAAGTGAGACTTTTTGATAGACTTTTTACTGAATATGACCCCGACAATGCAGAAGAGGGCAAAACTTTCTTAGATTACATAAATCCTGACTCTTTGAAAACAGTAGAGGCTATAATTGAGCCAAAATTGATTAGCGAAGAGGTGATGCAATCGTATCAATTTGAAAGGTTGGGTTACTTTAGCATTGACAAAGATTCAACCGACGAAAAATTAGTTTTCAACAGAACAGTGAGTTTAAGAGATAGTTGGAAAAGAATCAACAAATAAAAATTTTTTACTGATGAGAAAAACGATTAAAACTTTTGCTTTGGCGAGTTTGATTTGCCTTAGTTTTATTGCTAAGGCTCAAAACACGCCTAAAGTTTCGCTATATGGATTTGTGCGTACCGATTTGATATTCGACACACGTCAAACTGTTTACGTTCGTGAAGGAAACCTGAATATGTTTCCCACCAACGAGCTTTTAGATGAGTACGGCAATGACATCAACAACTCTCCCATGCTCAATTACAGTAGCATTGGAAGCAGAATGGGAATAAAAGCCACTGGTCCCGACATTTTGGGAGCTAAAGTTACAGGAGTTTTAGAATCGGAGTTTTTTGGAATCTCAAATGCCACTGTAAACACACTTCGTTTGCGTCATGCCTATATGAAAATGAATTGGACAAATCAAGAATTGCTAATCGGTCAAACATGGCATCCGCTATTCACCGAAGAGTGTTTTCCCACTGTGATAAATTTCAACACAGGAATCCCTTTTCAGCCCTTTAATCGTTCTCCACAAATTAGATATACATACACCAATAACAATTTCAAACTTCAGCTTGCAACGCTCACAGAGCGAGATTTCACCACCCCCGGACCAGCAGGTGCATCTTTTACCTATTTGTCCAACAATGCAATTCCCGAATTTACCGCCGGAGCCCACTACAAAAAACCAAGTGCCGACTCCACAAAAACTTTTGCAACAGGTGTGGTGGGTGAATATAAAATTTTCAGACCAAGGATGACAACCAATACAAATGTTATCACCACAAAAAAACTGTCATCGGCGGCAGCGGTGCTTTATGCTGGATATTTAACCCCAAAATTTGATATAAAAGCTAAAGCCACATATGGACAAAACATGTTCAATCACTTGATGATTGGCGGATATGCCATACGTCATTTTGATGCCATGCCCATTGATGAAGATTGGGATTATACAAACCTTGAAGTGGCAGCAGCATGGCTAAATTTCACCTATAAATTCAACAGCAAACTACACACTGGACTTTTTGCTGGATATGCCCAAAATATGGGTTCTAAAAACAACATTTACGACTGGAACAATCTAAACTCATACTATGGACGTGCCTTTGATATTGCCTATTTATACCGCTTTTCAGCAAGAATTGAGTATAATGTAGGAAAAGTTCAATTTGGCTTTGAGCCAGAATATAGCGTAGCAGCATACGGCAACCAGCGCAATAGTTTGGGTGTTTTACAAAACAATACAGAGAATTACCCCACTTCGAAAATTAAAGAAAAAGACAATATCAGACTCTTGGGTGCTGTAACATATACCTTCTAATTTTAACAATAGATAGACCTAAAAATAATGGAATACAATTTTAAAGATATAGAGCAAAAGTGGCAAAACTTTTGGCAAAAAAACAAAACATTTAAAGCTGATAATCAATCAGATAAACCCAAGTTTTACGTTTTAGACATGTTCCCATACCCTTCGGGCGCTGGCTTGCATGTGGGGCATCCACTGGGATATATTGCATCTGATATTTACTCACGTTTCAAACGCCAAATGGGCTTTAATGTATTGCACCCAATGGGCTACGATGCCTACGGATTACCCGCCGAACAATATGCCATTCAAACTGGGCAACACCCCGCCATTACCACCGAAATAAATATAAAAAGATATAGGGAACAATTAGATAAAATTGGCTTCTCCTACGATTGGGACAGAGAAGTGCAAACCTGCGACCCCAAGTATTACAAATGGACACAGTGGACTTTTATACAACTTTTTGAACATTGGTACAACAAAAACAGCGATAAAGCAGAAGCTATTTCTGAGCTAATTTCAATTTTCGAAAAAAGTGGAAATACCGAAATTAATGCAGCAAGCAATTTTGAAGAGAAATTCACAGCCCAAGAGTGGCAACAGATGAGCGAAAAAGAGCAGCAAGAAACTTTGATGAACTACCGCTTAGCCTATCTTTCAGATACTATGGTAAATTGGTGTCCACAACTGGGAACAGTTTTGGCAAACGACGAAGTTGTAAACGGACTTTCTGTTCGTGGAGGCTATCCCGTTGAGCGTAAACTAATGAAACAGTGGTCATTAAGAATTACTGCATACGCACAAAGACTTTTAGATGACATCGAAACTGTGCAATGGTCAGATTCATTAAAAGAAATCCAACGAAACTGGATTGGTCGTAGCGAGGGAGCAGCAGTAAGCTTTGAGATAAAAGATAGCGAACACAAATTGGATATTTTTACCACCCGACCCGATACTATTTTTGGGGTATCATTTATGGTTTTATGTCCTGAACATGAGCTAATTGAGAGCTTAACAACTGCCGAAAACAGAGCCGAAGTTGAGAAGTATGTAAATTGGGCAAAAAATCGTTCCGAAAGAGAGCGTCAGATGGAAACAAAAAGTGTAAGTGGTGCATTTACAGGAGCTTATGCCATACATCCATTTACTAAAGAGGAGATTCCAATTTGGATTTCAGAATATGTTTTGGCTGGTTATGGAACAGGTGCCATTATGGCGGTTCCAGCCCACGACAGTCGCGACTTCGCCTTTGCTCGTCATTTCAAACTGCCCATAACGCAAGTAATTGCAGCCCAAAATGAAGAGATTATCCCCACCGAAAAATGGGAAGATTCCTATGATATAAAAGAGGGAATTTGCATCAATTCAGATATTATAAATAATCTTTCTGTGGAAGATGGTGCCTCCAAAATCATTGAATTGGTAGAGGAAAAAGCTATTGGGAAAGGCACAATAAACTATCGTTTGCGAGATGCAATTTTCAGTCGTCAAAGATATTGGGGTGAGCCATTTCCTGTTTACTACAAAGATGAAATGCCCTATATGCTTAATATTGAGGAACTTCCATTGGAGCTTCCCGAAGTGGATAAATATTTACCCACCGAAAAAGGTGAACCACCCTTGGCACGTGCCAAAAATTGGACTACAAAAGATGGCTATCCTTTAGAAGTGAACACCATGCCTGGCTTTGCTGGCTCCAGCGGATATTATTTAAGATATATGGACGCCAATAACGAAAATGAGTATTTCTCCCAAGAGGCAGTACAATATTGGCAAAATGTTGACCTATATATTGGCGGTGCTGAACATGCCACTGGACACCTAATTTATTCGCGATTTTGGAATAAATTTTTATACGATTTGGGTTTGGCTGTGAAAAAAGAGCCCTTCGAAAAACTTATAAATCAGGGAATGATTCAAGGTCGTTCAAATTTTGTTTATAGAATTAATGGCAAAAACACCTTTGTAACGCACTCATTAAAAGACCAATACGAAACCACAGCAATACATGTTGATATAAGTTTTGTGGAAAATGATATTTTAGATATTGAAAAATTCAAACAGTGGCGACCCGAATTTGAAACCGCCGAATTTATCCTTGAAGATGGAAAATATATTTGCGGTTGGGAAATTGAAAAAATGTCGAAATCCTTACATAATGTCCAAAATCCTGATGAATTAATTGAGAAATATGGTGCCGACACACTTCGTATGTACGAAATGTTTTTAGGTCCACTGGAGCAATCTAAACCATGGGATACAAAAGGAATTGAAGGTGTTTTTAGGTTTTTAAGAAGATATTGGAGACTTCATTTTAATGACGAAGGAAAATTTGAAGTTTCAACAGAAAAGCCCACAGCCGAAGAGCAAAAAATATTGCATATAGCCATTAAAAAAGTCAAGGATGATATTGAAAGATTCTCTTTCAACACAGCCGTTAGTGCCTTTATGGTAGCCGTAAATGAGCTTACCGATGCCAAATGCAATAATAAAGAGATATTAGAAAACTTTGCAATTTTATTATCATCATTTGCACCCCATATTACCGAAGAAATTTGGCAAATGCTTGGCAATAAAGAGTCCATTTCGCAGGCTGATTTTCCAAAATTTGAAGAGAAATATGTCGTTGAAAACGACTTCAACTATCCAGTTTCTTTCAACGGGAAAACCCGATTTATGATGTCCTTCCCCATTGATTTAGATGCAAAAAGCATCGAAGCACAAGTCTTGGAAGCACCAGAAGCACAAAGATGGTTAGAAGGAAAAACACCCAAAAAGGTAATTATAGTACCAAAGAGAATAATTAATATTGTTACATAACAAACTCATTTACAGAAACTTACCCCTAAAACTGTGTCAAAATAAAATTTTGGCACAGTTTTGGAACATATAGACTTATATAGATTGTAAATTTACAAAAGCATTGAACTATTTTGTAAATACAATAAGTATAAAATGGATTTGTTTAACCTTTAAAACTTACAGCCATGAAAAGAACAATATTTAGCATATTTATTTTCTCGCTAAGTCTAATTGCCATCGGGCAAGTGCGTACAATGGAAAACAAGGCTTTTCAGCGAGGTGAAAAATTCAGATTTAGAGTCTATTACAACTCTTTTTTAACAGGTAAAGTTACCGCTGGCGAAGCCACCTTAGAGGTAAAAAGCGAACCAAAAATCATTGGTGGTCGTCCCACATATCATGTGGAAGGTTTGGGTTGGTCTAAGGGTGCTTTTAACCTATTCTTCAAGGTTGACGACAGATTTGAAACCTTTATAGATGAAGAGGCACTTATTCCATGGCTTTTTATCCGCAGGACTAAAGAGGGCGATTATGAAAGAAATGATGATGTTACTTTTGACCACTATAAAAACATTGCCATAAGCCGTCAAAAAGTGAATGATATTCCTGTTAATGTTCAAGATATTATTTCTTCATTTTACTGGGCAAGAAACTTGGACACACGCAAGAGTAAAATTGGCGATGAGTTTAATTTCAATTTCTTTTTAGATGACTCAACCTACACATCAAAGATTGTATATCAAGGCGTTGAGGAGATAAAAGTTGCCACAGGCAGATATAGAGCCATAAAAATCAAGCCAATGGTTGCCACAGGCAATACCTTCAAAGAGCAGTTTCCCATGGATATTTGGGTGAGCGACGACGAAAACAGAATACCACTAAAAGGCACATCTGGAATTAGAGTAGGAAGCGTAAACTTTGAAATAATAGGATATTCAGGACTACGAAATGAAGATTTAGCCAAGATAAAATAGAAGTGCTGAGTGTTTGGTTTGCTATTGTTTTATATTTCTCAAATAAAATGTCATATACACAATACAAAAAAACTTCTAAGATAGAATTTATGCTGAAAATTTTAGTATATTTGCAATAATGACAGAAAAAAAAGAAATGACAAATAAAACAAAACATACGATTATAAATGGGGACAGCCGACAAATGAGCGAGCTCAAAGATGAGAGTATTCATCTTATTGCTACATCACCACCATATTGGCAATTAAAAGACTATGGGACAGATAACCAGATTGGATTTCACGATGATTACGAAACATATATCAATCATTTAAACTTAACTTGGCAAGAATGTTTCCGAGTTTTACACAAAGGTTGTCGCTTATGTGTTAATATAGGCGATCAATTTGCTCGCTCGACATACTATGGACGTTATAAAGTTATTCCTATTCACGCCGAAATTATCAAATTCTGTGAAATGATTGGCTTTGACTTTATGGGACAAATTATTTGGCAAAAAGTAACCACAATGAACACATCGGGAGGTGCAAGTATTATGGGAAGCTATCCTAACCCGAGAAATGGCATTGTAAAATTAGATTTTGAATATGTTTTATTATTCAAAAAACAAGGAGATGCACCTAAGCCAACCAAAGAGCAAAAAGAAAATGCTTCAATGACCAACGAAGAATGGAATACTTATTTCAACGGACATTGGTATTTTCCAGGAGCCAAACAGGACAAACATCTAGCAATGTTTCCAGAAGAGCTACCTCATCGTTTAATTAAAATGTTTTCCTTTCCTAACGAAACTGTTTTAGATCCATTTATGGGAAGCGGTACAACAGCCTTAGCAGCAAGGAACTTAAATAGAAACTCCGTTGGCTATGAAATCAACCCTGATTTCATTCCAATTATAAAAGAAAAAATTGGAACAGATGATGTTTTTATGAAAGTTGAAACTGAAATCATAAAACAAGTAGAGTTAAATAATGATTTTGAAGAGCGAATAAAGAACCTGCCTTATAAATTTGTGGATACACATAAGTTAGACAAGAAAATTGACGTTAAAAAAATTCAATACGGCTCTAAAATTGATACTAAAAGTTCTGGTAAGAGAGAAGAGTTTTTCTCTGTTAAAGAAATAATAAGCCCAGAGCTTATTCGTCTAAATAATGAATTAGTTATTCGTTTGATTGGCGTTAAGCAGAATCCTAAAATCAATGGAGAAGCAATTGAATATTTAATCAATAAAGTTCGTGGAAAAAAAGTATTTTTGAAATATGATGTAGTGAAACACGACAACGACAACAACTTAATGGTCTATCTCTATCTCGAAAACAAAACTTTCATTAATGCTCATTTATTGAAAGAAAACTTAGTATTGGTTGATAATTCAATAGACTTTAAATACAAAACAAAATTTAACACACTTATCAATGGATAGAGAGTATTGTACAAAAACAGAAGGAGAAGGTTATAAATTCAAACATGAAACACTTTTAAACTATGCTTTCAATCGATGGGGTCTCAATAAAGCTTATAGCGTAGGTGCATTAGCCGAGTTAATTAGGGATTGTGCACCCAATGATTATAAAGAATGGGAAGAGTATTATTTCACTAAAGGTAAACAAAAGAAAAAAAATGGAATAAAAATCACTCGTGAATATATTACTTCGTTAGGGCAAAGTTTATACATTAAGTTATCAGAAGTTGTACAAAGTGAATTAGCTTCTATAACAGAAGAAGAATGTATAGAATATGCATATAATTTGGTGCTTCGTAGAACTTATGACGGGTATAGAACAGAAATTGAAACTATTTACGGACAATTAGAGGGAGCAATTGGAATAAAAATAGAACCCGCACCAGATAATTGGGACAGAACATATAGTGTTGATTTTTTTATTAAAGTTGGGGAAAAGCATATTGGAATCCAGATTAAACCAATTGACTCTGGTCTGTCTTTAAACCAATATCAATGGATTGAAATGCACAAGGTTAATCACGAAAAATTTGAAAAAAAATTCGGAGGAAAAGTATTCTTTGTTTACTCAACAAAAGTGGGAGGAAAAAAGAAGATATTCAACATTGACGTAATTGATCAAATAAAAACTGAAATAAAACGATTAAAATAGCCCGCACATATCATAACATCAGCTTAGCAGAGGTGTCAAAAACAGCTTAGATAAAAGCTTTAAGGCACTGTCATTGGCAAATTTGCACAATATAGTCAAACGTTGAACGCACTACAAATCACTGGCACTAATCACCATAAAACAACAAAACATCTTGGGTTGCTTTATTATTATAACTGCCAGTTTCTAGTCCCAAAAAAACATTCGGCTCAATAATAGGTCATATTCAGCTCAATATTGTGCTTTTTTGACAAGAAATCAATATCTTTGTGAGCTGAATAAATTCTGAAAAATGAAAACACAAAAATTGATATTAAATTATCTAAAAAACAAACCGAATTCCTCTTCAAAGGAGATTTTTGAGGGCTTAAATTCTGTTGTTAGCTATGCTACTGTGAAACGTAATTTATCGAAGTTATTAAATGAAAACTATATAATAAAACTAGGAAATGCAAAGAACAGTCGCTATACTCTTTCGTCGACTCTAAATCTTTTCTATCCCATAGATATAGACGATTATTTTAGTAAAGAAATTGACGAAAGGGAGATTTTGACAACTTACAATTTTTCGCTTATCCCCGAAACTTTACAAAATGCATCACTTTTCACCTCTCAAGAATTAGTTTTATTAGATGATTTGCAAAATAATTTTTCTAAAAACATTGCTCAACTTTCATCGTTTGAATATCAGAAAGACATGGAGCGATTAGCTATTGATTTGAGTTGGAAATCTTCACAAATCGAAGGAAATACATACTCACTACTCGAAACCGAGCGTCTTTTGAAAGACAAACATACAGCAGAAGGGAAAACAAAAGATGAAGCGATTATGCTTTTGAATCATAAAGACGCCATCGACTTTGTTGTTGCCAATCCTGATTATTTTCTTTCATTAAGCATCGCAAAAATGGAGGATTTACATAGTATTTTAATTAAAGAATTGGGTATTGATAGAAATATAAGAACGAGAAGAGTGGGTATAACAGGAACTAATTACCGCCCGCTTGAAAACGAATTTCAAATACGAGAAGCCTTACAACAAACTTGCGATTTAATAAACAATCGAGATAATGTTTTTGAAAAAGCACTATTTGCTTTGGTATTGTTTTCGTATATACAAGCTTTTACGGATGGCAATAAACGTATGGCAAGAATAACAGCAAATGCACTTTTAATGGCTAATAAATACTGTCCAATTTCGTTTCGCACTGTGGATTCCATTGATTATAAAAAAGCAATGTTGTTGTTTTACGAGCAGAATAACATATCTGCATTCAAACAAATATTTATAAATCAGTTCAAATTTGCAGTGGAAAATTATTTTTAAAAGAAATCGTCAATAAAAAATATACTGCTACCTAATGCCGACAGCGATTATACCTAACAAACTAAGTTTCTACAGATAGAAAAAAGAAAATTTCGCACATTTTCTCCATCTCAAAACAAAATTAAGTCTGTTTGGGCTTTATTTACATATGATTTTGTAATTTTGCACTTTAAATATTTTAAATTATAGTATGAACGCTAACGAAATCCGTAAGACTTTTTTAGATTTTTTCAAATCGAAACAACACCAAATAGTGCCATCGGCACCTATGGTTATAAAAAACGACCCAACATTGATGTTTACTAATGCTGGTATGAATCAGTTTAAAGATATATTTTTGGGTCACGCACCTATCAAAAGTCCTAGAGTTGCTAATTCTCAAAAATGTTTAAGAGTTTCGGGTAAACACAATGATTTGGAGGAGGTTGGGCACGACACCTATCATCACACAATGTTCGAGATGCTTGGCAACTGGTCGTTTGGCGATTATTTCAAAAAAGAAG
>LSQX01224070.1_pt1 | contig 17260 bp, 13 predicted proteins | sample 654561 | NCBI WGS metagenome assembly LSQX01 (sample SAMN04489861, study PRJNA283612) | anaerobic digester metagenome | isolation source: 4 biogas reactors fed with cattle manure at either 37C or 55C with and... | place: Denmark: Kongens Lyngby | collected 2014
GTGTATAAGAGACAGGGCGATCACGCTACCGATGGCGGTAGCCATGCCGGCCGCCAACGTGAGAGCCATCGCGAACAGCACATTGTCCATGCCGGATTCCTCCCCAACAGCATCAGCGAGGGCGCCCCGCTTGCCCGGGGTCCGCCGCCAGAGATAGTACCATGCCTTGACGCATCACACCAGTGCGCTGCTCGGGCCGGATGGGTCCGAGATCAGATCGCCGTCTCCGACCCCGCCGCCACGCTGCGGCTAGGGGCGGTTGCGTCGTTGGGACCGCTGCTTCTACCGGGGAGGGGGCCCTCCCAGAGTAGAGGCTGCGCCGGCGGGTGAGGCATAGCCTCCGATCGAGGGAGCGGGCCACGAGGAGCATGCGGCCGCAACCCGACCTCACGGACTGGTGTTCCCTTCGGACGCGTCAGGCACACGACCCTGGAGCACCATGCGCCCGGCCCGGGAAGTAGGTCGGTAGGACGGTTGACCGCTGCCAGTAAGCCAGTGACGATGGAGCCGAGCACGCCTATTTGCCCCGACCGAGCCCCTTACCACGTACGCCGCCGTTTCCTGTCGCAGTCGCCGGCCCTCTGCCTTTTCGCAGCCATCGATCCCAGACGTGTAATCCGCAGCCGAATCGCGATCCGTCAAGCGCTCCGGGGCCCTGCCATCCTGTGAGCACGACCCACAGGCGCGCTCGTCCCCAGTGTCCCGTAGTGGAGAGGAGGCAAAGGGCAATGGCGGAGATCACGCAAAGGTGGGCCAGGGTTCTTTCGGCAGTCGCACTGGTGGTACTCCTGGGCTGGGCCGGGCATGTGGAGGCCCAGGCGTCGGAATCCGAGGCCACGGTTACGGTGTGGTTGTCCGACCTCGGGCTCGATTTCGGCGCGATCACGATGTGGGAGGCGTCGCTCTACGCTGGAGCCGTCGAGGGACAGGAGACAGAAGGGCGCTTTACTGAGTGGGTGTCCGGCGAGCAGGGGCGCGCTGTCGTCCACCTCCCCGGCCACCTGCTTGCGGAGGCGCAGGTTCCTTGGGATGTGGAGGGCGACGTCCATGTGCGCGTTCGTTCTCTGGAGGCCGCGTATCCTGCATTCGACCTCGTCAGTGACCCGTTCACGCTGCGAGGAGATGCGCCAACCGGCTGGCGCTATGTCGCACGCGTCACCCTGACCAGCACCATGACCCGAACGCCTGCGACCCTCGACCAGGTCACCATCACTCTCGAGGATCTGGGTTGCGTCTTTGGCGGCCTGGGTTCCTGGGAAGCGTCTCTGTACGCTGGCGCAACGCCCGGCGAGGAGACGACGGGTCGGTTCACCGAGTGGGTGGCGGCGCAGAACGGCCTCGTCGCTTTCCAGTTGCCCGAGGACGTTCTTGAAGGCATGACGGCGCCATGGGCTGTGCCGGAGGGCGCCTACGCGCGAATCCGCCAGGTGGGTGAGGGGTACCCAACGTTCGACCTGGTGGGCCGCCCGTTTACCCTGACGGAGGACGGAGCGCACGAGACGCGCCTGGAGGTGGGTCGAGCGGCCGGCGCCGAAGAAGAGATGATCGCTATGCGCCTGAACCTGCCGCTGATCGCCCGTGGATGGCAGGTGGCCGGCGTGCAGTAGCCCGACCGTCTGCTGCTGCTCCTACGAGACTCTGACCACTGGAGTCCCTCGGCGTGTACCGAGGGACTCCTCGTTGCAGCGGAGCGGGCGGGCGTCCATCACCCGCCCCGGTAGCCCAGTACGCCGATCGCCTCCTCGGTCGCCGCCGGACACTGAAGACCAGGTGCCGACCCGATGCCTCCAGAGAGAGCCGCCCTGTCCTACGCCGTCTCCTCGAGCGCCCCCGCAATGGCGTCCGCCGCGCGCTCGTCCAGGTCCCTGCACTCGCGCAGCACCCCGACGATCTCCCGACGCACGGCGGCGTCGCGCAGTGCGCGTCGGGCGTCATCGCCCTCGCACAGGGCATTGATCCGCCACATCAGGTCGTGGATCTGCCGAAACGCATCGGCGCCCGGGCCGAGCGCTGCGGTGCCCAACACCTGGCCCGCCTCCTCGAGGAACTCGGCGCAGAACGCGCGTCGCTCCGCAAGGTCCCAGATCTCGGGGTCGATCCCGGGCCGCCCGGAGAAGGGAGCCTGCCAGAGCGAGACATCGTGAAAGCGGGCGATCCACTCCTCGTAAACCTGTACCCGACTCCCATGGGGGTGGCCGATGCCATGTCGCAGGAAGCGCTCGCCGCGGGCCAGGGCGCGCCGCAGGAGGGCGGTTCGCTCCCCCGGCGCATCGCCCATCCTCCGTGCGCCGGTGACGAGGGCGACGCCGTCGACGCCACGCGCCCAGTCGCGCACGTACTGGCAGTCCTCCGGATCAAAGGACTTGTTGGAGAGGTCCGCGCCGGGCACAAAGGTCCAGGCGACCAGGGTGTCACCGCCCTCCTCATAGCCCGTAGCGAGGAGCACCCAGTCGTTCCCCGTGCGGCCCAGGACGAGCGCCGGGAGCCCCTGCGCCAGGGTACCGGTGACCAGAGCGCGCAGATCGACCTCGTCGCGCCACACGCCCTGCGCCCCCGCCACCGGCCGCGCCGTATACAGCGAGACGGGCACGCCCTCGGCCGCAAAGCAATCCAGGAGCGCCGTGGCGTCATCCTCCTCCGGGAAGCGCAAGTACTCGGCGGCATCGAACAGGAAGCGGAACCCCTCGCCCGAGAGCCCCAGGTGGAGGAAATAGTCCTCGTCGGACCGCCACTCGCGGCCGTGGGCGCTCAGAGAGTGTGCGCGATGCTCGCCGCCCAAGAGCACGCGCAGCGACATCATGGCCGAGGGAAACGCCATGGCGTGGGGCACCAGGTGCGGGCCCTCACGCTCGACGCGTCCCCGCCAGGGTATGCGCACAGAACTCGAGTACGTGGCCATCGGGTCTGCTCCTTTCGTGGTACATCGCTTCTGGCAGTATAGGGGACTAGCGACCGCGATAGTGAACCGGGATTGCGGCAAGAGATGGCCTGCACGATGCTTGTCCCCATGGCCAAGGGTGGAGCGCCGATTGCGGTGAATCCGACCTACCCGGCCTATGCAACGCGACCTCCCTGGGTTGCGGAGCGCGCGAAGGATCCCGGCACAGTGGTCCGACTCCTGATTTCGGTCGTTCGACACGGTCCGGATTATGTCGGCCGCCCAGTTGCGGTCAAGTGGCCTCCTCGCGCACGCTGGCGAATGGCAGCCTACGGTCATGGTCCAGCAAAATGATGAGGGGCTGGCAAGACGTCTGGCGCATCGCGGCGAGGACGCGGCGTCTACGCCCAGCCATCCGCGGCAGTACTCTCCAGTTACCATAGACCTGCCCTGCACGTGCCGGTGCAACCATGTGCCACGCGACCCCAAACCGCGCTCCTGCCAAAGTAACAAAAAACACGCACTGGTTAAGAAAGTCGTCGCCTCAAGGGTGCGCTTTGTGCTATTCTATGAGCAGATCAGACGCCTCACCGATGTTCGGCGTTCTTCTCCCCATGTCCTACGCAGCTCCCCATTCGTAGCTTCCTTTGCCCCTCATCGTACGGGTCTGGGCCCGCAAGCCCGTGGCTGAAGCGTTAGCCTCAACGCGCGGCCGCCCGCAGCGCCAACGGGCCCCACACGCCCGTAGGGCGATGAGTCATGCACCGCGCAGAGGCCCGTGAGGGCACTGATCCCTAGGGCCGGCATCCGCATGACCAATCGTAGCCATGCCCAGCCACGTCGGTACGTACCGAGAAGGGATGGGATCCCCGTGGACCTCAAGCACTATGCGGCCGTGATGTGGCATCGCATAGGGTTGGTGCTCCTGGTAGCGGCTACCACCACGGCTGTGGTCATCTTTGGCAGCCACTCGCTTCCGCGCTCCTTCACGGCCACGACACTCGTCCGCCTAGTCCAGGCCCAGCCCGATGGAGTCTCTTCCACCAGCCTCTCCTACACCGAGCGCATCATGAACACGTACGTCCGCCTCCTGACCAGCCGGCCGATCGTCGCACGAGCCTTGAGTGCTCTGTCGCTGGACGAGTCGCCGGAGGACCTCGTCGATCGCGTTACCGTCGAGGTACTGCCCGAGACGGAACTCCTCGAGATCTCCGTCGAGCATCCAGACCCTGATGTTGCGGCGGCCATCGCAAACAGCCTGGCAGCGATCCTGGTAGCAGAGGGCGAGAGCGTCTTCCATGGGGCGGGAGGCGAGTATGCGGCGGCCCTCGCCGCCGAGATCGCCGCCCTCGAAACCGAGTTGGCAGCCGATCGCTCGACCCTCAGTCTGCTCCTGCACCAGATCGGCCCCGACGGGACACCCGAACCCGCCCAGCAGATCACCATCGAGCGTCTGCAGATGCACATCCGCGGCAACGAGAACGCCTATGCCTCGCTGCGCGAGCGGGCAAGCCAAGCCCAACTCCGCGACAGGGTTCTGGCTCAAACCATCCACGTGGTCGATCCGGCCGTTGCCCCTGGCGAGCCCGATCAGCCCGGCCTGCTCATCAGCGCGATCCTCGGCGCCTTTACCGGCCTCGTCGCCGGCATCGGCCTCGCCCTGGTCGTGGACTCTCTGGATTCGCGGATCCGATCCGTCCGGCAACTCGCCGAGACGACAGCGCTCGACGTCGTGTCGTCGATCCCGGCGGTCCGGGTGCCTCGCCGCGAGCGGAAGCACGTGGTCCGGGTGAACCATGGGAGCTCCCAGGATGCATGGGAGGCCTTTCGCACCCTCGGAGCGATCGTGCTCGCCGAGCTACGGGAGCGAGAGGCCAAAAGCCTGCTGATCGCCAGCGCCTGTGCGCGCGACGGGCGCTCTACGGTGGCGCTGAACCTGGCCATCTCGCTCGCCGGAGCGGGTTGGGGCGTCATCCTCGTCGACAGCGACCTCCGCAGCCCACGCCTCCACCAGGTGCTGCGCACGTCAAACTCCTGCGGGCTCAGCGACCTCGCGATCGGGCTGTGCACCCTCGATGAGGCGCTTCAGGAGACCGCCATCGCCGGTCTACGCGTCATCACCAGCGGCACCCCGACACCCAGGCCGGACCGGATAGTCGGCCCGGTACACATGCGTGGCCTCCTGGAGGATCTCGAGAAGCGCGCAGACGTGGTGCTACTCGACAGTCCCCCGATCCTGGACTATGCCGATGCTCTGGCCCTGGCCATGGCCGTAGACAGTGCGCTCCTGATCGTGGCCGACGAGCAGGCGGAGGAAGGGATCGTTGCCGAGGCGGCCAGACGCCTGATGCGAGTATGCCAAACGTGCGCCGGGATCGTCGTCAACAGGGCCAGACACTCGGGAGTGATGGATACCCATCCGCCAGGCACCGAGCATCTAGCGGCCTATCAGCGGGCCTGGCTGGATCGTGAGGTGACGCCCATGGCGTCGTCTGCGCGCCGGTGGCGGCAGCTGGATGACGCCGATGCGTGAGTGGGAGTGGATCCAAGTGGCTACCAGAGGTATCACGCACCCGCGTACGCCGAGGGATCGCGTCCCCGTGCGAATGCGGCGATCGCGCTATGATATCACCAAGCGCACACTGGATCTGGTCATTGCCATCCCGTTGCTTGTTCTTCTCTTACCCTTTTATCCCTTTGTTGCCCTGGCCATCTGGCTGGACTCGCCGGGCTCGCCCCTCTTCTGCCAGCAACGGGTCGGGAAGGCGGGGCGCCCCTTTACCCTGCTCAAGTTCCGGTCGATGGTGTGCGGGGCCGACCCCAGGCTCCATGAGCAGTACGTACACCGCCTGATGGTTGAAGAGGAGCCAGCGGCGCACTCTCTGGCGGGCTCGATGTACAAGGTGGGTCGGGACCCGCGGGTCACACGGGTGGGGCGCATACTGCGCACGACGAGTATCGACGAGTGGCCGCAACTCTGGAACGTGCTGCGTGGGGAGATGTCCCTCGTAGGGCCACGGCCGGATCTGCCGTACGCGGTATCCGAGTACGCATCCTGGCAACGCAAGCGGCTCGAGGTTCTGCCGGGCATCACCGGTCTCTGGCAGGTCAGCGGGCGCTCTCGGCTGTCGCCACTGGCGATGATGCGCCTCGACGTTCGCTACGTTGAGGAGCGCTCGCTATGGCTAGACATCAGGATTCTCGCCAGGACCCTGCCGCTCGTGCTCAGGATGCGCGACGCATGCTAGTGCCGCGACCGAGGCGAAGATGACCGCACACCTGGGAGCCGAGGCAAAGATGCCTCAGCCATACACGGAGGGGTGATGTGTAGTACACGGATCGGGGTACTGGGGTGCGGGTACTGGGGACCAAAGCTGGCCCGAAACCTGCACGAGATGGACGACGTGGAACTAGCGTGGTTGTGCGACCTGAAGCAAGACTATCTCGGTCGAGCGTGTGAGCTGTATCCAGAGGCGCGCCCCACCACAGACTACCACGACGTTCTCAAAGACGATATCGATGCAGTCGCCATCGCAACGCCCGTTACGACGCACTATCGCCTGGCCAAGGAGGCGCTCGAGGCAGGCAAGCACATCCTCGTGGAAAAGCCGTTGGCTGCGAGCACACAGGAGGCGACCGACCTGGCCGAGTACGCCGATCGCCAGGGGTTGGCCGCCATGGTGGGCCACACGTTCCAGCACAACGCCGCGGTCAATGCCGTGCGCGACCTCGTGCAACAGGGCGAGCTGGGCGATGTGTACTATGTCGATGCCACGCGCGCCAATCTGGGCCTCTTTCAGACGGATATCAACGTGATGTGGGACCTGGCGCCCCACGACGTGTCGATCCTGATCCACCTGTTGGGACAGGATCCTCTGGAGGTGAGTGCGCAGGGCGTCGCCTGCGTCCAGCGCGCGCGGTCCGTCCACGATGTCGTCTACATGAAGCTATTCTTCCCCAACTGCGTGATGGCCAACATCCGCGTATCGTGGCTGGACCCGGTCAAGACGCGCCGCGTGATCGTCGTCGGGAGCAAAAAGATGCTCGTCTACGACGACGTGCTCGATGACAAGGTCACCCTCTACGACAAGGGCGTCGAGATCCCCCCCTTCACCGTGACCCCTGAGGAGTTCCATCTCTCTTACCGGCACGGCGCAGAGACCCCCGTCCCGTATGACTGGCGCGAACCGTTGCGCGTAGAGTGTGAATCGTTCGTGCACTGGATCACTACCGGGCAACGCTCGTGCAGCGACGCCTGGATGGGGGCTCGCGTCGTTCGGGTCCTCGAATCGGCACAAACGTCGCTGCTGAACGGCGGTGGACGGGAGACCGTGCGGTCATGAGAGACGAGGACACCATCCGCATTGCCTCCGACGTGACGATGGGAGAACGCGTCCGCGTATACGCCTTTGTGAACCTCTACGGCTGCGACATCGGCGATGACTGCACGATCGGTACGTTCGTCGAGATCCAACAGGGAGCGAGGATCGGGCGTTGCGTCAAGATCTCGAGCCACACGTTCATCTGCCAGGGGGTGAGCATCGAGGACGAGGTGTTTGTGGGGCACGGCGTGATGTTCATCAACGACCGCTACCCCCGCGCCACCGACCGTACCGGGCGCCCACAGGGCTCGGAGGATTGGCAGTGCATATCCACTCGCGTGTGTCGGCGCGCCTCCATCGGCAGTAATGCCACCATCCTCTGTGGCGTCACGATTGGCGAGGAAGCCATCGTCGGGGCGGGCAGCGTCGTCACAAAGGACGTGCCGCCTCGCGCCGTTGTCGTCGGGAACCCGGCTCATGTGTTGCGCGAACTGGCAAAGGAGGCGTCGTGAATATCCCGTTAGTCGATCTCCGCAAGCAGTACGACCCCCTCAAGGAAGATATCCTGCAGCGCATGAGCACCGTCCTCGACGGAATGCACCTGTTCCTCGGTGAGAACGTGCAGGCGCTGGAGGGGGAGTTCGCTGCGTTTTGTGGGGCCAGCCACGGAATCGGTGTGGGCGACGGTACAGATGCGCTGCACCTGATCATCCGCGCCATGGGCATCGGTCCCGGCGACGAGGTGATCACGGTCGCCAACACGTTCGTGGCCACCGTAGAGGCCATCGTCCTGGCGGGGGCGACGCCGGTGTTCGTCGACATCGATCCGCAGACCCACCTGATGGATGTCCAGCAGGTCGCCGACGCAGTCACAGCGCGGACGCGGGCCATCCTGCCCGTACACCTCTACGGACAGCCGGTGGACATGGCCCCCGTGCAAGAGATCGCCCAGGCACATGGGCTCAAGATCATCGAGGACGCCTGCCAGGCGCACGGCGCCGAGTATCGGGGCCAGCGCACCGGAAGCCTCGGCGACGCCGCCGCGTTCAGCTTTTACTATTCCAAGAACCTCGGTGCCTACGGTGAGGGAGGCATGGTCGTCACCAGCGACGACGACCTCGCCGAGCGCATCCGCATGCTCCGCGACCATGGGTCAAAGGAACGCTACTACCACGACCTGGTCGGGTGCAACAGCCGGCTGGACGAACTGCAGGCGGCAGTCCTTAGGGCCAAGTTACCCCACCTGTCGGCCTGGAACGCACTGCGGAGCGAGCACGCGCGAGCGTATAGCGCGCTCCTGGCGGAGAGCTCGGCGGTGCTGCCCACCGAAATGCCGGACGTCCGGCACGTCTACCATCTCTATGCCATCCGCGTGCCCCAACGCGACGCGCTGCGGGCCTGGCTCCAGGAGCGGGGCGTTGGTACTGGGATCCACTACCCCGTGCCTATCCACCTGCAGCGAGCCTACGCGTACCTGGGGTACCAGGGCGGCGATCTGCCGGTGACCGAATCCGCGGCGCGCGAGATCCTCTCGCTGCCGATGTATCCCGAGTTGGCCGACGACGAGATCGCGTACGTGGCGGACGCCGTGCGCGAGTTCTTTGGCGAAAAGGCGCTCACGCGTACGGCGTGATTGATGCGCGTCTGCGAAGGTTGGCCATAGTCGATAGGGTGTCAAGGGGGCAGTGTGGATCTCAGCGGCTTGCATTGCTTGGTTACGGGAGGGGCCGGCTTTGTCGGCAGCCACGTGGTCGACAGGCTGGTGGCGATGGGGAACGAGGTGACCATCGTCGACAACTTTAGCACCGGCGAGCGTGCGAATATCCAGCACCACGCGGATAACCCGCGTGTGCGCGTCATCGAGGAGGACGTGCGCGACATGCGCGCCATGCTGGAGGCGACCCAGGGGGTAGACGTCGTCCTGCACATGGCGGTCGCCTGCGTGCGGGCATCGATCAACGATCCCCTGCACGTCCACGACGTGAACGCCACGGGAACGCTGGTCCCCTGCCAGGCTAGTCTCGAGAACGGCGTGCGGCGATTCGTCTACGTGTCGTCTACCGAGGTGTACGGCAACGCACGCTATGCCCCGGTGGATGAGGAACACCCGCTCCACCCCACGAACGCTTACGGCGCCAGCAAGGCCGCCGGCGAGATGTACGCGCTCTCTGCCTGGCGCACGCACGGGCTCCCGGCCTGCGTCGTACGGCTCTTTAACGTGTATGGCCCGCGCGAGCACTGCCAGGGCGTCCCGGCAGAGGTGATTCCGAGGTTCGTCATGCGCGTGCTGGCGGGCGAGAGCCCGGTGATCTTTGGGACGGGGCAGCAGACACGGGACTTCACGTGGGTCGACGACACGGTCTCCGGCTTGGTGGGGGCCGCCGCGTGCGACGCACTGGTGGGCGATATCGTGCACCTCGGGCGCGGCCGAGAGGTCAGCGTCTTGGATCTCGCACACCTCGTGTTGGACAAGCTCGGCCGCGAGGACCTCTCCCCCGTGTTTCTGGAGGACGGGCGCCCGGGCGACGTGGATCACCTGTGGGCGGACACCCGCAAGGCCGAGCGACTGTTTGGCTACCGGCCCTCGGTAGATATCGAGGATGGCCTGGACCGCTACATCGCCTGGGTACGGGAGCACGGGCCCGAGCCGCTCGAGTGGGTCCAGCAGCAAGCGCTGCGGAACTGGTGAGCCTATCCGCGGCGCGGGAACGCCCTGCGCCGCGGCCGGTGGAGGGATACCTGAACGTGTTCGCGTCGGGTCGGTTCTACCGCACGCCGTTCGGTCGGCGGTGGCTCTGGCCCCCCGCCGCTGTCCTGCTGGGCGCGGGCCTGGGGCTCATGATGCTGGCGCTCTCGCCGACCCTGGTGGCCATCGCCGCGGTGGGAGCGGCCTTTATGCTCTTCATCGCCCGCGTGCCTGAGGCGGGTATCCTGACCATCGTCCTACTGACCAGCGGGCTGATCGACCCGGCACTCCTGCCGCAGCTGCCCTTTGGTCCCTTTGACCTGAACCTGCCCGAGGTGCTCCTCCTCTTTCAGGTTGCGCTGGTCCTGGCCCAGGCTCTGGCCCATGCTCCCACCGCGCTCGCGCGGACGCCGCTCCTCGGCCCGGGGATCTGGTTCCTCCTGGCAATGCTGCTCTCCTCGGCACGAGCGGTGCTCCTCTACTCGGCTGACCTCTTTTTCGTCATCAGCCGTGTACGGATCATGATCTTTTACGCCATGTTCTTTGTCATCACCGGCCTGGTGACCACCCCGCAGCAGGTCAGGCGGATCGTGGGCGGTCTCCACGCCATCGCCGTGGCGGTGGCGCTGGTGGCCATCGCGCAGACGATCATCCCGTCCTTCCCCATGTTGGGGATAGCGGTCGACACGCTGGCCACAGCTGGCAGGAGCTACGAGGGCGTTCTGCGGGTCTCGGTGCCGGGCACCATCCTGGTCTACGTCATGTTCTGCCTGTCGGTCAGCAGTCTGGTCTGCCACCACCGGCCGCGCTGGGGCCTGGGTTTGCTGCGCACCGTCACGCTCGGGGCCGCGCTGCTACTTGCCTTTGAGCGGAACATCTGGCTGACCCTGGTCATCGCCGTAGGCGGGCTGTCCGTCCTAGTCGGCTGGAGGCTGCGCCTCCGCATGATGCTCATCGGCGTATGCGCCGCCGGCCTCGTGGTGCTCGCGGCCTCTACCGGCGGGGGGCCAGCCCGCTATGTGGAGGCGGCCGGCGAGCGGTTCCTCTGGGGAACGAGCCCCTCCACCGTCGTCCAGGACCGCAGCGTGGAGCTGCGCGTGATCGAAACCGGCCATGCGCTCCAGACCATCCGACAGGATCCACTCCTCGGCATCGGTGTCGGCCGCATCTACCGCCCGCCGGTGCCCGAAGACACCTACTGGCGCGCGCAGTCAGGACGCGACCTCCGCTACTATGTGCACAACGCGTACCTGTGGGTCATGGTCAAGATGGGGATCGTGGGCCTCGCGCCCTTTGTGCTGTTCTACGCGCTTGCCGTCGGGCGGGGGCTCTGGCACTGGCGTGGCCTCGGCACGTCGTGGCAGCGCTGCCTCGTGGTTGGCATCGCCATCGGTCTGGCAGGCCAGATGGTCAGCAACGTCGTGAGCCCCAACATGATCGAGGCGCCCGTCCTCGTCATCTACCCGGTCGCCATCGGCATCACCGAGGTGGTTCTATCGTGGCGTACGGTGCGGCCCGACGATCAGGCCGGGTTTGCAGCGGCCGATCCGCAGCGAGGGGTGCACTCTGGCCTGCGAAAGGGGCGAGCGAAGGCATGAGCATCTCCACGACGCCCGACCTATCGGTGGTCGTCGTAAGCTATAACACCCGGGCACTCTTGGTGGCGTGCCTGCGCTCGCTCTATGCACAGACGACCAGCCTCCACATGGAGGTGATCGTCGTGGACAACGCATCGAGCGACGGCTCGTGCGATGCCGTGCGCAGCGAGTTTCCCAATGTGCACCTCCTTGCCAACGGCACGAACGCCGGGTTTGCGGCGGGGAGCAACCAGGGCATCCGGCGGAGCACGGGCGAGTACGTCCTCCTCCTCAACCCCGACACCGTGATACTCGATCGCGCGATCGAGCGCCTGATGGCCTACCTTGAGGCACACGGTGAGGTCGGTGCGTGCGGACCCCAGCTGCGCTTTCCCGACGGGCAATACCAGCGCAACGCCTACCCCCTGCCGTCCATCGTCGGGGCCCTGTACGAGCTGAGCGCCCTGTTTGCCCGCTCCGAGACCCTTGAGCGAGCTCTGGCGCCGGACTGGGTCGATCGGGCCGAGGAGTCGCGCTCTGTGGGCTATCTATCGGGAGCCTGCCTCCTCGTACGGCGACCATGCCTTGAGGCGGTCGGTGTCCTGGACGAAGGGTTCCACATGTACGGCGAGGACGTGGATTGGTGCACGCGCATGTGGCATGAGGGGTGGCAAGTCCACTATGTGCACGACGCTGCCGTGGTGCACTATCTCGGTGCTTCCACCGGAGACACGGCCAAGCGCCGGCTCAAGGAGATGCGCGGAAAGATCCAATACCTGAACAAGTGGCGCACCCCCTTCTATGTCGCCGCGTATCGGGCCACCGTCATCCTCTGCAGCCTCTACCGCTACGGCCGCTGGCAGGTGCGCTCGCTCCTGGGGCGGGATCCCAACGCGGAAACGCCCGCCGAGCTGCAACTCTACGGCGGAATGCTGCGCCTGGGGCTGGGAAGGTCGGCATGAGACACCGGCCAACCACTCCCCATTCTGGCGACGCGGGAGGGGATCATGGGGGATCTCCGCCGGAGGTATCCAGAGCGACCTCCGGGTCTGCGAGCGTAGCGGCGCGCGTATCGCGGAACGCGGCGATCCTCATCGCGGGCCACGCCCTGTCATACGCCATGCGGATCGTCTATATCGGGGTGCTGGCCCGCTACGCCGGACCCGATGGCGTGGGGAGAATCTCTACTGCGACGTCGCTCGTAGCGATCCTCGTGCTCCTCGTGACCTTTGGTCTGGACACCCTCATCGTGCGAGATGTGGCCGCCCACCCAGAGCGCACCGGGGACGTCGCGTCCCAGGCAACCGTGCTGCGGCTGGGCTTGACGATCGTGTACTGCGCTGTGCTCCTGGGTGTCACGTTGTTCTCGGCATACCCGCACGAGACCCGGGTGATCATCGGCATCTATGGGCTGGCCTACATCCTGGATAACCTGTACGGAGTGGCCCGGTCGGTATTCCACGCCCATCAACAGATGGTCTACGGCGCAGCGATCGAAGTCGGCCGCGACTTGATCAACGTGGCCGCGAGCCTCGTGGCCATCCACCTCGGGTGGTCGCTGCCGGCGATCGTGGCCATCTCGGCAGTGGCCAGTCTGGCCAAGCTGCTCGCTGGATGGGCTGTCCTCCGCCTCCGGTTTGCCCGGTTCACTCTGCGCATCCGGCGGCGAGATGCCATCGCGATGCTCCAGCGAGCGATGCCCTTTGCAGCCGTGCTTGCACTCGGGGTCCTCTATGCCCAGATGAACACCGTGATGCTCTCCTGGTGGAAACCGGAAGAGGCAGTCGGGCTGTTCTCGGCCGCGGTCATGCCGGTAGGAATCCTGCTGATCGTACCGAGCATGTTCATGGAGTCGATCTTTCCCGCGTTTTCAGCGTACGCAGACGCCGGATCGCCGGGGCTCGTGCGCGCCTACCGCGCATCGTTCAGGGCGCTCCTCCTGATCGGCCTGGCCATGGGCGCGGGCACGATGGTGGTAGCGGGTCCCGTTATCGGGATCATCTACGGCCCCGACTTTGCCGGGGCAGCACCGGTGCTCCGGGTACTGGCGATACAGTTGTTGTCGATGGTGGGTTATGTCAACGGCGCGCTCCTCCAGGCGACGGGCCGCCAGATCGCCTTTGCGCGCGTACGGGCTGGGCTGACGGCGCTGAACGCCGTGCTGTGCCTACTACTCATCCGACCCCTGGGGTACATGGGGGCCGCCCTCGCCGCCGTCATCCCGGGAGCCATCGACATGTTTCTCTACACCGCCTGGTGCCACCGGAGCCTCGGGCTGGGCTTCCCGTGGAGACTGATCGGCAGGGCCGCATGTTGCGCGACGGCGATGGCGCTGGCCACCTTCCTCGGCCTGCGCGTGGGAGTGCCGCTGGTCGTCGTGGTGTTGCTCGTTGCACCCACCGTCTATGGCGTTGCGCTCGTGGCCTTGCGGGTGCTGGATCGGGAGGAATACCAATACCTGTCCAGAGTGCTGCAGTACGCACGCTGGCGTAAGCGGCTCCTGCCTCACTCCGAGGCAAAAGGGGGATGATGACGGACGTCATGGGCCGAAAGACGCTGGGGTGCCGATGCGCATCCTGGTGATCACCAACACGATCCCTTACCCGCAGATATCGGGGGGTAGGATCCGCGTGTACAACCTCGTCAAGCGCATCGCTCGCCATCACGAGGTGTGGCTCGGTTGCCACCTCCATTCGGCGGACGAGATCGAAGGTGTGCCCCACCTCCGGCAGTTCTGCGCCGATGTAGCCACAGGGCTCCTGCAACACAAGAGCGCCCTCTCCCACGTGCCGGGCCTGTTGCGCTATCTCGCTGCGGGCCGACCGCCAGAGTTCAAGTTCCTGCACTCTGATGACCTGGCGCAGACACTGGCCGCATGGTGCCGCGAGATCCCGTTCGATGCAGTCCACATCGACGAGTCGCGGATGGCGCTCTACCTCGAAGCGCTGCCGCCGATGCCACGGGCCGCGCGGCTCCTCACGCTCCACAATGTGGAGTTTGATCAGGCGGCGCGCATCGCCCAGATCGAGGGGGATGCGCTGTCGCGGTTCCGGTCGCGACTCCACAACGCCATCATGCGTCGGTGGGAGCCACGCTACAGCGAACGCTTTGATCGTTGCATTGTCGTCTCCGAAACGGATCGCGAGCGCCTCGCGTCACGGAACGGGCGACTGCGGATCGACGTTGTGCCAAACGGTGTGGACACCACCGTCTACCAGCCCCTCGGCCCCACGCACCAGGACCCGGCGCTCCTCTTTATCGGCAACATGAGCTACCGCCCCTGCGTCGACGCCGCCGTGTACCTCGTCCGCGACATTCTGCCACTGGTGCGCAGGCGCCATCCCGACACGGAAGTGTGGCTGGTGGGCGCCGGGCCGACAGCCGAGGTCCAGGCGCTGGCCGGCCCCGGCGTGCACGTAACGGGCAGGGTGGATGACGTCGTACCATACTATGCGCGTTGTGCCGCAGCGGTTGTGCCCCTCCGGGCCGGGGGTGGCACGCGGCTCAAGATCCTGGAGGCGATGGCCCTGGGGCGCCCGGTGGTAAGCACGACCATCGGCTGTGAGGGGCTGGAGGTCGAGCCCGGCGAGCACCTCCTCGTGGCGGATGACCCGCAGCACCTGGCAGAGGCCATCGTGGGTCTCCTGGACGATCCCGCCCGCGGTGAGCGCCTGGTCGTGAAGGCTCGCCAGCTCGTATCGTCCCGCTACGACTGGGATGCTATTGCCGATCAGATGTTGGGGGTGTACGACGCGGCCGTGGCAGCGCACCGCGCAGAGAACCCGCTTCGCCCGAACGCCCTGGCGGGCAACTGAGCGATGGTGACTCTACCAGTCCAGGAGGTTAGCGTTCACCGCATCCGCGGATCGGCGAGGCATCTGCGTGGGCAATGCGAGGTCTCCTCGGCGCCACTCGAAGCCGTAGTCGGGGGCGATGGGAGCAGCGAAAGGGGAACCGCGACGTGACCAAGCCAGGAGTCCTGTACATCACCTACGGATACCCCTGGCCGCTGAACAGCGGCATGCGGCTTCGCGACTATCACCTGATCAGGGCGATCTCGAGCCGCTTTGCCGTGTCGCTGCTCTCCCTCATGGAGCGCCCTGAGGAGGCACAGTACCTCGAGGCGCTGCACCCATACTGCGCCTCGGTGGACGCCGTGCTCGCCGAGCGGCGGTCCAAGACACACCGTGTCGTGGGCCTGACGGGGTGCGTGCTGCGCAACAGGCCCGTTCAGACCCACATGCTCGGGTACCCGGCGATGAGCGCCAAGGTCCGGGAGATCGCCGAGAAACAGGATGTCCGCATCGCCCAGATCGAGCACTCTTACATGGCCCACTTTGCGGAGGCGCTGCCGCCGGGGCACCGATGCCGCACCATTCTGGACTTCCAGGACGTGGGGTTCGTCCAGTACCGGCGGATGCTCGGCCTGCGCGGCAGCCTGGTGCGCAAGGCGCGCTACGTCCTGGAGTGGTGGTCGGCCAACCGGTGGGAGATCCGCTACGCCCAGCGGTTTGACCAGTGCGTGGCAGTGTCGCCGGATGACGCCCAGGCCCTACGCAGGGCGTCGCCCGACCTGGCAGTCGCCGTGGTCGACAACGGGGTGGATACAGACGATCTGCGCCCCCTTCCGGAGGCGCCCGGCAGCCGGGACCTCCTGTTCGTCGGCACGATGAGCTACATGCCCAACATCGACGCCGTGCTGTACTTTGCCCGTTGCATCCTGCCTCTCATCCAGCGACGCATCCCGGGAACGAGGCTCGTGGTGGTGGGCAAGTCGCCACCGGAGAGCATCCGTCGGTTGGCCAGCCGCTCAGACGTCGTCGTCACGGGAAGCGTGCCCGACGTGCAGCCATACTATGCCGCCAGCGCGGTAAGCGTGGTCCCCCTGCGGGCGGGCAGCGGAACCCGCCTCAAGATCCTGGAGGCCATGGCGCTCGGGCGGCCCGTCGTCTCCACGCCGGTGGGATCCGAAGGCCTCGAGGTGGTGGATGGCCAGCACCTCCTGCTGGCCGATGAGCCCGAGGCCTTTGCAGATCGGGTTGTCGCCCTCCTGGAGGGCTCTGCCCTGTGCGCCGATATCACTGCACGGGCACGTTCGCTCGTGGAGGAGCGGTATTCGTGGCCGGTTCTGGGGGAGCGACTGATGGCGGTCTATGACGGACTGCTCTGAGCCCGGGGACGCATGTGCCGGATCGCCGGTATCGTCGGCGCGTCCGCAACGCACGGCACCGACTGATGGACCGAAAGGAGAGCGTTCGGTGATCATCTCCTTCATATCGTGGGCACGCTACCAGCGGCGGACCGCCAGGATCGCCGAGCAGCTCGGCGCGACGGCGCACTTCATCCGCTGTGGCAGGGGAGGCCGGCCCCTCACTGCCCCCAAGCGCTATTACCAGCAGGCGCGCAAGACGTGGGCTGCGCTGCGCCAGGATCGGCCGGACGTGATCCTCGTCCAGAACCCGCCGTTGCCGCTCGTTCTCCTCGCCGACGTGTACTGCCGGCTGCGCGGAGCCCGGTACATCATCGATTCGCACACTGGCGCATTTGTCTCCAGCCCCTGGCGGCAGTTCCTGTGGTTGCACCGCCTCCTGTCGCGCCGCGCACTGACCACGCTGGTGCACAACTGGGCGCAGGGAGACGTGGTCAAGACCTGGGGATGCCCCTGGATGGAGCTGATCGGCTGCCCACTATCGCTGCCGCCACCCGAGCCCGTGTCGCTCGAGGGCGCCTTTCGCGTTCTGGTGGCCAGTAGCTTTGATGCGGACGAGCCCGTCCGCGACGTGCTCGCTGCCGCACG
>LSQX01374820.1_pt1 | contig 17256 bp, 13 predicted proteins | sample 654561 | NCBI WGS metagenome assembly LSQX01 (sample SAMN04489861, study PRJNA283612) | anaerobic digester metagenome | isolation source: 4 biogas reactors fed with cattle manure at either 37C or 55C with and... | place: Denmark: Kongens Lyngby | collected 2014
ATGGACATCCTGATCTCCAGCAACCTGGAACGGCTGCTATTCGAGCTGTCCGACCGCTCATCCGAAGTGGTGCGGGGTTGGATGAACGACCTGGAGCAGCAGGGCCATTACCAGATCGACAGCCAGTCGCTGCGCCGGCTGCAGGAGGTTTTCGTCGGTGGTTTTGCCGATGAAAACGGCACCGTGCGCACGATCCGCGAGCTGTACGACCGCTGCGACTATGTCGTCGACACGCACACCGCGGTCGGGTTCAATGTCTACGGCCGCTATGCGGCCCGCTCAAGGGATGAGACCAAGACCATTTTCGTGGCGACAGCCAGCCCGTTCAAATTCATCGAGGCGGTCGCGGACAGCTTGTTCGGCAACGGCTATGCGCGCGGACGCAGCATGGAAACGATGCTGGCGGAACTCTCCGCTGAAAGCGGATTGGAACTGCCGCCGTCGCTGACCGGGCTGGATAGCCGGGAAATTCGCCACCAGCGCAAGGTCGGCAAGCAGGACATGCTCGCCGCGGTGACGGAACTGCTCGGACTGGACTGACCAGCCGGATCGCTTATTTGCGTTCGTGAATGCTGGCCAGATGGAGTCCCTTGTTGCGATCGATGGCCCACTGGATCGCCCATTCTGATTCGAAAAGCAGGACAGGCAGGTCATCCTTATCCAGCGCGACCTGTGTCGTACTGGTCAGGTTGAGTTCTTTGAGTTCCGGCCAGACGCCCCGCTCCGGCTGGATCCAGCGGGCATGCCGGTAATTGAGCAGCTGCTGGCGGATGGAAACGCCGTATTCCGCCTTGAGGCGGTATTCCAGAACCTCCAGCTGCAGGACGCCGACGACACCGACGATATAGGTTTCGGTGCCGATATCCGGTTCCTTGTAGAGCTGGATCGCACCTTCTTCAGCCAGCTGCTCGACACCCCTGAGAAACTGCTTGCGCTTCATGGAATCTGCCGGTGACACCCGGGCGAAATGCTCGGGCGGGAAGACGGGGATGTCCTCGAAGGCGAGCGTGCGGCTGCCGGTCGACAACGTGTCGCTGATCTGAAACAGCCCGGGGTCGAAGATGCCGATGATGTCGCCGGCGTACGCTTCTTCGATGATGTTGCGCTCCTGGGCCATGAACTGCTGCGGCTGCGTCAGCCGGACCGTTTTGCCTAGTCGGGCATGATTGACTTCCAGGCCCTTTTCAAACCTGCCGGAACAGATACGAATGAAAGCCATCCGGTCGCGGTGCCCCGGATTCATGTTGGCCTGGATCTTGAAAACGAAACCGCTGAAAAAGTCTTCATCCGGCTTGATCGGGCCCTCGTTGCTCTTGCGCGCCACCGGCGGCGGGGCCATGGCCAGAAACTCGTTCAGAAAGGCTTCGACGCCGAAATTGGACAAGGCGCTGCCGAAAAAGACAGGGGTCAGCTCGCCTGCCAGGATGCGCGCCATGTCCAGGTCATCCCCGGCGATGTCCAGCATCTCGATGTCTGACATCAGGCGCTCCTGATAGCTGGAGCCGATGATCGAGGCCAGGCCGGGGTCGTCGAGGCTGGTGACCTTGACCTTGACCATGCTGGCGCCGTGGTCGCCTTTGCTGGCGTCAAAGCGCTCGATCCGGTTCAGCTTGCGGTTGTAGACTCCTTGAAAGTCGCCGTCCGTGCCGATCGGCCAGTTGATGGGAATCGAATTGATGCCAAGCACTTTTTCCAGTTCGTCCATCAGGTCAAACGGGTTTTTAGCCGCCCGGTCCATCTTGTTGATAAAGGTGAAAATCGGGATCTGGCGCTGCCGGCAGACGGTGAACAGTTTGATGGTCTGGGCTTCGACACCCTTGGCGCCGTCGATCAGCATGACCGCCGCATCGGCCGCGCACAAGGTCCGGTAGGTGTCCTCGGAAAAATCCTGGTGGCCCGGCGTGTCCAAAATGTTGATGCAAAAGCCGTTGTAGTCAAACTGCATGACCGACGAGGTCACGGAGATCCCGCGCTGCTTTTCGATTTCCATCCAGTCTGAGGTGGCATGGCGGCTGGCCTTGCGGGACTTGACGGTCCCGGCCAGGTGAATGGCGCCGCCATAAAGCAGCAGCTTTTCCGTCATGGTGGTTTTGCCGGCGTCCGGATGCGAGATGATCGCGAATGTGCGGCGCCGGGCGATTTCCGAGCCCAGGCTTTTTGGCATGGCTATATCCTCCCCGAATGGTGCGGTCGATGTTCCTGGTTGCGTCCGACCGTCCGCGGACCCATGGCCGGCGCGACGTCGAGAACGATTCACAAGTATAGCAGGTTTGGCCGGCCGGCGCAATTAACCGCGCACGAAAAAGTACGGCATCCGGTGCGGCGTGTTATACTGAAATCAACGGGACGGTGATCGAGATGCGGTCTTTTCGGCGGGTAAGCACAACGGTCTTTGTGGTTTTTTTGTTGGTTATGGCGCCGCTGTTGATGCCAGCTTGCCATCCGCAGGCGCCGTCGCTCTCCGGGACAGACCTAGCGGAGCCAAGCCAGGACCAGCAGGACGCTATGCTGGCAGACTACCTGGGTTCGGATCAGGATCCGTATTACGAAGCGCGCAAAGCCATGCTGCGCGACCAGCTGATCGCCAGGGGCATCGCGGATCCGCTGGTCCTGCGCGCCATGGGCCGCGTGCCGCGGCACCTGTTCGTACAACCGGGATATGAAGCGCAGGCCTACGCCGACCATCCGCTGCCGATCGGCGAGGGACAGACCATCTCGCAGCCCTATGTGGTCGCCCTGATGACAGAAACCATCGCCGTGCAGGCAAGCGGCCGGGTTCTGGAGATCGGCACCGGATCCGGCTACCAGGCGGCCGTTTTGGCAGAACTGGCCGACGCGGTCTATTCGGTTGAGATCAAGGAAGAACTGGCCATTCTGGCCCAGGCGAACCTGGCGCAAGCAGGTTTCGGGAACGTCCGGGTCAAGCACGATGACGGCTACTACGGCTGGGAGGAACACGCGCCTTTCGCAGCCATTGTCGTCACCTGCGCCGCCAACCATATTTCCCCATATTTACTGGAGCAGCTCGAAGACGGCGGACGGCTGGTGATTCCCCTCGGCGACACCGCCACATTCCAGACGCTGACGTGTGTCGAGAAAAACGGCGACGAGCTGACGGTCACGCAGATCACGAGCGTGTCTTTTGTCCCGATGACGGGAGAGGCCATGTCCTGACCAGGCGAAAAAAGCAGAGGCCGGCTGCCAGGTAGCAGGCTCCGGCCAGCAGTGTCATGCGGGTATAGCCCAGGGAGATGGCCAGCGTCGCGGCCAGCGACGCGCTGACGACAGACGCACAGCTGTTGACGCTAAACGCCCAGGGGATCTGGGCGCGGTCGGATCGACCAACCAGGCTCAACCCGAGCGGAAAGGGCATGCCCAGCAGAAAACCGGCCGGAAAAAGCAGCAGGACGCACCATGCGATCCGCATCGGGAGCGTAAACGGCTGCAGCAGGCGGATCAGGCCTGGCAGTCCATAAGCACAGGCGACGAGCAGGCAGGCAAGCAGCGGCAGGATCAGGTTGCGGGTTCGCCTGGGTCGGGTCAGCCAGAGACTGCCAAGCCCCGAGGAGAACAGCAGCGAAACGAGCGCAACGGCCATCGCCGTGGCCGGCGTGTCGAAAAGCGCCGCCAGGCGGCCGATCAGGGTCATTTCGAAAAACATGAACCCGGTTCCGACCAGGAGAAAATACGACACGGCGACAGCACGAGACCGGTGCGGCAGGCAAGACCTGATCTTTTTCCTGCCGATCCAATCTGGCAGCAAGATCAGCAAAAGCGACAGGAGCAGCGACTGGAGAAAGACAACCGGCAGGAGAAATCCGCCCTGGACCAGGAACTGCCAGTTGCCGGATGTCGCGGCCATGAGCTGATCCAGGTGGCGCCAGGAAAAATAATGATGGTAAAAGGGGGCATCGTCTGACGCCGGTGCGACCTGAAACAGGTATTCGGACAGCAGCCGGTTCCGCTCCTGCGGCTCAAAGACCGCCTGCCAGATACGGTAGTAGATCGGCTCGGCGAACCGGTTATAGCGGTTGGCCTCATTCTCCGAGATGCCGGGGCAGTAGACCAGGTCAAAGCCGTTCTGGGCGCAGAAGCGCCGCACTGCCGCCAGTTCAGGAGACGTGAAGGTTCCCTTTTTCAACAAAACCGTCCAGGTTGACCAGCTCCGGATGGCCACCAGGCTTTCGCGCAGGTCGTCGGTGCCGTCCAGCGCTTCAACCAGGGTCAACGGCAGCTTGATCGCTTCGCAAGGCACGGGTTCCAGATAGCGGCTGATGGCAAGAAGACCGCCTGCGTTCAGGCTGCAGGTGTAGTCGCGGATGGCCTGGGTTGTGAAGCGGTAGTCTTCGCCGGCGGCGAAAAGGGTACCGCCGCTGTTGGCGGTTCGTGTCAGGGGAAGGACGATCAGGTCGTACGACCGGCCTGAGGTCTTCAGATAGCGCCGTCCGTCCGCGTGGTGAAGCGTGACGGCAGACAGGTCCAGACCCGCTTGACCTTGATAAAACGACCGGAAGGCCGCGATAATCCCCTTGTTGCGCTCGCTGGCCTCGATCTGCCCGGCGTGGAAAGAGCAGGCGGCCAGGATGTCCTGGCCGCCGCCGAAATCACAAACAAACACCTGCTCCGGTGTCTGCACCTGGTAGGCCAGCGAAGACGGCAGGCAAGCGAGAAACCCCATCCGTTCCGGTTCGAAGGCGGTCATGGCCACCAGGGAGCCGCCGTCGACAGCAATGCCCAGCTGTTCGGGCAGCGCCTGGCGCCAGTTCAGGCTGAGGCCAGGCGCAAAGCGGACCGCCGGACTGGCGACGATATCGATGCGGGCGTCCGCGTTCCACGCGGTCCTGAGCACGCGTGCCTGGTCGTGCTCCAGGGCCATCGCCAGACCGCGGGACGGTGACAGCCGTACCGCCAGGCTGCCCGGAACCAGACAGAAGACCAGGATGCAGGCCGCGGCAGACAACGGGGCGGCAAACAGCCGGCGGCTGTTCATGGCCAGGGCGAAACAGAGCCACGACAGGCAACCGCCTGCGGCTAGCAGCAGCAGAACGCGCTCGTCCCAGCCTGCGGCAAACAGCAGGATCGGCAGCAGGCAGCCCAAGGCGGAACCGCTCAGGTCAAAACCGTAGCAGCGGCCTATTTCCTGGTTGCGCACCATGAAGCAAGCGGCCAGGGTGAGCCCCGCGCAGAAAAAAGGAACGAACAGGATCAGCAGGACCAGGAGCAGGACGAACAGCTGCCTGCGGTCCCAGATAAGCTGGGCAGGTTCAAAAGGAAGGCGGTTGACCAGGCTGTAGGCAACCAGCAAGGCCAGGGAAAACAAGGCAGAACCTGACTGGAGCAGCCCTGTCAGGGCTTGTCGGGCCAAGCCGGGCCGGGTACGCAGAAAAGCGCCGGCCGCACCGTATCCCAACAAGGCCAGGGTGATCGCCAGAACGGCAAAAGCATGGCCGACAGACACGGCAAACAACCGGGTCAGAACCACTTCGAAACCAAGGCTGGCGGCAGACAGGAAGAAAATACCCGGCCAGAAAAACAAGGGTCGTTTTAGGTCTGAAGTCGTCATGTCGCGTCTCCAGAATCACCAGACCGATAAACGTTCTGATTTCATGATACAAACGACGGCGGGAAAACGCAAACAGCAAAAAAAAGCCGCGGCGCGAGCCGCGGCCTGGTGTGTCGTTCAAGACAAGGTCAGTCCTGGATGCCGGGGATCTTGGGCAGGTTCGCAAAGCCCGTCTCGAGGTCGGCGTCGGTCGGGATGTAGTCGACCATGTTGCCTTCCCTGTACTGCGTGTAGGCGGTCAGGTCGAAATAGCCGGTGCCGGACAAGCCAAAGAGGATCGTCTTGGCCTCGCCGCTCTCCTTGCATTTCAGGGCCTCATCGATCGCGACCCGGATGGCGTGGGCCGATTCCGGTGCGGGCAGGATCGTTTCGGTCTTGGCGAACAAGGTCGCCGCGTCGAACACGCTCGTCTGGGTCACCGCCCGGGCCTCATCCAGGTAGCCGTCGTGGTAGAGCTTGCTCATGATCGGCGACATGCCGTGGTAGCGCAGGCCGCCGGCATGGATCGCGGACGGCTTGAAGTCCGAACCCAGCGTGTACATGCGCGCCAGCGGTGTGATACGGCCTGTGTCGCAGAAGTCGTAGGCATAGCGGCCGCGGGTCAGCGAGGGGCAGGAGGCCGGTTCGACCGCAATGAAATACGGATTGGCCTTGCCCAGCAGCTTGTCACCCATGAAGGAGCTCATCAGGCCGCCCAGGTTGGAACCGCCGCCGGCGCAGCCGATCACGATGTCGGGGTATTCGTCGATCTTTTCCATGGCGATTTTGCTTTCCATACCGATGACCGACTGGTGCAGCAGGACCTGGTTCAGGACCGAACCCAGGACATAGCGCGTATCGGGTGTTTTAAGCGCCCGCTCGATGGCTTCCGAGATGGCGGTGCCCAGGCTGCCGGTTGACTCCGGATCCTTGGCCAGCATCTGCTTGCCGATCTCCGTCTGGTCGCTGGGGCTGGGGATGATGTTGGCGCCGAAGGTTTCCATGACGGCTTTGCGGTAGGGCTTTTGCTGGTAGGACACCTTGACCATGAAGACCGTCAGGTCGAGGTTGAAATGCGAACAGGCCATGGCCAGGGCGGTGCCCCACTGGCCGGCGCCGGTCTCGGTCGTCAAGCCGGTCATGCCCTGTTTCTTGGCGTAATAGGCCTGGGCGACAGCCGTGTTCAGCTTGTGGCTGCCGGAGGTGTTGTTGCCTTCGAACTTGTAGTAGATTCTGGCCGGCGTACCCAATGCCTTTTCCAGCTGGTAGGCGCGGATCAGGGGAGAGGGGCGGTAGATCTTGTAGAATTCGACGATCTCGTCCGGGATGTCGATGAAGCGGTGTTCGGTGTCCATCTCCTGGTAGCACAGCTCCTCGCAGAAGACCGGCAGCAAATCGGACAGTTCGACCGGCTTCATCGTGCCCGGATTGATGTACGGGTCGTGGCCGTTCTTCATGTCGGCGTGCATGTTGTACCATTGGCGGGGGATCTCGTCTTCGGTCAGGTATACGCGTGTCGGAATCTTGTTCATGGTCTGCTCCTTTCGTGGCTTTACACCATCTGCCTGAGGCGGTTTTTTCTGTGCATGACGGACGGCCTGGCCGGGTACCCGGAAATAAAAAAACTGCCCCTTCAATGAAGAAGGGACAGGAATTTGTTCCTGCGGTACCACCCTGATTGGCTTTGCCAGCAAAGCCCGCTCTGTCATGTACCTGTTGATACACGGCCATCGGATAACGGGCTGGCATCCCGTTGACGCTTACTTGCCAAAGCTTTCAGGCCACCCTCGCAAGTCCATTCAGACAAATCCGTGATGCTGCGCTCGCACGGTCCGCAACTCGCTGGGATTCGGTATCTGCCCTACTCGTCTTGCTCGACGGTTTGTAGGGTATGAAATTGGTCTTCATTATACGCGCAAAGCCTTGCTGGTTCAATAGGTCATTCTTCAGCTGCCGCGGCAGGCGCTGTCCTCCCGGATGACACGCTCCGTCCACTCGTCCCAATCCGGATCGGGACGCTGCAGTTCGGGATGGGCGTTCAAGTAGGCCAGCGTGCTCCGGACACCCTGGTCAAAGCGAATCTGGGCGTGGTAACCGGGCACCAGCCGTTTCAGCTTGCTGTTGTCGAAGACGACAGAATTGCATTTGTCCCCGGTCAGGGGACCCAGCTGGGCCGGATCGCGGGCGATGAGGGCATCGGCTGCGATGTGGTACAGGTTGGGCGTGACATCGAGCGCCAGCCCGATGCACTGGTAGATCTGATTCCAGGTCAAGGCCTCGTCCGACGTGATGTGGATGGCTTCGCCGATCGCGTGGACATTGCCCATCAGGCCGATGAAACCGCGGGAAAAGTCCCGGCTGTGGGTCACGGTCCACAGCGAGGTGCCGTCACCGAAGACCAGGACCTGCTTGCCGGCTTGCATACGAAGCAAGGTCTGCCAGGGGCCGTTTTTGCCGTGGATGGCCAGCGGAACGGACCAGTCGCCGTAGGTGTGGCTGGGGCGCACGATGGTGACCGGAAAACCGCTTTCCCGGTAGGCGTCCATCAGGATGTCCTCGCAGGCGATCTTGTCGCGCGAGTACTGCCAGTACGGATTGGCCAGCGGCGTGCTTTCGGTGATCAGGTAACTGGACGGCGGTTTCTGGTAGGCAGACGCCGAGCTGATGAAGATGAACTGGCTGCAGCGCCCCTGGAACAGCCGGATATCCCGCCGGACCTGGTCGGGGACGAAGGCGATGAAATCGACGATGACATCGAACCATTGCCCCTCCAGGAGCTGGAGGATCTTCTCCTCGTTGCCGATATCGCCGGTCAGCAGGGCGACGCCCCGCGGCAGGCGTTCGGCATGCGTGCCCCGGTTCAGCAAGGTCAGGTCCCAACCCAGCTCGATCAGCTGGTGGCTGATGGCCGTGCTGATCGTTCCGGTTCCGCCAATAAAGAGCGCGCGCATCGTCTGTCCCTCCTTTGTCTGTTCGATACGCTCATTGTAACATAGGCAGGCCAGCTGCTCTATGCTACAATTAACGCAGATTCGACGCACGCAGCTGACGGAGGTGACCGATGCGCAACTGGCTCGACCGCGCGGCAGACAAAATACGGCGGTTCGCAATTCCCAACCTGATGAAATACATCGTGATCAGCATGGGCGCGGTGTTCGTGCTCGACCTTGTTTTCATGGGTCGCCTGACACCGTTTTTGGTTTTCAGCAAGTCCGCCATCCTGACCGGGCAAGTCTGGCGGGTGCTCTCGTTTATTTTTATCCCGATCAGCACCAGCCCGCTCTTTGTTGTTTTTGTTCTCTATTTCTACTGGATGATCGGGCAAGCGCTGGAAAATGAATGGGGCGTCGCCCGTTTCAACCTGTTCTATCTGGCGGGGATCGCCGGGACGATCATCGCCGGCCTGATCACGGGGTACGCGACCAATCAATACCTCAACCTGTCTTTGTTTTTTGCTTTCGCAATCCTGTTTCCCGAGTTCGAGCTGCGTTTGTTCTTTATCCTGCCGGTCAAAGTCAAGTGGCTCGCCTACCTCAACGCGGCCTTTTTCGCCTACCAGCTGATCGTGTCCAGCTGGCCGGCCCGCGTTGCGCTGCTGGTCGCCGTGGCCAACATCATTTTGTTTTTTTGGCACGATTTCTGGAATCGGATCAACAATCTGAAGCGCCAGCGGCAGTGGCGCCAGAACTTTCGCAGGTAGCTGTTTATGACCGGGCGCTGCCCGGACTGAAGGGGAGGTTCCTATGAACAAGACATATGTGCAAGTCGGTGTTGGCGGCCGGGCCCGTTTCTTCTATGAGGCCATCGCCGGCCCTTACCGCGAAACCGCCAGCCTGGTCGCATTCTGCGATGTCAACCAAACCCGCATGGACTATGCCAACCGGATTCTGCAGGAAAAATACGGCCTGGATCCGGTTCCGACCTACAACAGCAGCCAGTTTGACGACATGATCGAAAAACATAAACCGGATGTCGTCATCGTCACCTCGATCGACCGGACGCACCACCGCTACATCGTCCGGGCGATGGAACTCGGCTGCGATGTTCTGACCGAAAAGCCGATGACCACCGACGCGGAGAAAGCCCAGGCGATCCTGGACGCCATCCGGCGCACCGGGCGCAAGCTGCGCGTCTCGTTCAACTACCGTTACGCGCCCTACAACACGAAAATCCGCGAGCTGATCATGGACGGGGCGATCGGGGATGTGTTCTCGGTCCACTTCGAGTGGCTGCTCAACACGCAGCACGGTGCTGACTATTTCCGGCGCTGGCACCGCGACAAACGCAACAGCGGCGGCCTGCTGGTCCATAAGGCGACCCACCATTTCGACCTGGTCAATTTCTGGCTGGGCAGCCGGCCCAAAACGGTTTATGCCATGGGGGATCTGCGCTTCTACGGTCGTGAAAATGCCGAGAATCGCGGCGAGACGAAGTTCTACACGCGGGCCTTCGGCAGTGAAAACGCCAAAGACGATTATTTTGCCCTCCACCTGGACCAGAACGAGCAGCTCAAGAGCCTGTACCTGGACGCTGAGAAGGACGACGGCTATGTGCGTGACCAGAGCGTGTTCGGCGACGGCATCAGCATCGAGGACACCATGGGCGTCATGGTCCGGTACGCGAACAAGGCGATCATGACCTATTCGCTCAACGCCTACCTGCCCTGGGAGGGCTACCGTGTCGCCTTCAACGGCAGCAAGGGGCGCATCCAGGTCCTGGTCGCCGAGAACACCTATGTCAATGCCGGCGGCGCCAAGGAAGTCGAAGGATCAGCCAAGAAGATCAGCATCGCGGTTTTCCCGATGTTCGGCGAACCGTATGAGGTGGACATCCCGATGACCGGCGGCGGTCACGGCGGCGGCGATCCTGTCCTGCTTAACGACCTGTTCGGCACACCGGTGCCGGACCGCTTCAATCGCGCGGCGTCCCATGTCGACGGGGCGATGTCGATCCTGACCGGCATCGCGGCCAACAAGTCGATCGCCACCGGCTTGCCAGTCCTGGTCGACAGCCTGGTCTGTTTCGACTAGCAGGCCGTGGTCGTCTTAGCAGCGGAAGTGCGGCTGTATCTTCCCGGCGCCTGTTCGCTCAAGGACAAACGCCGCGTTTTGCGCAGCCTGGTCGACCAGCTGCGCCACCGTTTCAATGTATCGGTTGCGGAAACCGACGATCAGGATCTGCACCAGTCGATGGTCATCGGCCTGGCCTGTGTCAGCGGCAGCGGCGCACATGCGCGCCGGTCGCTGGACACCGTGGTGCGCTGGATCGAGGATCACTGCGAGGCGGAGGTCGTCTCGGTGACAGATGTTGCGCAGGCTTAGCTTCTGGCCAGATAGTCTCCTGCCTGACTCAGGTCAGGCGGATCCAGGTTAAAGTGCTCTTCAAGCAGCTTGTTCAGTTCGTTGGCCGACGAAATCTGTTTTTCCGTGACCCCGGCAGGCGAGAACGTGCGGAACAGCCGCCCGTCGATCGTCTTGCGGCCGTCCAGGGTCTTGATCGAGAGCATCAGGGTCTTGTTGAAGATCGAATCCGGCGATGTCTCGCAATAGTAGCTGGGCATGACGAAGTCGATGTCCAGCTGCTCCTCTTCGGTAAAGCTGTAGAAGCGGCGCCACTGTCCCCGGTGCAGGTCATGGATGACCCAGCCGAAAAACGGTTCGCGCGTAATCTTATAGGTCTCGCCGAACTGCTCCTGGACGCGGTCCAAAACGAGCTCGAGCGGGAAGCGGGGTGCGGACTGGCCGACGCCTGCGTCACATATGAAGGTGCCTTCGGCACAGACCGCCCGGATGACCCGGTGGCGGCGCATCGGGATGGCGGTTTCCCCGCGCAGGAACCGGCCCATATAGGTCGTCACCTCGCAGCCCAGGGCGCTGAGCAGAAAGGCGAACAGGCCGTTGAGCTCGAAGCAGTAGCCGCCGCGCCGCTTTTCGACCATTTTGGCGAACTGATCCTGCCAGGTCATCGGCAGCGGCCGCCCAGCCAGGATATCCAGGTTTTCATACGGAATGCGGGTGACATGGGCCAGCTGAAGCTGTTCGAGCAGCGCGCGCGTGCAAGCGGGGCGCCGCTCGGGTTCAGGCAGGCCCAACCGGCGGAAATAGGCCTGGATTTCAAAAAGGCGATCTTGTTCAGGTGTTTTGTGCAGCATGCGGCCCCTCCTGGCAGCGTCGCCCGGGGGAAGCGGCGACGCCTGGTCAGCTCCATTTTAGGCAAGATAGCGCTGCCTGACAAGCGTTGCCCGACGCTGTGAATTGTTGTATGCTGAAAGCAGCCGCCAGGTTACCTGATCGGCGGCCAGGAGAGGTGAGTCTATGCAGCACGATACACGATTGCCTGTCATTGCCATTCCCATGGGCGATCCCAATGGGATCGGCCCGGAAATCGTCATCAAGGCCCTGGCCGATCCGCAGGTGTTTGCCTGGTGCCGACCGCTTGTCGTTGGCGACGCCTACTGTCTGGGCAAGACCCTGGCCGCGCTGGATCTGCCGCTCTACCTGCACACCATCAACACCGTCGCGGACGCCCGTTTCCAGCCCGGATTCATCGACTTGCTCGACCTGTCCCACGAAGGTCTGGAAAACCTCCAGATCGGCACGGTTCAGGATCTGGCCGGTCAATGTGCCATGGACTACATCGAGCGGACCGTCGCGCTGGCCGCGTCCGGCGAAGCGACGGCGATTGCCACGACGCCGATCAACAAGGAATCGCTGCGCGCCGCCGGTGTCCCGCACATCGGGCACACCGAAATCCTGGCTTCGCTGACCGGGACGGACGATCCGCTGACTTTGTTTGAAACCAACGGCTTGCGGGTCTTTTTCCTCAGCCGCCATGTCAGCCTGCGCCAGGCCTGCGACCTGGTGACCCGGGACAAGGTCGCCAAGATGATCCGGCGCTGCTGCGCCTCCCTGCAGCAGCTCGGCGTACTGGACAAGGAGCTGGCGGTCGCCGGACTCAATCCGCACAGCGGCGAACACGGTCTGTTCGGTGACGAAGAACTGACCGCGGTCGGTCCGGCTGTTGCCGACTGCCAGGCTGAAGGGCTGCCGGTCGTAGGCCCGGTCAGTGCCGACTCGGTCTTCCATATGACCCGCATCGGCCGTTTTTCCGGAGTCTTGTCGCTGTACCACGACCAGGGGCATATCGCCACCAAGACACTCGATTTCGAGCGAACGATCTCCCTGACGCTGGGTCTGCCGTTTTTGCGGACATCGGTCGACCATGGCACGGCCCTGGACATTGCCGGCCAGGGGATTGCCAGCGCGGTCAGCATGCTTGAGGCGATACGCTTAGCCGCCAAGTACGCGCCGCTCTACCGGCCGCTGACCTGATGTGGCGAGCCTGCTGACGATGACGGCCCAACCATCGGCAAGAACCTGGTACCGCCTGGACAACGCCGCCAAGATTTATCCGGCGATCATGCGCACGCGGCACACAACGGTCTTCCGCCTGGCTGCCCTGATGCGCGCGCCTGTCAATCCCGACCAGCTGCAGCAGGCCCTGGACCTGACCTTGCCGCGTTTCCCCCAGTTTGCCGTCCGGCTGCGCAAAGGCATCTTCTGGTATTACCTGGAAACATGCCATAAGCCGGCGCTGGTCGAAGAAGACGTCAACAATCCCCTGCGGCCCTGGAGCCGGGCGGACGCCCGGTCATACTTGTTCCGCGTCCGTTACGGCGACAGGCGCATTGCCGTCGAATTTTTCCATGCCCTGACAGACGGCTATGGCGCCTCGGTTTTCCTGCGCACCCTGGTCGCGGCTTACCTGTCGCTTCAGGGCGTCGCCTACCCGGCCGGTGATGGGATCCTGGACGTACGCGATGCGCCGACGGAAGCCGAGCGGGAAGACGCCTACAGGCGGTTTTCCAATTTTAAAGTGATCCTGCGCCCGCGCGAATCACGCGCATTCCGCTTGCAGGGGACGCTGCTGCCGGTTCAGCAGCTGTCGATCATCTGCGGGATCTGTCCGGCGGACCAGGTGTCGGCAGCGGCCCGGCGCTTCAAGGTCAGTGTCACCGAACTGCTGGTCGGCGTTTACCTGTACCAGCTGTACCAGATTCAGCAGCAGGGCGGTTACCACACGGAAAGGCCGGTCCGCGTCTCGGTGCCGATCAATGTGCGCCGTTTTTACCCGAGCCAGACGGTGCGCAATTTCGCGCTTTACGCCAACCCGGGCATCGAACCGGCTTATGGCAGCTACTCCTTCGAGGAGGTCCTCGGCCTGGTGCACCACTTCATGCGCTACACGATCAACGAAAAATACCTGAACGCCATGATGTGCGCCAATGTCGCCCCGGAAAAGAGTCTGCTGCTCAGGATATCGCCCCTGCCGATCAAGAACCTGGCCATGCGCCTGGTTTACACCTGGACCGGGGAGAGCCGCTTCACCAGTACGGTTTCCAACCTGGGCGTGGTCAACCTGCCGCCCGAAATGGCCGCCCATGTCGAACGAATGGAATTCATGCTCGGGCCGTCGCGCTACAACCCGGTCAACTGCGCGGTGATCGCCGCCAACAGCCAGGTTGTCATCCAGTTTTCGGCCACGATGGAGGAGACGGATCCGCAGCGGGCGTTTTTTCGCCACCTGGTCCGGCTGGGCATACCGGTGCGTGTGGAAAGCAACCGCGATTGGGATGGCTCTGGAGGTGAATGAGCATGTCATACTGCGTCCATTGCGGCGTTGAGCTGGATAGGTCGGAAAAACGCTGCCCGCTCTGCCAGACGGAGGTGATCGACCCCCGAGAACCGTTTGACGAACAGGCGGTGCGCCCTTATCCGAGGCGCCTTGACCCGATCACGCGCCAGATCAACCGCCGTTTTGTCGGCAGCCTGATCACGATTGTGCTGGCCTTTCCGGCCCTCCTGTGCGGGGCGATTGACTTCAGCCAGGCCGGCCGGTTGACCTGGAGCGCCTACGTGGTCGGGGCGCTGGTCCTGGTCTGGAGCTGGACCGTGCCCTACTTCCTGCTGCGCCGGCGCACCCTCAGCGGCGTCTTTATCCCCGGTGTGCTGGCCTTGCTTTCCTACTTGTTCCTGATCGCCTGGCTGCAGCAGGACCTATCCTGGTATCTGCCGCTGGCCCTGCCGCTGATCCTGATGCCGTCCGCCCTGATCTTTTTGATCGTCTACCTGGTTATACGCCGGTTGATCCGCGGCTTTGCCATTCCGGCCGCCATCCTGATCGCGGCCGGTCTGCTGATCGTCGCGATCGAGCTGGTTCTGAAGCACCATGCCGGCGGACCGGTCAGCCCGACCTGGTCGTTGTATGCCATGATTCCCTGCCTGGCCCTGGCGACCGTCTGCCTGGCTATTGCGCGGCGCCAGGCGATCCTGGATGAGATCAAGCGGCGATTGCACCTGTAGGCTAACGACCCACGACCTAAAGGTCATGGGCTTGTAACTGCCCAGTCGCAGAAACGGCTTACGCCTCCGACCTTTAGCCCCGATAGGTATTGCAGCCTAACGTGGCGTTACATTATAGGGTGGTTGACAGCACCCTTTATGACAAAGTTTCTTGGCCGTATCTGTATCAGGTACTTGGGCTTGTTCAAGATAGCCTATTCCCATGCGATACAGATTCCTAGCGCCAATGCGGTCATCGTTTGATTTATAGCCACAGTTTTTACAAGCAAACAGATGGGTCTTTTTGTTACGGTTAGCTTTTTCAATGTATCAACATACAGGGCAACACGGACTCAAATAACGAGGGTCAACATCATAACAGCAGACTGATTCTGTTTCGCTTTGTAGATAAGTTTCTGTTCGAGGTCATAGAACGACCATGATACAGACCCATAGCGGTCTTTCGTCCTGACACGTTCTGTGGCATTGCGAACGCCCGACAAATCTTCAAGCACAAAGAGAGTATGCTTCGGATTGGATTCAACGCGTGCCTTTGATACCTGATGGTTTACATCCTGCATCCAACGGTTTTCTCGTTGACCGATGTTTTTATCCTGCGTCTTGCCGATGCTGTCTGACGCATTTGGTGTTCCTTCATACGTTCCTTTAGCAAGCATTTCCTGAACTATCGCGATAGCCATGTTTTGATAAGCTATGATACGACCGACAGAGTTTGTGATGATGATGAAAATCTCTTGATCAGATGGTTGCTTTGCTTGTCGTATAGGCGAAGTAGCATCAGCAACGACACAAAAGTACATCGAGAATCAAGGTTAATGGCTGCGATTTTACATGGCTCCTCCCACCGCCTAAAGGCGGTGGGAGGAGCCTATGAAAAACGAAAGGACTATATTTATGAAATTCCTTATGGATATTGTTGACAAGGGAGGGGCTGCATCTTCTGTAAATGTTGCCGAAATGTTACGAATTCATTTAGAATTGTTTGACGCCCCGGGATTCCATCGCTATAATGACTTTGGATCGGTATTCTGCCGTTCACACTTTCCTCTGGAGGGAACATGCAAAAAAGAAAACTGAAGCCTCGTGAGATGCGCAGTGTTCTGATAATTGCCCTGTCCTCGTCGGTTCTGGCAACAGCCTTGTTGATACAACCCCTGGGCCTGATTGGTCCGCATGAAGAACCGTCCGCGACCGAGCAGCAGCAGAACAGTACCGTCATGACCTTGCAGGATGACTACACTTACGACCCGTACGACAGTTTCATGGTCGGGCCGGATCTGTTCGACCGCTCCCGTCAGGATGATGTCACGCCGGCAACGACCCCAACCACGGCGGAGACCTTCAGCGGTGATTATGACCCCAACAGCGACGATCAGCCGGTACCGGACGATTACATTCCGGTCGACGAGGAAGAACCGGTCGTTCTGGAACCGATCGAGAAACCGCAGGGACTGGTCTACACGGAAGCCGACTATGTCCTCTACATCAAGGCCAACAGCCTCAACTTGCGGGCCGGGCCCTCAACCGACACCTCGGTCGTCGCCAAGCTTTCATTCGGCGACCAGGTCACCTGCATCGGCGAGAATGACAAATGGATGAAGGTGCGTTTCAAAGGTGAACTCGGTTTCGTCAAGTCCGAGTACACCAGCAAGACCATGGTGTTCCGCCAGGTCAGCGAAACGGTCTATGTCAAATCCAATACATTGCGATTCCGTGCCGGCCCGTCGGTCAAGGACGAAATTCTCCTGACCTTGAAAAAGGATGACAAGCTGACCCGGATCGGGATCGGCGATGGCTGGTCGAAAGTCAAGAACAGCGCCGGAAAAATCGGCTATGTTTCATCTGACTATCTGACCAAGACCGCCCCGGTCAGACGGACCACATCCTCCACTTCAGGGTCTTCGGGCTCTTCCGGTTCCTCATCGTCTTCATCCGGCAGCGGCACGCTTTACAGCGGCAACGCCGGCAAGATTGTCGATCTGGCCTACCAGGCTTTGGGTGTCCCGTATGTCTGGGGCGCGGAAAGCATGAGAGGCATGGACTGCACCGGTCTGACCTACTGGGCATACCGCCAGATCGGTGTCTCGGTTCCCCGTTCGACCAGCGGCTATTACAAAGCGGGTGTCGGGGTCTCCTACAGCAACATCCGCCCGGGCGACGTGATCGCCTGGGACGCCCATCCGCGCGATGGACGCACAACGCTCAGCCATGTCGGCATTTATGTCGGCAACGGCATGATGATCCACGCCTCGTCACGGTTGGGCAAAATCGTCAAGCAAAGCGTTTCGGAGTATGTCTCCTGGGGCTGCAAGATCATCACGATCCGCCGTTTTGTGAGCGGTTGACCGATCC
>LSQX01255114.1_pt1 | contig 17255 bp, 13 predicted proteins | sample 654561 | NCBI WGS metagenome assembly LSQX01 (sample SAMN04489861, study PRJNA283612) | anaerobic digester metagenome | isolation source: 4 biogas reactors fed with cattle manure at either 37C or 55C with and... | place: Denmark: Kongens Lyngby | collected 2014
CCAAGGAGAAAATACCGGCATCCGGGGCTACGGATCATATAAAGAACCTGCTCGGGGATATTCAGGACAACATTTTCAAAACAGCCCGCGAATTTAAAAATGACAATACCTCCTATCTTGGCAAATGGGATTATTTTGTGGATATCACTGAAAACAAGGGAGGTTTCATCATGGCACACTGGGACGGAAGTCCGGCTACCGAGGAAAAGATCAAGGAAGAGACAAAAGCCACAATAAGATGTATCCCCTTTGATTCCCCTGAGGAGGAAGGCAAATGCATATACAGCGGAAAGCCTTCGGTGAAAAGGGTTCTGTTCTCAAGGGCATATTGACCGGGAACGGAAATCACAGCGGATACCGCTTATGCGGACATTACCGGATTTGTGCATAAATTACTAAATTAGGAGTGCTAATCTGATTAATTTTTCCATCATGACTCAGCTAAGTGAAAAAAAACAGGCAATAGTCACCAACCTGAAAGAGAAATCGGTACTTAAGCAAAAAGTATATGACAGAACCCTGGAAGCCTTCTGCACCATGAAGGAGATACTCAGGAATTTTGCACGGGAGGGAAACGGCAGGCTTGGCAGTATTGATCCGAGGATAAGGCTGGAATTCACTGACAGGAGTAAATTTGATGCGCAGCTTAAAGTGGCCGGCGACATGCTTTTTTTCAGCATGCATTCAAATATTTTCCAGTTCGACAGGGAACATCCTGCATGGAAGACTCCCTACATTCAAAAGAACAGGTACAATGCCTATTCAGGGATAATATATATTTACAACTTCCTCTTCGATTCCTTCAGGTATTCACGCTTTGATGATCTTGGATACCTGATTGCCAGGATCTTTATAAATCATGAAAATCAGTATTTTGTTGAAGGGAAACGGCAGAAGGGGATGGTATTTGCAAATTACGGCAATGAGGAACTAAGCAGTGAAGCCCTGGAGAATATAATTGCCACAGCCGTTCAGTATTCCCTGGAATTCGACCTGCTGGTTCCGCCCTATGATACAGTAAAGATTGCCACGGTAGGTCAGCTTGAAGCCAAGATCCAGCACTCCAGGGTGATTACCGGCAAACGCCTGGGATTTCAGTTCAACTCTGATGACGTACTGATAACCGGGACTCATTAAAAATAATGTGGAAACCGATTTGAAATACAGGATTATTACAAGATCTCTGATCATTTCATCCCTCTTGTTTTTTCATTACGGTCTCTATTCACAGAAGTATCCTGAACAGGACAGTATATTTCAAAGTACACCCTCTTACCATTTAAAAACACCTGATCCGCGTCTTTTTTCCGATGCCGGCTGGCCGGTAACAGTCCCGCAGAAACTTATCCCTCCTCCATTCCCGGAAGATGACAGAAATCCTCTTATCGACTCCCTGAGGGTAAAAGCTTCAAAATACCTGATAATAAAAAAGCTCTATGATTTTGTTGTTGTTCCCGGAAAAGCTGCTTCCCCGGGTCCGGCAGAAGGCTCAAGCCAAAATGACTACCTGCGCTATTCAGGTAAAATTATAAGAAAAATCGATATCCGGAGACTTGAGGTATTCGGTACCGACATAGATTATTCACTGATAAGCAATCCCGGCAGACTTGAGAGCTTTCTCAACAAAACCCACACAAACACGGCAGAACGTATAATAAGAAAAAATCTTCTTTTCAGCGAAGGTGACACTCTTTCACCTCTTCTGCTGAGTGATAACGAAAGGATACTGAGACAGCTGCCCTATATCGAGGATTCAAGGATAATTGTGGTGTTCGAGTCAGACAGCTTTGTGGACATCCTTGTACTGACAAAGGATGTGTATTCACTCGGAGCCTCAGCGCTGATCATATCTGCCACCAAAGGCAGTGTGTCGCTGTATGAGAAGAATATTTTCGGAATCGGTCATGAATTCAGGCTGAAGGTTCCGTTTGACCAGGATTCCGCAGGATCGCCCGGTATTGGCATGAATTATAATATCAACAACATTTCAAAATCCTTCATTAATCTCAATCTCCAGTATTATAATGCACTTGGCAGAACCAGCTACGGCTTCGCAGCTGACAGGAAACTGATCAGCTCGTCCACAAAATATGCAGGGGGCATACATGTCAGCATGACTTCCACAACAACAGACCTTGACACACTCCCGGAGCCGGAACCTTTGAAATTCAATCACCAGGATTACTGGCTGTCCAGATCCTTCCTCCTCAACCCCGAAAAGGCAACAAGACTGATACTGAGTGCCAGATATCTGAACAACAATGTCTACAGGCATCCGGATATTCACCCGGATTCGTATCACTCCCTTCAGAAATATAAAATCTACCTTGCATCCCTGTCCTTTTCAATAAGGCAGTTTTATAAAACCAGCCTGATTTATGGCTATGGCAGGACAGAAGACCTTTCTGACGGGATGCTGATAAACCTCACTGCAGGACAGGAGATAAATGAGTTCAAACAACGTTTTTATTCGGGTATCAGTCTTTCAGCAGGAAAAAAACTAAGCGGCGGTGGTTATTTTCACAGCAATGCAGGTCTGGCTGCTTTCAGAAATAAGAATGAAACAGAACAGGGTATTCTGATACTCAGGGCAAATTATTTTACAAATCTTCTGTATGCCGGCACCCACCGGCTGAGAAATTTTTACAATATTGACTACACCAGGGGATTCGGAAGATACAAGGATGAGTATCTTCTTTTCAATACTGAAAATGGTTTGGCCGGATTCCGGAATGATTCACTCAGGACCGAAAAACAAAGACTTACAATAAGTACAGAATCTGTTCTGTTCAGTCCGGCCAGAATATACGGCTTCAGAATTGCATGGTTTGCCTTCGGCGACCTTGGTTACCTGTTCGGGGCAAATCAATTTTTTAACCAGGGAAAGGTCATTTCAAGGATTGGTCTTGGTGTAAGGCTGAGAAATGATAATCTTGTCTTTAACACCTTTCAGATCCGGCTAAGCTTCTTTCCTCACCTTCCGGCCTGGTCAAGAATCAAAAATTTCAATGTTTCCGGAGAACAAATGCTCAATCCTGATAACTTTGAACCGGACCGGCCCGCCCTGCTTCCATACAGATAAAAACATATATCAATGCTGAAGAAGTTTGGAGAATATATTGAACAAAACGGACTCATACGGGAGAATGAAAAAATTCTGCTGGCTGTCAGCGGCGGTATTGATTCAATGGTAATGACTGATCTTTTTATCAGAAGCGGAAAAGAGATAGGGATTGCCCACTGCAATTTCACCCTGAGGGGGGAAGAGTCACAGGCCGATGAGGAATTTGTTGAAAAATATGCAGCGGATCATAACATAAGTTTCTTTTCGGTCAGATTTGATACCATGACTTATGCCAGGGAAAAAAAAATATCAATACAAATGGCAGCCAGGGACCTGAGATATTCATGGTTTGAAAAAACCAGAAAAAAACAGGGATTTGATCTTATTGCAGTTGCACACAATCTCAACGACAACATTGAAACATTTCTCATCAACCTGGTACGGGGTACGGGGATTACCGGCCTTTCCGGTATCAGAAAGGCCAGGGACAGGGTTATCCGGCCTCTCCTTTTCGCAAACAGGAAGTCTATTGAGGATTACTGCAGGGACAACCGCATCCCGTACCGGGAAGACAGTTCCAATACTGATACAAGATACATACGAAACAAGATACGTCATCAGCTACTGCCCCTCCTGACTGAAATAAATCCTTCCGTTGAAAATGCCCTGAACGACACATCCGGGAGACTCAGTGATATTAATGAGATTTTTACTGCCTGTACTGACAGTCTGAGAAAAAAGGTGATAAGCAGGAAAAAAACGGTCCTGGTAGTTGATCTGGAAAAGCTCAATCCCTATATCACCAATAATGCTGTAATGTTTGAACTTTTCCGGCCTTTCGGAATCACTTCCCCGGTCCTGGGCGACCTCATGAACATCATTTCCGGACAGACCGGAAGTGCGATTATGACCGGTTCCCACAGGATCATAAAGAACAGAGATGAGCTTATCATAAATGAAATATCAGCGAAGCAGCAAATATCCTGGAATTACAATACAGCCGGAGAGCTTTCCGGATCACCTGTAATCAGCTCTGTCAGGGAAGTGATGCTTACCGGCAGCTACAGGATTCCCGCCGCCGGGAACATTGCCTGTCTTGACATGGAAAAAATCACATTCCCCCTTACAATAAGAAACTGGCAGTACGGGGATTATTTCTATCCTCTCGGAATGCAGCACAGGAAAAAATTAAGTGATTTTTTTACAGGCATAAAAGCATCACTTATCACAAAGGAAAACACGCTGGTACTTGTTTCAGGAAGTAAAATTGCCTGGGTCATGGGAAAACGAATTGACGACAGGTTTAAAGTTACGGATAAAACCACCAGGGTACTGGAAATTATAATGAAACACCGGCACTGATCCTGACACCGGTACTGATCCCGATATCGGCACTGATCCTGAAAAACCACTGACGGATCCATACCAGGCTCCTGTCAGCATCATAACCCTCTCTGTCTGTCAGCATCATGGATTCCCCGGTCTGTCAGAATAAGATCCGCCACTGCTATTGCCGCAGCAGATTCAACAACCACGGGTATTCTCAGGGCAATACAGGTATCATGCCGGCCCCTGACCTTCAGGGTATCCATTTTCTTTGAATGGAAATTCCAGGTTGTCTGGGCCACTCCGGTTGAGGATGCAGGTTTTATTGCCACCCTGAATACTATGTTATTACCATTTGTAATACCCCCGTTTATTCCGCCTGCATTGTTTGTTGAAGTATTGCCCCTGTCATCAGTGAACGGGTCATTATGTTCAGACCCCCTCATGGAAGCAGATGAAAAGCCCGAGCCAAATTCAATGCCTCTCACTGCCGGAATTGAAAAAACAAGATGACTGATCACCGATTCCATTGAATTGAAAAAAGGTTCCCCCAGCCCGGCGGGAACATTAGTGACAACACATTCAATTATTCCTCCTATGGAATCATTTTCCTTTACTGCCTTTCTTACGGCTCCTTCAATATCAGCTGATCCGCCGGCACTGATCAGTTTTGCAGAGAAACCGGCCGTTCCGGCAATCCTTTTCGCAATGACACCGGCTACCACAAGTCCCCATGTTATACGCCCTGAAAAATGACCACTGCCCCTGCGGTCAGCAAAACCGGAATATTTTACCAGCGATGTAAAATCCGCGTGACCCGGCCGTGGTATTTTTAAAAAATCATCATAATCGGAAGATATCTTATCCCGGTTCCTGGTCATGATAGTCATTGGTGATCCCGTTGTATACCCCCCGTGCAGACCGCTGAGGATCTCCGGCTCATCGGGCTCATGCCTTTCCGTGGTCCCTGAAGCACCACTTTTGCGCCTTCTGAGATCAGGAAGGAAATCTTCCGGTTCCAGGGCAATACCCGGCGGACATCCGTCCACCACAATACCTATTGCCTTGCCATGTGATTCACCGAATATTGATATTCTGAATAAAGTGCCGAATGAATTCATTTTTTCTGTTTTTCCCTGATTATCCTACTGTAAAAATCAATTAAATCGCTGACAGGCAATAATTTTACAAAAGGTTTGCCACTTCCTTTTATAAAAACAAAATGAATGTCGCTGCCTGCCTTTTTTTTGTCATAAGCTATCAGTTTCTGCATTTCATCCGGGGGAATGTCCCAGCCGAAGCTGAAATTATACAGACTGAAAAGATTGTTAAACCGATCATAAGTCTCATCATCAATATATTTCAGGTCTCTCGACCAGCGAAGGGAAAGTTCCATACCGGCTGCAACGGCAAAACCATGCTTTATGCCTTTGTGCAACTCTATTGCATGACCGAATGTATGTCCGAAGTTAAGCACGCGTCTCATTCCTGCCTCCCTTTCATCGGCCGTTACAACGGAAGCCTTGTATTTAACAGCCCTGCCAACCAGGTCTGAAAGGAGCACAGGATCCCGCTTTGAGAATTCCCCGGGATTCTTTTCCAGGGACTCTGTTATTGAAGCATCCCCGATAATTCCTGTTTTGATAAGTTCAGCAAGACCTGAAAAATATTCATCTTCCGGCAGTGTCCGCAGCATTTCAGTATCGCAGATCACAAATTCCGGCTGCCTGAAAACACCGATAAGATTTTTGACTTCTCCCAGGTTGACGCCGTTCTTGCCTCCCGTACTTGCATCCACCTGCGACAATAAACTGGTGGAAACAAAGCCGAAAGAAATACCCCTCATAAAAACAGAGGCAAGAAAACCTGTTATATCACAAACGACTCCTCCTCCTATGCCCAGCAGAAATCCTGAACGGTCAATATTGTTTTCAAGCAATCCGGCTGCAAGGGATTCAACAGTTTGCAACTGCTTGCTTTCCTCTCCCGGCCTGATCGTCAGCACCGGGAAGTCAGGGAATTTTTTTCCATATATACCAGATACATTATCATCGGTAATGATGAGCACCCTCTTTTCAGGGAGCATCCCGGCCACTGATTTCCAGTGTTGTCCGATATATATCCGGGATTGGCATTCTCCCGCGTTTACAATTATCTCTTCCAAACCAGCTTCAAATTTTGTGATAAAGTTAAAAATTCCTGACTATCAGAGCCCGCTTTGCAAATATAAAATTCATTAACTTCACCACCTTTCAGATAAGGATTGTATATGACAAAAAAGGAGAGATACAGGCTCACGTTTGAATACTTCAAAAAGAACTGTCCGGTTGTGGAAACCGAACTGAATTACGGCAATCCCTTTGAACTGATTGTGGCAGTAATCCTTTCTGCACAATGCACCGACAAAAGAGTCAACATGATCACCCCTGCCCTGCTGAAAAAATTTCCTGATGCAAAATCCATGGCCCGGGCTTCGCAGCAGGAAATATTCAGTTTTATCAAATCGTGTTCATATCCCAACAACAAGGCAAGACATCTGTCAGAAATGGCTAAAATGCTTGTAAGTGATTTTGACTGCATGCTGCCATCCGAGCCTGAACTATTGCAAAAGCTTCCGGGTGTGGGAAGGAAAACTGCCAATGTGGTAGCCTCTGTCATTTTCAAAAAGCCTGTTATTGCAGTTGACACGCATGTTTTCAGGGTATCACAAAGGATAGGACTTACAACAAATGCAAAAACACCTGATGAAGCAGAAGATCAGCTTACAAGAAATATAGCCCCGGAACTCAGGCATGATGCCCATCACTGGCTGATCCTTCACGGCAGATATGTCTGTAAGGCAAGAAAGCCCCTTTGTGAGGAATGCGGACTGAATTCCTTCTGTAAATATTACCATTCCGTGGTTCTTAAAAAGACCGGCAGGACCTGAAAAGCGACTTTTCCTACTCAGGGTATTGCAGTTAGCACTTTATTTACTAATTTTAGGGCGCAATACATACTGTCTGATGAATTACAAAACTAAGTTTAGAGAATTGGAGGAGAAGTATATTCTGCTCCAGAACGAACTAGCGTCTGTTTATTCACGGGAAGGAAAGAAATTGTCGCCAGACAGTGTCCAGGGGACAATTCTTGATGAAATATTCACGACTGTAAGCACTTATTTTGCTCTCTTCAGCAGGAAGGAAGACGGCCGCTTTTATGTCACGGGGCTCAACAGCAAGGCGGAAGAAACAGAACTAATTGATAAAGAAGGCATTGTAGGCAAGCCTGTGGAATCAACACCTCTTTCCGAAAGACCAAGACTTCTTGAACTTCTGAACCTGATATATCAGTCGGGGGAAGCACACAAACTGTCCGCCTCTCCCATCAATGATGATTCTGAAGGTTTTTATATGGGATTCTCAATTTCCCCGGGCAATATAATTATAACCTGGGAACCAGGAACTCTGCAGAAAAAAAATGCTGAAATCAGAAGAAGCAGGTTTGAATTTGAGAATTTCGCCAACATGCTTCCCGAGATGATCTATGAGGTTGACCTGACCGGAAAATTGATTTTTGCCAACACACAGGCACTTAAGTTCTCGGGATATACCGTGGAAGAAATGAGAAAGGGCCTTTATATTTCACATTTCTTTCCTGACAACTATAAAAAAATGATTGAGAACCTGGCTGCAATCAGGAATCCCGAAGATATCTCAAGCAATGAATATTATGCAAGAAAAAGGGACGGCAGCAGCGTACCCATAATAACTCATTCATTTGCAATATTTCACGAAAACAAAATAATCGGATACAGGGGAACGGTCACCGATATAAGCAAGAGTAAGAAGTACGAGGAACAGATCACCAGGGAAAAGGCTTTTCTTGAACATCTTATAGATTCCACTCCGCTGGCAATAATAATTTCCGATGTCTCGGGAAAAATCACCATGGTCAACAAGGAATTTACCAACCTTTTTGGCTACAGCTCTGCCGAGGCCATAAACAGGAATATAAACGACCTTGTTGTACCCGAAGAGTTCAGGGAAGAGGCGGAAAGCATTGACAAGCTGGCTGCAGAACGTCACAGGGTAATACGGGAGACAATCAGAAATGACAAGTCCGGAAACCGTATCCAGGTCTCTATCACCTCAACGGCAATAGTTGTGAATTACGAACCGGCGGCATTTGTCGGTATATACAGGGATATAACCACTGAAAAGAAAAATGCCCTTCAGCAGGAAGTCCTGTATAATATTTCATCTGCTGCCCTTCAGCAGACAGACCTTGAAGAACTCTACCCCATCATTGAGCGGGAGCTTGGAAAGATCTGGAGCACAAATAATTTCTATATAGCTCTCTATGACAGCACAACGGAAACACTCACCATGCCGTTCTTTGCCGATGAAAAAGACACTTTCAGGGAAGTGTCCGCACATAAAACAATAACGGGCTGGGTTATCAGGAATAAAAAGTCAGTACTGCTGAAGGAAAAAGATCTTGCAAGACTTGAGGAGTCAGGTGATATTGAATTAATCGGAACACAATGCAAGGTGTGGATGGGAGTTCCCCTGCAGGTCGAAAATGATGTGATTGGCGTCATATGTCTTCAGGACTATAATGATGAGAACAGATTTTCGCCGGATGACCTGTACGTCCTGGATTTTATTGCCAACCAGACGGCCGTTGCCCTGCAGCGAAGGATAATGCTTGACAATCTTATTACGGCCAGGCAAAAAGCCGAAGAAGCGGCCCAGTCCAAGCAGATATTCATGTCAACCATGAGTCATGAGATACGTACACCTCTGAATGAAGTCATTGGAATCACAAATCTCCTGCTTCAGGGCAACCCCCGTGATGACCAGATGGATTTTATCAAAACACTGAGGTTTTCCGGAAACCACCTTCTCACACTTGTAAACGATGTACTGGACTACAACAAGATGGAGTCGGGCAAAATAGTCTTTGAAAAGATACGTTTCAACCTGAACGATTTCCTTGATGAGATCATGAGGTCCTACTCCTTCAGGTCAAAGGCAAAAAATCTTGATTTCGAAATAATTAAAGAAGGTACTCTTCCTGTAAATGTCATTGGAGACCAGATCAGGCTTAACCAGATTCTCTCGAACCTCCTTTCAAACGCATTGAAATTCACCAAAAAAGGTGGTATCACAGTAAGTATCAGGGAGATTGATAGAAACAACAGAGATTCAAAGCTTGAATTTTCAGTAAAGGACAGCGGTATAGGCATAGCTTCCGAAAGGCAGGCAGTAATATTTGAAAACTATGCCCAGGCCTCAACGGATACCACAAGGAGATACGGCGGCACCGGACTGGGACTGGCCATCTGTAAAAAACTGGTTGAACTGCAGGGGGGTACAATACAGGTACACAGCGAAACGGGAAGAGGGTCAACATTCAGTTTCACACTCAGTTTTGAAGACATAACGGATGACGATGCACGGGATGAAGAAATCACGGTTACCGAAACATATACCGGTCTTGAAGGCAGGAAAATACTGGTTGCCGAAGACAATAAAATCAACTTTTTTGTTGTAAACAAGTTTCTCAGCGGATGGGGAGTGATTGTCACCCATGCCGAAGACGGGCAGCTGGCACTTGAAAAACTTGAAAATGAAGATTTTGATCTGATACTGATGGATCTTCACATGCCTATAATGGATGGCATTGAAGCCACTCAGGCAATCAGAAGTTCAGAGAATCCCCGGATAAAAAACATACCCATAGTTGCCCTTACTGCCGCAATAATGTCTGAAAACCATGACAAGCTGGATCAGCTGAACATTAATGATTATGTTCTTAAACCATTCAAGCCTCACGATCTGTTCGTAAGGATTAAAAAACATATAAAATAAGATTTAATCTTCTGCAGTGCCTGATCGGCAAGCTGTTTATTTTATACAGTGTTTGCCAAGGTATTCCACAGCCCTCCTGTTACCCATGCTGAAGGATTTCCTGAAATCATGACAGGCATCTTCCGTTTTACCGGCATTAAGAAGTGCAATACCCTTGTTGAGCCAGGTATCGGAATTGCCGGGATCAAGATCAAGTGCCATGGCATAGTCCAGTACAGCCCAGTCCCACGATCTGGCTGACAGATAAGTATTTGCCCTGTCAATATAACACTGCGGATCATTCGGATTATTTTTAAGATTCTCGGTAAAATAACCAAGGGCCCTGAGATTATCTCCCGCTGCCGCACTTATCCTTCCCGCCAGGCTCAATGCATCTTTTTCCCCGGGAAACAGAGCGAGATACCTGTCGAGATCAGCTGTTGCCCTGTCATTTTCACCTGTTTTATTGAATGCCTCCGCCCTTTTGAGTAACAAGTCAGGATCAGCCACGTCAAGGCTGATAAGCTTCGAATAGGTCATTGATGCACCTGCATGATTTCCAAGAGCTTCCTGGGCCCTGCCAAGGGTTCTGAGATATTTTTCATTAGCCTGGTCCGCTGACAAAAGATCTGAGAGTATCCTGACAGCCGATGTGAAACGCCCGGCTGACATGTTAACAAGTGCTTCGGCATATTGCGTGATTTCTTCATCCGGATAAAGCTTTACAAGCTCATTCAGGGATGCAGAGGCTTCTTCAATCCTGCCTGCCGAAGAATAATACTCTATTTCCGACAGCCTCTCCTCGGCGATGGTATACCAGTTCTTTCTCCAGAACTGCCTCCATTCGGACCGGTTTTCAATTCTTTCAAACACAGGGTTCAGCATTATTTCCTTTTCGCTCCTCCTGTAATCCGACTTCATGCTTAATTCCAGATGATATACCGAAGTGGCTGCATCACCTCTTATTGCATAAACTTTCGCCAGGCCATATTCACCGGAAAGGGGTGCCAGGCTGTTGGCAGCATTATAATCGGCTATGGCTTCAGAATACTTTCCGCTTACAATATTTGCTTCGGCCCTCTCCAGGAAAAGGCGGTAATCCTGCTGCCCGGCAATTGCTTCCGTCAGCACCTGGACAGAAGCTTCCGGATTTCCGGCCCTGCTGAAAGCTTTTGCCTGAAGCAGGTAATCAATAAGCTGCTGACTGTATGCAAATCCTGAGATAAGCATCATAGCCACAAGCAACAGAGTTTTTCTGAATCTCAGAATCAAGTGTTTCATTTTGTTTCCCTCCTCGGAATTTCTGCTCCCTGTTCAGTGATCACGTGAACAAATCCTGAAAGATGAAACTGTTCCAGGCCTGTTATCCGGCGTTCAAAAACATCACACTGGTAAAAATAAACCCCGGGGGAGACTATTTTTCCCTTGTATGTTCCATCCCAGTCAATCCGCGGCTTATCGGTACTGAAAATCAGAAGTCCGTTCCTGTTGAATAATTTGAAATCCACCTTCTCCACCAGGGCGGATGCTTTTGCTATCAGCCTGTCGTTGATATTATCCATATTGGGAGTAAAGACATTGGGTATTTCATAAAAATTACAGGAATCAACACAGATCTTCAGTGACCATACACTCTCATTTCCGGCGGCATCAAATGCAGATACCGCATAACAGCCTGATACCAACTCACCAGGGTAGTGTTTATAACTGAATATATTCTTATCGTCAATGGTAGCTATCAGAGACGGATATTCTTCATAGGTCATGGCATAATATACCTTATAGCCGGCAACATCCTCAAAACATTCCGGATCATCTATCGTCCACCTGAGATGGTTGTAAAGACTGTCACACTGACTTGTTACGGTAAGTTCAGGCGGACAAGGCGGTTCATTGTCTATCGGGGTCACACAGCTTATCTGTGAAAAATTAATAAGGTCACGGGGCATGTTTTCCATGAGATAAGCTCCTGTTGATCTTACATAATAGCAATACTCCCTTTCATTTTCAAGATTCATATCAGTGAAAGTCAGCTGATTGGTTGATCCAATGGAATCAAACTCCATTGTAAGACTGTTCTGCCGGAAGAAATCATAGCGGGTATTTATCCACGGAACATTCCTTTCTATGACAAACCTTGCCTTCCTGTCGCCGGGACTGACTGAAAGGAAAACCGATGAAGCGTAGGCAGCTTCACCTATGAGAAACTCGTTGCCGGGGCTACGGTTCCATAATTCGATTTTGTATATATATCCTTGTGACTCTGTGTTCAGCTGAGTATCTGTGAATGTGGTGTCATTGAGGTTTGCTGTCGGTATTGAATTGATCATTTCAAATTCTGTACCGGTCGTCCCGTCAGCTCTGTAGATTATATATTCCCATGGTCCGGGTGCAGGTATTGTATCAAGGCGGCCGGGTTTTTTCCAGCCAACAAAAATTGATCCGCCGGAAGGATCCGTGCTGATAACACTTACATTCTTAATTACCGGAAGTCCTGAAACAAGAGTTGATGTTATTTCTTCTGAGGCTTTGCTTTCCGCGCCGTTCTTATATACCGCAACCACCCGGTATGTATATTCATGACCAAAATCCAGGCCTTCCCCGTTGTTTGAATCAATAAAATAAACCGTTTCATGACCGGCTGCATAGCCAACTTTAACAAATCCTGTTGAAGCCGGCAGTCCTGAAGTACATGAATCCTGTACAAAGGTGGAAGGTCCGTTCCTCCTGTAAATATTAAATCCGGCAATCACATCCGTTCCGTAATCTTCCCAGATAAGTCTTATTATTTTGCCTTCGGGACGGGCATTCAGAAGAATGGGTGCCGGACCAAGCACTTTGATTGTCATATTGTCAATAGCCGCAAGCTTAACTTCCGGATTATTGTCCTCGGCTTTGAATATAATGTTATAGGGCTGCTCCCTGACTGCCTCATAGCATGGTGCCCACTGGAATCTTGAGGAAGAGAATCCGGCCACGGAATCAGTTGTTGTAAACATGGCAGGACATTTCTCTATGGTAAACACACCTGAGTTGGCTCTCTGCTGAATAAAATCACCGTCGGGATCCGTGGCTGACACGTGGAAATCCACTATCTCACCCGCTTCCACACAGAGATTTTTAAGAGGACTGTTCTCCGGCGGCTGATTCCTTGTCTTAAAAACCTCAATCTGCATATCACGAACCACAGTACCGATTTTCCTTCCTCCTCTCCATTCCTGTATTTCCATCGCCACATTATAGGTACCGGTATCTGCAGGGGTATTCCATATCAGGTCACCTGTTATCGAATCAACACGGAGGAAATCTGTTGCAGGGGGAAATGTGTAATTTTCAATAACCCTCCCGTCCTCGCGCGTGCATTTTGTCAGCTCGTACGAAAGGCTGTCGCCGTCAGGATCATATGCAGCAGGATTATGAATAAAAACATGACCAAGGGCTGCCTTGTCATAGGGAGGGTTGAGCAGGACCGGAGTACTGTTTCTTCCCATGGCAGGATCAACAAACAGGATTGTTGAAATTGAAAAAACAACATTCACAGAGTTCGGAATATTCTTTACTCCGTAATTCCTGTTCGGATCCTGTACAACAATTTTATATATACCCGGTCCCGGATATGTATGCCTGATCTTGTAAACATTCCTGTTATAATAATTGGGAAGGGATATTTTCTCTATCCTTTCAGCTGTTGAAACCGAGTTGTCACCCCAGTCCACACTTAGCTGGGGCCTGTCGGCCAGACTAAGGGAATATGTAAATGTAGTGATGGTTATTTCATAGCTGAGATCAGAAATCTGGACATATGTGATCTCCCCTGCCCTGTTGTGGGTGGCAGAGAGAATCATGAAACTAAATAAAAAAAGTAATATCGCGGATAATTTTTTCATAATCTGAATTCTTGTGCCTCCGGGTTATTTTAATATAAAAGTCTGTTCTGTTTTTTCGGGTGTCAGCTTCACTCCTTCTTCCAGTCCGCTCATACGAACTATAGTCATATTGGCCTGATCATCATAAAGTCCGGTCATTATTTCATTTCTGATACTGAAGACTTCCGGTTGCCTGTCCGTATGATAAACCAGGTTTACGCTTACCTCCACCTCATCAACACCTATGGCCAGTGTCTGATTTATTAACTTGCCGTCAAGCCGTTTATTGTTTACCTTAATTACAACCCTCTCTGCAAGGTACTGGTTCATCTGATCATCCGGAAGAAGTTCGGTAAGAGATAATTCATCAGGATCGGCATCATCATCAAACATACAATAGTCAAGCAGAAAATCATCATAATACATTCTTACAAAAACCTTTATCGAATCCGTAGCCGGTATGTGCTCTACACTCGTTATAGTTACATGAACCGGGTGAAGGATCAGGGAAAGGATCAAAACAAGGTTTTTCAGCATGCTGCTCTATCTAAAAGCCATTAATTTCCATCAAAAACCAGACCAATCAGATCATGTTCTGAAGGAATCCTATCCGGTTGTTGAGGTATTCAACAGTACCGACCTCTATGAAAGAGAATCCGGAGCCTCCTGAAAAGTTTCCGGCAAGAACTACAACCTTGTCATCACCTCTCAGATCATAGTCACTGATAAGATTGGAAAGGGCAATATGGATGAACTGATCAATTGAGTCCCTCCTTTCCTGATAGCTTGTATATACCCCGTAGGAGAGGGCAAGTTCCCTCATCGCCCTTGTCGTGTAGCACTGGGCAAGAATGAGGTTGAAACCCCTGTATGAAGCCATGTCCCTTATTGTTCTTCCCCTGCTTGTATCGGCAATTATTCCCCTGGCACCTATACGCAGGGATGTCTCCACGGCGACCTTGGCCAGGTAGGAGGATACCTCCCCCGTGACGTTGATATATGGGGTTTCAAGAAATTTCTCCTTGTTCCTTTCCACCTCGAGAGCTACTTTGGTCATCGTCCTGACTGCCTCCACGGGATATTTCCCGGCTGCAGTCTCGCCGCTGAGCATCAGGGCGTCGGTCTGGGAATACACCGCACTGGCAATATCGCTCACCTCAGCCCTTGTGGGTCTGGGATTTGTGATCATTGAATGCAGCATCTGGGTGGCTACAATAACAGGTTTCCTGCAGTAGATACATCTCGAAATTATCATTTTCTGCAGGGAAGGTATCTTTTCATACGGAATTTCAATCGCAAGGTCTCCCCTGGCCACCATAATACCATAAACCTCATCAAGTATATCGGTTATATTCTCAACCCCTTCCTGATTCTCAATTTTTGCAATGATCTTGATATCGCTTTTATATTTATCAATTTCAGCCTGAACATCAAGCGCATCCTGTTTTCTCCTGACAAAGGAATGAGCAATAAATTCAACATCATTGGCAGCAGCCATCTGAATAAATATCCTGTCCTTGTCTGTCAGGGAAGGCAGGTCAATTTTCACTCCCGGAACATTGACACTTTTCCTTGATCCTATCACACCCCTGGTCTCAGCCCTGCAAACCAGCATATCCCTGTCCCTTCCTATTACCCTGAATACATTTTCCCCGTCATCTATCATCACCCTGGAGCCTACGGGAACATAGTCCGCTATACTTCGCAGATTTACATGAACGATTTCTGATGTCGTTTTTTTTCCGGGATCACCGGCTATCCTTATCACCGTTCCCGGCTCTATGTTTACCGGTTCATCACAGTCGGTGGTCCGTATCTCCGGCCCCTTTGTATCAATCAGAATTGCAATTTTATCCGAGATCTTCCTTACATTTCTTATGATACGTAAAGCTCCTTCAATTTCAAGATGAGCAGAATTTATCCTGACCACATCCATTCCCGCTTCATAAAGATCTTTTATAAAATCAGATTCGCAGTTCTTGTCGGAAATGGTTGCAACAATTTTGGTTCTCTTGCGGTTCAACATTTTTTACTTTCTGTTTGCCTTAATTTCAATCAGTGCCTCCACAGCCAGCCTGTAGCCGTCAAGCCCCAGACCTATCAGGGAACCTTTGCAGCTGCGTGCAACAAGACTGGTATGCCTGAAAACTTCACGTGTCCCGATATTGGTAATATGAACCTCTACTGCAGGTGCATCCACGGATGTGATGGCATCGGCAATCGCCACCGAGGTATGGGTGTATCCCCCGGCATTGATAATAATTCCGTCTGCAGAGAAGCCCTTTTCCTGGATCTCATCAATTATCTCTCCTTCAATATTTGACTGGAAATAACTGAATTCAATACCGGGAAACCGTGTCCTTAGCCGTTCAAGATAATCTTCAAACATGAGCGATCCGTATTTTTCCGGTTCCCTTCTTCCGAGAAGATTCAGATTGGGGCCATTTATGATGCTGATCTTCATTATAAAAATAAAATTCTTTCAGAAGGTAAAAATAGATAAAAAATCAATGGTTCCCATATATTTATAAGCTTGCTATTTTGACTAACTTTGAGCGGCAGACATCGTGGCATTCATTATTCACAGTGTTTTGTCCTATTTGATTTTTTCACATGAGTCTAAGCTGGAAACAGGCCGTCAGGGATTTCGGAACTTATCTGAGTCTTGAAAAATCCCTCTCCGGGAACAGCATATCTGCCTATACGGGTGATGTGCTTAAACTTATGGATTATTTTCAACTTCACCATCCCGCCCGGATGCCTGCTGAAGTGACATACGATGATCTGCGGGATTTCCTTGCCTGGTACGGAAGCGGGACTCACAGCGCAAGAAGCCAGTCACGTACTGTTTCCGGGATCAGATCATTTTTCAGCTTTTTGCTTGTTGAGGAAGAAATAAGTGAAAACCCGGCCGCCATGATCGAATCACCAAAAACAGTATTGAAGCTGCCTGAGGTTCTGACAGTCCATGAGATAGACAAAATGATTTCCGAAATAGACCTGAGCAGGCCCGAAGGTCACCGCAACAGGGCAATAATTGAAACACTGTACGGATGCGGCCTGAGGGTCAGCGAGTTGCTAAATCTCCGTTTTACCGACATTCATTACGGCGAAGGATACATTTCGGTAAGCGGGAAAGGCAGCAAGCAGCGACTCGTTCCGATA
>LSQX01026301.1_pt1 | contig 17254 bp, 16 predicted proteins | sample 654561 | NCBI WGS metagenome assembly LSQX01 (sample SAMN04489861, study PRJNA283612) | anaerobic digester metagenome | isolation source: 4 biogas reactors fed with cattle manure at either 37C or 55C with and... | place: Denmark: Kongens Lyngby | collected 2014
TTGGTATCGATGGTAAAGTTGAATACGCACTTGAAGGTTCAGTCTTCGTAGCTGGTGCTGTTGTTCAATGGATGAGAGATGAGCTTAAGCTTGTTGAAACTTCATACGATACAGAATACTTTGCAAGTAAAGTTGAAGACAATGGTGGAGTTTACGTAGTACCTGCATTCGTAGGACTAGGTGCACCTCATTGGGATTCATATGCACGTGGAGCTATCTTTGGTTTAACTCGTGGTGCTAATAAGAATCACTTAATCCGTGCTGGTTTAGAATCAATCGCTTATCAAACAGCTGATATTCTAATCGCAATGGAAAAAGACTCTGGCGTTAAATTAGCTGCACTTCAAGTTGACGGTGGAGCAAGTCAAAACAACTTCCTAATGCAATTCCAAGCTGACGTTTTAGGTACTGACGTACGTCGTCCAGTAAACACTGAAACTACTGCTTTAGGTGCTGCAATGTTAGCTGGTCTAGCAACTGGATTCTTCGAAAGCCGCGAAAGCCTTAAGAAGACATTTGAAATGGATAAAGAATTCTATCCATCAATCTCAGGTGAAAAACGTGCTGAACTAATGAATGGATGGCATAAAGCTGTTGAACGTTCATTGGGTTGGGAAGAGAAATAAAATAATAATACCAAGTCAATAGCATGAAAGAAGAAATCTGTGAAAGCGGATTTCTTTTTTTGCTTTCATGTCACTCTGTGGTAAAATGATACTGTTAATTATCACTCGAAGGAATAGGAAGTATTTATGACAAAGAAACAACGTATTAATCAAACAATAAAATCTGGAATTTTCGGTCTACTCACAGGTATTGTCCTAGGAGTTGTTGGTTATTTATGGGCCCATGCCACTAATTTACTAATTGATATTGAAGGTTTTGGCTTAGGTAGAATGGTGTTATGGTTTCCAATGATCGGTTATGGTGTCATAGGTGTAGGAATAGTTGTGTTCGCCTTTGGTATCCTGCAATTAATCAGAGGCTTTAGCGCAAAAAACAAACATGTTGAAAAAAGTGAAGCGGTAAAAAAAACTCAACAAGACGCCATCGTCGCTGAACGTTCTCTCTTTGATAAAGGAAGAATCAAAGGTGTTATCTTTGATTTAGATGGAACCTTACTCGATACCATTGATGACCTTACAGATGCACTTAACAGTGCTATTACGGTCTATGGTTATCCTGCCAAGACATCCGATGAAGTCATGGCTGTCGTAGGTAATGGAATGGCCAATATGGTAAGAAGAGTCGTTAATCCAGAAACCACAGAAGAAGAAATACAAGAAATACTTAAAGCTTTTTTAGATGCCTACGATATGAATTATCAAAACAAAACAAAACCATATGAAGGAATTCATGTGCTCTTAAGAGAACTTAACAGTAAAGGCTATTTGTTAGGCGTTATTTCTAATAATCGTTTAGAGTATACACAAGAGCTAATTAAGAATCTATTTAGTGACATTCCATTTGTCGATGTCATTGGTGATCACGTTGAATATCCACGTAAACCTGATCCTACAACCACGCAATTGATAGTCCAAGAAATGATGGTCTCTTCATCTCAAGTGGTCTTTGTAGGAGATTCCCAAGTTGATATTGAAACAGCTCACAATGCTAATGTACCAGTCATTGCCTGTACTTGGGGCTTTAGAAGTATTAGTGAGTTAGATGAAGCAAAACCTGATTATTATGCTCATACACCTAAAGAAATTTATGACATTATTGTGTCAATTAATCACTCATCAGCATCACAGTCGTGATGCTTTTTAGTGCCATTATAAAGTCGATATTGATACAATTATGTTAGAAGGAAGGTAATTATATGACTGATGTATTAAAAAAGTATGAATCTATTGTAGACTTAAAAGATAATAATCTCCCCATTATTTTTTTATTTCATGGCACAGGAGCTGACAATACAGATTTAATACCTATCGCAAAACATTTAAATCCAACAGCATCCATTATCTCTGTCAATGGTAATGTATTTGTTAATGGGGCACGTCGTTACTTTGATCGCAATATGTATGGGGTCGATGTCGAAGATTTAAAATTTAGAGCCAAAGAACTCGCCACTTATTTAGAAGCATTAATTAAAGAACATCAAATTGAGAAACAAAAGAAGATTGCGATCGGTTATTCAAATGGAGCAAACATTATAATCGGCATGTTACAACAACATACTAAGATATTTGATGGCGTTGGCTTACTCCATGGAGCTCCCTATAGCGAAGATAAATATCAAGATGTGTCAGGTTTACATGTGTATGTCTCACTAGGTGAAAATGATCAGATGATCGATGCCACTCAAACAATGAAGATGGTAAAGGACTTAGATGAAAGTGAAGCAAAAGTTACAGTCTTCTCACATCAACAAGGACATCATATGACAACCCAAGAGATTGATGCGCTTAAGACATGGTTTGAAAGTATATAAAGGCGTTTTTGACAACATGCCTTTTTTTCTTATCCGTTACACGATATAATAGAGGTTGAATAGTTAGAGAGGAACTGATTATGACAACACCAACATTAGTAATTTTAGCGGCAGGAATGGGAAGTCGCTATGGCGGTCTTAAACAAATCGATACCGTCGGTAACAACGGAGAAAGTATTATTGATTTTTCAATTTATGATGCGATTCAAGCAGGTTTCAAGAAACTTGTTTTAATTATCAAAAAAGAACACGAGGAAGCATTTGAGAAATCATTAGTCGCCAAAATTCGTCCCTTCATAGAAGTACACTACGCATTTCAAGAATTAGATGACATTCCAGAAGGCTACAGTGTCCCTGAAGGTAGAGAAAAACCATGGGGAACCGTTCAAGCATTAAAACCAACTCAAGCTATCTTAGGAACTGACCCTTTTATGGTTATCAATGCGGATGATTATTATGGTAAATCATCATTTGTCTTAATGCATCAATTCTTAACATCATTAGTAGATAAAAACCACTATGCGATGGTAGGATATATCTTAAGAAACACTTTAACAGATCATGGACATGTCACGAGAGCAGTCTGTGAAAAGAGTGAAGAAGGTTATTTGGAAAAAATAGTTGAATATCAAAAGATAGCTAAGAAACATGATTTAGTTGTCTATGAAAATAATGGCATTTGGGAAAAAGTAGATGGAGACAGTATTTGTTCAATGAACTACTGGGGATTCTCCCATCATGTTTTTGATCAATTAGAACCTTTATTTAAGGAATTCTTAGATAATAATTTAGAAAAAGATCCCCTTAAATGTGAATATGTTATACCAACCGCTGTTGGACAATTAGTAGATGATAATCAAATAAAAGTTAAGATTTATTCATCTGAAGACCAATGGTTTGGTGTCACTTATCAAGAAGACAAGGAGCAAGTCATTAAGAAATTCCAAGAGTTCAAAGATCAAGGACTCTATCCACAAGATTTATGGAGTAAATAATGTTAAATTTCACGTTTAGTCATCCTACCCAATTAGTCTTTGGACTTGATACGATAAATCGTGTCGGTGAGTTAAGTAAGACCTTAGGGAATAAAATTTTATTACACTACGGACAATCTTCTATCAAGAAAAGCGGACTCTACGATAAAGTCATGACTTCCTTAACAGAAGCAGGTATCGAAGTAGTAGAGTTAGGAGGCGTTGTCGCTAATCCAGTCTTTAGTTTGGTCTTAGAAGGCATTAAACTATGTAAAGAAGAACAGATTGAAGGTATCTTGGCAGTAGGCGGTGGCTCTGTAATGGACTCTGCTAAGGCAATTGCGGCAGGTGTCTATGTAGAAGATGACTATTGGAATTATTTCATGCACCGCGGAGATGTCCCTAACGCCTTACCATTAGGTATTGTTTCTACATTACCTGCGACAGGCTCAGAAACTTCACCTAGTAGTGTCATTACCAATGAAGCAGTGGAACATAAGCGTTCCATCAATTCAAAGAAAATATTGCCAAAGTTTTCTATTGTCGATCCAAAACTACACGTGACATTACCAGCTTATCAGACTGCTTGTGGTATCAGTGATATCATGTCACATTTGATAGAGCGCTATTTTACCCATACTACTCATGTTGACTATACTGACCGTCTATTAGAAGCATCATTTCATACACTACTTGTCAATGGACCTTTGTTAATGAAGGATCCTAACAATTTAGATGCCCGTAGTGAAGTTGCCTTTGTATCTTTAGTAGCCCACAATGGTCTATTAGGAGGAGGGCGAGAAGAAGATTGGGCTAGTCATCGTATTGAACATGAGCTATCTAATTATTACAACATTGCTCATGGGGCAGGTTTAGCGATTATTATGCCTGCTTGGATGCGTTATGTATATAAAGAAAACCCCGCTCGCTTTGAACAATTCGCAAGAAGGGTCTTTAAGATTGATTATGCTTTCGATCAACAAGAACAAACTATAGTTGCTGGTATCGATGCTTATGAGAAGTTTTTATCTGATCTTTATCTACCTACTTCATTAACAGAAGCGGGTATCTTAGAAGATAACTTTGAACAAATGACAGATAATGCGCTTATTAATCGTGGTGAGACTGTGGGCAATTTCAAGAAATTAAACAAACAAGATATTATTAATATTTATCGCTTAAGCAAATAGTGACACAATGAATTGACGCACAATATCGAAAGAGAATGTTATTGTGACAATTGAAGAAAATAATGATGTCATTAACATAATTAGTAAAGTCCTTAGAATATTATTCTTAAGGGCTTTTTTAATTGATTTACTATCTTCATTAAGTGAGTTGAAGTCAGCAACAGTCGCCTTACGAAAGGTTGCCTCAGACAATCCCGCAAACCAACCCACCGCTAAGACAGGTGACAGAGTACCAATGGGTGCAGTGAGAAAACTGACTAATATGGTCACAGGATGTGCCAAACAGATTAGCGCTCCGATAGCAGAAGCAACAGCAGCTGCGATTAACCAACCTGATAACTTAAGTAGACCACTTAGATTGAAACCTGTGGTCACAAAAACTAATAAGATGATAGATAGAGGGAGTAGCCATTTAACTTGTTTTGATAACCAAGATGCTTCTTTAATATGTTCTAATTCTTTGAGTTTTATATCAGCTTCAAAGAGATGTTTTTTAATTCCAGCAGCATGAGCTGCCCCAATGACAACCACAATTTTATTTCCTGGACTATTTTTAATAGCTTGAGCCATATAGGCGTCTCTTTCAAAGATGAGAATCTCTGCGATTTTAGGAAATTCATCACTGACTTCCTTTAAGGCATTATCTAAGATGTCTTGTTGTTTCATTTCTTCGATGGTCGCTTCGTCTATTGTTTCATCATCAAAGAGTGAAAATAAAATGGATGATAAGAGTTTTAATTTTTCACTAAAAGTTAAATGAGACCAGATACGCTTAAAGGTTATCTGAATATTACGATCGATATAAGAGATGTGGGCGCCAATTTCTTTTGCTTTTGTGACACCCATTCTCATCTCGTCACCAACATTAGTTTCCATTTGGTCTGCCATCTTCTTTTGGTATTGAGCAAGGATATAATTGACGACCATTAAGACTACTTTCTTTTCTTTAATGACGGTCTTTAATTCCATAGAAGACATATCTTGTTTATTAAAAAGATTTTGTGCTCTAGCATCATCAAGTTCAATACAGACGGTGTCTGGTTGGATTTCTTCGATTGCTAATTTAACGTCTTCGACTGATTGTAAGGAGACATGGGCTGTTTTTATGAGAGTGATTTCTTTGTCGTTTAGTAATATTTTTTCCATAAGAGTCCTCTTTCGTTACCCATTATAGCACAAAGATAGTTTGATAGAGCTCACTATCATGGTATAATTGTAAACACAAACAGGAGGACGCAAATAGTGAATTGGACATGGATTTATCGACTGATTGATGTGTTACGCGTCATCTTAGATATAGGGATCGTTTGGTTAATACTATTCTATCTACTAAAAATATTTAGAAGTAATGCCAGAACAGTCCAAATTATCAAAGGGATACTCATTGTCATCATCGTAAAAATATTTGCTGGGATATTACAGCTTTCAACTCTAAATGTCATCTTAGACTATCTATTAAATTGGGGTTTTTTAGCTGTCGTTATCATTTTCCAACCTGAAATACGTTCTTTATTAGAAAGAGTTGGCAAAACTTCTGTATTAGCTTCATTATCTGTCTTAAGTGGTAATGAAAGAGAACGCTTAATCAGTGAGCTTATCGATGCGGTCAATGATTTATCGAAAAGTAAAACAGGCGCATTAATTACTTTAGAACAAGGCCAGTCCTTAGAAGATTTTATAAAAACTGGCACCCCCTTAAATTCGATAGTTACAAAGGAATTATTGACCTCAATCTTTGTAACCAGTACTCCATTACATGATGGGGCAGTTATTATCCGTGGAGATCGTATCGCTGTGGCGTCTGCCTATTTTCCGCCGACAAATAATGAACTACCGTTACGTTTTGGGGCTCGTCATCGTGCCGCAGTAGGCATTTCTGAAATTACAGATTCAATTACAATAGTCGTCTCTGAAGAGACAGGCTCTATTTCAATTGCCCAAGATAGTAAATTAACTCTGGTAGATATTTCTACATTAAGAGACTTCTTAGAATTGGTGATACAAGTGAGTTCATCTTCAAGTGATGATATCAATTTCTTAAGTCCTCAAGAGAATAAAGACTTAGAAAAAGATTACACAGATGTATCCATTGTGGATGTCGTGAAAGAAAAACAAAAATCAAAGGGTGATACAGATGAGTAAGAAACCTGAAGAAAAAGTTGAACTAGCAAATAAGATTGCTGAACAAAGTCGTCGCTTTAAGAGAATGTCAAAGAAAGTCGAGACGTTTTTTAGACGCATTAGTCATTTCTTTTCCAATATCATAGACCGCTTATTTTTCAAAGAAAAATATGGATGGTTTGTCTCCTTATTAGCAGCTATTGCTTTATTTGTGATGGTCTCATCTTCTGAGCAATTAGCATCCTCTGTACGTTCTAGTATTGAGTTAAATAATATTGAAGTAGAAGTCTTAGTTAATAATGATCTTTATGAAATTATAGGTGTACCTGAAAGTGTCAATGCGATTGTACAGGGTGAGTTTGTCGACTTAACAACAATTCGTAATCAAGGTAACTATTCCGTAGTCGCAAATCTAAGTGGTTTAGGTGAAGGTGTTCATTTAATTAATTTAGAACCTAGTGATTTTTCACCACGCGTACGAGTGGTCTTATCTCCTTCAAGTACGGAGGTAACTATTCGTCGTAAGATTTCCAGTGAATTCTCTTTTGGTTATGATTTCATCAATACCAATCAGTTGTCTAATGAGTTTGTATTAAGTGAACCTGAGTTTAATGAAGATAGAGTTGTGGTCCAAGCTTCACAAGAGACCATTAATCAAATTTCACATGTAAAAGCCTTAATCGATGTCTCTAATCAGACTGAAGATTTTGAAGTAGATGCACGTTTGGTAGCATATAACCAGGCAGGTCAACAGATGGATATCGATATTATTCCTGAGACTGTAACAGCAAAAGTTGGAGTGTCTTCACCTAATAAGCAAGTACCACTAGTGTTAAATGTAGCGGGTGAGATTCCTAATAACATGGCAATATCAAGTGTCGATATGGACAATGATCGTATTACGATATATGGTCCAGAAGATGTATTAGCGAATGTTCAAATGATTGAAATTCCTGTCAATGGGACATCGCTTACTAACAATGAGAATCAAATTGTTCATTCTATCAGTTTACCTTCAGGTATCCAGGTCGCAGATTTAGAGCGAGTGACTATCTCGTTGAAATTAGAGGAAAAAGTTGAACAACGTGTTGAGAATGCTCGGGTATTCTTTGAGAATAATATTCATAACTATACAATCAATATGGTAAATGAAGAAGATGAATTTATGGATGTCATCCTTAAAGGCTCACAAACAATGATTGATAGTCTTGATTTGAGCCAAGTTCGAGTCTTTATAGATATGAGACAAATTCAACCAGGTCAACAAGAAGTTAATGTCTTGGTCAATGGACCTTCTGAATTTGTGGAATATGAAACAGTGTTAACGACCATCTTAATCGATGTAGAGGAGTAAAAGATGAAATATTTTGGTACAGACGGTTTTCGCGGTAAAGCCAACGAATCTCTAACAGCTTATCAGGCATTTAAGGTAGGTGCCTCATTAGGTTATTGGTTAAAACAACAAAACAAAAATGTCACTGTCTTGGTAGCCAAAGATACTAGACTATCTTCCAGTATGTTTGAAGCTGCTATCAGTGCAGGCTTAAGTGGCTATGGCTGTGATGTAGAGTTGTTAGGTGTATGTCCAACCCCAATGTTAGCTTTTGCGATTAAAAATACAGAGGCTCAAGCAGGAATTATGATTACTGCTAGCCACAACCCTTATCATGATAATGGTATTAAACTCTTTAATGATTTGGGTGAAAAGATGTCTGCCGATGTAGAACAACATATTGAAAGACATCTTGAAGGAAGAACAGAACTTATCTTGCCTGCACACCATGAAATAGGGACTATTCAACCTGCAGAGCATGTTTTTGAAGATTACTTTGAGCACCTCAAAAAGACAATATCGACTGATTTAAGTGGCTATAAAGTTGTGCTTGATTGTGCCAATGGTGCGACAGTTACAACAGCACAAAGAGTCTTTGAATTATTAAATGCTCAAGTGATTATGATGCACAATGAGCCAGATGGACTTAATATTAATGTAGATTGTGGTTCAACTCATCCTGAGTCTTTAATTGAAAGAGTCTTAGAAGAAAAGGCCGATATGGGTTTTGCGTTTGATGGTGATGGTGATCGTTGTATAGGTGTAGATAATCAGGGTCACATTATTGATGGCGATAAAACACTATTTGTTAGTGGTAACTTTATGCGCTCCCAAGGTCGTTTGAATAATGATTTAATTGTGACGACAGTCATGGCAAATTTAGGTTTGTTTAGAAAGTTTGAAGAACTTAATATATTAACAGAAGTAACAGCGGTAGGTGATAAATATGTCTATGAAGCCATGTTAGAAAAAGATGGTATATTGGGTGGAGAACAATCAGGTCATATCATTTATAGAGAACATTCCTCTACCGGTGATGGTGTATTGACGGCCTTAAAGTTAGCTGAAGCTGTCGTTGTGACAGGGCAGTCTTTACATGATTTAGCAAAAGATTTAGTGATTTATCCACAGACACTTGTCAATGTTCGAGTTAAAGATAAAGAGAGCGCTTTAAGTGATGTTGATGTACGAAAGAAAATGGCAGAGATAGATCATCGTCTAGGTAAGACTGGTCGCTTGTTGGTACGTCCTTCAGGTACAGAACCACTTATTAGAGTGATGGTTGAGGCAGAGAGTCAACAGGTCTGTGATGACTTTGTCTTAGAAGTTGTTCAAGTGATTAAAAATAAACAGTTGTAAAGGAGGTAACATATGAAGCAGGTCATCAATGTAGTTGAAGATGAAAAAGATTTGAATGAAGTGGTTCGTTCTTATCTAGAGAAAGAAGGCTATGAAGTTCGTTCTTACTATTCTTATGAAGAAGCATCCGCTCATCTTGATGATGATGATGTGCATCTATGGATACTAGATATCATGTTAGGTGAGAATTCTGGTTTTGATTTGATAGATCAGATTAAACAGAAATCACCAAGTACGCCGGTCATTTTCATGTCGGCTCGTGATAAAGATTTTGATAAAATCATTGGCTTAGAAAAAGGATCAGATGATTATATTGCGAAGCCTTTCTACACCAAAGAGTTGGTTTTAAGAGTTAATAATATTATGCGTCGAGTGTATCAAACAGGAGTCAATCGCTTGAGTGTCGATGGATATGAAATTGATGAGAATCAAAGAAAAGTATATTTTAATGATCAAGAGATTGATTTAACGACCAAAGAATTTGATTTATTGTTGTTGTTTGCGAAGCGACAAGGGATTGCCTTTGATCGTGAATACATTTTAAATGAGGTGTGGGGCGAAGACTACTTTGGATCAGATCGTGTGGTCGATGATACATTGCGTCGTCTTAGAAAGAAGATGTCTGATTTAAATATTCATACCATTTATGGATATGGGTATCGTTTAGGTTAAATAATGATTAAAAGAATAAAAAGCTATTTAATACAGCTCAATCTTACGGAACAATTTATTAGCTTAATTGCGGTGATCATGTTAGCGATGACTATTTTAATCACCGTTTTTTTGAATAGCCAAGTAAATAATTTTGTAGACATGCAGATGTATGAAGTGATTGAGCGTTCACAAAATAGTGTCATGCATCGCTATGTCACGAGTAGTGGAAATAATCCAGAGATATTTGGCTATAGTGATCCTAGTATTAGTCATTTCATTATGGATTCAAATCAAGAAGTCTTTAGTAATGTAAGTGGAGAAATTAATCCCTTATTGATTGAGTATTTAAGAAATAAAGGCTTGTCTCAAAATGTAACTTCTCAAAATTATAAACTACCGACTCATTTAGGGAGTGAACTCTTTACTGTTACAAAAATAAATGAAGAGACATTTGTGGTAACGACCATTAGCGCAACATATCAAAATGAGTTTAAGAATGTCTTATCGAGAACGGTCTTTTATATTTTATTAGTTATTTTATTAGTCAATATCAGTATTATTCTATTATGGGTATTTTCTATTATTATTCCACTGCGTAAAATTCGTATCTATATTGATCAAGTGGGTCACAAGAATCGTAAACCTTTAGATGTTAATCGAAATGATGAGATAGGCGAGGTGGCTAATGCGTTAGTGGCAATGGAGAAAGAGATTGCCCAGCAGGAACAAGCTAAAGTAGAAATGATTCATAATATATCTCATGATTTAAAAACGCCAATTACAACGATTAAATCGTATGCGGAAAGTATCCGTGATGGCATTTATCCATATGATACCTTAGAAAAATCGATTGATGTTATTATTGAGAATGCGGATCGTTTGGAACGTAAGGCTCATTCATTACTACTATTGAATCGAATGGACTATTTTGAAGATGAAGCGATTGATGCCTTTAGTGTAAAAATGATGGATATTGTGTCTAAGGTTATCTTATCAGTAAAGGTTATTCGTCCAGAAATTGAAATGATTACAAATGTGGAAGATGTCACCTTTAATGGTAGTGAGGAACAATGGCGAGTTTGTATTGAGAACTTATTGGATAATGCTCTAAGGTATGCGGAATCTAAGATTGTGATCACTGTCAATGAACAAGGTTTGTTTGTCTTCAATGATGGAAAGCATCTTGATGATGATCGCTTAAGTAAACTATTTAAGCCTTATGAAAAGGGTACTGGTGGCAACTTTGGTTTAGGTTTATCGATTGTTTATCGGATTGCTCAAAGAATTGGTTTTGAGGCAAAGGCTAAAAATGTAGATAATGGCGTTCTCTTTTCTATTGAGAAAGAGATTGTTGAAAAGAAAAAGAAGAAATCGCGTTAGATTTCTTCTTTCTCTAATATAGTAGATCCTGCAGAGAGTAGAGTTGTTAAGTCTTGAATCTCGGAAGGAATAATAAGTTTGGTAGCTTTACCGTCGGCTACTTTTTCTAATGCTTCAAGTGATCTAACTTTTAAGTATTCTGAAGTAGGTTGAGTTTCTTTAATTCTTTCAATACCATAGGCTTGAGCATCATAAACCAAGCGCATGGCTTTCGCTTTACCTTCAGCCTCAGCAATTGTCGCATCTCTTTTACCATCTGCTTCTAGAATCATTGATTCTTTTTGACCTTCAGAGACAAGGATAGCGGCACGTTTTTCACCTTCAGCACGTAGGATAGCTTCACGACGTTCACGTTCTGCTCTCATTTGTTTTTCCATTGCTTCTTGGATGTCTTTAGGTGGTAAGATGTTTTTAACTTCTACACGGCTTACACGAATTCCCCAAGGGTCAGTTGCTTCATCTAGTATCGAGCGCATGGTGGTATTGATAATGTCACGTGAGGTAAGAGTTTGGTCAAGTTCTAAGTCACCGATAATATTACGTAAAGTTGTAGCGGTAAGATTTTCGATGGCTGCGACTGGATTATGGATACCATAGGTATACAGTTTAGGATCTGTAATTGAATAATAAACGACTGTATCAATTAACATGGTGACGTTATCTTTGGTAATAACTGGTTGGGGTTCAAAGTCTCTAACAATTTCTTTAAGGGTTACTCTTCCAGAAATACGATCGATGAATGGGAAGATAAAGTGCATCCCTTTTTCTAAGGTACGATGGTAGGCCCCTAAGCGTTCGATGACATAGGCATCGGATTGAGGAATAATACGGACTGAGTAAGTTACTATAGCGATAACAATTAAGATTAGGACGATGTAGATAAAAACACTAAATACATTTTCAAACATTTTGATCTCCTTTTTTTAATCTATTGATTTAACAACTAGTTTAACGCCCTCGATTGAGACAACTTCTACTAAGGTATCTTTTTTAAGGGATTTGCGGTTGACTTCAACAATACTCCACAGTGTGCTTCCAACATTCTGTTGGTACCATGTTGTTTTGTCGAGGTCTTTTTCGAGACGAAATTGTGTGCCAATCATGCGATCCATGTTGGTGCTGACAACTTCTCCTCGTAAATATTTTTGAGTTAGTGGACGGACAAAGAATAATGAAATGAGAGTCACTAGTGAGAATAGGACAATTTGAAGCTCCCAGCGAAGTCCGAAACGTTGGCCAATCCATGCGGCTAGGGCACCGAAACTAAACCAAACAAAGACTAAGTTACCGACTGTTAACAACTCGATAAGAATGGCTAAAACAAGTACGATAATCCAAATATAATCCATCATAGTGAAGACCGTCCTTTCATCATTGGTTCTTTAAGATTGATAATGAAAAGCTTTTTCTTTTCATCAAAGTGTCCACTATATTTTATGCCGTCTAACTCTTTATCAATAAATTCACTGATATGATCACAGAGTGCCTTATTGGAGATACGAGTATACGTATTTCCATGGGAGAGTTTATGAATCTGTGATATGGTAAAGGTGTTACGTTCAAGTTCACTCTTTGTGACAGGGTGGATAGCAAGTTCAAACGAATCATAGTCTATACCAACCGTAACATATTTCACGTCACGAAAATGCTCAGAAGCATTTTGATTCAATGTTATATTGTTTGAATTCAAAGTAACAATTTGGGAATTTATATTTCCTTCAATCCATTGATACATATTGCACATCCTTTCTATTCAAATTATATCAGAAAATCACTTTATATTCAAGAAATTCTAAATATTCTTTTTGAGGAGGACCTATGAACTGGGAACAATTTGCGATGAAAGTACAGGCTATATCTAAGATAGGGAAGCTATTTAGTGAAGATCCTTTTGCTGTTGAAAACTATGAGGAATTGGAAACACTGAGTATTGAAATGTTAAATAAGAAGGTACTTAGTGATCCTATTGCTAGTAATGTGTATGAGCGTTCTATTTATCCGACCCCTAATGTTTCAGTAAGAACGATGGTGTTTAATGAATCGAATCAATTATTGATGGTTCAAGAAAAAGATGATGGAGGTTGGTCGTTGCCAGGAGGTTGGTGTGATGTGTATGAGTCACCAACTGAGAGTGCGATAAAGGAAGTAAGACAGGAGTCTGGTTGTATTGTGCAGATTGATTCACTGTTGGGAGTGTTCTTTAGAGATAAGTATAAAGCACAAATGAAATCACTTATTTCAGAGTATGTTATTTATTTTAAGGCGACATTAATTGGTGGAGAACTTAAGGCTAATCATGAGATTTTAGATGTTAATTTCTTTGATTTAGAAAACTTGCCAAATCTTTCTTTTAAGAATTCAAAAGAAGAGATTGAGAGGGCTCTGTTGGGTCTTGAGTCACCTCGCATACAATTTGATTGATAAGTCTGTTATAATTAAGACTGAATTTAGGAGGAAATTTTATGAGTACACCACATATTAGTGCACAAAAGGGAGATATCGCGAAAGTTGTTTTAATGCCTGGTGATCCATTGCGTGCTAAGTTTATTGCGGAAACTTTTTTGGAGAATGTAAAACAAGTGAATGCAGTGAGAAACATGTTTGGATATACAGGGACTTATAAGGGTCATGAAGTGAGTGTCTTTGGTTCGGGTATGGGAATGCCTTCCATTGGTATTTACTCCTATGAGCTTTATACTCAATATGATGTAGAAACAATTATTCGTATTGGTTCGGCTGGATCATATGTTAAAGAGGCTAAGCTATTTGATGTTATTTTGGCCGATAGCGCATATTCAGAGTCAAGTTTTGCGAAGGTAGCTTTTGGTTTTGAGGAAGATGTGCTTCTTCCTAGTGAAAAATTAAATCAACGTTTAGTGAATAGCGCAAAGAAATTGGGTATCGATATTCATATGGGAAGAATTCATTCTTCGGATGTTTTCTATCGTGAGAGTTTAGATCATACCAAGACTATTTTTGATGAACATCAAGCACTCTGTGTTGAGATGGAGTCATTTGGATTGTTTGCGAATGCTAAGTTTTTAAATAAAGAAGCAGCATGTCTGTTAACAATCTCAGATTCGTTTGTTTCTAAGGAAGAAACGACACCTGAACAAAGAGAAACATCGTTTACTCAGATGATGGAAATAGCCCTTAATAGTATTTTTGAGTAAGAGAGGTTGACATAACTTCTCTTTTTTTATATACTAACACTACCCCCCCATAGGGGGATAGGAGTGATAGAGTGAATAAGTTACAAAAAGATGGTCGTAAGTATTTAAAAATTGCTCAGGGTAATCTTGAAGCAGCACTTCAAATGCTGGATGATGATCGTTATTGTATTGATATATCGAATCAAATTCTTGCGACAGTGGCACTATTAAAGAAAGCGAATACTAATATTATTAAGAGTCATATGGAACACTGTGTGATGGATGCTTTTAATAGTGATGATGAAGAATTGAAGAAAGAGAAAATTGATGAAGTTGAACTCTTGTTAAAGAAGGTGATGTCATGAAGAAAACTTTTGAAATCGAAGGAATGACCTGTTCTGCTTGTGAGGCATCTGTTGATAAGGCGATTAGCCAAGTTGATGGTGTTAAAGATGTTTCAGTTAATTTATTATTGAATCAAGCGACTGTGGAGATGGATGACAATCTATCGGCTGATGATATTGTGTTGGCTATTAATAATAGTGGCTATAAAGCTAGTGAGAAATCTGACTTAAAAGAAGTACAACTTGATGTAGATGGTATGACTTGTGCCATGTGTTCTACTGCTGTTGAGAAGGCGATTAATAATGCGCCTGGAGTTAGTGTGGGTCAGGTTAATTTATTGACTAATTCAGCAGCGATTACTTTTGATCCTGCTGTTATTAAGACTCAAGAGATTATTGAGGCGATTGAGAAGGTTGGTTATGGAGCGAAGGTTCATCAATCTTTTAAGGCTCATGATGAGGATGAGAGAAAACAAAAGGACAAAGTCTTTAAGAGAGAATTAATTGTTGGATTAATTTTTGGATTTCTAACACTTTATGTGGCGATGTCACAGATGATTCCTGGGGTTAAATTACCGTTGCCTGATTCAATTCATCCTGACTTAAATCCACTTAACTTTGCTTTTGCTCAGATCGTTCTAACTTTACCAGTTCTATATGTAGGGCGTAATTTCTTTACTCATGGCTTTAGGTCATTGTTTAGAGGTAGTCCGAATATGGATTCATTGGTGGCGTTGGGTTCTAGCGCAGCGATTCTTTATTCGATTTATGCGACGATTCAAATTAGTAATGGTCATGCTCATTTTGCACATCATTTATACTATGAATCAGCGGCTGTTATTATTGCTTTGATTAAATTAGGTAAATATATGGAACATCTTTCTAAGGGTAAGACGTCACAGGCGATTGAGGCTTTGCTTAATCTTAAGCCTAAGAGTGCGATCTTATGGAAAGATGGAGTAGAAATAGAGATTGATGCGGATGAAATTGCGATTGGTGATATCTTAATTGTGAAGCCAGGGGCATCAATTCCTGTGGATGGTGTTATTATTGAGGGTCAATCTGCGATAGATGAATCAATGTTGACTGGTGAGAGTTTGCCAGTGGATAAGAGTGTGGATGACTCTGTGGTCTTGGGGACTATTAATGCTTCGGGACATTTAAAGATTAAGGCGACCGCAGTCTTGGGTGATACGAAGCTGGCTCAGATTGTGAAGATGGTTGAGGATGCCCAGTTACAGAAGGCTCCTATTTCTAAGATCGTGGATCGTATTTCTGGGGTCTTTGTACCGGTTGTTATTGTCTTGGCGATTCTTACATTAGTGTTCTGGTATTTTTATACAGGAGATATTGAACAAGCTCTTACTTTCTTTATTTCAGTATTAGTTATTGCTTGTCCTTGTGCCTTGGGTCTTGCGACTCCGACTGCTATTATGGTGGGGACTGGTAAGGGTGCTGAGAATGGTATCTTTATTAAGTCTGCGGAGTCATTAGAGAATACTTCGCATGTGGATACAGTACTCTTTGATAAGACGGGTACTTTGACTCATGGTCAAATGGTTGTTACGGATATTATTGCACAGGATGAGACTTCGTTTTTAGCGATGTTGGCTTCTATTGAGAAATATTCTGAGCATCCTTTGGCGAAAGCGATTGTGAATAAAGCACAAGAAGAGAACTTATCTTTAGAGCCTATTGATGATTTTGAGGCTGTTTCTGGCTTTGGTGTCATTGGTAAGTATCGCAATCAAGTTTTGAAGGTTGGTAATCAACGCTTTGTTGAGGGCCAAAATCACGACTTAGTAAAGCAAGCTGATGTGTTATCGAATCAGGGTAAAACAGCGATGTGGGCTAAACTTGGTGATGATATTGTTGGTTTGATTGCGGTGGCTGATACGATTAAAGAGGATGCTAAGGCGACTGTTGAAAAATTAAAGAGACAAGGTATTGAAGTTGTGATGTTAACGGGTGATAATGAGAAGACAGCGAGAGCGATTGCTGCTTTAGCTGGTATTGATCATGTGATTGCTGAAGTGTTACCTGAAGATAAGGCGAACAAAGTTAAAGAATTGCAGGCGGATGATAAGTTTGTCATGATGGTGGGTGATGGGATTAATGATTCTGTGGCCCTTGTTCAAGCGGATGTTGGTTTAGCGATTGCTAGTGGTACTGATGTTGCGATTGAATCGGCAGATATTGTCTTGATGCATGATGATTTGGATGATATTGATAAAGCTGTTCGTTTGTCTAAAGCTACCTTGCGTAATATCAAACAAAATCTATTCTGGGCATTTTTCTACAATGTTGTAT
>LSQX01194223.1_pt2 | contig 17254 bp, 12 predicted proteins | sample 654561 | NCBI WGS metagenome assembly LSQX01 (sample SAMN04489861, study PRJNA283612) | anaerobic digester metagenome | isolation source: 4 biogas reactors fed with cattle manure at either 37C or 55C with and... | place: Denmark: Kongens Lyngby | collected 2014
GGGTATAAATTCTGTGTAATTGCTAATAAAATGCTCTGCAAATAAAGAAAGGGCTTTCTGCCGAGGGTGGGAAATAGAAGATGAAGCTATTAAAAAAGACCGATTTTATTATTATAGTGCTTATATTAGTGATTGCAGCGGCAATGTGGTTTGTCTATAAAAATCGATTCTCAAATGTTGCGGCTAAGGCCGAGATCTATTACTATTCTACTCTTGTGGAGACAATTGATATGAGGGATAAAAGTGAAAGAACTTTTTCTATCGCGCAGAATGAAAATGTTGTTTTCCTTCTTGATAATGATGGTAATATTCAGTTTATTAAGTCAGACTGTCCGGATAAGGTATGTGTCAACACGGGGAAGATACATATGGTGGGGCAGAGTGCGGCATGCCTGCCCAATGGGATTGTTGTCAAAATAGTCCCGGGTGGTGAGCGTAGTGAGGATGACCCGGATATTGTAGTTGGGAGGTGAGCAAGTGGGCGGACCGGTAGCAACCGGCAAAACAGGGCGTCTGGTTCAAGCTGCTTTCATATTTGCTCTAGCGCTGGTATTGACGATTGTAGAGAATGCGTTGCCATCTCTTCCAGTGCCGGTTCCCGGGGTTAAGTTTGGGTTATCGAATATTGCCGTGATGTATGCTCTGGTTTTTCTTTCAAAGGGCCAGGCATATTCCATAGCGGTTTTGAAGGCCATGTTCGTACTTGTGACAAGAGGGCTAATTGCGGGTATGCTAAGTCTTTCCGGTGGGATACTATCGTTGACGGTAATGTTGGTTTTGATGACTGTTTTTGGTGAAAAAGTATCTTATACGATACTTAGTATTTCAGGAGCGATTGCTCATAATATCGGGCAATTTGTTGTTATAACTGTCATATATACGGGTATGTATATGTGGGCATATTTACCGGTTCTAATTATTTCAGGTGTCGTGGCGGGTATCATAACGGCCACACTGCTGAGGGTTATAATTCCGGTGCTGCGAAGACTTAGTTAAGAATAAAATGGACTAATATTGATTCAATTTAGAAGGAGGAATGGACATGAAAAGAATTATACCACTATTTTTTGCTCTAGCTTTGTTAGTTGTCGTTATAGGAGGCTGTGGGAATAGAACTGTTAATGAAAGCGGATCAGCCGATGGTGCAGTAAAGACAGGCCTGGCAGTTATGTCATCAATAGCAAAATCAGCAGATGCGACAGCGGAGAAGGATGGCCTGGCTCAGGTTGACTCGACTGTTGTGGCAGTTACTGTTGATAAGGACGGCAAAATTGTAAAATGTGAAATTGATGCGGCTCAAACGGCTATCAATTTATCGACGGATGGCAGGATTGCAACACCCCTTGATAAGGCTTACAGGACCAAGCAGGAGCTCGGTACCGACTATGGCATGGGTGCTTTGGCGTCGGGCATAAAGAAAGAGTGGAATGAACAGGCTAATGCTTTTGCCGATTATGTGATTGGCAAAACAGTTGCACAGGTAAAAGGAATTGCTGTTAATGAGGGGGGAGCGCCCAACGATTCAGAGCTGAGCACCTCAGTAACCATACACATTACTGATTTTACGGCGGCGATTGAGAAGGCTGTAAACAATGCGCAGGATTTGGGAGCAAAGGCAGGCGATAAGCTGGGCCTTGGGATCGTGACCACCATAGGCAATTCCAAAGATGCTACGGCAGATAAGGAAGGTGTGGCACAGGCCTACTCCAGCTATGCAGCTGTCACCTTTGACTCGGATGGAAAGATCACTAGCTCCATTATTGACGCCTCGCAGTCTAATGTCTCTTTCTCAACCGAGGGTAAAATCACAACCGACCTTGCCAGTGCCGTTCTTAAAACCAAGAATGAACTTGGGGATGAATATGGCATGAGAAAGAACTCAGGCATCAAGAAGGAGTGGAACGAGCAGGCAGCTGCGTTTGCGGCTTATACAGTGGGAAAGACGGTAGGTGAAGTAAAAGGCGTTGCCGTGAATGAGGAGGGAGTTCCCTCGGACGCTGAGCTGACCAGCTCCGTTACTGTACATGTTGCCGATTTTATTTCTGTAGTGGAAAAGGCCTCAGTGAACGCCAGATAGTTAGGACCAGATTTGCCGGTGTTGATTTTTTTATACTATTATTATCATATATGCTATTATTGTCAGAGAGGTATTTTTGATTTGCCTCTCTGATTTGATGTAAGAGGTGGATTTTTTGACTAAAAAAGCGGCTGCATTGTTATTGTCGTCTTTACTTATACTGAACATTTCGGCTTGTGGGTTAAAGAAGGCATCACGCTATGAGGCGCAGTTTTTGATGCTCTTCGATACACTTACAACAATAGTGGGCTATTCAAATAGTGAGGCTGAGTTTACAGAGCATTCGCAGCTGATTTATGACAGCCTGAAGGAATACCATCAGCTCTATGATATTTATAATGAATACGAGGGAATAAACAACCTAAAGACTATCAATGACAATGCAGGACTTGCGCCCGTTAGGGTAGACCGAAGGATTATCGACCTGATTCGTTTCTCGCTGGATTGGTATGAGAAAACCGATGGAAGGGTAAATATCGCCTTTGGTGCGGTTCTGGAGATCTGGCATGATTATCGGACGGAAGGTACGGAAAATCCGGATGAAGCCAGGTTGCCGCCTTTGGAACAGTTACGGGAGGCTGCGGAGCACACCGACATTAGCAAGATCATTATCAATGATGAGGAGTCTACGGTATTTCTGGAGGACCCTGATATGAGCCTGGATGTGGGAGCGGTAGCCAAGGGCTATGCAGTGGAGCAGGTGAGCAGGATTGCCATGGAAAATGGATTTACGTCGGGGCTTATAAGTGTCGGTGGAAATGTCAGAGCCATATCCGGCAAGGATGAAATCGGCAACAAGAACAGCAGCGACATCGTAGAACCGTGGAATGTTGCTGTTCAGAACCCCGATTTGGCTAGTGAGCAGGCACAGCTTCATGTGATGAATTTGGTTGATGCGTCACTGGTCACAAGTGGAGTATATGAGCGATTCTATATAGTGGATAACAAAAGGTATCACCACATAATTGATACTAGGACCCTATATCCATCCGAATACTACAGCTCTGTCACTATTATCTGCAGAGATTCCGGCATGGCAGATGCTCTATCTACCGCTGTTTTCAACATGCCCTTTGAGCAGGGAATTGAATTTGTCAATGGATTAGATGGAGTTGAAGCCCTTTGGGTGCAAAATGATGGTGATGTGAAATATAGCGATGGCTTTAGGGCATTAATAATGGAATAGGGAAGGCCGGACTCAATTTATACTTGGCTAAAAGTCATAAAAAAGCAAGCCAAGGGGAAAATTATTTCTGTAATAAAATAGCTTGATACCATGCTTTCGAATATGGTACAATTTACATCGGATTTCGTATACAAAATACGAAGTAACATTTTAAATGAGCATATTATTTATATGCATTATGTTATAATGATAAAGGCCATATGGAAAAGATTATGACTGTATGTAATGTTACCCTTTATCATATGTCACTATCATATATTAAATGGAGGTATATATGTCGAAATTTGTTTATCTGTTTAAAGAAGGAAATGCCTCAATGAGAAATCTGCTTGGAGGTAAGGGAGCTAATCTGGCAGAAATGACCGGCCTTGGACTTCCTGTACCAAGAGGATTTACAGTCACAACAGAAGCCTGCATTCAGTACTATAATGACGGGCAGACGATTTCAAAGGAGATTGAAGATCAGATCTATGAAGCACTGGCAAAAACGGAGGAGATTGTCGGCAAAAGATTCGGCGATCCTTCAAATCCATTCCTTGTATCTGTTCGTTCAGGTGCTAGGGCATCAATGCCGGGTATGATGGACACGATCCTGAACCTGGGTCTGAGCGATACAGTTGTTGAAGGACTTGCAAAGCTCACTTCAAATGAAAGATTTGCCTATGACAGCTACAGAAGGTTTATACAGATGTTCAGCGATGTTGTTATGGAAGTTGAGAAGACCAAGTTTGATGCAATTCTGGACGCAGTAAAAGAAGAGAATGGTGCTAAGCTGGATACTGATTTGACGGCAGACAATCTGAAGGAAGTCGTTAAAAGATATAAGGTTCTCTACAAAGAGGAGAAAGGCTTTGATTTTCCACAGGATCCCAGGATTCAGCTAATGGAGGCTGTAAAGGCAGTCTTCCGTTCATGGGACAACCCCAGGGCTATTGTCTACAGAAGATTGAACGATATTCCAGGGGACTGGGGTACTGCAGTTAATATTCAGGAAATGGTATACGGCAACATGGGCGACGATTCCGGTACGGGCGTTGCATTTACCAGAAATCCATCTACAGGTGAGAAGAAGCTGTATGGAGAATTCCTGATGAATGCGCAGGGCGAGGATGTTGTAGCAGGCATAAGAACACCTAATCACATCGATAAAATGAATGAAATAAATCCTGCGGCTTATCAGCAGTTCGTACAAATAGCAGATACACTGGAAAAGCATTATAAGGATATGCAGGATTTGGAGTTTACTATTGAGAAGGGCAAGCTCTTTATTCTCCAGACAAGAAACGGCAAGAGAACCGCTAATGCTGCCCTGAATGTAGCTGTTGACCTGGTCGCCGAAGGAATGGCAACGAAAGAGGAAGCTATACTGAAGGTAGATCCAAAACAGCTGGATTCCCTTTTGCATCCCAGCTTTGATGGCGAAGCTCTGAAAAAAGCGTCCCCGATAGCGAAAGGACTTCCTGCTTCTCCCGGAGCCGCAACAGGAAAGGTGTTCTTTAAAGCCGAGGATGCTGTTAAGGCTCGCAATAGTGGTGAAAAGAAGGTAGTGTTGGTTAGACTTGAAACCTCAGCCGAGGACATTGAGGGAATGGATGCCGCAGAGGGTATTCTGACAGGACGCGGTGGCATGACCTCCCATGCGGCAGTTGTGGCTCGTGGCATGGGCACTTGCTGCGTAGCAGGCTGTAATGAGATTAAGATAAACGAAGACGAGAAATATTTCATTGACAGAAACGGAAAGAAATATGTAGAGGGCGACTGGATCTCACTGGATGGTTCTACCGGAAATGTATACAGTGGACAAATTCCTACAGTGGATGCTGAAATGACAGGAAATTTTGCTACATTCATGGGATGGGCTGATGAAATCAGGACCTTAAAGGTTAGAGCTAATGCTGATTCGCCAAGGGATGCAAGGCAGGCTCTTGCTTTTGGAGCAGAAGGTATTGGCCTTTGCCGTACAGAGCATATGTTCTTTGAAGCAGACAGGATTTTAGCCTTCAGGAAGATGATTGTTTCTGAAACTGTGGAGCAGAGAAAGAAGGCTCTTGAGGGAATACTTCCGATGCAGAGAAATGATTTCGAAGGGCTCTTTACAGAGATGAAGGGTCATCCTGTAACTATCAGGCTTCTAGATCCTCCGCTGCATGAATTCCTGCCTCAGGATGAAGCAGATATAAATGCTCTGGCTAAGGAGCTTAAGATTTCCTCTGATGAGCTGAAGACAATTATTAAGAGCTTACATGAGCTCAATCCGATGATGGGACACAGGGGCTGCCGTCTGGCTGTTTCTTATCCTGAAATTGCTGAAATGCAGACCAGGGCTATTATTGAAGCCGCTATCAATGTAAATAAGAAGGGAATGACTGTTGTTCCTGAAATCATGATTCCGCTGGTATGCGAGATTAAAGAAGTCAAGTTTGTTAAAGATATTATTGTTAGGACCGCCGACGCCATTATCGCGGAAGCTGGTGTGAAGCTCGATTACATGGTCGGAACCATGATCGAAATCCCAAGAGCAGCATTGCTGGCAGATGAGATTGCTACCGAAGCCGAGTTCTTCTCCTTTGGTACCAACGACCTGACACAGATGACTTACGGGCTTAGCCGTGACGATGCCGGCAGGATACTGGACGATTACTACAGGGTTAAGATATTCGAGTCTGACCCGACTGCAAAGATAGACCAGGCAGGTGTGGGCAAGCTGATGAAGATAGCTGTCGAGGGTGGAAAAGCTACAAGACCCAATATCAAGCTTGGTATATGCGGCGAACACGGCGGAGATCCTACTTCTGTAGAGTTCTGCCACGAAATAGGCTTGAATTATGTTTCATGCTCGCCATTCCGCGTGCCGATTGCCAGACTTGCAGCGGCCCAGGCAGTTATTAAGAGTAAATAGTAATTAGAATTAAGCTATACATTATGTAGGGAGTTTGTAACAGGACTCCCTATATTTTTACCCTTTTTGTATATAAGAATATTGAACAAATGTAATTATTAATGCTAACCAAAATACAGACAATGCAGTTCAGACAGAAGCGGTAGCTGTAGAAGCAGGAAAAAATGTATGGATTACTGTGGCAGAGGATAATGCCACGACTGTTTCTTCGGACATGTAAAAATTTAGCAGGTTAGGTTGATTCATATTGTTGCGTCGGGAGTATATAAAGCCGATAGTAGTAAAACCTAATAGAAAATACTATGATAATTCTATTGTCGGAAAAGGTGAGTGGATGGCTAGTGGAACATTAGGAGATATGGGATGGGAATTAGATAATAGCTACGCTCAGCTGCCAGAAAGGTTTTACACAAGTATAGAACCGACCCCCGTGCGCAGTCCGAAGCTGGTTATACTTAATGATTCCCTGGCGACAGCCCTGGGCTTGAATGTGGAGTTGCTGAAAAAGGATGGGGGCGTACAGATATTTGCTGGAAACATGGTTCTCCAGGGCTCTGTTCCTCTGGCCCAGGCTTATGCGGGGCATCAATTCGGTTATTTCACCATGTTGGGTGACGGGCGGGCTGTGCTGATTGGTGAGCAGCGGACTCCTTCGGGTACAAGGGTTGATATTCAGCTTAAAGGCTCGGGCAGAACGCCCTACTCTCGCAGAGGTGATGGTCGCGCAACACTTGGCCCCATGCTGAGAGAATACATTATAAGCGAAGCGATGCACGGCCTCGGCATACCTACGACTCGCAGTCTTGCGGTGGTAACGACCGGCGAGACGGTAATAAGGGAATCTGAGCTACCCGGCGCAGTTTTAACCCGTGTTGCCGCCAGTCACTTGCGTGTTGGCACCTTTCAATTCGCTGCCAATTGGGGCAATCTCGATGAATTGAGGGCTCTGGCTGACTACACTATTCAACGTCACTTTCCTCAAGCCTTTGACACAGATAATCCATACCTTTCATTTCTTAGAGAAGTAATCAGGCGGCAAGCTGTCTTGATTGCTAAATGGCAACTGGTTGGCTTTATTCATGGTGTAATGAACACTGATAATATGAGCCTGAGCGGCGAAACTATTGATTATGGCCCCTGCGCCTTTATGAATGAATATGATCCCCAAACAGTGTTTAGCTCCATAGATACCGGAGGGCGATATGCCTATGGCAATCAGCCGGCCATTGGGGAGTGGAACCTTGCACGTTTTGCAGAAACTCTATTGCCTTTATTAGCTGATGAAGAGAAAGAGGCAATTAAAATTGCCGAGAATGAGATTTTCAAATATGCCGCTATCTATCAGGATAGTTGGCTTAGCGGTATGCGGTCAAAACTGGGAATTTTCAATCAGGAAGCAGAGGACGAATCACTAATTGAAGAGCTGCTTAGGCTAATGGAAATATATAGGGCGGATTATACCAACACATTTCTTGCACTAACCTTTGATGAGTTTAATGATGAGCCTTTATTCGCATCGGATGAATTTAAACATTGGCATGACAGGTGGTTATTAAGGCTTGGAAGGCAAGCAGAATCGAAGGCCGGCTCCCACCAGCTAATGCGCAATAGTAATCCTGCATTAATTCCTCGTAACCATCTGGTAGAAGAGGCGCTGGAAAAGGCAGTCAAAAGTGAAGACTACGGTGTAATGGAAAGGCTGCTTGATGTACTTTCCAAACCCTTTGCGCACTTGCCTGAGCAGGCCGCTTATGCCAGTGTGCCTGAGCAATCAAGCTGCCCTTACCGAACCTTCTGCGGAACCTAATCTATGATATATCCAGGTTTTTTGCAAGGCGTTCCATCTTTTTGTTTCTTGCTGATTCATCGTAATTCTCACCTTCAACGATTTTGGAGCCGATGTGGGCTTTTTCCATGACCATATCCATGAGCTTACTCTCTATTTCCTTTGTTGGCTCATCAAGATCAAAGTAGGCTTTAATGCCCTCAAGCACTGAAGGCTTAGCCAATTCTTCCAGATCAACACTTTTGGACTTGCCAGAAGCTTTAAGTATAAACTGACCTTTGAAGTGGTATTGATCCTCCGTAATGTTCAAGCTAGATAATACTAACTGGTCCATTTTCATGGTAACCCCTCCTTGTATGATATTAGTGTAGAAATCTAAAAATGTTATCTAGTGTATTTACCCGCCGGAATTTTGTTCGAAACAACATTGAAGTACTTTTATTACAATTTTAACATAAATACAAGAAATGTAAAGCTTTGATGGCATAAAATGTAAGTAATATTTTTTGAATTTATTATCTTGCATTATCTACTGACCTTATGCTATAATAACCACTGTCACAAATATTGCGGGATTGTGTAATGGCAGCACAACTGACTCTGGATCAGTCTGTGAGGGTTCAAATCCTTCTCCCGCAGCCACAAAGAGACCCGTTATTTTAGCGGGTCTTTTGCATATGGTTCGCCAAGTGAGCGCACGCTCTAGCAACTATATTCTAATGCGGTTGCGATTTTATAGTTATATTCGGTTAGTGGATGAAAGCATAAAAAAGCTTGGAATGGAAATACAGAGCCCCATATGGCTCTGCATTATCACACTTCTAAATTTAATCCGGGTCAAACAAAAGAGAATCGTTCGAAAACGAGTATTTTTATTATACTAGTACAATTTTCCTATGTCAATATGTATATGGACCTATTTTTTACATAAGAATATAGTGAAAAAATGCTTTAAAAGTGCGTAAAACCATTTGTGAAGCTGTCTAGGAACCAATAATGTTTCCAATCAAAATATTTCATGCTATAATAAGTTGGTTAGATGGAGACACTTGGATGATAAGCTGTAGCATGGGTTGTTGAACACATCTTTACTATGGTATACATAATGTGTCCGGTGAAGTGAAATATATTATCAAGGATTGTTTTGGAGGTTTTATTGTGTCAAAGAGTAAACAGAAGCTAAAAGTAATACCGCTGGGCGGATTGCAGGAGATTGGCAAAAACACCTATGTGTTTGAATATGGAGATGACATTATTGTTGTGGATTGTGGTCTTGCCTTTCCGGAGGATGAAATGCTGGGCATAGATTTGGTTATCCCGGATATTTCATACCTGATGAAGAACAAGGAAAAAATCAGAGGAATTGTACTTACCCACGGTCATGAGGATCATATTGGTGCAGTGCCATATTTTCTTAGGGATATTAATGTACCGGTGTATGGAACCAGGCTGACTCTGGGCCTTTTGAAGTATAAGCTTGAGGAGCATGGATTGCTTTCGGTTACCAAACTGGTGGATGTAGAAGCTGGGGAGACTGTAAAGATGGGTGATTTTAAAGTCGAGTTTATAAGGTCTACCCACAGCATAGCTGATTCCCTATCCATTGCACTGCATACGCCGGTGGGTGTTGTAGTTCATACATCAGATTTCAAAATTGACTATACGCCTATACAGGGGAAGCCAATGGATTTGACGAGATTCGCTGAGCTTGGAAAGAAGGGCGTGCTGCTGCTGATGAGCGATAGCACAAATGCCGACCGACCAGGCTATACTTTATCGGAGAGATCAGTGGGGGAGACCTTTGATGAGATATTTGTCAATGCGAAAAGCAGGATTCTTGTTGCCAGCTTCGCATCAAATGTTCACAGAATACAGCAGGTAATTAATGCCGCATATAAATTCGGCAGAAAAGTATCTGTTGTAGGTAGAAGCATGGTGAATGTTGTTTCCGTTGCAACAGAGCTGGGGTATTTGAATGTGCCTGAGGGTACGATGGTGGATATTGATATGATTGATAATTATCCTCCTGAGAGAATGGTCATCCTCACTACTGGAAGCCAGGGCGAGCCAATGGCAGCATTGTCTAGAATGGCGGCATCCGAGCATAAGAAGGTTGAAATCGAGCCGGGAGATTTGGTTATTATTTCTGCTTCTCCTATACCGGGGAACGAAAAACCGATTATCAAGGTCATCAACGACCTTTTCAAAAAGGGAGCAGACGTCATATATGAGAAACTGGCTGATGTGCATGTGTCGGGTCATGCTTGCCAGGAGGAGTTGAAGATTATTCACAATCTGGTCAGCCCGAAGTTTTTCATGCCTGTTCATGGCGAATATAGACATCTCAAGCAGCATGCAAACCTTGTGAGAAAGCTCGGCATGCCAAACGAGAACATATTCATGATGGAGAATGGCAGTGTTTTGGAGCTGGGTCCCGATTCGGCCAAAATTAATGGCTCGGTTTCATCCGGGAGAGTGCTTGTAGACGGCCTTGGTGTGGGTGATGTGGGAAGCATTGTACTCAGAGACAGAAAGCTCCTGTCCCAGGACGGGCTGATTGTAGTTGTAATCACTACAGAGAAGGAATCTGGCCAGATAATTGCAGGTCCCGATATTATCTCAAGAGGGTTCGTATATGTCAGAGAGTCTGAGGATCTGATTGAGAATGCTCGGGAGGTCATCAAAAAAGCTCTGGCCAAATGTGAAGATAAGAGCAAAAATGACTGGCCGGCCAAAAAGGGCTTAATCAAGAATGAGCTTAGAACCTATCTTTTTGAGAAAACTAAGCGCAAGCCTATGATCCTCCCGATCATCATGGAGATTTAACAACTACTTTAGTATGATTTTGTGATAGGTCTTCTTGCCCTTCTTCATAATCAGCTCGCCATTGGTGAACAGACTCTTGTTCACCAAGTAGTCGATGCTTGCCACTGGAGATTCATCGATATAGATGCCTCCCTGTTGCACAAGCCTTCTACCTTCACCCTTTGATGGCACCAACCCTGTTTTTAGAAGAAGGTCAAGAATGTTTATCCCGGCTTCGGCTTCCTGCATGGTCAATTCGGTTGTAGGCAGATTGCTGGTGTTACCGCCTCCGCCAAATAGCGCTTCCGCCAACTGTTTAGCCTTGTCGGCTTCTTTTCCACCGTGTACCAGCTTTGTGACCTCATAAGCCAGTACCTTCTTTGCTTCGTTGATTTGCTCGTTTCTAAGCTCAGCCAGACCTGCAATCTCATCCATGGGCAGGAAGGTCAGAAGCTTGAGGCACTTTACGACATCTGCATCATCAATGTTTCTCCAATATTGATAGAAATCATAGGGAGACGTTTTCTCTGCATCGAGCCAAAGGGCTCCCTTCTCAGTTTTGCCCATTTTCTTACCTTCACTTGTTGTGAGCAGTGTAAAGGTCATTCCGTAGGACTCCTTGCTTTCGGTACGCCTAATCAGGTCTATGCCCCCAAGGATGTTGGACCACTGGTCGTCACCGCCAAGCTGAAGCTGGCAGCCATATTTCTTATTGAGAACAAGAAAGTCGTAGCTTTGCATCAGCATATAATTGAATTCAATAAAGGTAAGTCCCTTTTCCATTCTAGACTTGAAGCACTCAGCAGTAAGCATTCTGTTTACTGAGAAATGTACGCCGACATCTCTAAGAAAATCAATATAATTCAGCTTTAGGAGCCAATCTGAATTGTCGACCATTTGCGCCCTGTCATTTGTAAAATCAATGAATCTTGAGAGCTGTTCCTTAAATTTATCTGAATTGTGACGGATTGTTTCCTGTGTCATCATTTTTCGCATATCGGACCTGCCGGAAGGGTCGCCAACCATTGCCGTGCCCCCGCCTATGAGTGCTATTGGCTTGTGGCCTGCTCTTTGCATATGGGCCATAACCATCATCTGCAGGAAGTGTCCCACGTGAAGGCTGTCTGCAGTCGGGTCAAAACCAATATAGAAGGTTACCTTATTATTCTCAAGAAGATTCTTTATTTCATCCTCATGGGTAAGCTGGGCGATAAAGCCCCTTTCTTTAAGTGTGTTAAAAACGTTGTTTGACATTGTTTTTACCTCATGTTTTTTTGAGTATTTTATCATACCAATAGCTGCAATTCAAGGCGTAGTGAGTTGCGAAGCGAGATATTCAGAGCCCGGCCGAAAAAATATTAAGCTGGAGTGGCTTTATATCACAATGGAATGACTTGATAGTAAAATTGCCATGAAAAAGGGACTTGATGACAAGTCCCTATAAAAAAACTACTTAATGAGTTTGATTAAGGTTATATCGCAATAGCCTTACATGAAAAATCTAGTATCAGGCGGCATTGATTCTTCCTGTTCTCTCTCTGTAAACCATGATGCTGAATACTATCATAAGGAATGTCTGGGCTGTCGGAACAACACTTATAAGGATAGGCCCAAGCAGTGGTATTGCGCCAAGGAAGCCGATAATTGCGGATATGATTGATGCTGCAATGGCTACAATTACGGTGATACCAAGTATTGTCCAGAAAAAACCTTTTACAACTTCGATAGACTTCTTTGCTGCTGCAACTACATCAAGACCGTCAATTACCATGGCGGAGAACCACAAGCTAAGCAGCACTGATAAAACGATAAAGACTACAACTAGTGCAAGAATAATAATGCCCAGAAGTAATATGCCGAGGCCACCGATAACGGTGGTGAGCCAGGAGAACAACAGAAGCAGTAATAGAGTCGGGATGCCGCATACAAGATATACGACTATCAAGCCCACAAAATAAATTATGTATTTTACGAAATTATTGCTTATAGATGCGCCAATATCGTTTAGCGTTGCATTTCCTGTTTCAAGGCTTTTGTTTACCAGTCCATATGTCGCTGGCATATAAATAAAGGGAATAATTAATGCTACAGTGCCGCCACCAATGATACTGGTCAAAAGAGTTGGTATTGCAGCAAACAGCGAACTAGGGTCAGTATTGCCTGCAAGTAGCCCAGTAATGGCTGTCAGGTTTGCGGCCGAGCCCACTCCTCCTATTAGAGAAGCCAAAGCAGTAAGGATAAAAAGTGGGAGTATAAGCATCCAGTTCTTTATTGAGAATTTCACCGCATTTACTAAATAATTCATATAACACCTCCATGATAATCTTATATATAACTATTCTATACGGCAAAAAAAATTCCTTCAATCAAGTAGAAAATATGGTAAATTTATTTGTAAATACTGGTTCGAGTAAATTCGCTGCCAGAAATCCGCATGGAGGGGCTTTTGCAGGCTAGTACATATTGGTCGGTTGCCCTTGCCTCGAGGCTGAGCATTTCAGGAACATTGGCAAGTGCAGAATTCTTGAAGTCGGCGGTTTTTGTTATCACTGGCAGCTTTGTTTCCCCCTTTATAGCTGACAGCAGACTCCTGCCGGTATTGTTGAAGCCCAGGATACGAATGTATGCCGGTCCGCCTGCGCCATTAAAAGCCTCAAAGCTATCATTTGTCAATCCTATCAGCAGGCTGAAAAGAATTCTTTGTATTCTTGTGATGGGATAGCGCCTGGTGCAGATTTGATCTAGCAATTCATCATAGGTGCCGGCTTTTTCGGCAGCAACCCTTATCCTGTTTTCAAGACCCTCTTCCATGTATGGTAGGGCGCTTATCTCGTCAACAGACATGCTTCTTAATTTTGAGAGTATGGTGGAAGCAAAATCCGATGGGAAAACTGGACCTCTGCCAAGCTCCATTTCGTGCTCAATAATATCTAAGCAGGAGAGGGGCATGGATGGAGTGAGCAGCTCCTTTGCAGTGTTCCAGTCAGTAGTGGCCAACAGCTCTCTTATGGAGGTAGCACTGCTGATTTCGCCAGTCAATTCCGCTGACCTGTAGTCATTTCCAATGCGGCTGATGGTTTGCGGAGTAATTATGCTGTCAAGGCGCATGAGTGCCTTAAGATATTCAACAGCTAAGATGTTGTTTGGACTGTTCAAAGCATCTGAGAGCGAATCCTTTTCCTGCCTGGCTTTTAGGTAGGCTGACAGCGCTTTTTGTCTTGCGGCGGGGAATGAGTTCCCAGCACAGAGGTACTCCTTGAGGGCAGCCTTATAGTCCTGTGGCTCCTCCAAAATAATTGATGCTATTTGTTTTAGACTTTCAAGCTGACCGCTTTCACTTCCAAAGCTTAACACACTTACGGCTCCGAGACTGTCAAGCAGCTTGACGGCGCCGTAGGCGAAGTATTCTGCACTACCCATGGCGTATGGTGCAGGTAGTTCAATGACAAGATCTACACCGCACAGCAGAGCCATTTGCGTCCTTGCCCACTTGTCAAACACTGCGGGTTCGCCGCGCTGAGTAAAATTACCGCTCATCACTGCAACCACGCAATCGGCACCGATTAGGGCCTTAGATGTTCGCAGATGATAAAGATGACCGTTGTGAAAGGGGTTATATTCAGCTACAATGCCGAGCACCTTCATGAATTTCTCCTTTATGTAAATAATCCGACGGGCTACCTTGTTATTATACCCGAGCAGGTCACCTGAAACAAGGAATTTGGGTGATGCTGCCGGTACTCAGCATAGTAAAGAAAAAACTCTTGGTGTATAATTGAAATACCACCAATGTATTTTTGATGTTTGCTAGTATAAATGATTTACTTTACATACGAAGGGGAATTTAATGGATAAAATCGCCATAGTCGTTATAAGCGGCGCAACACGCGAATTTGATAAACAATATCACTACAAAGTACCTGAAGAAATGGAAGCAGACCTTTTGCCCGGGATGAGAGTTATTGTACCCTTTGGGAAGGGTGACAAGCCCAAGGAGGGCTATATATTCGGGTTTGCCGATGATACCAAGTATAAAGAGCTGAAAAGCATAAAAAGAACTCTAGATGCTAAGCCTGTTTTGACACAGGGGCTTATTAAGCTTGCCTGTTGGATGAAGCAGCGATATTTTTGCACCTATGGGGCAGCAGTCAAATGCATGCTACCGGCAGGCATTGATGTGAAGAGTCTGACGGTTGTTCAGCTTCTTATTGATGGAGGTAGGTCACAACAGGCTGGCTGTCATCAGGGAGTTGCGCCCATGGGAGAAAGGTCGCAGGAAGTGCTGGTACATGAAGGATTAACCCCGAGCCAGAAGGCTATTGTATCAACACTGGGGGAGAATGATGGACAACTGGAAGAAGGCGAATTAAAGGCGCTTTGTGGTGTAAAAAGCAGGTTTGGCTGGCACCTTAAGACACTTGAGGAGAAGGGAATCCTTTGCATAAAAGAGCAATATTCAATGGCTGTGCGGCAAAAGAAAATCCGTGTGGCTACTCTTGTGATGGATCCGGACCAAGTGAGGGAGGACATTGACAACGGTGTTATCAAAAGGATTCAGCAGATTAGAGTTCTTGAAATATTGTTGGATAACGAATATGTTGCTGTTGCCGATTTGATGCGGTTTGCGTCGGTGTCATCATCAGTGGCGGATACACTGTGTAAATACGGGTATATAGCTTACAGAGAATTGGAAGTAAAAAGGGATCCCTTCAGGCATAAAGAGGTTGAGCCAACAAAGCCAATGGAGCCTACGCGCGAGCAGAGAGAGGCAATTGAGCAGGCACTGACCAGATTAAATGAGCGCAGCTTTAGTGAAATGCTCCTGCACGGGGTTACGGGCAGCGGCAAGACCGAGGTGTATATGCAGTTGATTGAGCATGTACTGGACCAGGGCAGACAGGCAATTGTTCTGGTGCCCGAAATCTCTCTTACGCCGCAGATGGTTAGCCGTTTTAGGGGGCGCTTCGGAGACCTTGTAGCTGTGCAGCATAGTAGGCTATCTTTGGGAGAAAGATATGATCAGTGGCGTTTGATAAGAAATGGTGAAGTAAGGGTAGTCGTTGGTGCCAGATCCGCAATATTTGCGCCCATTGAGGAGCTTGGGATAGTTATTATTGATGAGGAACACGAAAACACCTACAAGTCCGAGACGACACCTAAATATAGTGCCAGTCAGGTTGCGGTCAGACGATGTATGCATGACGGAGCTCTGCTCATATACGGCTCAGCAACGCCTTCGGTGGAAACATACCAAAGGGCTCTGGATGGAGAGATAGCCCTTGTGGTAATGAAGGAACGCACGAATGCCATGGATATGCCTGCGACTCATGTGGTGGACATGAGAAAGGAGCTGGAGATGGGCAACAGGACCATGTTCAGCAGCGCTCTTTCGGCAGAGATTAAGAGGAATATAGCAGAAGGCCGCCAGACAATCCTCTTTTTGAATAAAAGGGGCTATGCATCCTTCGTTTTGTGCAGGAGCTGTGGGATAAGGCTAAAATGCAGGCATTGCAACATTACAATGACCTACCACGCCAATGATGATCGCCTGATTTGTCATTACTGTGGCTATACTGTAAAGATGCCATCGGCATGTCCAAAATGTGGCAGCGGCTCTATCCGTCAGTTTGGTACTGGAACTCAGAAGGTGGAGGAGGATTTGAAGAAGTATTTTCCGGGATGCTCCGTGATAAGAATGGATATGGATACAACAACGGGAAAGAATTCGCATGAGGATATTCTGGATGCCTTCCGTGAGAATAACATAAATATTTTGGTTGGCACCCAGATGATAGCAAAGGGGCATGATTTTCCGAACGTGACCCTTGTTGGTGTGCTGGCGGCTGACAGCATGCTGGGGATTGACGACTACAGGGCATCGGAAAGGACCTTCCAGCTTCTTACCCAGGTTGCCGGCAGGGCAGGCAGGGGAATATTTCCCGGGCGTGTTATTATTCAGGCATACAGCACCGATGATTACAGTATATTGGCTTCATGCAACCACGATTACGAGTCGTTTTTTAAGCAGGAAGTACAGGTGCGGCGGACTCTGAAATATCCTCCCTTCACCAATATTGGTTGCCTTGTAATCAGCTCGATAAGCGACAAGCTGGCCTTTTCGAAAGCCAAAGCGGTGGCGGATTTTCTTGCCAGGTTTATTAAAGTCGATGCAGGTGATGAGCTTCTGCCGGGGCCTGCGCGGGCTCCTATTACCAGACTTCGCAACCGTTACAGATGGAGGATTATTATTAAGTGCAGCTCGATACAAAGGCTGACTAAGATGCTTGCTGCAGCGTCAGATGAATTTAATAAAATGAAAGGAGACGCTTCTGTCAAAGGACTGGGCCGAGAAAGGTCCCAAAATTTTAACGGATCCGGCGGCAGGATAAGTGTTGATCTGAATATGGACATAAATCCTGTAAGCATGCTGTAGCCGGTTTCGGTCGTTGCAAGAATGAGACTTAGTTTGGTATAATGTCAGGGGACGCTTCTGTCAAGGTA
>LSQX01144756.1_pt1 | contig 17248 bp, 14 predicted proteins | sample 654561 | NCBI WGS metagenome assembly LSQX01 (sample SAMN04489861, study PRJNA283612) | anaerobic digester metagenome | isolation source: 4 biogas reactors fed with cattle manure at either 37C or 55C with and... | place: Denmark: Kongens Lyngby | collected 2014
ACTACCTGTGACACAGGCTCCGGACTTCTGCAACGCCCGTTCATGTACCGACTGCCCTCGCGGACTCTGACGGGCCTCTCACAAAGCGCCCCGGCGAGCGGCATGACGAGAACCGTCACGCTAGCCGAGTTCGCAGCCAGACTCTCGGAACCGGGCATCGAGCCGATTACCATGCATACTGTAGGCAGGAAGACCAAGGACGTACAGATCAAGCGTCAGGGTGAGGAGGTAAAGCACACCGACCCCGCTCTTGTGCGCGAGCAACCCGTTGATGTAGATATTACCGTCGAGAGCGAACTGCCGTCCGACTCACCCGTACTTGACCCATATAAGGAGTCCTCAAGCGGGGAGTTTGTCCCAGCGAACACCATCAACATAGGAATAGCAGCGTATCGAGGCGACAAGATGGTTGGGTTCCTCGATGACGTTGAGGCCAGAGGTTACCTTTGGGCAACCGGAAAGTTGGAGCACGGCGCGATCGAGGTAGAGGACCCGGGTGGGTCGGGAAGGAAAATCGCGCTGGGCGTTATCCGCTCATCTGCCTCCATAAAGCCCGTACTGGACCAAGAGGTCATCCGCATGGAGGTGGAGCTGCACGTTGATCTGGAGACAAGAGAAGGACCCATGGGCATGGACATGACAAACCAAACGCTGCTTGAAGCCATCGAGGACTCGCTTGACGCGCTCATCATGCATGAGGCTCGAACGACACTCAACAAGGTCCAGAAAGAACTAAAGACCGACATCTACGGGTTCGGCAACAAGCTGTACCGTGCGAACCCCAAGCTCTGGGCCGAGCTGGAACCCAGGTGGAATGAGGAACTGTTCCCCGACCTGGAAGTGCACTTCCAGGTGAAGTCGCGAGTCCGCGCACCGGGAGCCGCCTACAGCGTATCCAGCCGGTAGATACCGCCTACGGGCACACCCGTGAAGAAGCCCCGGAACCCGGAGGGGAAACCCTACAAAGACCCCGCTTTGACCCCGAGGTACGCCGCCCGGACCTCGGGGTTGGCCAATACCTCTTTCCCGCTCCCTTGAAGGGCCACTCGCCCGACATTCATTACATAAGCCCTGTCGGCCATCTCCAACGCCTTAAACGCGTTCTGCTCGGCCAGAAGGCATGTGGTGCCTTCTTCCCTTATCCTCTGTATGGCCCGGAATACCTCGGAAGTAAGGGCCGGAGCAAGTCCCAGCGAAGGTTCGTCAAACAAAAGGAGGGCGGGGCGCCCCATCATGGCCCTCCCTATTGCCAGCATCTGCTGTTCGCCGCCGCTCAGAGTCCCGGCATACTGGTTAAGCCGCTCTTTCAACACGGGGAACAGCCTGAATACCGTCTCCATGTCTTCCTTCATAGAGGAGTCCCACTGCCTGAGATACGCCCCGATGAGGAGGTTTTCCCTTACCGTAAGGTTGTCAAAAAGCCTCCGTCTCTCGGGAACCATGGAGATCCCCCGGGCCGCCACCCACGAAGGTACGGATTGGAGCCGCTCGCCTCTCCACCACAAGGAGCCGCTTGAAGGCTTCATGACACCCATTATGGTCCAAAGGAGAGTAGACTTGCCGGCCCCGTTTGGACCGATTATGGAGACGATTTCGCCTTCGTTCACCGATATCGAGACCCTGTCCAGGGCGCAGATCCGCCCGTAGAATACCGAAACGTTATCGACGGTAAGCACCGGCGTATTCCTCCCCCAGATAAGCCTCAATGACCCTGACATCGCTCTGGACCTCTTCGGGCGAACCTTCCATGAGCTTCTCACCGAAGTTCATGACCACGATCCTGTGGGAAAGACTCATGACGACGTCCATGTGGTGTTCGATCAAGATGATGGTGAGGTTGTGTTTCTTCCTCAAGTCACGGATGAGCTCGACCAGACTCATAGACTCTTCGGGGTTCATCCCCGCGGCAGGTTCATCCAGTAGCAAGAGGACCGGCTCCAGGGCAAGAGCCCTGGCAAGTTCCAGCTTCCTCTGAAGTCCGTAAGGCAAGTGAGATGCAATATCGTTCGCCCTGTCCGCCAAGCCCACTTCTTCCAGGTACTCCATAGCCATCTCATGCACTCGCCGCTCGCACAGCCTGACTTGCGGGCTCCTCAGAAGTGCCTGGACGAACCCGTACCGGGCATGCCGGTACAAGACCGAGCGCACGTTGTCGAGGACGGTCAAGTTGGAGAAGAGGCGTATGTTCTGAAATGTCCTTGCGATCCCCAAACCGACTATGGCCGGGGGAGCCAGCCCCGTAAGTTCCCGGCCCCGCAAGAGCATGGAACCTGATGTCGGACGATAAAACCCAGTGAGCAGGTTGAACACAGTGGTCTTCCCGGCGCCGTTGGGGCCTATGAGCCCCAGGATCTCGCCCTCGTCCACTTTGAAGGAGAGGTCGTTCACTGCACGAACGCCTCCGAAAGACTTGGAGAGTCTAATGCATTCAGCGAAAGCCAACACCAGTGCCCCCTTCCGGCTCGGGTATGAAAGCGGAGGTAAGACTCCCAACCCTTTCAACCTTTCGCATGACGGACACCTTTCCTCAGTCGGGCGGCCAGAGAACAAAGCCCCTGCCAGCTCAGATCGCGGTACCCCATGAGCCCCTGTGGCCTGAAAACCATTATGAGGACAAGCATCAATCCGTAGATCACCAGCCTCCACATCTGGGCGGCCCTCAGGAGCTCCGGGGCGACGGTGAAGACAAACGCGGCAAGGGCGGGCCCGGTTAGGCTGCCGGTCCCGCCACAGACGACCGCTGCGGTAATCTGCGTGGACTGGACCATGGTGAACATGACGGGCTGGATGAAGGCTAGGTAGTGCGCGTAAAGCCCGCCGGCCAACCCGGCGCATCCGGCAGAAAACACGAGAGATATCATCCGGGTCCTAAGGAGGTGAATCCCGCTCATCTCAGCGGCCACAGCATCTTCCCGGACACTAACCGCGTTTCTCCCGTAGACCGACGCAAGCATGTTGCGGGCGAGTACCAGCACGATCGCGGCGGCTGCTCCCGCCACCGGAAGAGTCGTATACTGGGATATCCCCGGCAAACCCCTGGCTCCCTGCGTGATCTTCAGGTTCTCCAAGATTACCCGCGTAGCCTCTCCCATACCTATGGTCGCGATGGCAAAATAGTCGCCCCGTAGCCTTGTGCGCAAGGTTGGGTATCCCACGAGCACGGCCAAGACAGATGATGCCAAAACGCCCGTAAGGAGTGCCACCGGATACGGGGCTTTCACAAAGTATGTGAGTATCGCCGAAGTGTACGCGCCAACCGCCATGAATGCAGCGTGGCCCAGGGAAAAAAGCCCGGTGAAACCCGTAAAGACCGCAAGTCCGGTAGTCGATATGATGTTGATCATGGCGACCGTGAGAACGCCTTGGATGTACACCGGCTTCTCCCCCCGCGAAAAGTGCTTCCGCTAGATCTTCTCCTCGACATACCTGCCCATGAGCCCGTTGGGCATGGCCAAGAGGACCAAGACCAGCGCCGAGAAACTGAAGACGTCCCTTATGATGGACGAAATGTACACAGAGACGAATGTCTCAAGGAGCCCCAGGACAATGCCGCCTATTACCGCCCCGGGGAGGCTGCCTAGGCCGCCTATTACCGCCGCCACATACGCTTTGTTTGTGATCCAGCCCATGGTCGGGTAGGCCATGTATTTCATCCCAAGAAAGATCCCTGAAAGCCCGGCGAGCGCGCCTGCCAGGGCGAAGACCAAACCCACTATGCGATCGATACGGACTCCGAATAGAGACGCAACCGTCATGTCGAAGGAACAGGCTCGTATGGCCAGGCCGCTCTTCGTATTGTGGAGGAAGAAGTGGAGCCCCGTTATGGCTACGCTTGAGAAGGCAAGCGCGAACAAGTCCAAGATCCCGATGGAAGCCCCTCCGAGCCGCACAATACTCCGGCCCAAGACCTCCGGATACGAGTAGAAGTGGGCGCCGAGAGTGGCGTAGACGAGGTTTTCAAGGAAGATCGCCACTCCCATGGCGCTTATCATGAAATAGAGCGGTCGCGCATTTCTGACTCTAAGGGGTCTGTAAGCCAATCGCTCGTTTGTGACCCCCAGGATTACCCCGGCCAGCATTGATCCTGCGAGGGCAACCGGAAAAGAAGCTCCTGCTTTTGTGAGGACGAAATATCCTGCGTAAGCGCCCAGCATGATGACTGAACCGTGGGCGAAGTTTGAGAAGTTGAGGACCGAAAACACAAGCGAATACCCGACTGCCATGAGGGCATAGATGCCGCCTATGGCAAGGCCCGTTATCGTCGTCTGAAGCAGCATGGCAGTCCCCCCTCGGGCTCATCCCAGAGCGATCGGCTTACACCTGAATCGAAAGCGCCAAGCCCCAAAAAGCGCCCGGACCTCTCTTTTCAAACTAAGATGTCACGTACTTTTCGACGTAGATGAACTCGCCGTCTTTGATCTGCTGGATGATGGCCGGCTTGTTGAGCGGGTTGTGCGTTTGGGGGTCATAGGTAATTTTGCCCGTAAGTGCCTGTAGGTCTTTGATCTCCTCGATGGCCTTGCAGATGGCGTCGCCATCTGTCGAGCCGGCCTTCTTGATGGCCTCCACCAAGACTATGAGGGCATCAATGGCCATGACGGGATTGGGCAGCACCGGGTCGCTTCCATACTCGCCCCTATACTCGGCTATGAAGTCCTGGATATCCGGGTCTTCCAACGAAGCAAGGTTCACGAAATACCCGCCCTCCACCGCCGAGCCGCCAAGTTCGATGATGTCGGGGCTTCCCCAGTTGTCGCCTCCGAGGAACTTACCTTCGTACCCCAGGTCTCTTGCCTGCTTCATGGCCAAGGCCGCTTCTTTTTGGGCGGTGGGGATGAAGATCACGTCGGGGTTTCCCTCTTTGAGTTTCCCAAGCATTGCCCGGTAATCCAGCTCTCCGGTGCGGAACGCTTCCTTCCCCACTATGGTGCCGCCCATCTTCTCAAAAGCCTCTATGAAGTACTGGGCAAGCCAGGACGAGTAGTCAGAGCCGACGTCGTAGAGGACCGCCGCAGTCTTGGCGCCGAGTTCAGTTGAAGCAAATTGAGCGGCCACAGTGCCTTGGAACGGGTCTATGAAACACACCCGGAAAGTATGGGGCCTTACAACTCCGTCTTTGACCGTAACCTCAGGGTTAGTGGCTGTGGTACCGATAAGAGGGACTTTGGCAGGTTCGGTAACAGCCGTCATGGCAATGGTCACGCCGCTTTGGGCGGCTCCTATGATGGCAACAACTTTGTCCTGCTCAATCATCCTCTTGGCGACGTTAACCGCTTCCACCGAGTCGGCCCTAGTGTCGTACGTCACCAGCTCGATCTTCTTGCCGTCGATGCCGCCTTGCTCGTTGACCTTCCTCGCCCACATTTTGAGAGCGTTGCTCTCTGACTGACCCCAGATAGAAGCGTCACCGGTAAGGGCAACCGCATGGCCTATCTTGATTACCTCCGGAACTCCAGGTTCGTCGGGCACTTTCGCCTGGTCGCCGGGCTTCGTGCCACCCCCACAGCCGCATAACTGGAACCCAAGTAGACACAGAACCATAGCTGCCGCCAACAGGCGCTTCAACTTGATCCCCTCCCCATTTGTCCCGGCAGCCCGCCGCAGTTTTGGAGGTATTGCCTGCCCCCTCCCTCGGGCAGCCCGCCAAGGACCTTGTCCCTTGTTCTTCCAACAATATGCAGCACCCAACCCCGTTATCACCTGAAGTAAACACATTATGACCCTGGACTCGTGACTCCGGGTTTGACTACCGGTCGAGGGGAAGATAGGCTGTTTTCAAACCCCCGAAAAGAGGTTTGCGCCATGCCCGAACTCCCCGACATCACCGTGTACATAGAGCGCCTTCAGGAGCTTCTAGTGGGGCAGCCGCTTGAGGGGTTCAGGATGGTCAGCCCTTTCGTCTTGCGGACCGCAGAGCCCCGTCCCGAAGAGTTCTTGGGGCGAAAACTCGAGGAAGTATTTCGCATCGGAAAACGCATTGTGCTGGGCTTTTCGGAAGAGCGCTACGCCCTCATCCACCTCATGATTTCCGGACGCCTCCAATGGCGAGTCCCCAGGCCTCAGGCGTTAAGGGGAAAGATGAACCTCATGGCCATGGACTTTCCAGAGGGTAGCCTAGTCCTAACCGAAGCATCGTCGAAACGCCGCGCCTCACTTCATCTCGTAAGGGACAAAGATGGGCTTTCGACGTTCGATCGGGGAGGCATCGATGTCTTTAACTCTGGCCCCGAGGAATTTGGGGATGTCATCAGGCGGCAGAACCGCACACTGAAGCGAGCCTTGACTGACCCGGAGGTCGTGGACGGGATCGGAAACGCCTATTCAGATGAGATCCTTCACCGGGCTAGGCTTTCCCCTTTCGCTTTGACGGGGAGCCTTAACACGGAAGAAGCTGCGAGGCTACATGCGGCGGCGAGGGAGGTCTTGTCCGAATGGATTGAACGTCTGCGAGAGCAGGCAGGGCCCTATCTTCCTGTAAAGGTGACCGCCTTTCGTCCCGAGATGGCAGTTCACGGGAAATACGGACAGCCCTGCCCTGTCTGCGGCGCTCCGGTACAGCGCATCGTCTACGCCGAAAACGAAGCCAACTACTGCCCGGGATGCCAAACGGGAGGCCGGGTATTCGCCGATCGTTCCCTTTCACGTTTATTGAGAAACGACTGGCCGAGGAGTCTTGAGGAACTGGAGATCTGCGCCAAACAAAACGAGTCGTGAAGTAACTTGTTACTTCCCTATGGCCTCTTCCCGACCGATTCTCAGGGCGAGTCATATAGACCCAGGAGCTTAGGAGCCTGGGTAGCTCAACATGGGCCGTAGCTTGTCACCAGGCTAGTTACAGTCTTGCCGGTCAAATAAGCTTGGCTGTTTGTCCAAAGGAGACTTTGGAGGGTAGAACACCCCAACCACCACCCAGGAATTCCACGGGTAGGTGGTTCCCATGAAGAACCGAGTGTCCCTATCGGGCGAACAGAGCCGGTGCAAATAGGTGTAACGCACGCTTTCAGCAGCCTCTCGTTCGTCACCCATTCGGGCTACTTCGTTGAGATATAGAACACCCAACTCCCAGTCTTCGATCATCCGTTCATGAGGGCTAGTGCTATCCTCGCACTCGAAAACGTAACTGAACTTGAAAGGTATCTTCACAAGCGGCTTTTGAACATCTCCAAACAGGCTGAATTGCCTAAATAGAACCTGCTTCGTCGATGTCCACTCTCGACCGGTTTTTTCGATCTTGACGTCCAGAACACGACTTGGGCGAACAACTCCTAAAGAAACCCTCTCCCGCTCGTAGAGATCTTCCAGCTGTCTGACGGTATGGATTGGCATTTTATCGATAATCTCCCGCCTTGCACGCCACTCGCGGTCACGTCTCGTGTCGAGAGGCGGGCCTAGTATCTTTAGTGACTCCATAACGGGCTTTCGGCTCTCTTTTCTCCCATCATTTCCCGCTCCTCGGGGAAGGAGATCAACCTCGACCCACTGATACTTGTGGAACTGCCGCTCTCGAGGTTGATACCGATAGTCTATGGGGTAGAGCCGTACCCATTCATAGGCATCAGTGATACCGGCTGTACAAACCAATTCTCGATAGCTTCTAGAGGGTTGAGGGTAGGTCATCACCGTGATAAACACTCTCGCGGTTTGCGCTAGCATCCGCTCACCTCAAATCGCTGATGGATAACCCACTCACACGAGAGACGTACTCAGCCAGCACGGAACGATGACATTTGGCGGGGTTAGACTCAAGACACATGAGCACTGACGGCTTCTGACACACTATCGACGCAACATTGTCGATAGTACCTTCAACAAGAGGTATAACTTCTCCTCTATACTTGGAAAAAAGAGTATCAAGCTCGAGACCACTACAAGGGTCGGTGCGCCAGGCAGATGGAATACCAAGTTCAGGCACATGGCGGTACTTGATGCCTAGGCGATCGGCTACCGAAGCTAGGGTTGAGCCGTGAAACCCATACACTCTCGAAACAGCGTTTTTCCTCACGTCGACAATGGTTTGTATGCCTGAGGCCAAGAGGACATTCAGAAAGCCATCCAATTGCATCCCCTCATAGCCGATAGTATATACTTCGCACTTGGCGGTCTCCTCCAGCCCATTTTGTCTCCCACGTTTACTCCTTGAGGCATACCAAGGATAGTTCTCATAGACCAAGTCCAACAGTTGTCCAACCCGGTAGTTACCGTATGCCTCCCAGAAGGAATATAGTTCGGCTCTTAATCGCGGCTCCAGACTCTTACTAACCGACGAGGAATGCTCTGTGGCCTCAATCGTTTTATCAGAGGGGAATGTCAGGAGACCAGAGTCCGCCATCTTTTGTAGGTCGTGGTACAGAGTAAAGGAAAATGGCCCCCAATCATAGGGGAGGAATTCGTAAAACCGTCGAGCATAGTCTGAACTGAGGTGCTGACGTAGCAAGAATGCCTGCTTTACAATCTGCAATCGACTTACTTTTCGTTCGGATAGCTTCACGAGAGCCAAGAGAAGTTTATGCCTCATAAACACCATAATCACTCTCATCAGGACTATCTTCTCGACACTTCCTGTCCCATAGTAACCGTTTTGCCAGAGTCTGTCACGGTATCCCTATGAAAACCTAAGGGAGCACCGTCGGAGAAGGGGGGGCAGTAAACAAAGCGCGCGACCAGTTCAGTGTCCGAATCCGTGGACATGTCCGCATGGTTATTCTTGGTCATGTGTGCGCGCATCCAAACCCGGAATTGCGCCGCAATGGTGAGTCTTTCGGCGTCAAAAGTACCTGGCGACCAAATCTAATGGTCGGGCTGACTGGACTTGAACCAGCGACCTCCTGAACCCCATTCAGGCACGCTACCAAACTGCGCCACAGCCCGACCGCAGACATTATTCTACCACAGCAACGTTCTGCTCACAACCTGTGTGGCTTTTTCGTGACCGAACAACCGGCCGGCACTGCCGCTTAGAACAGCACCGGCCGGTATCCCCCCTCCAAGTCCCCGGTTGTGCGTCCACCTTACAGTTCCGTAGACCGGCCACTCCTCAGGGAATCGGAATCTAGCATCAGATCACATTCAGCCCTGCAAGCAGGATGACGAGGACCAAGGCGGGCGTTACAACCTTCACGAGGCCGGTAAACGCCGCAACAACCTTCTCGTTGCGAAGAGCGCCATCGTTCGTGAGGGCGGCTTTGATGTTGGCCGAGCCCCAGCGCCAACCCGCAAACAGGCAGAGGAACAGCCCGCCTACCGGCATGAGGACACTGGACGTAACCCAATCGAAAAGGTCGAAGAAGTTCATGCCCATGACCTTCATGTGAGCCGTAAGGCTTCCGGAAAGAGCAGCCAGCGAACCTACTAGGGCAAGTGCCACGAGGGTCGTCCATGTAGCCTTCTTCCTGCTCCACCCGTGACTGCCCACAAGATAAGCCACCGGCACCTCATAGAGCGAAAGCATCGCACCTGTCGCGGCGATGAAGGCAAGTATGAAGAAGAAAGGCATAAGAACCCTGCCAAAGGGCATGACGCTGAATACCGCGGGTATTGTAATAAACAGAAGCTCAGGTCCGGCCCCGGGTTCAAACCCGAACGCAAATACCGCCGGGAATATGGCGATCCCGCACAAAAGAGATACGAGCACGTCAGAAAACATTACCCTAACTGCGGTACCGGGGATGTCCTGGTCTTTGCGGAAGTAGCTCCCGTAGGTGATCATGGTGCCCATCCCTACTGAGAGTTTGAAGAAGGAGAGCCCCATCGCCGTAAGCACAGTGGCGCCGGTTACCTTCGAGAAATCGGGCTTAAACAGAAACTCGAGGCCCTTCGCGGCGCCTGGAAGCGTGAGGCTACGTATACAGACGATCACCAGGATGCCAAAAAGGACAGGCATAAGTGTCTTCGTGACTCTCTCGATACCCTTGGCCACGCCAAACGCGATAATTAGCGCTACCCACAAAAGGACTATCCACTGGTAGGCCAGTGACTGGACCGGATCGGAAATGAGCGAAGAAAAAGCCGATGAAGTCACTTCCGGCGATGAGCTGAGGATAGACCCTCTCACGGCTTTCGCTATGTAAGCGAAAACCCAGCCGGCGACCTCAGTGTAGAAGGCCATGATCAGGAAGGCGCTTACTACACCGGCTCCGCTCACCAACCACCATGAGCTGTTGGGGGCCAGTTTCTTGAACGTCTGTATAGCGTCTGCTCTGGCTGTCCTTCCGAGCGAGTGTTCGGTAATCATTACCGGCAAGCCGACTACCAGCGTGCATAAGATATACAGGATTACAAAGGCCGCCCCTCCATTCACGCCGGTAAGGTAGGGGAATTTCCAGATGTTGCCCAAGCCTACCGCAGAACCCAAGGTGGCGATGATGACGCCAAACTTTGTGGCGAACATGTCCCTCCCTTTGGGAACCGGCGTAGTCTTGGTCGCTGCCGATACCGAACTCATGCAGTCTCCTCCTCTCACTTGCGTCTTTGCCTCATTTGGGCAATAAGAAACACCCGGCAGACGAGTCCCTGCCGAACCAGGGCAAGGAACTTTCCGCTCGGGTGTTTTATACCCACGGTGTACTCTCTTACGCTAAGAGAGCTGACGCCGCTCGGCCCAGACCGCCCACGCGCGAGCGCGGAACCCTAAGGCGCCCTTCCTTTGATCGCAATATGGCAAAGCGCACTATTACGGTATTTCCGCGTATTATACATACCTATCGGGCACAGTGCAACCTGATCCCGCTAATTTTCCGAGAAAAAATCAGTTGGCAGAAAACTTGTCCGCGAAACACCAAAGAGCAAACGAAATACCGCCTTAGCCAAAAAAGCAGAGAACCCAGCGACCCACCGCCCCTATCCACTATCTCCTCTTCAGGCGTGGCCGGGTTCCCGTTCCGCTTCGCTCTTACACACTCAAATAATCGCTCCGCCCAACCGGTATCTGACCTGCTAAGCATCTATTACCCGCTGTCCTTCTCAAAGGATGATGCAGATCAGCCCTCCGGAGCCTTCGTTCACGACTCTCCCCAAAGTCTCTTGCATCTTGTGCCTGGCGTTTTCGGGCATCCTGGCGATCTTGGTCGTGACTCCGTCCAGGACCAAGTCTCTTAGCGGTTTGCCGAATAGATCCGTAGACCATATCTTCTTCGGGTCGTCTTCGAACTTCTCAACGAGGTAGGAAACCAGTTCTTCGCCCTGCTCCTCGGTACCAATGACGGGGCTCACGGTTGTCTCGATCTCGGTCTTTATCATGTGGATCGCCGGCCCTCTGGCACGCAGCCTTACTCCGTAGTTTCTGCCCTGCTTCACCATCTCCGGCTCTTCGAAAGTCATGTCGGCGAGGGTCGGTTCTACTATGCCGTACCCGGTCTCCTCGAGTTCCCTCAGGGCGAGATGCAGTTTGTCGTAGGTCTTCTTTGCAACCGCGAGCTCTCCTACGAGATTAAGCAGATCGGCCTTGTCGCTCACGGTCGTTCCGGCTTTCTCGCCCATGACTTTGAGGAAGGAATCCTCGCCGACATCGAGGTCGAGCGTGGCCGTTCCCGTGGCCATATCCACCTTATCCACAGTTACCTTCGCAATATGCTGAGACGCGTGGAGCATCATGACACATGCATCTATGTCCCTGACCCTTTTCACCAGAGAGACGGCCTTCCGTATGTCCGCGTCAACCTCAGTCCTGAGCCAGTGAGAGGTAGACAGCATCTGCACCCACTTGGGGATGCGCACCGTCATGTCCTTGACGGGGAACTCGTAGAGGACCTGCTCCATGATCAGGGTGATGTCATCATGGTTGAGATCAAGGCAATTTGCGGGGATGACGGGTACTCCGTACTCACCCTCCATCTCGGTGGCAAGATCGGATACTTCCTTCGAGTAAGGGTCTCGGCAGTTTAGGACGATGACAAAGGGCTTCCCGAGCTCGGTGAGTTTCTCCACTACCTTCTTCTCGGCCTCGACATAGCTCTCCCTGGGTAGGTCTACAATGCTGCCGTCGGTTGTGACTACAATGCCGATGGTGGAATGATCGGAGATCACCTTCTCGGTGCCCAGTTCCGCCGCCTGTACAAACGGAATAGGGTCCGCGTACCACGGAGTCCTCACCATCCGCGGCTCATCGCCCTCCATGTACCCTACCGCGCCTTCAACCGGGTACCCCGTGCAGTCAACCATTTTCACGTTCAGAGAGAGGTTGTCACTTATGTCCACCGGCACGGCCTCTTCGGGGATGAACTTGGGCTCGACGGTTGTCACTGTACGCCCCGATCCCGCCTGTGGCATGGAGTCGATGGTCCTCTCTCTGTCGTATTCGCCGGTCAGGTTGGGAAGCACGAAGAGTTCCATGAACTGACGGATGAAGGTGGATTTCCCGACACGCATAGGACCTACTACGCCTATGTAGATATCGCCGTTTGTGCGCCGGGCGATATCCATGAAGATATCGAACTTCTCCACCTGGACTCTCCCTCCTATAGCACCTTGACGGTAATCTATATGCCACGCTGCTCTATGACTTGACCCATAGTGAAATGGAGTTTAAGAAACAAGTTACTTCTAACAATATGAGGATAGGCGGAGAGATTAGAACCGGCGGCAAATGGGCAGGTAATGGCAGGAGTCGACGCGGGCTAGAACTCCCGCTCGGACCTTTTCTGGCGACTCATTATGGCAGTCAGGGCCTGTCGTACAGGCATATCCTCGTATAGCACGCGGTAGACCGTCTCGGTGATAGGCATGGAGATACCGAGGCGTCCTGCAAGCGTAACGGCACTCCTCACCGTGATGAACCCCTCGACTGTATAGCCCGTCCGGTCGAGGAAGGCCCGGATGGGTTCGCCCTTCCCTACCGCGATCCCGGCTTGACGGTTCCTGGAAAGATGGCCGGTCGAGGTGAGCACCAAGTCCCCAACCCCGGAAAGCCCGGCGAAGGTGAGCGGGTAGGCGCCGAGAGCCACGCCCAAACGGGTGATTTCGGCAATACCCCTGGAGACGATGGCCGCCTGAGCGTTGTACCCGAGTCCCATCCCCTCAACGAGACCACAAGCGATGGCAATTATGTTCTTGAGGGCGCCCCCCAGTTCTACCCCTGCAACATCCTCGCTGGTGTAGACCCTAAGATAGGGCACCATGAATGCCGTCTGGGCCGTCTCTCCGGCAATCGGGGAGACAGACGCTACAGTAGTCGCGGCCGGAAGCCTTTTCGCTACTTCCACGGCGAAGTTGGGGCCGGAAAGAGCCACCAACCGGTTTGATAGACCGGGGTTGGCATCGCTCCAGACTTGAGTGGGCCGCCTCAGGGTCTCAGGATCAAGCCCTTTGGTAGCGCTCACCAAGAGAGCGTCTTCAGGTATGAAACGAGCCATCTGGCCCGATATTTCCGTAACGGCAGTTGAGGGCGCAGCCGAGACGACGATGGATGCGCCGGAAAGGGCCTCTTTCCAATCATTCGTTGCTACTAGGCCCTCGGGAATACCGAGACCGGGCAGCTTCAGGCAACGGTTCTCTTCGTTAATGGCCCTCACGGCTTCCGGGTTCCTATCCCAGAGGACAACCCGGTAGCCGCTATCCAGTAGGACTACCGCGAGTGCCGTCCCCCACGCGCCTGCGACGATCACGCACGCCTTCTTCACCTGGACTCATCCTTTCCGGCGAACACCTTCTCGCCGAACCTGCGCTCGGTTCCCGAGAGAAGTCGCGCAATGTTTGAACGGTGTTGCACCGTGATGGCTAGAACAAGCAAGAAGACCGTCAGCCTGTGCATCGTGGTATATGAAGGGGTAAACGACAGGAGGAACGCAGTCCACGCCGCCACGAGGCTCCCGAGGGACACGTAGCGACTTGCGGCTACCACCACCACAAACACGGCCAGAGCGGCCAACAGTAGGTAGGGGAACACAACGAACCCTACACCTGCCGAAGTCGCGACTCCTTTGCCGCCCCTGAACCGCAAGAACACCGACCAGTTGTGGCCTGCAATGGCACACGCTCCGGCCAGAAGGGCTCCCGGCGACCCCATACCCAGGAATCTGAGTCCCAAGTAAGCGGCAAACGCTCCTTTTCCGGCGTCAAGGAGAAGCACGGGGATGGCGTAAGCGGCACCCAAGGTGCGAAACACGTTTGTGGCTCCCGTATTGCCGCTTCCCTGTTTCGTGATGTCAATTCCCTTCACTCGGGCGGCAAGAAAGCCGAACGGTATCGCTCCCATGAGGTACGACGCAAGACAGACCGCAGCGGTGACGCCTACGGCATCCAAAGCCAAATTCATTGCCTTCGTTTCCTCTGCCTTTCCTTGAACTCCATGACGATGGGAGTACCCTGAAAACCGAAACGCTTCCTCAGCTCGTTCTCAAGGTATCGCTCGTACATCGCTGAAACCTTCTTGGGGTTTCTCACAAAGAATACCATACGAGGCGGGTTTTGCCCTACTTGAGTAGCGTAATAGAAGCGGGCTTCTTTGGGTGGCGGGTTCATTGTGGTGATCTCGGTCACGGCTTGGTTGAGTAGGGCCGTGTCGATCCTCTTCCCGTATTCCGCGTAAGTCTCAAGCACGAGAGGGAGAATGCTTTCTACACCTCTCCCCGTGAGGGCCGACATGAAGATGACCGGCGAGTAGTCCACGGGCCGGCATTCATAAAGCACCGCGCTCCTATACTGATCTCTTGACACATCGCTCCAAAGGCCCAGGTCGACCTTGTTGACGGCAATGATCGATGCTTTCCCGTTCCTCCGTATGTAACCTGCGATCCTGCGCTCCTGTGCCGACGGAGGCTGGTTTCCGTCAAGGACCAGGATGACCACATGAGAGCGCTTCATCGCGCTCAGGGCCCTGCCGACCGACAGCTCCTCCAACTTCTCCCCTATTACCTTCGGCCTACGGAGGCCGGCGGTGTCTATGAGGACAAAATCAGTGTCCTGCCATCGAAAAGGAGTATCGACCGCATCTACGGTCGTGCCGGGGACGCTGGAGACGGTCATACGGCTGTCTCCCAAGAGGGCGTTCACCAGCGAAGACTTGCCAACGTTGGGCTTTCCGACTATGGCGATGGCGATCCTCTCAGGAGGGACGTCTCCCGTCGGCGCTAGAGGCTCCTTAGACTCCTGAGGCTCCCGAGGTCCCTTAAGCCCCCGAGATCCCTGAGCGTCTTGAGAGTCGCCCAAATCATCGATTTCCGGGAAACCCGTTGACTCAAGGGATGTCTCCGGGGATGTCTCCGGCCCGGCAAGCTCCAGGGTCATTTCCTCCATAGAGGCCCCTTGCGTTCGCATTATCTCCAGCAGCCTGTCCAAGAGGTCTCCGACTCCCAGTCCGTGCGCTGCAGATACCGGATACACATCTTCAAAACCCAGTTCGTAGAAATCGGCCGTCTTATCGAAATGACGTGCGACATCGACCTTGTTGGCCGCGAGGACGAGGGGCTTCTGGGTCTTCCTCAGCACTTCGGCTACTTCCAGGTCTTCGGCTGTCAAGCCCGACCGGACGTCAACTACGAAGATTAGTGCATCCGCTTCCGTGATGGCCTGTTCAACCTGAAGGCGTATTGCCCTCACAAGGTCCTCATCGGACGCAAGATCGAGTCCCCCCGTATCCAGCAACGTAAACTCTTCTCCCTGCCACCGCACCGTGCCGTACAGCCGGTCGCGAGTCACGCCTTTCTGGCTGTGGACAATGGAAGCAGACGCCTTGACCATCCGGTTGAACAAGGCGGATTTTCCGACGTTTGGACGTCCTACAATGGCTACAGTAAATCTATCCGACATAAGGAATGCTTTCCTCTCCCCAAGCGGCTATCTCTGTGAGGCTCCCGGGCGTGGGCCTTACAGCGACGGCCTGAAGGCCCGTCGCTCGCGTTATGTCCTCGAGCCTCAAGTTGTCCAAAAAAGCCCCGCCAAACAAGGCAATGTCGGGGACAGCCACTATCCGGCGCTCACGCGGGTCATTCCGCCTTTCAAACCGAAGGACCGCGGAAATGATGTCTTGGCCTGTAAGTAAACCGGCAGCCGTCACCGAATCTCCGAAGAATGTGTTCTTTACCGCGCACACGGAAACCTGTTTCTCCAATCCGAGCTGCCGGACGGCGTTTCTCAATTCGCCCTCGGCCATCTCGCCTGTGATTGCCAAGACTCTAAGGGCACCGGAACACCTAAGCGAATGGGACCCGGCGTTTCGCGCGCAGGCAATGCGAGCATCGGGATCTCGGGCGGAACGGTTGGCCCTCTTGACTTCCTCTTCAAGGCTCCGTCTCCAGTCGGCCACTATACCGATCCCGTTCTCATACTGGTGAAATTCATCGTAATACTCGTAGGGAGGGAACGGCCTTCCCGACACTATGTAAAGCTCATCGGCGCCGTAGACCCAGTGTGACCCTCTCCTTCTGAAAGCACGGGCGGCGTAATCCTCGATTATCTCGAGTACCTCCCCTGCCCATTCAGGACCCAGCCGCGGAGACGGTAGATGCCGGCGGTAACGAGTATATATGGCAGGGACAACCCCCACCGAAACCATACTCTCTCCCAGAGAGTCCAGGTCGGTAAGAGTCCTTATGAGATGCTCCCCGTCGTTTATCCCCTTAAGCAACACGCATTGAGCGTGAATCTGTATCCCCACGCGGGCGAGCCTCCTAAGGTGCTCCATTATCCGGGCCGCTTCTGGGTTAGACATGAGGACCTGCCTGAGCCCCGGGTCGGTTGCGTGTACCGAGACCCTGAGCGGCGATATTCGCTGCTCTTCGATGCGTGCCCAGTCTTTCTCATCGAGATTGGTGAGGCTTATGAAATTGCCGTGGAGAAAGGACATCCGGTAATCGTCGTCTCTAACATGAAGGCTCTTCCGCATCTCCTCGGGGATCTGGCGTATAAAGCAGAACACGCAGTTATTCCTGCAGGTCTTCATATGATCGAAAAGAGGGTCTTGAAACGTGACTCCCAAAGGCTCTTCCGGGTCCTTGTCGATGCGGTACGACTCCTCTCGACCGTCCCTCTTCCGGATAACGAGGGTGACTTCCGAGTCAGACATGAGGTAGCGGAAGTCGATCTCGTCGCGGAGCCTTCTTCCGTTAATAGCGAGCACCCTGTCGCCGGGCTCTATGCCCAGGTACTCGGCTAGGCTGCCGTGTTCAACCCGTCGAACCAACCCTCCCCGCTTTCGAGCCATCCAGCCAGACAACCTCCCTCTTGGACTGCCCTTCATTATCCTTCCACCGGAAAGAGAGGTCAAGACAATCGCGAACGGCGCGCCTCAGGTAGGGCACTTTGCGCAGTAGGGACG
>LSQX01092773.1_pt1 | contig 17246 bp, 15 predicted proteins | sample 654561 | NCBI WGS metagenome assembly LSQX01 (sample SAMN04489861, study PRJNA283612) | anaerobic digester metagenome | isolation source: 4 biogas reactors fed with cattle manure at either 37C or 55C with and... | place: Denmark: Kongens Lyngby | collected 2014
CAGATGGAGCTGGAGTTTTTCTGTGAACCAGGCAAGGATATGGAATGGTTCTTGTACTGGAAGGACTTCTGTAAAAATTTCCTATTGTCGCTGAACATCAAGGAAGAAAACTTGAAGATGCGGGATCACACAAAAGCCGAGCTAAGCCATTACAGCGTTGCTACAACCGATATCGAGTACAAATTTCCGTTCGGATGGGGAGAGCTTTGGGGTATTGCCAATAGAACCGATTTTGATCTGAAGCAGCATATGGAACACGCAAAGGAGGATCTCACTTACTATGATCCGACTACGGGTGAAAAATATGTTCCATATGTAGTCGAGCCTTCTTTAGGCGCGGACAGATTTGCTCTTGCGCTGCTCTGTGAAGCGTATGACGAAGAAGAGGTTGATAAGGGTGATGTGCGTACCGTGCTACGTTTCCATCCAGCACTGGCTCCGGTAAAAATTGCAGTACTGCCCCTGTCGAAGAAACTTGGCGAGGAAGCATTTAAGGTTTATGAGAACCTCATCCGTCATTATCCCTGCGAATACGATGAGACAGCCAGTATCGGCAAACGTTACAGACGCCAGGATGAAATCGGTACACCGTACTGTGTTACTTTTGATTTTGATTCTCTGGAGGATCAACAAGTGACCATCCGGGAAAGAGATACTATGGAGCAGGTTCGCATTCCGATATCAGAACTCACTGGTTATTTCAACGGGAAGTTTGATCTTTAGTACGATGGAATTTTAATCAGCGCAAGCGCCCATTATATTATTGTAGGGTTAAGACATGGTGTAACAATTGTATACCATAGAAAAAATATAGGAGGATAATAAACTATGGCAAAAAAATATGTTTATTTTTTTAAGGAAGGCAATGCATCGATGCGGAACCTGCTTGGCGGGAAAGGAGCCAATCTTGCGGAAATGACCGGCCTTGGTCTGCCTGTACCGCAAGGGTTTACGATTACCACCGAAGCCTGTACCCGCTATTATGAGGACGGACAGGTGATAGCAAAAGAGATTGAGGATGAAATCTATGAATGCCTTACGAAATTGGAAGAGGAAGTGGGTAAAAAATTCGGGGACCCACAAAACCCGTTTCTAGTTTCGGTCCGTTCTGGTTCCAGAGCATCCATGCCGGGTATGATGGACACCATTCTTAATCTGGGATTGAATGATACGGTTGTTGAAGGACTGGCTAAGCTTACCAACAATCCGCGGTTTGCATATGATAGTTACAGACGTTTCATTACTATGTTTTCCGATGTGGTCATGGAAATTAAAAAAGCGAAATTTGATGAGATTATGGATGCCATGAAAGAGCAGAAAGGCGTCGCTGGAGATACAGATCTTGATGCTGATGATTTGAAAAGGTTGGTCGAACAGTTCAAGGAACTGTACCAGAAGGAACAAGGTCAACCCTTCCCGCAGGAACCCAGAGTGCAGTTGATGGAAGCTGTCAAGGCGGTTTTCAAATCCTGGGATAACCCCAGAGCCATTACCTACAGAAGGATGAATGATATCCCTTATGATTGGGGTACGGCTGTAAACGTTCAGGAAATGGTTTATGGAAATATGGGAGAAGACTCCGGCACTGGGGTTGCTTTCTCGAGAAACCCAGCTACAGGAGAAAAGAAGCTTTTCGGTGAATTCCTCATGAACGCACAGGGTGAAGACGTTGTTGCTGGTATTCGCACACCACTGTCAATTGATCATCTGCAAGAAACCAATCCTGCAGTTTATCAGCAGTTTGTCGAAACTTCCAATAAATTGGAAAACCATTATCGTGATATGCAAGATATGGAGTTTACCATCGAACGCGGGAAGCTGTTCATGCTCCAGACCAGAAACGGAAAAAGAACTGCGGCTGCTGCACTGAAAATAGCAGTTGATTTGGTGAATGAGGGTATGATTTCAAAAGAGGAGGCTGTTTTGAAGGTAGATCCGAAGCAGCTTGATGCTCTTTTGCATCCACAGTTTGAACAAAAGGCAATGAAGGCTGCAACAGTGATCGCAAAGGGGCTGCCAGCTTCTCCCGGTGCCGCAACAGGCAAGGTTTACTTTACTGCAGAAGATGCAGTTGCTGCGGTAGAAAAGGGAAATAAACAGGTGATCCTTGTACGTCAGGAAACTTCCCCGGAAGATATTGAAGGTATGCATGTATCCCAGGGCATCCTGACAGGCCGCGGAGGAATGACATCTCATGCCGCAGTGGTTGCACGTGGTATGGGCACCTGTTGTGTTGCAGGTTGCGGAGAAATAAGGATTTATGAGGAGCAAAAATATTTTATTGATAAAAACGGTAAGCGCTATAACGAAGGAGACTGGATTTCTCTGGATGGAACCACAGGGAACATATATGGCGAACAATTGCCTACCGTTCCGCCTGAAATGACCGGATATTTCAGTACACTGATGCAGTGGGCTGACGAGTTCCGTACACTTAAAATAAGAGCAAATGCCGATACACCCGCTGATGCTGCCCAAGCCATGAATTTTGGCGCTGAAGGCATCGGATTGTGCCGTACAGAGCATATGTTCTTTGAAAGCGACAGGATTGGTCCTATGCGTGAAATGATTGTTTCCCGCACTGTCGAACAGCGTAAGAAGGCATTAAGCAAACTGCTCCCAATGCAGCGTGCGGACTTTGAAGGCCTGTTCAAAGAAATGAAAGGTCTTCCGGTTACAATTCGTTTCCTCGATCCGCCGCTACATGAGTTCCTGCCACAGGAAGATGGAGACATTACCGTTATTGCGAAGGAATTAGGCTTAACCAGTGATGAGTTGAAAGGAATTATAGCCGAACTGCATGAGTTTAACCCGATGATGGGTCACAGGGGCTGCCGCTTGGCAGTATCCTATCCAGAGATTGCCGAAATGCAGACCAGAGCGATTATTGAAGCGGCAATCAATGTGAACAAGGCTGGTATGAGCGTTATTCCCGAGATCATGATCCCACTGGTTGGCGATGTGAAGGAATTAAAATATATCAAGAGCATTGTTGTTGACACAGCGGATAAGATCATTGAAGAGGCTGGTGTTTCACTCAAATATATGGTTGGTACGATGATTGAAATCCCAAGGGCAGCAATCACAGCGGATGCGATTGCCACCGAAGCCGAATTCTTCTCTTTCGGAACCAATGACATGACACAGATGACCTTTGGGTTCAGCCGTGATGATGCTGGAACATTCCTGGAGGAATACTATAACAAGAAGATTTACGAGTTCGACCCATTTGCAAGACTGGATCAGGTCGGTGTCGGAGCACTGGTTAAGATTGCTGTTGAAAAGGGCAGGGAAACCAGGCCTGATATCAAACTGGGTATCTGCGGAGAGCATGGAGGAGACCCGTCTTCTATCGAATTCTGTCATAACGTAGGGCTTCAATATGTATCCTGCTCGCCGTTCCGTGTTCCGATTGCCAGGCTGGCTGCCGCACAGGCTGCTATCAGTAACAAAAAATAAGTTATCGTGAACATTCCTTTAGGCATCGAGGCATCGTTTGAGAAGATGCGACACAAATGCCGCGGACAAAGGGTTCATCTTCTGACCGGGAAACTCCCAAAAGCTATAACAGGCGGCCTGACTCATAATCAGGCCGCCTGTTTAGGCTAACTATGGTTAAATGGGCTCCATTTTATTCCATTGTTAATTCGACCTTTCTCAATTGTAACCACCCTTCACATTATGACATGAAGGTTTCATTATACTATATTTTTGGGTGGGACATAATCACATGTGGTACAATGAGACATTATCACAAACCGATCAGACTTCTCAGCAGAGCTGATAACAGTGTCTTGACAGACTGTTTAAAGTATGTTAAACTTAATCCTGCTTTGCATGTAAGGCTTTTTTTTATGTATGGAAATTATTTGATATTTGCAGAATAGAATGGATGCCTTAAATGCAGCTAGTGACAGAAATCAACATCTGTTCAGCAAGAACAGGCAATAAGGGGTGTGGCACATGAGAGCCAAGATAACCATGGCTTGTACAGAATGCAAGCAAAGAAACTATGATGGTATAAAGAATAAGAAAAACAATCCGGATAGACTGGAAATGAATAAATATTGCAGGTTCTGCCGGAAACACACGTTACACAAGGAAACAAGGTAATACCAGCAGAGATACCTTGCCATGAGCCTTCTCACAAGGGGAATTGGCACACCGGGAAATAAATCTGTGCGTGATTTCGCGTGCATAAAGTAGGGAGATGTTTAAATGGCTGAACAAGTACAGAAAAAGAAGCCCAATATTCTGCAAAAGCTGACCAAGTTTGTTAAGGATATCTATTTAGAATTAAAGAAAGTGCTTTGGCCATCCCGTAAACAGGTAATCAATAATACGCTTACCGTTCTGGTTACATGTCTTCTGATTGGTGGAGTGATCTGGATTTTGGACTTCGCTTTAGGATATCTGTATAAACTTGTGTTTGCATAGACAGGTTAAGCGCGGTTTCAAGAAGGAGGGCAGGAGCTTGTCTCCGATAAATAATGGCTGAAGAAGCTAACTGGTATGTTGTGCATACCTACTCCGGATATGAGAATAAAGTAAAAGCCAATCTTGAGAAGATTGTGGAAAACAACCCACATTTGCAGGATTATATTGTGGACATTGTTGTTCCTATGGAGGAACAAATTGAAATCAAGGATGGCAAGAAAAAGGCTACTCTTAAAAAAGTCTTTCCAGGGTACGTCCTTGTAAAAATGTTCATTAATGATGAATCTTGGTATGTTGTTCGAAACACCAGAGGTGTTACAGGTTTTGTAGGGCCGGGTTCAAAGCCGGTTCCACTATCTGAGGAAGAAATCAGGGCAATGGGTGTGGAACAGTTTGAGACGGTTGTCGACTATGAAATCGGCGATAGTGTCCGGGTTATTGAAGGGCCGCTGGAAAGCTTCATCGGTACGGTTGAAGAGATCAGCATGGACAGAAAAAAAGTACGGGTTTCGGTTTCAATGTTTGGAAGAGAAACACCGGTAGAACTTGAGTTCACACAAATACTAAAACTTTAGATCTAGTTTGAATGTTGTATGTACGAATCTGTTTTTTCGGCTGAAGTTCGGTATTTATTCCGAATGTGACGAAAAATTAGAGATAAATGAGCTGAAAGACTCAACTGCCATTTTGGCAGTATTTTTCTGGGAGGTGGACTATAATGGCGAAGAAAGTTCTGGGCTATATTAAGCTCCAAATACCTGCAGGAAAAGCAAATCCTGCTCCACCGGTTGGACCAGCTTTAGGACAACATGGTGTTAACATTATGGGTTTCTGTAAGGAATTCAACGAGAGAACGGCGAAGGATGCCGGGCTGATCATTCCGGTTGTAATTACAGTTTATGCGGACAGATCATTTACTTTTGTAACGAAGACTCCGCCTGCTGCTGTGCTGATAAAAAAGGCATGCAAGATTGAAAGCGGTTCTGCTGTTCCACAGCGGGATAAGGTTGCAAAGATTTCAAAAGAAGATCTGAGAAAGATTGCAGAGATGAAAATGCCGGACTTAAATGCCGGGAGCATTGAAGCAGCGATGAAAATGATTGCCGGTACGGCAAGAAGCATGGGCGTTGTTGTTGCAGACTAATGGCGCAACGTGGGAGGGATGTAATCCCGAAATTGTAACCACAAAGGAGTGAATCACAATGAAAAGAGGAAAGAAATACCTGGAAAGTGCAAAGCTTGTTAACAAAACCAAGCTTTATGATCCTTCGGAAGCTTTCGAAACCGTGCAAAAAGCGGCAAGAGCAAAATTTGATGAAACCGTTGAAGTCCATTTACGTTTGGGCGTTGATTCACGGCATGCTGATCAACAGGTCAGAGGTGCTGTTGTGCTTCCTCATGGAACAGGTAAAACAGTACGTGTTCTGGTTTTTGCCAAAGGTGAAAAGGTTACTGAAGCAGAGCAGGCCGGAGCAGATTTTGTCGGTGGGGAAGAGTTGGTAGCGAAAATCCAGAAAGAGAACTGGTTTGAATTTGACGTGGTAGTTGCAACTCCTGATATGATGGGTGTTGTTGGACGCCTTGGTCGTGTTCTTGGTCCAAAAGGCCTGATGCCTAATCCAAAGGCCGGGACTGTTACGATGGATGTTGCGAAAGCAATCGCTGACATTAAAGCCGGTAAAATAGAGTATCGTCTGGATAAAACCAATATTATACACTGTCCTATCGGAAAAGTATCCTTTGGCACGGAAAAATTGCTGGATAACTTCCGTACGTTGGTTGATGCGGTGATAAAGGCAAAGCCTGCAGCTGCAAAAGGACAATACCTGAAAAGCGTTGTTGTGACATCAACGATGGGACCGGGTGTAAAAATCAACCAGCAAAAAGTTATGGACTAAGAGTCCTTTACAAAGACATTATTCTGTAGTAAAATACTATCTGTACAAAAACTGTAATTTGTACAGCAAAAGTATGCGGTTCGATTAAATTGAATAGTAGCCATAGACAGCAGGAACCAAAGGGTATAACGTATATCATCCTGCCGAGGCGATAAGTAAGGGTAATTTAAGTCTTAAATCCCTCTGTATGTCTATGGCCATCCTTGAATACAGAGGGTTTTTGTTGTTCAGGGAAAAGTGATTTATTAGGTAATACCTTTTAAATATCCGGGTTTCTCGGAATCATTAACCAGCGAGGAGGTGCAGCAGATGCCAAGCGAAAAAATCCTTAAGAGGAAAAAAGCAAAAGTGCAGGAATTGGCTCAGAAGTTTAAAGAGGCAAAATCTTTTGTTTTAGCCGATTACAGGGGGCTTACTGTTGAACAGGATACCCAGTTAAGAAGAGCCATGCGTGAAGCTGAAGTTGAGTATGCGGTTATAAAAAACTCGATTATCCGTTTTGCAGCACATGAAAATGGTTTCAACGAACTGGACGACTATCTTAAAGGGCCTACAGCCATTGCTCTTAGTATGCAGGATCCGGTAGCGCCATCCAAGGTTCTAGCGAAATATGCCAAAAGCAATAAGATTCTGGAGATTAAGGCAGGAGTTGTTGAAGGAAAGTTCATAGACATCGACGGCGTCAAATCCATCGCAAGTCTGCCATCAAAGGAAGAATTGGTGGCAAAAACTGTTGGTGCATTGTCGGGCCCATTATACGGCATTGTCAATGTTCTTAATGCAAATATCCGTGGTCTTGCAGTAGCGCTGAATGCTATTGCAGAAAAAAAGCAAGCTGAAGCTTAATCAATTTCGAAATGAAAATGGAGGTTTTTTGAAATGAGTGAAAAAGTAACAAATCTTATTGAAGAAATTAAAGGTTTAACAGTTCTTGAGCTCTCCGAGCTTGTTAAAGCTCTGGAAGAAGAGTTTGGCGTTTCCGCTGCTGCTCCTGTAGCGGTAGCTGCTGCCGCTCCTGCTGCCAGCGAAGGCGATTCTGGTTCTGAAGAAGAAAAGACAGAATTTGATGTTGTTTTGAAAGAAGTTGGCGCTGAAAAGATTAAGGTTATCAAGGTTGTTCGTGAAGTCACCGGCCTTGGCCTGAAGGAAGCCAAAGAAATGGTTGATAAAGCACCTTCCACCGTTAAGGAAGGCATTTCCAAGGACGACGCAAACGCCATCGTTGAGAAGTTCAAAGAAGTTGGAGCTACATGCGAACTGAAGTAATCAATACACTTGGAACAGAAGCCTGCATGACTCATGCAGGCTTCTGTGTTCAGTGCGTGCGGCACGCACGCATCCGTGACGGTGAAAAACCGTCTGATGCTTCCGGTTCAAGCAGGAGACCGATATGACCTATATTTATTCAAACAGGATGGTGAAACAATGTTAGGAAACAAAAATTTGAAGATAAATGATAGCGGTAACCTGGAAATCGGGGGATGCGATACAGTCGCTCTTGCCAATAAGTATGGCACACCACTGTATGTAATGGATGAGATGACGATTCGTCATAATTGCAGGCATTATAAAAAGGCCATCGACAAGTACTACGATGGGAATGGACTTGTATTATATGCAAGCAAAGCATTCTGCACAATGGCTATGTGCAGGATCATTCAACAGGAAGGCCTTGGGCTGGATGTGGTTTCGGGTGGTGAACTATACACTGCAATAGAGGCAGGGTTTCCGATGGAGAAGATCTACTTTCATGGAAACAATAAAACACCAGATGAGATCGAGATGGGGATCGATCACGATATTGGAAGGTTTGTTGTGGATAATAGGACCGAATTGGAGCACATTGAAAAAATCGCCCTGGAGAAAGGAAAAAGAGTGAAGGTATCTTTCCGGATAAAGCCCGGCGTTGAAGCGCATACCCATGAGTTCGTCCAAACGGGGCAAATTGATTCCAAATTCGGTGTTGCCCTTGAAAACGGGGAAGCCCATGAGATTATTGCATTGGCTGCTACAATGAAGAATATTGATGTTTTGGGTGTGCATTGTCATATCGGGTCCCAAATTTTTGATCTTTTACCGTTTGAACATGCCGCGGAAATCATGCTGAGCTTCATCGCTGATATCCGGGATAAATATGGGATTCATATTACAGAACTCAACTTGGGCGGTGGGTTTGGAATACAATATACCGAAGACGATGATCCGTTGGAGGTTGATCCGTTTATTGAAGCCGTGTCAAAGGTCGTAAAGAGAATTTGCAGGGAAAAAGGGCTGGGGAATATATATATGCTGATTGAACCGGGACGCTCTATCGTAGCCCCTGCCGGGATCACATTATACAAAGTTGGTAATGTTAAGGATATACGAAATATACGCAAATATGTCTCTATTGACGGAGGGATGAACGACAACCCGCGTTATGCATTATATAAATCTGAATATACCGTTATGCTGGCCAACAAAGCCACGGCACCAAAGACAGAAATTGTTACGATAGCCGGCAAATGCTGTGAATCAGGAGATTTGATTGCCAAAGATGTTCCGATACAGGATGGAAAACCAGGGGATATAGTGGCAGTATTGGCAACAGGGGCTTATAATTATTCCATGGCGAATAATTACAACAGGAACGGAAAACCTGCCGTCGTACTGGTTAATAACGGGAAAGCGAGCTTAATTGTCAAACGTGAGAATTATCCGGATATTATACGAAATGATATCCTGCCCGATGATCTGTAATCAAAACAGGAGGATTCTCATTATCCCTAAGACCCTTTCCTCTACTTGTGTTTACCTTTGCGTCTTGTCGCAAAAAGTGGCCTGCAGACGTTGACAGAAACCACTCAAACGTCTATCATAAATAGGTAATTACATTTGACCGGAGGAAGGAAAACTTGGGCAAACCTGTTGTTGCTATTGTAGGAAGACCGAATGTCGGCAAATCGACACTTTTTAATTATCTATCTGGACACAGGATATCCATCGTTGAAGATACCCCCGGTGTGACCCGCGACAGGATCTATGCGGAGGGGGAATGGCGGGGCAGAGAGTTTACCATTATTGATACTGGTGGTATTGAACCATTCACAGGGGACTTCATCAAACAACAGATGATCCGTCAGGCCGAAATTGCGGTGGAAACATCGGACGTCATCGTCTTTATGGTGGATATGAAAACCGGAATAACTGCTTCTGATTTTGACGTTGCTGTGATGCTGCGCAAGTCTGACAAGCCTGTGGTTATTGCTGTTAATAAGGTGGATAATGTGGGGGAGCTTCCACCGGAGGCTTATGAGTTTTACAACCTGGGTATGGGTGAAATTTACGCTATCTCTTCCATTCACGGCCTTGGTATAGGCGATCTGTTGGATGCCGTGTATGAGCATTTTCCTTCAAGCGAAGAAGAATCCGAAGAAGAGGACGTCATCAAGGTCGCGGTTATTGGCAAGCCCAATGTGGGAAAATCGTCTCTGATCAACTGCGTTTTGGGTGAGGAACGTGTGATTGTCAGTAATATTCCGGGAACCACACGTGATGCGATTGATACATTGGTAGAACGAAACGGAAACAAATATATCTTTATTGATACCGCCGGCATTCGCAGAAAAAGCAGAATTGACGAGAGTATCGAAAAATACAGTGTCATCCGTTCCTGGACAGCCGTGGACCGATCCGATGTTTGTATTATCATGATAGACGCACAGGATGGTGTAACCGAGCAGGACACAAAAATCGCCGGTTATGCCCACGAGCAGGGAAAAGCAGCGATCATTGCGATTAATAAATGGGATGCTGTGGAAAAAGAAACGGGAACGCTGGAGAAAACACGGGAAACCATCCGACGTCAACTTGAATTCATGAGCTACGCACCCATTGTATTCATTTCAGCCAAAACAGGGCAGCGTGTTGAAAGACTTTTTGATCTGGTTGATTTTGTCTTTGATCAGGCCTCGTTCCGGGTTCAGACCGGAATGCTTAATGACGTACTCAATGATGCAACAGCCATGGTTCAACCACCTTCCGACAAAGGAAAACGCCTTAAAATATACTATATGACCCAGGTAGGGATAAAACCGCCCAAATTTATTCTGTTTATCAACAACAGAGAGCTGATGCATTATTCCTATGAGCGGTATATTCAAAATACGCTGCGGTCTAATTTCGGCTTTGAGGGAACTCCCATTCAGTTTATTATCAGGGAGAGAGGCAAGGACGACACATAAATTCTGCAAGCACTCATTGAAAGGTCTTGAATGCTATGCTATTATTGTTAATTATTCTATCGGTTGTTGCCGGTTACTTGCTGGGAAGCTTGAACGCCTCATTGATTGTCGGCAAGGTGTTTTACAAAAAAGATATCCGGGATTATGGCAGCGGTAACGCAGGGGCGACGAACATGCTGCGGACATTTGGAAAAGGTGCTGCTGCCGCAGTTTTTGCTCTGGACTTTTTAAAAGGTATCCTTGCCTGTGGTGTAGGACACTTATTGGTTGGATATATTCCGGATTTAGGTTGGGCAGGCATGTACCTGGCAGGATTTGCAGCTGTTATAGGGCATAACTGGCCGATCTATTTCGGTTTTAAAGGCGGTAAGGGTGTTTTGACAACCTTTGCAGTTATTCTGTATATGAGCCCGATACCGGCATTGATAAGCCTTGCTATATTTATCATTATCGTCAGTCTGACCCGTTATGTTTCACTTGGTTCCATCGTTGGTGCGATTTCTTGGCCGATAGTATCCATCTTTTTTGCATTACCTGTATTGCTTCTGGTTACTGCTGTTTTAATGGTCCTGATGATCATCATACGCCACAAAGAGAATATTACCAGGTTGTTTCAAGGCACAGAAAAGAAAATAAGCCTTAAAAAATAACGCTGATTTTGTTGATTTGGAGAAAGATATGACGAAGATCACGCTGTTGGGAGCAGGTAGCTGGGGGACAGCACTTTCGGGCCTTTTATTTAGAAATGGCCATTCTGTAGCCGTTTGGTCGCTGTTTCCCGAAGAAATTGAGATGCTGCAGTTTCACAGAGAGCACAAAGATAAACTTCCGGGTATTCATCTACCTCCGGATGTGGTTTTTACAACAGATATAAAGGAAGCTTTGGAAGGCACCTCGGTTGTCGTGTTTGTTGTACCCTCCCAAAAAGTAAGAGAAACAGCCCGGAGCGTTAGACCTTTTTTAGATAGGAACACGATTGTCGCAATATGTTCAAAGGGCCTCGAAGAGAACACTGGATTACGGTTGTCTGAAATCATTGAGCAGGAGTTGGGCAATGTAAGGGTTGTGGCACTCACAGGTCCCAGCCACGCAGAAGAAGTGGCACTGGATATGCCCACAACGGTAGTCGCTGCATCCAAAGACAAGGAAGCCGCGGAGTTTGTTCAGGATGTATTTATGTCCTCCCGATTCAGGGTATATACCAGTTCAGACATTATTGGAGCAGAACTCGGTGCTGCGTTTAAAAACATCATTGCCCTGTGTTCCGGGATCTGCGATGGCCTGGGATATGGAGACAACTGTAAAGCTGCGTTGATGACAAGAGGGCTTACTGAAATCGCTCGGCTGGGAAAAGCAATGGGTGCTGCAGCGGAAACCTTCTCTGGGCTGACAGGGATGGGAGATTTGATCGTTACCTGTACAAGCACGCACAGCCGAAACTGGAAGACAGGTTACCTGATTGGACAGGGCATACCCTTGGAAAAAGCGCTTCAGGAAATAAAAATGGTTGTAGAGGGGGTAACCGCAGCAAAAGCAGCATACAGCCTATCGCTGAAAGTTGGCATCAGTATGCCGATTGTGGAACAAGCCTATAAAATTTTATTTGATGGCATTCCCCCTGCGTTAGCGGTAGAAACACTTATGGAGAGAAAAAAGAAGAACGAAAGTGAAGATGCAGGCTGGTAAAGAAGCGTATCTTTCCATTCCATGAATTGGTAAATGGTGGGATTGATGCCGCATATACTGGCTAATCTAATGGTTTTGTATGAATATTCCGATGATTCAATTAAAGACAAGTGGGGGAAAAGAATGAAAGTTGATTACATCAATCCGGTTCTTATCGCTTCCAGCAAAATCATCAAGATTCTAATTCAAGAAGACATCACATTAGGAAGGCTATCATTACTGGATAACCATGAAATTGCCAACAGTCTCGCCATAATAATGTGGATGAATGGTGATTTTGAAGGCCGTTTCCTTTTTGCGATTAAGCGGAATGTGGCTTTGCATATAGCAGGAATGATGATGGGAGAAGAAATCAAAGAACTGAACCAAATGGCAAAAAGTGCACTTGCTGAGCTGGCGACAATGATTCTTGGAAGAACAGGGATTATTTTTTCCGAGCGAGGGATTGATGTTAAAATTACCTATCCCACATTGGTTGAGGGAGATAGCATATATATCTCTGCACTGAATCAAAGAAAGCGATCGATAATCAATATTCCTTTGATCATGAGCCATGGAAATGTTATTGATATGAAAATTGAAAGCAGCGAATTGATCCGTGGGAGCTAAATATTCATAAAGGAATGGAGCGTTACAGATGGAAAATGGGTGGGGTGTCGCCTTATATTTCTCAGGAGTAGCAGCATGCTTGGGGTTGGCAACAGTCTTAAAAATGAAAGTTAAGCTATTCCAAAGGCATCTGATGCCGACGTCAATGCTTGCAGGAATTATTGGCTTTTTAGCCCTTCAGGTTGCACGGTATGGTTTTGGCTGGGTTGATGAAGTGACATTAACACAAATTCAGCACGAGTTGGGGTATATGATCTCCCACCTAATGGCAATAGGTTTCATTGCCCTGTCTTTAAAGGATAGAAGCAGTAAGAAAGATAAAAGCAAAAATGTTATAAATACGGGGCTTGCAATTGTTAATACCTATATGGTCCAGGGTATCCTGGGACTTGCAATCTCACTGTTATTGGTAAAGTTTGTTTTTCCAAACCTTTTTCCGCCATTTGGTATGCTTCTTCCCCTTGGATTTGCACAAGGCTCAGGGCAGGCTGTCAGTATCGGCATTCAATGGGAGCAAGCCGGGTTTGTGAACGGTGCAAACATCAGCTTGGCCGTAGCGAACCTGGGACTTATCTGGGCTTTGTTCGGTGGAGTTCCCTATCTGAACTACCTGTTGAAAAAAGTCTATAAAAACCAGCGTAAATACAATATCAGTGAAGTAAAGAGCATGGAAATGGAAAAAAGTACACAGCGAACGGTAACCGTGCCCAAAAGCATCCATATCGACGACTTGAGCATTCAACTTCTGTTAATTGGCTGTGTGTATCTGCTGACGTATCTTTTTATTACCGGAGTCTCCAATCTGCTTACTCCCCTGGGAACCTTCGGAGAAACGGTTTCTCAGACGCTATGGGGGTTCAACTTTATCATCGGAGCAGTGATTGCTCTGGTAACACGCTATGTAATGGATAAGTTACGCGTGAAACAGCTAATCCATGCGAATTATGCTGATAATTACCTTCTTCAGAGAATTTCAGCCAGTGCTTTTGACTTTATGATTACAGCTTCATTGGCGGCAATTTCAATACGTGTTATAAAGGAATCCTGGTTACCGATCCTTATCCTTACCACTGTAGGTGGGTTGTTTACCATGGTCTACACCTATTATTTGGGTCGGATGATTTATAAAGAAGATCAACTGGAACATATCGTTGCATTATATGGTATGTGGACAGGAACCATCACGACGGGGATTGCCTTGCTCCGTGAAATTGATCCCTATTGCAAGACCGATGTTGCAGAAAATCTGGTTTTGGGTAGCGGGGTTGCACTCTTCATCGGGTTTCCGATAATGGGTATTCTGGCAATGCCCATGTATGCCTATAGGATGAACCAGCCCATCTTTTATTTGTGGACGTTTCTCATAATGGTTGCGATGGCCGCTGTTATGATGGTGTTTTTGTACAGAAACAGGCCAGGAAAAGAATTACGATATAAACGACGGCGATAGGGTTAAAAACGAAAGCATAAAAAAAAAGGGGGCTATCAGCCCTCTTCTTCTTCAACGACCTTACTTATGGGTTTACTTTCCCTGAATTCAAGTTTACGCTTACTGTCGGCTGCGTCATTACTGGTCAGATCGATCATTTTACAGTTCCCTTCGAAAACTGCACCTTCATCAGTGACGAAGCTATGTAGTTCCATATCACCACAGACACGTGCGGTGGATTCCAAATGAAGATTGTTTTTCACATGTAAATTCCCATTTACAGTACCGGCTATGGTTAGGTTTTGTGCCCTAATATCTCCCTTGATAACAGCATTCTCCAGTACGATAACATCTCCAGAAGCTTTGATGTCTCCTTCCACACGCCCAATAATCTTTAAGGAACTGTCTGATTCAACACTTCCGATCAGAGTGGTGTTTTCGCCGATAATGGTGTCCATAGCAGCAGTGCTCTTCATTCTTCTCTTCATGATTCTACCTCCTTGATATAACCTGGAACACATGGTGTAATTTATTCTATGTTAAGATTTCATCAAATGCATCCCATAATACAACCCTGGGGCTAAATAGTTTTAGCCAACCCCGTGAAGCTCATTCGATGAACAATCACGGTTCGGTTCCAATGAATAAGGTTGGATCGATGGGAGTGTCTTTTATTCGGATCTCAAAATGCAAATGCGGGCCTGTCGAGACACCTGTATCACCGACCAACGCTATTTTCTCCCCAACCTTAACAGACTGTCCTTTTTTCACAAGAATTTTCATACAGTGAGCGTAACGGGTTATAATACCANNCCCATAACCTCCGTTTTTAGCGGCAAAAACAACTTTTCCCGAGGCAGCGGCATATATGGGATTTCCTTTTTTCCCGCCAATATCGGCACCGGTATGATCCATAAATTTCTTATAGACCGGATGAAACCTGTTCCCGAAACCTGATTCAATGATACCTTTGGTTGGCCAGTAGGTAGGAAGATGCTCCAAATAATACCTTAGCTCTTCTTGTTTTTCTGCCAGCGCACTAAATAACTCGTCACCTTTTTTATCGGTATCTTCAAGAAAATTCAACAGTGCTTTCAATTCTGCTATTTTCCCAACAAAGGAAGTTGCTACACCCGATACCGATGAACGGCTTACGGTGAGGGATTTTACTTCTTTATCGATATAATTACTGGTTAAATCCTGCACCTGCAGAGAAAACTCTTCAAGCTTTTCTCTTGTAATAATATCAAGATCCTTTATTTCTGCTATTTCTGATATATTGTCCTGAACAGCCCTCTGCTGCTCTTCAAAGAAGCTGGATAGTATATACTGCTGATTTTTTAGCTGATCGTTCTCATGTAAAATGATGGTTAGATATCCTACCAACGCTGCGGACATCACAATTAACAAGGCGATGAATGTAATCAATTTTAAATGGAGATTTGAAACCCGCAAGGTTTTTATCTTGTTCGAATTATGTGGCACTATCATTAGGGAGGTTATCTTTCCAGTACAGATGGTTTTTCCTTTTTTACGCTTTCTAAACATTTCCTTTTCCTCTTTTTAAGATCGAAACATAATTGACATAATCGCTCCGTAGAGGCCATGAATACATCTTCCTTCGGAATAGCAGCATTATGTTTTGCCGACCTATATAATAGATGATTTTTCTTTATAAGCAAAGTATGCCAAAACTTATCGGTTATCATGCGTTTTGCAGCAATTCCTGCCATGTGACGTGGTAACTGCCTCTTAAACAGATACCAACTTTAATTAAAAATGCCATTTACTAAAAAATATGACAGTCGGATCACAAGTCATATACTATTATAATACAAAATGATTACAAAAAGAAGACCGATCCAGAAATTCATTCCAAATATATGAAAAAGCGAATCGAAAATCTAAAAACGAACCAGTTTAAAATAAAAAACGATTATTCTATGTTTGAAAAGTATGGAAATCGTAATTTTGTTGCATGATTATAGATAGGGAAGCTAGTAAGGCTTATAAGTATGTTGATTCTTTCACAATAAAAAGCATGATAGCGCTGATACAACAGATGGAATATGATAAAATAATCAAAGATGGAAGCGGTTTGAAGTATGCCCAGGTAGAGCTTGAATTAAATGCAAAGGTAAGTGAATGCTTAATGAAGAAAAATGATTTGTTTGAACTAGAGATCACAGGGATGACGCATGAAGGATTGGGTGTAGGAAAAAAAGATGGCAAGGTTGTTTTTGTTAATGGCGCGATTGACGGAGAAACAGTTCTGGCGAAAGTGATCAAAACAACAAAGAAATATGCGGTCGCCAAAACAGAAAAGTGGATTCAAAAAAGCGCGGATCGGCAAGAACCTTTCTGCCAGGTGTATAAACGCTGCGGTGGCTGCAGCCTGCAGCACATGACCTATCCGAAACAACTGGAGTTCAAACGCCAGGTGGTTATCGATAATCTTGAGCGAATAGGCGGGTTTGAGGGTGTTCAGGTTAACCCGGTTATCGGTATGGATGAACCGCTGCATTACAGGAACAAAGCACAATACCCTGTCGGCAACAGCGATACAGGTGCTGTCGCAGGTTTTTATGCAAGAAGAACCCATGATATTATTGACTCTGCTCGCTGCGATATACAGGACCCGGACAGCAAGGCAGCCTGCAATATGATCATCAGAAAAATCATGGAACTGGGCATTACGGTTTATGACGAGAAAACAGGAAATGGAATACTAAGGCATATCGTCACTCGAATCGCAAATGCAACCGGCGATATGATGATTATTCTGGTGGTAACAACACAAAGCATTCCGAATATTGAGCAGCTGATACAGTATCTGACAGAAAAAAATCCAATGATTAAAAGCATTGTGTTAAACATTAACACTCGAAAGGATAATGTTATTTTTGGCAGAAAGGTTCTTACGATATATGGAGATGATACCCTGCTTGACAAGCTTGGTCCGTT
>LSQX01179370.1_pt1 | contig 17242 bp, 16 predicted proteins | sample 654561 | NCBI WGS metagenome assembly LSQX01 (sample SAMN04489861, study PRJNA283612) | anaerobic digester metagenome | isolation source: 4 biogas reactors fed with cattle manure at either 37C or 55C with and... | place: Denmark: Kongens Lyngby | collected 2014
GGAGTTCGGGCATTGGCTTGGGGTGTGCCCGGTTCCTTTCGGACATGGGGGCTTTGGTCGTCCTGGCGGATATCGACGAGTCGGGGGGGCGGGCGGCCGAGAGCGATATCGGCAAGAATTCCCTTTTCGTGAAGTGCGATGTGACCCGCGACGTAGATTGCAGAAACATGGCCTCGGTGGTGATGGCCCGTTTCGGCCGGACGGATATCCTGGTCAACTGTGCTGGGATCATCAGGAGGAAGGACGTGCTGGAACTCTCCGAAAAAGAGTGGGATCTCTCGATAGACGTCACGTTGAAGAGCATCTACTTGGTCTCCAGGTATCTGATCCCCTTCATGGCCAGGAACGGGGGCGGCAGCATTGTCAACATTGCTTCGGGCTGGGGGATAAAAGGAGGGCCCAAGGCCGTTTCATACTGCGCCGCCAAGGGCGGGGTGGTTAATATGACGAGGGCCATGGCCATCGATCACGGTCCGCAGAATATCCGGGTCAACTCCGTTTCTCCCGGTGACACCGATACGCCTCTTCTCCGCGACGAGGCCAGGCAACTTGGCATCGTCGAGGAGGAATGGCTCGAGGAAAGCGCCGACAGGCCGCTGAAAAGGCTTGGAACCCCCGAGGATATCGCCATGGCCGTCTATTTCCTGGTGAGCGGGCTTTCGCCTTGGGTCACCGGGGCCAACCTCGTCGTCGACGGCGGCGGGACGGCCTGACAAGTGAAGACAGGAGGTAAATTGCCATGACCGGAAAGAGAAGGGTTTACCCCTATATCCCCAATTCCGAACCCGGCACCAGGGAGGCGATGGTCAGGGATATAGGTGTTGATTGCGTCGACGACTTGCTTGGCGACATCCCCGACGAGATCAGGATGAAGGGCAGGATGAACCTTCCCGAGCCGTTCCCCGCCGAAGCGGATCTCAAGAGACACGTGGAAGGGATCCTGGCCAGGAACGTCACCGCCGGGGAATATCTCAGTTTCCTGGGTGCCGGATGCTACGATCACCATGTCCCGGCCGTGGTAGACGAGATTATCGGAAGATCGGAGTTCCTGACGGCCTATGCGGGAGAACCCTACGAGGACCATGGACGTTTCCAGGTTCTCTTTGAGTACCAGAGCATGATGGCGGAATTGCTCGACTTCGATATATGCAACGTCCCCACCTATGACGGCGCCCAGGCTGCCGGGACATCGCTGAGGATGGCCTCCAGGATAACAGGTCGCAAAAAGGCCCTGTTGGCGGGCAATATGAACCCCGACAGGCTCCAGGTGGTGCGGACCTACCTCGATCCGGTGATGATCGCCGAGACCTTTGACTGGGACAAGGGTACAGGGTTGCTGAATCTCGAAGACCTGGCATCGAAAATGAGCAAAGATGTAGCCGCGGTCTATTTTGAAAATCCCTCCTACCTGGGCACGATAGAAAGCCAGGGCGGGAGGATCGGTCGGATTGCCCATGAAGCGGGGGCTCTCATGATCGTCTTCGTGGACCCCTCCACGCTGGGCGTCCTGGAGCCTCCCTCCAGGTACGGTGCCGACATAGCCTGTGGCGACATCCAACCCCTGGGGGTGCACATGAACTACGGGGGCGGCCTCGGTGGCTTCATTTGCACCAGGGGCGACAGGCGGTTCGTCGAGGAGTACCCTTCCCGCCTTTTCGGGATAGCTCCGACCAGAGAAAAGGAATGGGGCTTCGGGGACGTAGCCTGGGAGAGGACTTCCTTCGCCAACAGGGAGACGGCCAAGGAGTTCGTAGGCACCCATGCCGCACTCTGGGGCATCGCTGCGGCGGTCTACCTCGCCTCCATGGGGCCGAAGGGTATGGCAGACCTGGGGAAGGTGATAATGCAGCGTTGCCTCTACGCGAGGAAGGTCCTGGGCGGGATCCCGGGCGTATCGACCAATTCACCCTCCGGCGCCTGCTTCAAGGAGTTCGTCGTGGATTTCGAAAAAACCGGGCACGATGTGGGCAAGATAAACGATATGCTTCTCTCAAGGGGCATCTTTGGAGGAAAGGACCTCTCGGGGGAATTTCCGGAACTTGGGCGGAGCGCCCTCTACTGCGTCACGGAGAAGACGGGCAAAAAAGATATTGACCGGCTCGTCGAGGTCCTTTCGGATATCCTCCGTTGATCGCGGTGCCTGATGAAAGGAGTGGAAATTCTATGAGCCTTCGAAAAGGTGCGTTCCACCACATGAGATGGAATGAGCCCATAATATACCAGTTGAGCAAACCGGGGTACCGGGGACTCCTCGTGCCGGAAGCGGAAGCAGGAATAGAGCAGCTCGTCGGCGATGGCCTCTCCTCCATACCAGGGAATATGAAAAGGAGCACTCCACCGAACCTTCCTGAACTGGCCCAGCCCCAAGTTGTGAGGCATTTCAACCGGCTTTCCCAGGAGAACCTCGGGGCCGACTCCAATATCGACATAGGGCAGGGTACCTGTACCATGAAACACAACCCCAAAATCAACGAGACCTTTGCCCGGTCGCCCAAGATGACGGACCTCCATCCCTGCCAGGACCCTTCAACCGTCCAGGGCATACTGGAGATACTCTTCCGCACGGAAGAGCTTTTCAGAGAGATATCGGGGCTTGACTTTTGCAGCGTCCAGCCCGGTGGGGGCACCCAGGGAGCGCTGGCCATGGCGTGCATGGCCAGGGCGTGGCACAGGGGCAGGGGGGAGGATGGGCGGCGAAATGAGATCATAACGACCCTTTTCTCCCACCCTTCCGACGCCGCCGTGCCGAAAGTTAAGGGATACAAGGTGATCATACTGCCACCCGACGAGGAGGGGCTTCCCGATCTTGAAGCTTACCGTAGCGTCCTCTCCGAAAGGACGGCCGCCCTATTCTTCACCAACCCGGAGGACACGGGCATTTTCAACTCCAGGATTGCGGAATTCACCAAGCTGGCCCGCGAATACGGGGCCCTGTGCTGCTACGACCAGGCGAACGCCAACGGGCTGCTGGGTATCGCCCGGGCCCGGGAGGCCGGTTTCGACATGTCCTTTTTTAACCTTCACAAGACCTTCTCTTCTCCCCACGGGTGCGGCGGTCCCGCCACGGGTCTCCTCATGGTGGACCGAATGCTCGAACCCTACCTCCCTGTTCCGGTTGTCAGGCGGGACGAAAGGACCGGGCGTCTCCACCTTGACTTCAACCGCCCCAAAAGTTGCGGTAAGGTCAGGGCCTTTTACGGCGTGATCCCCGTAGTCCTCAGGGCTTATGCCTGGATAATGTCCCTCGGGGCGGAAGGCTTGGAAGAAGCCTCGAGGATAGCCGTCCTGAACAACAACTACTTCATGAAGAAAATGCTCGAGGTAAGGGGCTGCTCTATCAGTTACCCTGAACACCCGGCCAGGATAGAACAGGTGCGTTACAGTTGGGAGAAAATGAAAGAGGAGACCGGTTTTGGGACCAGCGATGTGCAGAGGAGAATTCCCGATTTCGGCACCCATTACTGGAGCAGCCACGAACCCTGGGTTATACCGGAGCCCTTCACCATTGAACCCAGCGAATCCTATTCAAAAGAGGACCTGGACGAGTACCTGGGCATCTTGGAGCAGATATCCAAGGAATGTTACGAGGAGCCGGAAGTCATAAGGAATGCCCCTCACAGCAGCACTGTTCACCTTATCGACCACGAATACTTGGACGATCCCGACCGATGGGCCATAACGTGGAGGGAGTATACGAAAAAATACACGGGGTACTTCCAGAGAAGATGAGCGACGGAAACGAAAGGGACCGAAAGCTGTTGGGCCTGATCGTCAACCCCATCGCCGGGATGGGAGGGGCCGTGGGCCTCAAGGGTACCGATGGGGTTCATATCCTTGAGAAAGCCCTATCGCTGGGTGCCGTCCCCAGGTCCCCCTCGAGGGTTCGGGAAGCTCTCGAAGCGTTGAAGCGCGTCACCGACGGGGTGAGGATCCTGACCTGTATCGGCGAGATGGGGGACTTGGAGTCCCGGGAGGCGCGTATTCCGACGGAGGTGCTGCCCATAGGGGCCGGTCCCTTCACTTCGGCCGAGGATACCAGGGAAGCTGCGCGGGCGATGGAGAAGGCCGGCGTCGACTTGATCCTCTTCGCCGGGGGCGACGGGACCGCCAGGGATATCGCGACTGTATTAGGGACAAGGGTCCCCGCGTTGGGGATCCCGTCGGGAGTCAAGATCCACTCACCCGTCTTCGCCCGCAACCCGGCCATGGCCGGCGAGCTGGCCGGGTTGTTCCTCTCGGGGTCGAAGGTGGACCTGGAGGAACGGGAAGTAATGGATATCGATGAAGAGGCCTTCAGGAAAGGATCTCTCCGGGCGAGCCTCTTCGGTTACCTGCTGGTGCCCCTCGAGAAGAGGTTTCTCCAGGGGGGAAAAACCGGGGGAGGGAAGACCGGGGCCGTGGAACTCGACGGGATAGCCCTGGAGGTCATATCCAGGATGATCCCGGGGGATTTATACCTTGTCGGGCCAGGGACGACGACGGGCGCCGTCATGAAGCGGCTTGGGTGTGATTACTCCTTATTGGGGGTCGATGCCCTCAGGGATGGCCAGACCCTCGGAATCGACCTGTCGGAGAGGAAAATCCTGGACATGCTGTTGCCAGGAAGGACCTGGCTCGTTCTCTCCGTGATAGGAGGGCAGGGCTTCATTCTGGGACGGGGGAATTTGCAGGCGACGCCGGAGGTGATAAGAGCCATCGGCTTGGAGAGGATCCTGGTCGCCGGGACACCCTCCAAGCTCGAAGGCCTCTACGGCAAGGCTCTTCTCGTGGACACCGGCGACCCATCACTGGACAAGGCGCTGGGCGGGTATATCCGGGTGATAACCGGGCTCGGCGAGGAGACCCTGTTCCGGGTGGAGCGATAAAAAAGGGGCGGTCAAAGGCCGCCCCTTGCAGCTTTTCTCAAAGGGACCTTCCGAGCTCTTCGGCCAGGTTCAACCATTGACCCTTTTCCACCTCGCCCATCCCGTGGACTCCATGGGCCAACAGGGGTTCCGCCATTTCCAAGCCAAGGAGCCCGCAGGATGTCCTGAAAGAGAAGAGCATTCCCTGGAAAACATCGGGTTTGTCATCGCCGGCCGAGGCCACCAGGAGCGCCCTCTTATCCTTGAGATCCCAGCGGGCCTCTTTCTGAACGAAGGGAAGGAACCGGTCCCAGACCGGTTTCATCTGGGAACTCCACGAGTACCAGTAAAGAGGAGAGGCGAAGACCAGGAGGTCGGCCTCCCTGACTTTTTCGTAGACCTTCTCCATATCGTCGTCAATTACGCAGGGCCTTCCTCCGGACCAGCACCTCCTGCAGTCGGTGCAGCCCGAAAGGCTCAAACCCTGGAGGCGGATGACATCGAAAGCAGCGCCATTTTTCGCTGCCCCGTCAAGCACCTTTCGCGCCAAGGTCTCGCTGTTGCCCCCCTTGCGGGGACTCCCCAGGATTCCGAGGACCTTTTTCATGATGAAACCTCCTCATAAAAATATCTGAACTCGTCATAGATCCTCCCGATCTCTTCCCTGACCTTTTCTTTCACCGGGAGCAGGGGCGCCCTGACGGGGCCCCCGTAAAGGCCCGCATGATCCATGGCGGCCTTCAGCCCGGGTACGCCGTATCTTTTCGTGACCGCCTGGTTGATCTCGATGAGGGCGAGCTGCAAAGATCTTGAACGGTCGATGTCGCCCTTCCTGAAGCCGATAAGGATGTCGACGCAGGCGTCGGCAAAGAGGTTGGCCACGCCCATGGTTCCTCCCGAACACCCCACGGCGATGGAGGGAAGGAAAAAGCTTCCGGAGCCAGCCAAAACACCAAAATTATCGGGGGTATCCCGGCAAAGGGTGGCAATCTGCACGATATCGCCGGAACTGTCCTTTATCCCGATGATGTTGGGGTGCCCCGAAAGGGCGGTGACGATATCGGGAGCAAGGTTGAACCCGGTGTTGGCGGGCATGTTGTAAAGCACGACGGGTATACCGATCGAATCGGCAAGGGTCATGAAGTAGGCCAGGAGGGACTCCCTGGAGTTCTGTCCCTTGTAGTAGTGGGGCGGCAATAGGAGGACGCCGTCGCACCCGGCCCTGGCGGCTTCCAGCCCCAGGTTGAGGCTTTCCTTCGTTGAGGGGCAATGGATTCCCGCGATCACCTTGAGTTTTCCCCGGGAAAGATCCACGCAGGCGCCGAAGAGTGCGACCCTCTCGCCGAAGGCCAGAAGCGGCCACTCCCCGTTGGAACCGCTGACGACGATGCCGTCAATGCGCGTGGACAGCCAGTGTTTGAAGTTCAGGGAAAACGCTTCCAGGTCGAGGTCCCCATCTCCATTGAAGGGTGTGGGTATTGGCGCGTAGATCCCTTCCAGTTTCAAGGCGGCACTTCCTTTCCCAAAAATTTCGCTTCCGACAGGTCTCCATTATAATGGAACCGCAGGCCTATTCCCCATGATTTCGGAGGTCGGCGCTATGGAGGACCTTAGAGTCGGTACCTGTTCCTGGACCGATCGATCGCTCGTTGGCAGCGGATGGTACCCGGATAATGCCAGGGACCCCTATTCAAGGCTTCGACACTACGCGAACTTTTTCGATACCGTCGAGGTCGATAGCACCTTCTACGCCATCCCCGGCGAGGAGGTTTTCTACCAGTGGGCCGCCAGAACGACGCCGGGTTTTCTTTTCAACATAAAGGCCTTCGGCCTTTTCACTTTTCACACTCTCTCCGTAACGGCCCTTCCCCGAGAACTAATGCCCCCCGGCATCTCCAAAGGTTCCAGGTTGCGGATCTGGGAGATCCCGAAGGATGCCCGCATAGCGCTCTGGGATAGATTCATCTCCCGCGTTCTCGTGCTCAACAGCCTGAACAGGTTGGGTTACCTGCTCTTTCAATTCCCCCCCTGGATCGTCTTTTCCGAAAGAAACCTCAACTGGTTCAAAAGGATTGCGAAACTGGCCTCACCGGCCAGGGTGGCCATCGAGATCAGGCACCGATCATGGCTTGAGAAAGGCAACCGCGAGAGGTTCCTCGATCTTCTGAGGGACCAGAATATGGCTTTCACCGCCGTGGATGAACCCAGCCTGGAATGGACCGTTCCGCCCGAATGGCACATCACCGCCACCTGGGGGACAGTGTTGAGGTTTCATGGAAGGAACGCTCCAGCGTGGAACAAAAGAGATGCCAAAGTGGCGGAGCGATTCAACTACCTGTACGATATAACGGAACTGGCCCCCTTCAGCGAGAAAGCGAAGGTTTTTGCGAAGGACGTGGGCAGAGTTTTCCTCATGTTCAACAACTGCTTTCGGGATAACGCTGTAAGGAACGCTCTCGAGATGAGGGCTCTCCTTGGAGTTGACGTCGGTGATCGAGGGCAGGAGATGCTGAATCTCTGGGACATGTCACCGGGCAAATCCGCGGCGGCTGGTTCCAAAAACAGCAAAACCCCACGGGGAACCCGGGAATAGAAAAATATGGACAGGAGAGGGTGTTCTCCCTATGCGAGATGTGCAGAGCGAGCGAGATATGCGGAACATCCCCATCGACAGCGTGGGAGTGACAGGCTTGGCCTACCCCATAGAGGTTAGGGACCGAAACGAGAAAACCCAGCACACCGTGGCCATGGTGGAGATGTCCGTCTCCCTTCCCAGGGACTACAGGGGGACCCATATGAGTCGATTCATCGAGATCCTGAATTCCTGCAACGGTCATGTGACCCTGCAAAACCTGGAGCACATAGCATCAAACCTGAAAAGGCACCTCGACGCCGAAAAGGCGGAATTGAAGTTCAACTTCCCTTACTTCGTCATGAGAAAAGCGCCCGTTAGCGGCGCACCCAGCTTCACCCGTTACGATGTCGCCTTTTGGGCATCCCGCGGAGAGGAGTTCGACTTCACCCTTACGGTGACGGTGCCGGTGAACACCCTATGCCCCTGCTCGAAGGAGATTTCGGAAAGGGGAGCTCACAACCAACGGGCGGAGGTGACGATCACGGTACGGATGGACCACCTGGTCTGGATAGAGGAGTTGGTCGATATCGTCGAAGAAAGCGCTTCTTCGCCCGTTTTCACGCTTTTAAAGAGGGAGGACGAGAAATACGTCACCGAGAGGGCCTACGATAACCCCAGGTTCGTGGAGGACGTGGTCAGAGAGGTGGCGGTGCGCTTGGATGATGACCCCCGGGTCCTCTGGTATTCTGTGAGGGTGGTGAGCTACGAGAGCATCCATGCCCACGAGGCTTTCGCCAGCCTCACCAGGGATAAACGCCCCTGAAATTGCCGATGGCCGGTCGAAGCATGAGAGTACTCTTTTTCCCCGATACTTTCGAAAAACTTCGGGGCATCGTCGGGCCACTCCTGGAGGGTCATTATATAGATGTGGCCGACCTGTCCAACCTGATGGATCGTGTCAGGAAGGCGGATGTGCTCGTTTGCGGTCCCCTGGATGTGGATGAGGTTCTTCTCAGGGAAGCCCCGAAGCTCAGGCTTGTCCACCAATGGGGAGTGGGAGTCGACAGGATCGACATTGATGCCTGCAAAAGAAGGGGCATAGCCGTTTGTAATGTGCCATCGGGAGGCACTGGAAATGCCGAGGGTGTCGCCGAGATAGCCCTGATGCATATGCTCCTGCACTCGAGGAGGTACGTCCGGTGCCGGGAGAACATCCGAAAGAGAAGGCTCTTTTCCCCCCAGGGCGTTTCCTTGTGGAAAAAGAGGGCCTGCGTGATTGGGTTGGGGAACGTAGGCCGGGCTATCGTATCCAGGCTCAAGGGGATGGGCATGGAGGTCAGGGGAGTGAATAGGACCGAAAGGGAGGCTTTCAGACTCCTGGAGCTCGACGGTTTCTTTCGACTGGACCGTGCGAGGGAGGCCCTTCCTGGTTGCCGGTTTATCGTGCTTTCCCTGGAACTCAACGAAGAGACCAGGGGGATCGCCGGCGATGCTTTTTTCAAGGCCCTGGACCCCGGTTCCTTCCTGGTCAATGTCGGCAGGGCCGAACTGGTATCTCGGACGGTTCTGGAAGAATCCCTGGCGAGGGGGCATCTTGCAGGCGTCGGGCTCGATGTTTTCTGGGATGAACCCGCTGACCCCGAAGATCCTCTCCTGGCCAACCCTCTTGTAACCCTTACGCCCCACGTCGGGGGGGTCACCGACGAGGCCCTGGTGGGTGTCGCCCGGACCGTGGCGGAGAACATTTCACGCCTGGAAAGGGGCTCGGACCTTTTGAACCGACTGGACCGTGAAAATTGAAGGAACGAAAGCGCCTGATCCCGACGGAATGTGAACGAGGTGGGACGAAGGCCGTCCTTTTCGATTTTGACATGACCCTGGTGGACAGCAGTACAGGCATTACGTACTGTCTGAATAGGCTGGCGGGTTCCTTCGGGCTGGCCGAGGTGACCAGGGAGGAAGTGGTCCGGACCATCGGGCATCCCATGGATCGGGCCATGGATATGTTATGGGGCCATTATGATCCCGCGTGGATGATTTATTACCGAGAACAGCTGGTTCCCCTGGAGTACGAAAGGATAACACCCTTCTCCGGGACGCGGGAGGTCCTGTCCAACCTTCGTGATGAGGACCTTTCCCTTGGGGTCGTTTCGAACAGGAAGAGGCTGATTCCGGCCGTAGAGTGTGCAGGGTTAAAAGAGTACTTTCTTTCTGTCATCGGCATGGAAGATGTAAAAAATCCCAAACCACACCCGGAGTCGATCCTGCTATCCCTGGGGGTCCTCGGGAGCGTGGCCGGGGAAGCCATTCTGGTGGGTGATTCCGAGATAGACGCGCTGGCCGCGAGAAGGGCCGGTGTCGGGTTTATCGGATTGGCCACCGGAGGGACCAGTCGTGAAGTACTTTGGGGCGGAGGAGCCCTGGCGGTCATCAACGATATCTCGGAGCTCCTCCAAGTCCTGCCAGGATATGTAAACGGGCTTTATCGTGAACCGGAGAGTGATATGATAAAAATATGAAAAGTAAAACCGTGACGAATGCGCTCTACTATTTCTTCACCGCCTGCATTGTTGTTGGGGCTGTCTTCGTATATAAAGCCTGGTGGAATCGCTACTTCCGTCTCAGACCCGACCTCGCCGTGGCGGAGCCGGCAGTCCTTTCCCTGGATATACCTTTTGAAGGCGTACTGATCTGGGAAGAAGTTTTGCTGACTTCACCCCTGGAGGGGACTGTATCCTTCCCCCGGGGGAAGGGTCCTGTCTATTGTGCCAAGGGTGAGGTGGTAGCCCAGGTGTCTTCCTCCTCGGGCAAGGGGCAGGTGAAAACTCCCAACCCTGGTTATTTCATGGCGGCCGTCGACGGTGCAGAAGGCAACTGGTCCTATGGCACCCTTTGGCCCGGGAGCTCCAAGCTCCCCCAGCCGGGACCGCTCCGTTACCTGGATGAAGGCCTTAAGGCTTCACCAGGGGGTTCTATCGGTAAATTCATACCCCAGCCGCAATCCTTGAGGTGTGTGGCCTACGTGGAGAAATCGTCCCTCGGGTGGGATCCCTCCGAAAGGGACCATATCGACGTGAAAAGATCTGCCGTCGATCTGCCTTTCCGGGCGGAAGTTCGAGCCGTAAACGACCTTGGCCCCATTTACAAGGTCTACCTCACTTTTCCGTTCTTCTCGTCGGAAGAGATCCTCTCGAGAAAAATCTTCTACCTGCTTCATGCAGGGGACGTGAGGGGTGTACTCATTCCTGAAAGCGCTGTCATCCTCAGGGATAGGAAAAAGATGGTCTTCCTCGTCACCGGCGACCGATCCGTCGCCATCGAAGTGAACGGGATACCGGTATCAGGAAGGCGATTCCTGGTCGAAAAAGGGCTTGAGCCGGGTGACCTGGTGATAGCATCGGCGGCGGAAGTCGACGAGGGAGAGGTGAGGATCTGGTGAGTACCATTGAAGACAACATAATCGCGGTCCGAGAGAGGATCGCCAGGGCGGCAGCCCGGTCGGGCCTCGACGGCGATGGGGTCGGTATCGTGGCCGTCACCAAAACCCGAACGATCGAAGAGATGGAAGAGACCGCCCGCTGCGACGTGGTCGCGCTGGGTGAAAATAGGGTACAGGAAGCCCTTTCCAAGTGGGATCCTTCCACGTCAAGGTCACGCATTCCGTGGCACCTGGTGGGGCATCTGCAAAGGAACAAGGCCAAGAAAGCGGTGGAGATCTTCAGCTGCATCCAGAGCGTGGACTCCTCGAAACTGGCTTCGGCCCTTGACAGGGCCTGCGCCGCTGCCGGTAAAAAACTGCAGGTCCTCCTGGAAGTGAATATTGGGGATGATCCTGACAAATTCGGCGTGTCAAGAGATGCTCTCGGACACCTGGTGGAGGATATCCTGCAGGGAAGTACAAACCTCGACCTGAAGGGCTTGATGACGGTCCTGCCCCTGGGGCTCGACGAGAGAAAGACCAGGATGCTCTTTGCCGCCATGAGACAATTGAGGGATGAAACCCAATCGCGGTTTGGTCTTCCACTTCCTGTTCTCTCCATGGGCATGAGCGACGACTTTGAATATGCCGTGATGGAAGGGAGCACCATGGTGCGAATAGGGACCGCCCTTTTCGGCAGGAGACAATATTGACCCCACGGGCAGGGAGGGAAAGAATTGGCAGACCTGTTGACCGTTCTTGATATCGAGAGGATCAATTTCAGCAAGGCCATGAGGGGCTATAATCCCGAGGAGGTCGAGGATTTCCTTGAAAAGGTAGCCGGAAGCCTGCAGGCTTACTCGGAAAGGATTAAGACCCTGGAAGTGCAGCTTTCAAGGTTTGATGAACAGATCAGGGAATACACAGAATTGAAGCAGTCCCTGCAGGAAGCCCTCGTCCTAGCGCAGAAGAGCGCCGAAGAAAGAGTGAGCAGTGCCGAAATCAAGGCCGAGGTTATCATCGCCGAGTCCGAGGCCCAGGCTCACAAGATCGTCATCAACGCAAAGGACAGGGTGGACGTCCACAAGCGGGATATCCAGAGGCTGAGGCAGGTCCGTTACCAGTTCGTGGCTGAGTTCAAGGGCCTGCTTGCCAAGTTCGGGTCCATGCTGAATTCGCTGGAGGCTCCTGCGGAGGAAGAAGAGGGCAAAGGGGAAGGAGAGAGCCATCAGTGACGGAGAGCCTGGCGAGAGACTCCCCCGTCAGGTTCCTGAAGGGGGTTGGGCCCGTACGGGCGTCTCGGCTTCTCAGGCTTGGTGTGCAAACCATCGAGGACCTCCTTTACCTTTTTCCCCGCCGTTACGAGAACAGGGGTGAGGCTGCGCCCCTGGGTTTACTCCAGGCGGGCTCTTACTCCTCGGCCGTCGCCACGGTGTTGGCCATTGAGAGGAAACCCACCCGGAGGAGAAACCTTTCCCTGGTGACGGCCCTGCTCGGCGACGGATCAAGCCTTGTCCAAGCGATCTGGTTTAACCGGAAGGGCCTTGAAAAGATACTGCCGCCGGGTTCGAAGGCCTCCTTCTACGGGAAGGTCGAAAGAAGAGGAGGGTTTTTACAGTTTACCAACCCGGAGTTCGAGATCCTGGCCGAGGAGGATGATTCCTCCGGCCGGAGGACTATCGTCCCTGTCTACCCCGGAACGGAAGGTTTGTACCAGAAGTGGCTGCGACGGCTTGTTTCGGATGCTATCGCATCCTTCCCCGGGGACCTCCTTGATCCCCTGCCCGCTTTTTTACGGGAGTCCAAGGGCTTTATATCCCAGCAGGAAGCCCTTTCAGAGATGCATTTCCCCTCGGGGCGCGAAGAGTGGGCTCGAGCCAGGAAAAGGCTGGCCTACGAGGAACTCTTCCTCCTCCAGGTGGCCCTTGCCATAAGAAAGCAAGGGTACCTGGAAGATACGGAAGGGAAACCCCTTAAGTGGGAGGGCCCCATGATGAGACGGTTCCTTTCGGGCATTCTTCCCTTCTCCCTTACGGTATCCCAAAAGAAAGTCCTTCGAGAACTCGCCCTGGACAGCTCGGGAAACGTTCCCATGAACAGGCTGCTCCAGGGAGACGTGGGTTCGGGTAAGACGGTGGCGGCGGTGATCTTCCTGATCGCTGCGATAGACAGCGGTTTCCAGGGAGCGATCATGGCCCCCACCGAGATCCTGGCCAGGCAGCACTTCAGGAGAATATCAGATTGGCTTTCCATCCTGGGAATCCCCGTTCATTTTCTCACCGGATCCCTGCCGAACACGCGCAGGGAGGAAGTCCTGGCGGAGATAGCTTCCGGGAAACCCTGTATTACGGTGGGGACCCATACCCTTATTCAAAAGACGGTAAGATTCGGAAAGTTGGCCGCCGTGGTGGTGGATGAGCAGCATCGGTTCGGCGTTCTCCAGAGAGGGGCCTTGACCGGGAAGGGCGATCACCCCCACGTGCTCGTGATGACCGCCACCCCCATACCACGAACTCTGACTCTCTCCGTATACGGCGACCTGGCCTTCTCCGTGATTGACGAACTTCCTCCGGGAAGAACTCCCACGGTGACCAGTTACTTGCGGAATCCCGATGATCCTCGCCTGGCTGAGTTCATCTCAGAGGAGACTGCCAAGGGAGGAAGGGTTTACTGGGTTTGCCCGGTGATCGAGGAGAGCGATAAGCTTCCCCTTATGCCTGTAATAAGACGCCATGAAATGCTCTCAAAACGATTTCCCAGGAAGAAAATCGGCATCCTTCATGGCCAACTCCCCTCCGAGGAGAGGCAGGCCACCATGGATATGTTCGACAGGGGAGACCTTTCGATCCTTGTCTCCACGACCGTTGTCGAGGTCGGTCTCGATGTGAGAGACGCCACTGTGATCGTGATCGAGGACGCCCATCGTTTCGGCCTCTCGCAACTGCACCAACTCAGGGGAAGGGTAGGAAGGGGTGGAGCGGGGGGTTTTTGTTTTCTCGTTGGAAAGCCGGGTACTGAGGATGGGAAGGCGCGGATTGAAGCCATGTGCTCATCTTCGGACGGGTTCGAGATAGCGGAAAAAGATCTTGTCCTTAGGGGGCCCGGCGAGATCTGCGGGGTAAGGCAGCATGGAATAACCGATTTCAGGGTGGCCGACCTTGTGAAAGACAGGCGCCTCCTGGAGGAGGCGAGAGAAGACGCCTTCTCGCTCATTGCATCGGATCCGGCCTTGTCCGGCTACCCCGATCTTCGCCGGGAGGTTTTCAAAAAACTGGGAACGAAGATGAAGCTGGCGGGGACAGCGTGACTTATGAAAAAAGGTGAAAGTACCGAAGGACTGCTGGAATATGCCTTGAGACTGGTCAGCTGGTCGGAACTGACCTGTGGGCAGCTCAGGAGGAAACTTTTGGCCCGGGGAGCTTCGAGAGAGACCTCGGAAAGGATATGCCGGGAAATGAAGGAATCGGGATTTATCGATGACCTGCGCTACTGTGAGCTCTTCGTTTCAACCCACAGGGAATACGGCTTCAAAAGGATGAGAATGGAACTCCTCAAAAGAGGGATTGAACGAAATATCGTGGAGGACATGGTCATCTTTGACCGGGAAGACGAGATCGGGAAGGCTTTGGAACTGATCCGCCATTGGGGGCCCCAACTTGAGATGGAGAAGGTCTGGGGCAGGTTGTCCCGTAGAGGCTTTACCGACTCCGTCATAAGGGAAGCCCTTCGGCGGACTTGTGGTTGAGCTTCCTAATCTGTAGAATACATCAAGACGCTTTTTTGCATATAGCGACTGCTGAATAGATCGACAACTACGAAACTTGACAACGGAATAAGGAGTGATGTACGAATGTTGCCTGTAATTCTAGCAGCAGCTTTCGCCGTCGGCATTTCGATCGGCTTCCTCTTGTACAAAGTTTTGAGTGACAGGAAACTCAAGGGAACCCGAGAGCAATCCGACCAACTTTTGAAGGACGCTTTCCAGGAAGCCGACAGGCGAAAAAGGGAGATGTTAACGGAGGCCAGGGAGGAGATCCATCGCCTCCGACAGGAAACGGAACGCGAGATCAAGGAAAGGCGCACCGAGCAACAGCGTGCGGAACGAAGACTCGAACAGAAGGAAGAGAACCTCGATTCCAGGATGGAGTCCATACTCCAGAGGGAGGAGGATTACCGCAAGAGGCAGGAGGAAATGTCAGTCCGCCTCGAAGAGGTTGAGTCCGTCCGGAAGAAACAGATGGAACGCCTTGAGGAGATCGCCTGCATGTCCAGGGAAGAAGCCAAGGATTTCCTGCTGAAGGAAGTGGAAGAAGAAGCAGGACACCTGATCGGACTCAGGCTAAAAGATCTGGAGGAAAAGGCGAGAAGGGAGTCCGAACGCAAATCGAGAGAGATAGTAGTAAGCGCCATCCAGCGTTGCGCCGTGGATCATACCTCGGAAATGTCCGTCAGTGTTGTTACATTGCCATCGGATGAGATGAAAGGGCGCATTATCGGAAGAGAAGGGCGAAACATCCGAGCCTTTGAGACCTACACCGGGGTCGATCTCATCGTGGACGATACGCCGGAAGCAGTGACGTTGAGCAGTTTTGACCCCGTCAGGAGAGAGGTGGCACGCCTCTCGCTGGAGAGACTCGTGCTCGATGGAAGGATCCACCCGGCGAGGATCGAGGAGATCGTGGAAAAGGCGCAGCGGGACGTGGAGGAAAAAATCCTCGAGGCCGGTGAAGAGGCCCTTCTTGAAACGGGGATCAAGTCCATGCATCCGGAACTGATCAAGCTGGTCGGTCAACTGAGGTTCAGGTCCAGTTACGGGCAGAATGCGCTTTCCCATAGCCTTGAGGTTTCTCATCTTTCAGGGATCATGGCCGCCGAACTGGGTATCGATGAACATGTCGCCAGGAGGGCGGGCCTTCTACATGATATAGGCAAGGCCGTCGACCACCAGGTCGAGGGACCCCACGCGCTCATCGGCCGCGACTTGGCCAAGAGGTTCGGCGAAACCCCCGAGGTGGTCAACGCTGTTGCGGCTCACCATGAAGATCAGGAGATGACCTCCGTTTACGATGTGATCGTATCGGCGGCCGACGCCGTCAGTGCTTCCAGGCCGGGGGCCAGGAGAGAGAGCCTCGAGTCCTATATAAAGAGACTCGAAACGCTTGAAACCCTCGCGAAGACCTTCAAGAGCGTAACCAAGGCCTATGCCATTCAGGCAGGACGCGAAGTCAGAGTCATGGTCGCGCCAAACAGTCTCGATGATGGATCCATTCATAAACTTGCCTATGATATTGCCAGGAAGATTGAGAGCGAGATGAAGTATCCCGGACAGATAAAGGTGACCGTGATAAAGGAGACTCGCTCGGTGGAATACGCCAAGTAGGTGAAAGCGTTGAAGGTTCTTTTCGTAGGAGATATCGTCGGTAATCCGGGTAGAAAAACCTTGGCGGGTTTGCTCCCCCGGGTAAGGGCTGAATGGGGACCCTTCGATTTCATTGTGGCCAACGTGGAGAACGCGGCCGGGGGGTTTGGGTTGACCGAGAAAGTCATGGAAGAGCTTTTCCGACAGGGCCTGGACGCCATGACAAGCGGCAACCATATCTGGGATAATAGGGAGGCTCTGCCTCTCCTGGAGGCGGAGAAACGGTTGGTCAGGCCTGCAAACTACCCGCCGTCGACACCGGGAACCGGTTCGACGGTGATCGAAAAAAAGGGTCTCAAATTGGGAATTCTTAATCTTCAGGGGAGGGTCTTCATGCAACCCATCGACTGTCCTTTCCGAAGGGCCGACGAAGAACTCCCGCTTTTGGAAGGATTGTCGGTGCTGGTGGATATTCATGCCGAAGCGACTTCGGAAAAACGGGCTATGTCACTCTATCTCGACGGAAGGGTTTCCGCCGTCCTTGGCACCCATACCCACGTTCAGACCGCCGATGAGCATATCCTGGACGGTGGCACAGCCTATATTTCCGATGTGGGAATGACCGGCGGGCATGGAGGAGTTATCGGAATGGACAAGGAAGCCATCATCCATCGTTTTCTGACCGGCATGCCCACTAGGTTCGAGGTCTGCAAAAGCGACCTGAGAATGAACGCGGTTGTCATAGAGATCGATGAAGCGTCGGGCAGGAGCCTTTCTATAACCCGTCTTTCCCTGGGTATCTGATCGGATTTTTCAGCATGTTGTAAAGAGGCGGGGTGCCTAGGCGCCCCGCCATTTTTATTGACCTTGCGGCCCCGGTGGTATACCATAAAAGGGTATGCAGCATCTGGTGTTATCGAGGGAGATGGAAATGGAAGAGTGCCATAGTACGGGGTTCCACCGTGACGGGACCATGAAAAAGAGGGTGATGGCCGGGATAAACTAGGAAGCCGCACTTGGTTTTGATCTTCCCTCCCGGCAAAAAA
>LSQX01042476.1_pt1 | contig 17241 bp, 17 predicted proteins | sample 654561 | NCBI WGS metagenome assembly LSQX01 (sample SAMN04489861, study PRJNA283612) | anaerobic digester metagenome | isolation source: 4 biogas reactors fed with cattle manure at either 37C or 55C with and... | place: Denmark: Kongens Lyngby | collected 2014
ACTGACAGCGCTCTTGTCAGATGTCGGTAAAGATGAGATTGTAAGGCGGTATGCGGCTTTCGCAAAGGAAGCGGCTGAACTGTCGTCCGTGTATGAAATCCGCGCGATGAACGCCGAGCGGGATTGCGAATCCTGCTACATGGCTGAATACATGCGCGGCTATATCGGCGACGAGTTTGAGGGGTTAATCTCCGCGGTTTCGGAATACGGGCTGTTTGTCGAGCTGCCAAACACGGTCGAGGGGATGGTAAGGCTGGAAAGCCTGCCGGAGAATAACCTTAAATACGACGGGATTGCTTCGCTTGTCGACAGCAGGGGCCGCAAGGTTTATACGGTCGGCGACAAGATGAAAATCCGGGTTTTGGGCGCCGACGTGTCGTCGGGCAGAATAGATTTTGAGGCGGTTTTCTAAACCCGCCGGGGCTGCTGCTCACTAGTGTTTTTTGCACAAGATTGCGGTTTGCAAAAGGGTTATTTCTGCTTTCTTTTCTATTTACCTTTAACAGGCAGTGTGTTATAATTCTAACAGGCAAAAAGGGGAAACCCCCGGACAGTCAATATTAAGGAGGATTATTAGATGTACTCTTTTCTTCCCATTCAGGACATTTTCGCAAGGGAGATTTTGGATTCCCGCGGCAATCCCACTGTTGAAGCCGAAGTTTTTGTTGAAGGCGGTTATGTCGGACGCGCGGCCGTCCCGTCAGGCGCCTCCACAGGCGCATTTGAAGCCTGTGAGCTGCGCGACGGCGACAAATCCCGCTATCTGGGCAAAGGGGTCGAGAAGGCGGTTGCCAATATAAACGACGAGATTGCGGAAGCTATTTGCGGCATGAATGTGTTTGACCAGGCCGCTATTGATAAAGCGATGATTGAGCTTGACGGAACGCCGAACAAGTCCCGTCTCGGCGCAAACGCGATTTTGGCGGTTTCCCTCGCCTGCGCAAAGGCGGCGGCGGAAGCGCGGGGTATAAGCCTGTACAGGTATATCGGCGGCTGCAACGCAAAAACACTTCCGGTGCCGATGATGAACATCATCAACGGCGGCAAGCACGCCGACAACAGCGTGAGCTGTCAGGAGTTTATGATTATGCCGGTCGGCGCCTCGTCCTTCAGGGAAGCGCTGCGGATGTGCGCCGAGGTGTTCCACAGCCTTAAAAAGGTTTTGTCCGAGCGCGGGTATTCCACCGCGGTTGGCGACGAGGGCGGGTTTGCCCCGAACCTCAAGAATGACGAGGAAGCCATTATTGTTATTCTGGAGGCTGTCGAAAGGGCAGGTTACAAACCCGGCGAAGATTTCCGCATTGCGCTTGACCCTGCGTCCACCGAAATGTATGAGGAAGCTAAGGCAAAGGGCAGGGAAGGCTGCTATCATTTCTGGAAGACCGACGTAATGAAGACCCGCGAGGAAATGGTGGACTTCTGGGCAGACTGGGTGAACAAATACCCGATTATCTCAATCGAGGACGGTATGGCCGAGGAAGACTGGGAAGGCTGGAAAATGCTCACCGAAAAGCTGGGGGACCGGGTACAGCTCGTCGGGGACGACCTGTTTGTAACCAATACCCGGAGGCTGAAAAAGGGTATTGAGACCGGGGTCGCCAACTCGATTTTAATCAAGGTCAATCAGATAGGCACTTTAACCGAAACGCTTGAAGCCATTCAGACGGCAAACCGCGCAGGGTACACCGCGGTTACTTCCCACCGCTCCGGCGAGACCGAGGACGTAACAATCGCCGATATTGCGGTCGCCACCAATTCCGGACAGATAAAAACCGGCGCTCCCTCCCGCACCGACAGGGTGGCCAAATATAACCAGTTGCTACGGATAGAGGAGGAGCTTGGGGATATTGCCGAATACCCCGGTCTTAACGCGTGGTTCAATCTCAAAAATAAATAATTTAGTTAAATATAAACCGCAAAGCCGCGTCTGAAAAAGGCGCGGCTTTTTCAATGCAAAGTATTTGGCGCCGGGCGTTGAGAAAAGCTTAAATTAAGGTGCGGGATTACTCCCCAGACGCGAGAGGGGCGATATAATGGCGTCCCGGAAAAACGCCGTGCGGATTTTAAATTCCGGGGAAAACAGGCGATTGTATGCTTTTTTTGGCAGAATAATTAAAATAATCCGTTTTTTTGCCGATATATAACTATTGGGGATAGACTATGCAAAAACAGGAAAAAAGCAGCGCCTTTACAGCCGGAAAAGGAAAAACCTGCGATTGAGATAAGAATTTCGAGGAGTATGCAATGAGATTCGTTCCGACACCCTGTTTAAGGCCGGGTATGATTGTAGGGAGAAACCTATACGGGCAGAACAGCGAGCTTTTGCTGGCGGAAGGGAATGTCCTCAGCGAAGTTCAGATTATCAGGCTAAAAATCTTAAAGTTTCAGGGTATTTACATAAACGATGAAATCTCGGGGGATATCGAGGTCAGGGATATGATTGATTCCGAGATTAGAAACAGGTTGGTAAGGTCGCTAAAGGAAATTTTCGTAAAAACGGAGAACGGGGAATTTGCGCAGAATGATCTTGTTAATTTAAAGCGGATGGTTGACGATATAATAAGTGAGATATCAACGGACACCGACATCATATACAACATGATGGACTTAAAGTTTTTCGACGACTACACTTATTACCACTGCATTAATGTGTTCATTCTGTCGCTGATTGTCGGGCTTGCGCTGAAGCTTTGCAGGGACGAGCTGTTCAGCCTCGGCATGGCGGCAATACTGCACGACATAGGCAAGATTTTTGTGCCCAAAAAGATTATCAACAAAAAGGGCAGGCTGACCGACGATGAATTCGAGGTCATTAAGGCCCATACCGAAAACGGCTGCAGGTACCTTAAAGAAAAGTGGGAAGTATCAGACGAGTCGGCGCTGGCGGTTTTGACCCATCATGAAAAAAATAACGGCACCGGCTATCCGTACAGGCTTAAAGCGGACAAGATACCCCTGTATGGGAAGATAATCGCGGTATCTGACGTGTATGACGCCCTTATATCTGACAGGCCTTACAGGAAAGCGTTTTTGCCGTCCGAAGCGATGGAATATGTCTTGGGCTGTTCGGGCAGGTGTTTTGACCCTGAAATAGTCGAAACGTTTTTCAGGCGGGTAATGCCTTTCCCGGTGGGCACCACCGTTCAGCTTAGCAACGGGATGACCGGGGTGGTGATTGAAAATCATCCCGAAAACTGCTTAAGGCCGAAAGTCAGAATAATATCAGAAGACAAAGGCGGGACGGATTGCTATGATTTATTAAACGACAAAGACCTGTTAAATGTAACAATTGTCGATTCCTTTACTACATAAGCAATATGGGGGATTGTAAATGAAAAAAGTATTGATTGTGGACGACGCGGCCTTCATGCGGATGGTAATCAGGAAACTGTTGGAGGAAAACGGCTTTGAGGTTGTCGCTGAAGCCGAAAACGGGGAGGCCGCAGTTGAAAAATATATTGCCCATAAACCGGATATTGTTACAATGGACATCACCATGCCTCAGATGTCGGGTATCGAAGCCCTGAAAGCCATCCGCGAGTACGACGACAAGGCGAAGGTTGTCATCGTATCCGCAATGGGGCAGGAAGTCATGGTCAAGGAAGCCATCCTTTACGGGGCGAAATCGTTTATCGTCAAGCCGTATAAAGAAGAGCAGGTAATCGAGACTTTACGAAGGGTTGCGGAATCGGATTGAGAGCATTGTGTAATGATATGGAAGGAGGTCTTTCCTTGTCAAGTCAATACACAAATGATTCGTTCACCGATATTTTCATTTACGAGACATCGCAGAATATCCAGCTTCTGGAGCAGATTGCTCTGTCGTGCGAGACCGGCGGGTTTACCGAAGACAGCCTTAACGAAATCTTCAGGCTTGTCCATACCATCAAGGGTTCGGCCTCGATGATGCTTTACAGCAACATTTCAAACGTGTCCCACAAGCTGGAGGACCTTTTCTTTTTCCTGAGAGAGCGCCCCGATATCAAATATGACAACGAGGAGCTTTCTGAAATCGTGCTTTGCGTGATTGATTTTATAAAAACGGAGCTCGAAAAGGTAAAAGCGGGAAACAAGCCGGACGGGAATCCGGATAAAACAGCCGAAGACATCCACCTTTTTTTGTCAAGGCTCAAGGGGGAGAACGGGGGAAAAGGCTGCCAGAATAACCAGAACAAAACAAAACGCAAATTAAAATCATACAGGGCGGTCGTTTTTTTTGAAGACGGGTGTCAGATGGAGAATATCCGCGCGTTTGAGATTGTCCACAGGCTCGGCGGCATAGCCTCTGATATCGTCCACTACCCTCAATCGCTGGTTGAGGATGAAAAGTCGGCCGAAATCATTGCGGAAAACGGGTTTGAAATCGAGTTTAAGTCAGAGAACAGCCGCCGGCAAATCCGGACGCTTTTTGAAAAAACGCCGTTATTGAAGGAATACACTCTGGAGGAACTGCAACAGGAGCAAAACCCCGCGGGGGATTGCCGGCAGGCAGAACAAAAAGCGGATGCGGAATTAAAATCAAAGCAGGGCAGCATTATCAGTGTGAATATTGAAAAGCTGGACAAGCTGCTCAACCTTGCGGGCGAGCTGGTTACAGCCGAAGCCATGCTGATAAGCAGCGCTGAATTGTCGGGGCTTGAACTGCCAAATTTTAATAAAACCGCTCAGCATCTGGGTCGGATAATTGACGAGCTTCAGGATGTAATCATGTCCACAAGGCTGGTTCCCCTGACCGCGACATTCCAGATGATGAACAGGATTGTCCACGACATGAACAAAAAACTGAACAAGAAATCCCGGCTGGTTATAATCGGGCAGGATACCGAAGTGGACAAGAAAGTAATCGAACATATCTCCGACCCGCTGGTACACCTTATCAGGAATTCGGTTGACCACGGCATTGAGTCGCCCGAAACAAGGGTTAAAAAGGGAAAGCCGGAGGTAGGCACCATTACCCTTGAGGCGAAAAACGAGGGGAACTATGTGGTCATCAGCATAGCGGACGACGGCAGGGGCTTTAACAAACAAAGCATTTTGGAACAGGCGAAAAAGAAAAATCTGCTGTTCAAACCCGAAAAGGAAATGACCGACAGCGAAATCTATTCGCTTGTATTCCTGCCGGGCTTTTCCACAAAAAACAGGGTTTCGGAATACTCCGGCAGGGGTGTCGGGATGGATATTGTAATCAACAACATTCAGGCAATCGGCGGCTCAATCAGCCTTGAGAGCGAAGTGGACGTCGGTTCTACAATCTCCATCAAAATCCCGCTCACCCTTGCGATTATCAACGGTATGAACGTCAGGGTCGGAAGTTCAATCTATTCGATACCGATGAACAATATCAGAGAATCTTTCAGGCCGGACAAATCGGACATTATTAAAGATTTTGACGGCAACGAAATGGTTATTATCAGGGGAAACTGCTATCCGATATACCGGCTTCACGAAAGGTTCGGCGTCAAAACCGATATAACCGATTTTGAGGACGGTATATTTGTGATTGTGGAGCACGACAGCAACCCGATTTGCCTGTTTGTGGACGAACTGCTCGGCCAGCAGCCGGTTGTTGTCAAGGCGCTGCCGAATTACATATTAAAGCGCGGGAGAGCCGACTGTTTTTCTGGCTGTACCCTGCTCGGCGATGGCAGCATAAGCCTTATACTGAATGTCGGCAGTCTGGCGAGGTATAGAAAATCTTCATAATCCGTTTTAGTAAAAACAGGAGGATGCAGATATGAAACTGAACATGAAGCTCAAAAACTTTACACTGGGAGCGAAACTGGTTGCGGGTTCGGCCGCAATCCTGCTTTTGTCCACAAGCATTATAAGCATTCTGGTCTATTTGTCGGCGCGCGATTCTCTTAAAAGCAGTATCACCGCCGACCTCAACACCCGCGCCACTGACGTTGCGCAGGCGATATCAAACAAAATAGATTTGCTTAAACTGCAGGCCGAGGATATCGCGGAAAACCAGAACATCAAGCTGATGAACTGGATTGGATGGTCAGAGCTGAAGCCGGTATTGAGCGCGGCTAAGGAGAGATTTGGATTTATAACCCTCGGAATTTCAGATTTAAACGGGAACATTCAGCTGGTTGACGGCAGCACGGCCGAAATCAACAGTTATGACTTCTTCGAGCAAACGATAAAAGGGGAGGGCCTGTTTTTCGACACCCCGGTCGAATTTATGGGAAGACGTGTTTTCGCGGTTACGGCGCCGGTATATGAAGGCGGCAGTATCATTGGCGCAGTCGTTGCGTTTCACTATGACGACGTACTGAGCAACATGATAAAGGAAGTTAAGGCGGTGAAAAGCGGGTACGCGTATATCATCAACAAGTCCGGTACCACTGTCGCGCACCCGCAGCAGAAAAAGGTGTCAGGCCTTGAAAACATTATCGAAAACGCAAAGGAAGACATCGGATTAACGGGACTGGCCGAGATACACAAGAAAATGATTGACGGCAACTCCGGCTTCGGCGAGTACGCTTATAAAGGCGTTACAAACCACATAGTGTATGCGCCGGTTAAGGGGACAGGCCTGTCATTGGCCATCACCGTCCCAAAATCTGAGCTGTTTTCAATCGCGAACATGCTGCTTGGCAGGGTAGCCATTACCGCAGCGGTGCTGCTGGCAGCGGCGGTCGTAATAATCTATTTCTTCACAAGGCTGGTTGTCGTTAAGCCGGTAAACAAACTGGTTGCGGTCGCGGAATCCATTGCCAAATGCAATCTTGACGTTTCATCCTCGTATACCGAAGGCGCAAGGGACGAAATCCTAAGGCTGGAAAACGCGATGACCGTAATGGCGTATGAATTGAATAACCTGATATCTGAAATAAACAGCGCTTCGCAGCAGGTTTCGATTGGTTCAAGGCAGCTGTCTGATTCAAGCATGGCGCTGTCCCAGGGCGCGAGCGAACAGGCGAGCACCATTGAGGAACTTACTGCCTCGATTGAGGAGATTTCATCGAGGATAAAGCTGAACGCCGAAAACGCTAAGAAAGCCAATGAGCTCACAATAGGGTCGAGGGCGAACGCTTCCGATGGCAAGCAGGACATGGTGCAAATGCTGCAGGCGATGGGGGAAATTGAGCAGTCTTCAAACAGCATTTCAAAAATCATCAAGGTGATTGACGACATCGCGTTCCAGACAAATATTCTGGCGCTGAATGCCGCGGTTGAGGCGGCAAGGGCCGGGCAGCACGGCAGAGGGTTTGCGGTGGTTGCCGAGGAAGTACGAAATCTTGCGGTCAGGTCTGCCAACGCGGCAAAGGAAACCACCGACATGATAGAGGGCTCGATTAAAAAAGTGGAGGCCGGCATAAAAATTGCACAGAAAACGTCCGGCTCCCTCAATAAAATAGTTGACGACATCACCGGTATCGCGGACCTGGTGGAGGAAATCTCGGTATCCTCCGAGGAGCAGTCCTCCGCCATAACCCAGATTAATCAGGGGATTATGCAGGTTTCCCATGTTGTGCAGGTGAATTCTGCAACATCCGAGGAGAGCGCAGCCGCAAGCGAGGAGCTTGCGGGGCAGGCGGAGCTGCTCAAGCAGCTTGTCAGCAAGTTCAAGCTGAAAACCGACAGGCCGCATAGCTTTATAACGATATCGGATAAAATTCCCGATTACATCGAAACCGAAACTGCCGAAGATGAGGATATTAAACCCGATTACAGCGAAGAAGATGAAAACCCCGAACTTATGGAATTGAGCGACAAGGATTTTGCGGAATTCTGATAGCCTGACATGTCGTTTAAGGGAGGGCGGTTAAATGAGCGAATTTCTAGCGCTGGAACAGATTGTCGATGATGACCCGCAGGACGGCAGGTACCTTACCTTCAGTCTGGATTCCGAATGCTACGGTATAGAAATAAAGTATGTTACCGAAATAATCGGGATACAGCCGATAACCGAGGTGCCCGAAATGCCGGAATATATCAAAGGGATTATAAACTTAAGGGGCAGAATTATCCCGGTTATGGATGTCAGGCTCCGTTTCAAAAAACCGTTCAGGGAATATGACGAGCGCACCTGCATTATAGTGATTGAGATACGCGACATCGTTCTGGGACTGATTATTGACAGGGTGTCGGAGGTTTTGACAATACCCGACCAGAATATCGCGCCTGCCCCCGACATAACAAGGGCTGCCGGCAGCGGCAGGTTTGTAACGGGTATCGGCAGGTTCGGGGAGGATATCAAAATACTCCTCGACTGCGAACTGTTTTTGAAAGACGATGACATTGAGGCGCTTGAAAACCTTGAGGAGAGTTAAATGCATTGTCATTGGAAACTGAACCTGTGCGGGCGGTCTGCAGCCGCTAATCCGATCAGCTGGTGGTACTACGCTATGATATCCATTACAGAAAAGGAATTCACGCAGCTTTCCAGAATGATTGAAAAAAGCTTTGGCATATACTTGAAAATCGAGAAAAAATCCCTTGTGATGAGCAGGCTGCAGAATATCCTGCTGGAAAAGGGGTTTAAAAGCTATTCGCAGTATTACCAATACCTGATAAACGACAAAACGGGCGCCGCGCAGGTCGAGCTTGTGAACAGGATAACCACTAACCACACTTTTTTCCTGAGGGAAAAGGAGCATTTTGATTATTTTTCCGGCACCGTGCTGCCCGACCTTAAAAGAAACGCAAAGGGCGGCACGGTAAGAATCTGGAGCGCGGGATGTTCCACCGGCGAGGAACCCTATACTCTGGCGATGGTGATAAAGGATTATCTCAAAGAGGGCGGGCTGAATTACAGAATACTTGCGACCGATATTTCGAAAAAAGCCTTAAGCAAGGCGGTTCTCGGCGTATACCCGGATGAGAGCGTATCAAACATACCGCTTATGTGGAAAATGAATTACTTTACCAAAACCGCCGAGGGACTGTATAAAGTCAGCGACGAGATAAAGTCTGCGGTGCTGTTCAGAAGGCTTAATCTGATGGATGAGTTTCCTTTCAAAAGGAAATTCCACACCATTTTTTGCAGGAATGTAATGATTTACTTCAGAAGCGACACAAGGGCGAGACTGTTGAAGAAAATATATGATGTGCTGGAAGACGGCGGATACCTGTTTATAGGCAAATCGGAGTCCATCCTTAAAAACGAAACAGGTTTCAAGCATGTTTTGCCCTCGGTGTACAGGAAAGACTAGCTTGCCGAACGGGGGTTGCCGATGGATTGCAGCTAATTCCGATACCGATTTTACACCTTCATACATCAGGGGGATAAAACATGCACGACTACACAAATCTTGGGGAGTTTCAGAAAGACGTGATAAGGGAACTCGGCAACATAGGCGCCGGCAATGCGGCGACAGCCCTCGGCAAACTTCTGAACGACAGGATTGAAATCACTGTGCCGGCACTCAAATTCATTGAGATAAACGAAATTTCCGGTATACTCGGCGGACCGGAGAATGAAGCCGCAGGGATAATTTTAAGATTGTCAGAGGATATCGACGGGCTGCTGGTATATTTGATGGACTGCGATTTCATTAATCATTTGCTGGGCTGTCTGATTTGCGAAGATGTCAAAGACATCCGCAGTATTTCCGAGCTTGGGCTGTCAGCGTTGAAGGAAGTTTCAAACATATTATCGGGCAGTTTTGTGAATGTCCTGTGCTCGTTTACCGGCTCAAAGATAAGGCTTTCTCTGCCAGAAATCGCAATTGACATGGTCGGGGCAATCCTCAACTTTCCCGCATCGTTTGCGGGCGAAATGAGCGACCAGCTGCTGCTGGTGGAGGTGGAATTCATTTTAAGCGGCGACTCGGTACAAAGCCACCTGCTGCTGATACCTGACATACGCTCGCTTAACAAGATTATTGAGCGGCTGGGTGTTGGCTAATGGCAAAATGGCTGGTTGTAGGTATTTCCGACCAAAAAATCGCGTTCAGCCCCGACAAGCTGGTATCCTACGCGCTCGGCTCCTGCGTCGGAGTCTGCATTTACGACAGAAAGCTGCGGGTCGCGGGGCTTGCCCATATCCTGCTGCCGAATTCAAAGGAGAGTTTGCACTGCCCGGTGAACCCCTGCAAATACGCCGATACCGCGATTGAAAAGCTTGTGGCGGGTATGGAGGCGGCGGGCTGCCGGCGACAGAGGCTGACGGCAAAGATTTCCGGCGGCGCCAATATGTTCGATATTCCCGGGCCAAGTATCGGAGAAAAGAATGTCGAGGCTGTAAAGCTCAAGCTGTTGAGCCTGAAAATTGACATTGTAGCCGCGGATGTCGGCGGAAACCACGGCAGAACCCTGATATTTGACTCGGTCAGCGGCAAGCTGGAGATAAAATCCCTGTTTCACGGCAACAAAATAATATAATTCCAATACAGTTCACTTAAGATTTTTTTGGTTTTGCCGATATTCTTAATGGACAGGCAGGAGTCAGGCTTTACCTTTTACCTTTGAGAAAGGAAACAGGTTTTATATGATAGAGCTTACCGACCTTTCAGACAGGAGTTTTGTATTAAACAGCGAGCTTATCGAGAGCATTACCTCAATTCCCGAAACAAAAATTTCCCTGACAAACGGCAATTACTACCTGGTCAAGGAAACTCCGTCTGAAATAATTGAGAAGGTTGTGAAATACAAGAAAAGCCTGAAATACAAAGGCTCGTAGCCACAGGATTGTCTAAGGAGGCCTTCTTTTGGATTTGACGCTTGTTATAGGGATAGTGGCGGGAATATGTCTGATTATCTGGGGAATACTCGATGGCGGAAACTTGGGAGAATATTATAGTTTTGCAAGCATTCTTATTACGATTGGCGGCACCTTTTCCGCGACTTTCGCTTCATTCCCGTTCAAGAATTTTAAGGATATCGGCAAACACATATTTATTGCGTTAAAAAAGCCAAAGCACGACCACAATTACTACATAAACCTTATTCTGGAGCTTGCGGTCGAGGCGAGGAGGAACGGTATCCTCTCACTTGAGGAAAAGGCAATGGAGATTAAGGACAAGTTCCTGTCAGACTGCATCATGCTGATAGTGGACGCGCTGCCCGCCGACAGGACAAAAGAGCTGATACAGACCGAAATCGACAATATAGAAGTAAGGCATGCGGCGGTCTGGAAAATGTATGAAAAAGCCGCCACCTATGCGCCGGCATTCGGTATGATTGGAACTCTTATCGGGCTTATAAACATGCTTGCGAACATTGACATGGATGCGCAAACGGGTTCCGCCTCGCTGACAAAGGGAATGGCGACGGCGCTGCTCACCACACTGTACGGCTCTCTGCTCGCAAACCTTGTTTTCATGCCGATTTCAAACAAGCTCCGTTCCCGTAATGACGAGGAGATTTTATCAAAGCTGATTATCGCAGAGGGGGTACTCGCCATTCAGGCGGGCGACAATCCGAGGTTTATTGAGCAGAAGCTCCACGCCTTTTTGGATAACTACCAGAGAAACAAGAAGTCCAGAAAGAAAGAAAAGAAAACCGCGGTTTCACAGATAAACTGATAAGGGGCGGTGCTCTGTGTGGCGTAAAAGGCGTGATTCGTCATCCGGCTACAATTGGCTTGATACATACGCGGATATGATAACACTTCTGCTGACATTTTTTGTCCTGCTGTATTCGATGTCCACCATTGACGCGAAAAAGTGGCATATTCTTGCGACGGCTTTAAGGGGCAACAGACATATTGTTGTGGAGGAAATACCAGAAGATGATGAAGTAGCGGGCATTGAAGACGGGCAGGATTTCCCGCCGCAGGTGGACATTGACGAGGACAGAAAGGTTACCGAGGTCAAGGATTTTGACGATTTGTATTATTATCTCAAGCAGTATTTTCAAGGAAACCCCGATTACCAGTCAAGAGTGGAGTTGCACAAGGGCGACGGGTACACGTTCATCACCTTCCAAAACAACATATTCTTTGACGGCGACAGCTCGGTGCTAAGGCCGGAAGCGATTGAAATACTGGATTTCCTTTCAAACGGGCTGAAAAACATACCAAACGAAATCGGGGAAATCAGGGCTTACGGCCATACCGCAAGGGCGCGCGGCGCGAACCAGCCGAATACCGTCGAAGGGGACAGAATCCTGTCCAGCATGAGGGCAAACAACGTAATTATCCATATCCAGAAAAAGAATATTATCGAGCCAAAAAAAATGGTCGCCGAAGGGTACGGCGAGCACCGGCCGATTGTCCCGCACGACGGCACCGAAGAAACCAGAATAAAAAACCGAAGGGTGGAAATCTATATCGCAAAAGCGGACAAGTCCAATCTCACACTGGACAAGATATACGAAGAGATTAACAGGAAAAGAAAGTCCTAACTTTATTAGCTTTTCTCCTTTCTATCTCCTTTCTATATAAAAGCGGCAATGCCTGCCGGCTGAAAAGTCGGCAGGCATTGCCATTGCAGAGGTTTTTATTGTGCCGTTGTGGTCGTGTTTTCAGAGGTTGCGCCGGTTTGCCCGGAGAATGCCTGCGGGTACAAGGTTTTTGCGATTATCTCCGCGGCTTCAATCATTCTGAACCCCTGACTTTCAATGTATTCCGCTTCAATCTCAAAAATCCTGTTGTTTTTTACTGCCGGGCTGTTTTTAAGTCCGTCTATGCTCCTGACCTTTTCGGCCAGCGACTTTGGACAGAAAATGTATTCCGGCTGGCTTAAGGTTGTATTGTCGGCTTTCCAGCCGGTCAGGCTTTCGGCGACATTTACCGCCCCCGCCGAGGCTATTATATGGTCAATCACCGAGTCGCCGGTGGCCACATGCCCGGACAAATCCGCGACATAAACCGCTTTGAACTGCGGCCCGCCGCCGCTGTGGGACAAAACCGTCCGATTAATTCTATCGAGCTTGTCCTTGACGGAATCCATGTGGGTCAGCCCTTTTATAATCCCCGCATTTGAGCCTAAGAACATTCTGCCGACCGCGAGATAGAGGTTTGAAAGCTCGTTAAAGCTTTGCGCCGCGGGGATAACCACAACCGGAATGTTGTTTTTATCAAGGATTTCCTTAACAGAGTCGGACTGCTCCTTTTGGGTCAGCAGTAAATCCGGCTTGGCGCTGATTATCACGTCCATGTCTGGCAGCACCACACTACCGGCAGAGGGCAGGACCGCGATTGTTTCGGGATAGTTGCATTCCTCCGACCGCACCACCACTGAAGAGCCAAAACCCATGTCCGAGATTATTTCGGCAAGGGAGGGAGAAAGCACCGCTATTCTTGAGGGGGGAGCGGCGATTTCAACGCCGTTCACAACGACGGGGAACCCGGTATCGCTTAATGCTTCGGATTTGGACGAAGATTTTGAGCAGCCGGACAGCATAATTAAAATCAGGGTTACAGCCGCCGCAAATAACCTTTTTTTCATCTTCTTTTCCTCCTCTCTCAACCCTATAATTGGCAGTCATGCCTAAAATATGCGGTTGCCGCCTGCGGGCGCCGGGGTCTATACCTTTTCTCCTCTGGCAAGGCGCGCCCGCAAATTTTGAATAAACTGCTTTGCGTAGCGCGGGGAACGCGCACCGCGTTCAACAGCCCATCTTTCGGCTAATGCCAGCAGTTTTTCCCGTCCGATGTCAATGTCGTGGTCGTCCGCGATTTTTAAAACAATGTCTAGGAAACGTTGTTTGTCGGGCAGCAGGTATGTTACAACCAGCCCGAACCTGTCGGACAGCGAGACTGACTCCTGAATGGTGTCGGCGTGGTATATCTCGTCGCCGCCGCGGTCGCTGAAGCTCTCCTTTAACAGATGACGCCTGTTGGAAGTCGCGTAAATCAGCAAATTGTCCGGCCGGCAGGCAAGGCTGCCTTCCAGCGCGGCTTTAAGCGCGGCAAAACTGTCGCTGTTTGCCGAGAAGGACAAATCGTCGATAAACACGATAAATCTCATTGGAAAACTGGCAAGTCTGGATGTCAAAACCGGCAATTCGTTAAGATTTTCCTTCGGCACCTCAATCATCCGCAGTTTCCTGCCGGCGTACTCGTTTAACAGCGCTTTGACAGTTGAGGATTTTCCGGTCCCGCGGTCGCCGTACAAAAGAATGTTGTTGGCTTCAAGCCCGTCAAGGAAAGCCAGAGTGTTGTTTACCACAATGCTTTTTTGCGTTTCATACCCCTTTAAATCGTCCAGCCTGACAGGGTCGGGGTGTTCAATCGGGATTATGTCGCGGTTGAGCCACAAAAAAGCGTTGCAGAAAACAAACCTGCCCGCGCCGTTTTTTAAGTGGAACTCGCCAAGCCCGTTTATGCATTCGTTCCATCTGCCTGCGAGCGGATAGCCCGCCGGCAAATCCCCCCAGCACGGCAGCGATGAGCCGTCGTTAAAGCAGGATTTGATTAAACCGGCGGAATTTAAAGCGGCCGAATAAAGAATGGACAAATCCCGTTTTGCAAGGCTTAACAGCTCGCTGTTAAGCTTTTCCGCGCCGCCTTTTGCGAGTGTTAAGGTAAACACGTTTTCATCGGCGAGGATTTCCTCTGCGATGGCTTGTTTTGGGCTTTTCATCCCGGTATCGGTGAGAAGGGCAGAGCATAAATCCCCAAACCGCCGGTATGCCGAGAGGTATTGGTTATTGCGGCATTCATTAAGCAAGTCCAAAAGCCGCGAAGTAACCGGCTTGTCCAAAACGCCGCGGTAAACGGTGATTGAGAGCAAATCGCAGATGATCCTTTGAATATCATTTTTTTCGACCTGCAGCATTGTATTGACTCCGATTTAAGATTTGTTATTACATAGTATTTTACTCCCCGCAGTGGAAAGTGTCAACAAAAAGGCATTTACAGGCGGTATTACATTGCAGCAGGTTAAAAAAACATCTGCCGCTGACCAACGGGCGGATTGCCATATCCGCCCGTTTTATAAACGTTATCCTGACAGGGCAGCGCGCCGGCCAAAGCCTGCGCTTGTACAACACTTATACAACACCAGAACAACACTTGTAAAACACTTGTAAAACACTTGTACTACAAAAATTCAATAATCAGCATATGCTTTGCGGTTGAATAGAATACACGTTTTGCAACGGGGCTGTTTCAAAACCGTTTGCCGGCAGTGCGGTTATATGGTAAAATCAAAATGGCAAAATTTTGAACGAGGGTGTTTTTTTGGACAGGGGAAAAACGCAAAGGGGCGTAACCTGCTGCATTTCCGGCCACCGCCCGGACAAGCTACCTTTCGGCTGGTGCGACGAGCGCGCGTATCAGGGACTTAAACAGGCTCTACGCTCGGAAATCATAAAGTCTGCGCGGTGCGGGTACCGGTATTTTATTTCGGGCATGGCGCAGGGGGTGGACACATGGGCCGCCGAGGAAGTAATCAGGCTGCGCCAGAGCGGTTTTGATGTGCGGCTTGTGGCGGCGCTGTCCTGCCCGCAGCAGGACAGGCACTGGCCCCAAAAAGCGCGGATGCGGTTCAGGGAGCTGTTGTCAAAGGCCGATGAAATCCACATCATAAGCGAGCGGTACACCCCGTTTTGCATGGGGGCAAGGAATTTGTGGATGGTTGAGAATTCCTCCCGCCTAATTGCGGTTTTCGGCGGCGGGCAGAGCGGGACCGCAAACACCATCCGGCACGCGCGCCGGTTCGGTCTTGAAATCATCCTGATTGACCCTTGCAATCCGGTATGAATGCCGTCCCTCTTTGCGCTTGCGGTTGTACGGCTTATTGTGCTATAATTTTCAAGGTACTATCCGGAATTAAACTGGGAGGCGCTTTTGATGGATATTCGCGTGGGGGACGTACTGGTTATGAAAAAGCCGCACCCATGCGGGAACAACCAGCTCAATGTATTGAGGATTGGAATGGATTTCAGGCTGCAGTGCCAGGGGTGCGGGCATGAGTTCATGGCTTCGCGCCAAAAAATTGAAAAGCGGGTAAAAAAGGTGATAAGGCAGCAGGAAGAGCCTGCGGCGCCATATTCCAACGAAACGGGGCAGGTTAAATGAATATGTATGAAAAACTGGAAGATGTCGAAAAGCGATTTGAGGAGATAAACAAGCGGCTTTTTGATGCCGACGTGGTGTCGGACGTCGAGCAGTATAAACAGATTATGAAGGAAATTAAAAACCTTCAGCCCGTTGTGGAAAAATACAGGGAATACAAGGATGCTGTAAAACGGCAGGAGGAAGCCCGCGCCCTGCTTGCGGAGGCCGGGGCGGACAGGGAAATCAGAGAGCTTGCCGAGATTGAGCTTGAGGAAACCCGCGTCAGTATCGAGCGCGCGACCGACGAATTAAAGAAACTCCTTATCCCGCGGGACCCGAACGACGACCGCAACGTGATAATCGAAATCCGCGCGGGCGCCGGCGGGGAGGAGTCGGCGCTGTTTGCAGGCTCGCTGTACCGCATGTATACCATGTACGCCGCCTCCAAGGGATATAAGGTTGAGATGCTGAATATGAATGAGACAGGGCTGGGCGGGATTAAGGAAGTCAGCTTCATGGTTATAGGCGACGGCGCTTACAGCCGTTTTAAATTCGAGAGCGGAGTGCACCGCGTCCAAAGGGTACCCGAAACCGAGGCGGGCGGGAGGATACACACCTCGACCGCGACGGTTGCGGTGCTGCCGGAAGTCGAGGATGTGGAAGTCGAGATTAACCCGGCAGATTTGCAGATAGACACTTTCCGCTCAAGCGGAGCGGGCGGCCAGCACGTCAACAAAACCGAATCCGCCATCCGCATTACCCATCTGCCGTCCGGTCTTGTTGTTGAATGCCAGGATGAGCGCAGCCAGCACAAGAACAGGGAAAGAGCGATGAAAATCCTGCGCGCGCGTTTGTACGAGCAGGAGCAGGAAAAGCTGCGCTCGCAGGTCGCCGCCGACAGGAGAGCGCAGGTCGGCACCGGGGACAGGAGCGAGAGAATACGCACATATAATTTCCCGCAGGGGCGGGTAACCGACCACAGGATTGGGCTGACCCTATACCGGATTGAGAGCATTATGAACGGGGATCTCGACGAGCTTGTGGAAGCGCTGATTACCGCGGACAGGGCGGAGAAACTCAAGGCTTCGGGGGAAGAATAGTGTTTAACTACCATACCCGCCTGCTAAAAGGGGACAGAAACGGAATAAACGAGGCGGCGAGCCTACTGTCAAAGGGCGAGCTTGTCGCAATCCCGACCGAAACGGTTTACGGGCTTGCGGCAAACGCGCTCAATCCCGGCGCGGTAAGGCGGATTTTTGAGGCTAAAGGCAGGCCGCAGGACAACCCGCTGATAGTCCACATATCGGATATAAAGGAATTAAAACCCCTTGTAACCGAAATAC
>LSQX01407556.1_pt1 | contig 17239 bp, 14 predicted proteins | sample 654561 | NCBI WGS metagenome assembly LSQX01 (sample SAMN04489861, study PRJNA283612) | anaerobic digester metagenome | isolation source: 4 biogas reactors fed with cattle manure at either 37C or 55C with and... | place: Denmark: Kongens Lyngby | collected 2014
TGACGCCCTTGTTCGGCTCGCGGCCACCGGTGAGCTCCTTGACCAGGTCGGTCACGGCCGGCATACGGGTGGAACCACCGACGAGAACGACGTGGTCGATCTCGGAGACGGACATACCGGAGTCCTTGACGACCTGGTTGAACGGCTCCTTGGTGCGGTCCAGCAGATCCTGCGTGATCTTCTGGAACTCGGTGCGGGACAGGGTCTCGTCGAGGAACAGCGGGTTCTTGTCGGAGTCGACCGTGATGTACGGCAGGTTGATGTTGGCCTGCTGGGAGGAGGACAGCTCGATCTTGGCCTTCTCGGCGGCCTCGCGCAGACGCTGCAGGGCCATCTTGTCCTTGGTCAGGTCAATGCCGTTGGTGGACTTGAACTTCTCGACGAGCCAGTCGACGATGCGCTGATCCCAGTCATCGCCGCCGAGCTGGTTGTCACCGGCGGTCGCACGGACCTCGACCACACCGTCGCCGATCTCCAGCAGGGAGACGTCGAAGGTACCGCCACCGAGGTCGAAGACCAGGATGGTCTGCTCCTTGTCGCCCTTCTCCAGGCCGTAGGCCAGAGCGGCGGCGGTCGGCTCGTTGACGATACGCAGGACGTTGAGGCCTGCGATCTGACCGGCCTCCTTGGTGGCCTGGCGCTGTGCGTCCTCGAAGTAGGCCGGGACGGTGATCACGGCGTCGGTGATCTCCTCACCCAGGTAGGCCTCGGCGTCGCGCTTCAGCTTCATGAGGGTGCGGGCGGAGATCTCCTGGGCGGTGTACTTCTTGTCGTCGATCTCGACGTTCCAGTCAGAGCCGATGTGGCGCTTGACGGAGCGGATGGTGCGGTCGACGTTGGTCACGGCCTGGTTCTTGGCCGGCTGACCGACGAGGACCTCGCCGTTCTTGGCGAAGGCGACGACGGACGGGGTCGTCCGCGAGCCCTCGGAGTTGGCGATAACGGTGGCCTCGCCACCCTCGAGCACGGAGACCACCGAGTTGGTGGTACCGAGGTCAATTCCTACTGCGCGTCCCATTATGTGTTTCCTCCTGTTGTACGGGATTTCCTGAAGTTGACTGCTGTTGGCTCAACTTGTGGAACCCAACGTACCAGACCCCTTGAGCCTGGAGCACTCAACCTGACACCCAGTACAACGGGCAACCCGCCAAAGTTGTTCCCGATCGACTCAACTTTTTCTTTTCCGCCGCGTTTATGCAGGTCAGAGTAGCCGCTCCGCCTCGCCCCACGCGCTGTCCGGCGCGATGACCCACGCCAGCGCCTTCGTCCACTGCTCCGCAACGACCGCCCCCGGGTCGTCGGAATCGACCCCGTGATGGAGGATGTGCACCAGATCGAACGCCTCCAGCAACTGGGTCACGCCCCGCAGGCCCGCCGAGCGGGCGAGGAGCGTCACAGTGGTCTCGCCCTCCCTCGTCTCCGGCGTCGGCGCCTCCCACGCCCGCGCGTCGAAGTCCCACGCGCGGATCCGCTGGGGCGGCAGGTCGACGAGCTGCGCCGCCCACGCCAGCGCCTCCACCGCCCAGGCCGACCGGGCGAAGAGTTCCGCCTCGGCGCGCAGGCCGGCGGGGAACTCCACCCGCCCGCCGTCGTCGAAGGCCGCCGCCCGCGCCGCCCCCACGTCCGCCAGAAAGCCCCGCTCCCGCGCGGTCAACGAGGAGGCGACGAGCTCCTGCGCGGCGACCAGGTCATCGGCCTGCGGCAGACTTCCCTCCCGCATGTGGCGGGCCGCGTCGACCACCAGCGCCAGGGCACCGAGCCGGTAGACCACCTGCGCATGGTCGCGCAGCCGCACCTCCTCCTCCGCCGGAATGACCGGGATCTGTTCGTCGAGTTCCAGCCCGGCCTGACGCAGGGTGCGCAGGTTCTTCTGCCGCCGCCGGTAGGCGTCGACGTGGACGGGCACCTTGACCCCCTTGCCCGGCGCGGCCAGGTTCTCCCCGTCGAGGTTGCGGAAGGGGCCGTTGCCCACCCGGAACACGCAGCACCGCCCCCAGTCGGCGAACTCGATGAGCTGGCGGGCGGTGTAGCTGTCGTCGCGTTGGAGGCGGTAGATCACCTGGGAGCGCGAGATGTGGCGGGCCAGGGGGTGGACCTGCGTGACGTCGGGCCCGGTGACCCGCAGCCCGGCCTCGGCCAGGTCGCGCAGGGCGTCCTCCACGAACACCGCCCGGTCCCGGGGGTGGGTGAACACCTCCACCGGGCCCGGCAGGTCGACCGGGTCCGGCACGGTGGAGAAGACGAGGAGATCCATGCCCCCATGCAACCAGAGGTCCGCCCGCGCGGCAGGGTTCGCGGTGACAGCAGGCCTGTCACAGGAGTACTCCGATTCCCCCCACCCCTCCTCCGCGACCTGGGGAAATGCCACCCCGCCCGACACAGAGGAGTACGTCCGTACGCACCCCGCCGCAGCGGCCGCCCAGAATGGTCACCCCTAACACCACCCAGGACCTATACTGGCCAGCAGAGAGAGTAACCCTCATCACATTCTGAGCAGGAGTGTCCGCGGCATCACCCTGCCCGCGGACCGAGGAGAAAGGGCCCGCCAGTGAATCCCCACGTCACCCGCACCCGCCACGTCAGCGACCGCCCTCCGGTGGCCGCCTGAGACACGCGCCCACCACCCCTCCCCATCCTCCCCGTAAAGGAATCCCTGATGTCTCAGCATGCCTCCGTCGAGCAGGTGCTCGACCCCGCCGTCGCCCGCGCCCGCGAGTGGCTCGCCGCCACCTCCGACACCGACGGTTCCTCCGCCACCGAGCGCCTCGCCGACCTGGTCCGCGACCCCGCCGGTGTCTCCTTCACCATGGACTTCGTCGACCGGGTGGCCCGTCCGGAGGACAACCGCACCGCCGCGAACGCGTTGCGCAAGCTCGACGGCGCCCCCGACTTCCTGGGCCGACTCAACCAGACCGCCCTGCAGCTCGGCGGAATCGTCGGCCCGAGGCTGCCGAACGTCGTCATGCCGGTGGCCCGCGCCCGCCTGCGCCAGATGGTCGGCCACCTCGTCCTCGACGCCGACGGCAAGGCCCTGGACAAGCTGCTCGACAGGGCGGCCGAGGAGGGCACGCAGCTCAACCTCAATCTGCTCGGCGAGGCGGTCCTCGGCGATGAGGAGGCGGCCCGCCGCGCGGAGCGCACCTTGGCGCTCATCACGAATCCGAAGGTCACGTACGTCTCGGTGAAGGCCTCGAGCCTCGTCGCCCAGCTCAATCCGTGGGATCTGGAGGGCAACCTCGTCCGTCTCAAGGAGCAGCTGCGCCCGATGTACCGGGCGGCGCAGGAGTCGGGCACGTTCATCAACCTGGACATGGAGGAGTACAAGGATCTCCGCCTGACGATCCGCCTGTTCACGGAGCTGCTCGGCGAGGAGGAGTTCCGGGACCTCGAGGCCGGCATCGTCCTGCAGGCCTACCTCCCGGACAGCCACGACGCCCTCGTCGAGCTCGCCGAGTGGGCCCGTTCCCGTTCCACCCCGATCAAGATCCGCCTGGTCAAGGGCGCGAACCTCTCGATGGAGAAGGTCGAGGCGGAGAGCCACGGCTGGGAGCAGGCCCCGTACGCCACGAAGCACGAGGTGGACGCGAACTACATCCGTCTCCTCGACTACATCCTCACCCCGGAGCACGCCCCGCACGTGCGGATCGGCGTCGCCAGCCACAACCTCTACTCGGTGGCCCTGGCCTGGGAGCTGGCCACCGCCCGCGGCGTCACGGAGCAGATCGACGCGGAGATGCTGCAGGGCATGGCCCCGGCACAGCAGCAGGCGGTGCGTGATGTGGTGGGCCGCATGATCCTCTACACCCCGGTCGTCCACCGCGAGGATTTCGACGTCGCCGTCTCCTACCTGGTGCGTCGCCTCGAGGAGAACGCCGCGGAGGAGAACTTCCTCCACGCTCTGTTCGCCCCGGGCGACGGGATGAACGCCCAGGAGCAGGCGCTTCTCGACGCCGCCCGGAACCCCTCCACCACCTCGCCGCGCCGCACACAGAACCGTCTCACGGAGACGGGCCGCACCGTCGAGGGCCGGTTCACCAACGAACCCGACACCGACCCCGCCCTGCGTGCCAACCGGGAGTGGGCGCTGGAGTGCCTGGCCGCGGAGCCGCACGTCAGCGGGGCGGAGGAGGTCACCGACCCGGCCGTCGTCGACGCCGCCGTCGCGCGGGCGCGGGAGCTGGGCCCGGAGTGGGCGTCGAGAAGCGGGCACGAGCGGGCCGAGGTCCTGGAGACCATCGCCGACGAGCTGGCCAGGGCACGCGGCGAGCTCATCACCGTCATGGCGCACGAGGCAGGCAAGACCGTCGACCAGTCGGATCCGGAGATCTCCGAGGCCATCGACTTCGCCGCCTACTACGGCGAGCAGGCCCGCAACCTCGACCGCGCGCGGTCGACCTTCACCCCGCACGCCCTCACCGTGGTCATCCCGCCGTGGAACTTCCCCGTCGCCATCCCGACCGGTGGCGTGACGGCGGCGCTGGCGGCGGGGTCGGCGGTGATCATCAAGCCGGCGCCGCAGACGGTGGCCTGCGCCGAGGTCATGGTGCAGGCGGTGCACCGCGGCCTCGAGCGCCACGGCATCGACACGGACCTCGTGCAGTTCCTCCGCGCCGACGAGGCCGACGCCGGCCAGCGCCTCATCTCCCACGAGGACGTCGACCACGTCATCCTCACCGGCGCCTCGGAAACCGCCGAGCTGTTCCGCTCGTGGAACCCGCGCATGAGCATCAGTGCGGAGACCTCGGGCAAGAACGCGATCATCGTCACCCCGGCCGCCGACCCGGACCTCGCGGTGGCGGACATCTACCACTCCGCCTTCGGGCACTCGGGCCAGAAGTGCTCGGCCAGCTCGCTGGTCATCCTCGTGGGCCAGGCGGGTGAGTCGCGCCGCATCCGCGAGCAGCTCATCGACGCCGTCTCCACCCTCCGCGTCGGCCCCGGCACGGACATCTCCACCACCATGAACGGCCTCATCGAACCGCCCGGGGAGAAGCTCGAGCGCGGCCTCACGACCCTCGAGGACGGCGAGTCCTGGCTGCTCCAGCCCGAGAAGCTCGACGAGGAGGGGAGGTTCTGGACCCCGGGCATCCGCGACAACGTCCGCCCCGGCTCCTGGTTCCACCGCACCGAGTGCTTCGGCCCGGTCCTGGGCATCATGTACGCCTCCTCCCTCGAGGAGGCCGTCGAGTGGCAGAACGACACCGGTTTCGGCCTCACCGGCGGCATCCACTCCCTCGACGACGACGAGATCGACTACTGGACCGAGCACGTCGAGGTCGGCAACGCCTACGTCAACCGCGGCATCACCGGTGCGATCGTCCAGCGCCAGCCCTTCGGCGGCTGGAAGGACTCGGTCATCGGTTCCGGCGCGAAGGCCGGCGGCCCGAACTACGTCGCCCAGCTGGGCACGTGGACGGACGGCGACCTCGACCACGGGCAGGTGCAGCTGAGCGCGGGCGTCGAGAAGCTGCTTGCCGACGCCCCCGCCGACCCCTGGCTGCGCCGCGCCGCCGAGCTCGACGAACTGGCCTGGCGCGAGGAGTTCTCCCGCGAGCACGACCTCACCGGCCTGGCCTCCGAGGCCAACATCTTCCGCTACCGCCCGCTGCCGGAGCCGCTGCCCGTGTACGTCGGCGAGGGTGCCGACGAGCGCGACCTCTGGCGGCTGAAGCTGGCGGCGGAGCGGGCGGGGGCGTCGATAAGCGAGGAGGTGTCGTTCCGTCCCGGTGGGCGCGTCCGGGCGCTCGGCGCGGTCCCGGAGGAGCTGTACGAGCAGGCGGCCGAGGTCGGTGCCGTCATCCTCGACGGACCGGTGCTCGCCGACGGTCGCCGCGAACTCCTGCCCTTCCTCCTCGAGCAGGCGCTCACCGTCACCCTGCACCGATTCGGCGTCCTGCGGAAAGTAGGCAGCATCCGACAGTGATAACCACAGGTTTTTGGGGCACAATGAAGCTCTGATGAGCACACCTATTGATCCCCAGAAACCGGGCCCCGGCGGCACCGACACCCGCGACCTCACCGAGATGGTCTCGGACTACGCCGAGCTGTCCGACAATCCGCTGGACGCCAACACCCCCAACGACGCCCCGGAGGTCACCGACCGCGCGGTCTTCATCGGCCGCGACGGCCGGTGGGCCGCCGGCTGGGCCCTGCGATTCATCATCTTCGTGGTGGCCGCCTTCATCCTGGGCCGGATCCTCGGCTTCGTGTGGGCCGGGCTCCTCCCGATCCTGCTGGCGCTGCTCGTGTGCACCGTCCTGTGGCCGCCGGTGAAGCTCCTCCGCGACAAGCTGAGGTTCCCGGCGGCGCTGGCCACGGTGGTCACGCTCGTCGGCTTCTTCGCCATCTTCGGCGGCATCTTCGCCGCGATGGCCCCCATCGTCCGTGACCAGGGCGCGGCGCTGGTGAAGCAGGCGCAGGACGGCCTCAACCAGCTCTCCGACTGGGTGCAGGGCCCGCCGCTCAACGTCGACACCTCGCAGTTCGACCAGGTGCTCAACGACATCACGGGCTTCCTGCAGGAACGCTCCTCCCAGATCGCGTCGGGCGTGTTCACCGGCCTGGGCGCGGCGACATCGATCGTGGTGACCACCGTCGTCATGCTCGTGCTCACCTTCTTCTTCCTCAAGGACGGCGATCGCTTCCTGCCGTGGATGCGCGGCTTCACCGGCTCCAACGCGGGCTGGCACCTCACCGAGGTGATGACCCGCTCGTGGAACACCCTCGCCGGCTTCATCCGCACCCAGGCCATCGTCTCGCTCGTCGACGCCGTCTTCATCGGCATCGGCCTCGTCCTGCTCGGCGTGCCGCTGGCGTTCGTCCTCGCCGTGATCACGTTCTTCGCCGGGTTCATCCCCATCGTCGGTGCCTTCACCGCCGGTGCCCTGGCCGTCATCATCGCGCTGGTGAGTAACGGTGTGACGAACGCCCTGCTGGTGCTGCTGCTCATCATCGCGGTCCAGCAGATCGAGGGCAACATCCTCCAGCCGGTGCTGCAGTCCAAGGCGATGAACCTGCACGCCGCGGTGGTGCTGCTGTCCGTGACCCTGGGCTCCACCCTCTTCGGCATCGTCGGTGCCTTCCTCGCGGTGCCCATCGCCGCGGTCGCCGCCGTGTGGTTCCGCTACCACTCCGAGCTCGTCGCCCTGCGCGCCGGCGAGATCACCATCGACGACATCGAGATCGCCACCGCCAAGGGCTCCAATCTCACCTCCTGGGAGGCGTTCACCGCGGTGCGCGAGCGCCTGGTGACCATGACCCCGACGCTGGGTCGCCGCAAGAACACCGATTCCGACACCATCTCCGAGGACGTCGAGGGCGACGCCGACGCAGACAAGTCGGACAAGCCGGACAAGCCGCGCTGGCGGATGGTCAACTTCTCGGACCCGTCCTAGCCCCCGTGCGAGCGCTCGTCATCGGCGCAGGACCCGCCGGCCTCACCGCCGCGCTGGTCCTGCGCCGTTCCGGTTGGCACGTGCGGCTGGTGGAGGAGGCCCCGCGCCTGCGCACGGAGGGTTTCTCCGTCCCCGTGCATGAGCGGGGCCAGCAGGTGCTGGCATCGCTTCTCGACGTCCCCGTGACCCGCGGTCCGGTGGAGATGTCACGCGGGGACCTCGTGCGGATGCTGGCGCGGGAGGTCGGGGAGATCTGCTTCGGCGTGGCCGCGGAGACGGTGCCCCACGAGGGGTGGGATCTGGTGCTCGGTGCCGACGGCATCGACTCCCCCACCCGGGGACGTCTCGGCCTGGACGGGCGCCGGCCGACGGGGCATGTGCTCCTCTTCCCCACCGGGGAGGCGCCGGGCGGGGATCCCTGGCGCGCCGACGGGATCGACCAGATCGTGCTCCCCCGCTGGTCCGTCGGCAACGTCATGCTCATCGGCGACGCGGCGGCGGCCAGCGGGGCGAGTACCGGCTACGGCACGACGGTCGCCCTGGCCATGGGGTACGAGGTCGCGACCGGCATGACTCGGGGGCTGACGCTCGACGAGATAGAGGCGCGGTTGCGGCCGTGGGTCACAGAGCAGCAAGCAGCCGNNGGGCGGTCTCCTCGTCGGCGCGGTCGCTGATCTGCTTGAGCAGGGTGATGGGGACGTCGAAACGGTGGGCGACGGCCGCCAGAGCGTAGCCCTCCATGTCGACGAGCCCGGCGACCTGCGCGATGCGCTCCCGGGTGGCGGAATCCTCCACGAAGGTGTCACCCGTGGCCAGCTGCCCGGTCGGGAACAGGCCGGTGGTGGCCGGGGTGATGACGCGCGGGAAGGCGTCGAAAGCGATGTCGGAGGTGAACTCCACGTTGAAGTCGTGCTTGTGCACCCGGTCGATCTCGTAGACCCCGTTGGGGATCTCATCGCGCAGCGCCCCGCAGGTGCCCACATTGATGATCCGCTCCGGCAGCGTGCCGTTCGCCCGGCGCGCGCACAGCTCCTCCGTCAGCGTGATGGCGGCCGGCAGGGTGCCGATCCCCGTCACCAGCAGATCCGCCCCCTCCGGCAGATGGGCGGCTTCCTCGGACACGGCGGCGACAAAGAGAACAGTCATGCGCGCGATCCTACTACCAGTGGATCCGCGGCAGATCCCACCGGTGCCAGCACCCCAGCTTGTCGAGCATCCGCCGGTACGCCTGCATGCTCATCACCTCCGCCCACCCGAAACGCTCCGGCCGGACGGGCAGGTTGTCGGCCCGCTCCTTCTCCTTCTTCAGGTTGAACTCCTGCTCGCTTGCCGACGCCCCGTATTTCCCCCGCCCGTCCGTCTCCACGTACTCCTCCGTCCCCTCGACCCGGAAGTCGATGAGGTAGTTCCTCCCGTTGCTCCCCCGCACCGACACCTGCGGGATGAGCGTGAAGTCCCCGAAGAAGACCGACTGCGCCAGAAAAGCCGCCTCCAGCGCCGACTCCACCACCCCCGTCGCCTTCTCCACCACCAGCGGCCAGTGCGCCAGGCCCTCCATGCCGGTGACGTCGTACGCCGCGAGCTCCTCCCGGGTGACCAGCTTCTGCCGCAGGGCGCTGCACGCCGCGACGAACCCCGCCCCGAACCCGTGCAGCCGCGTGAGATCGACGAGCGTGCGCGGGACCGTCGTCGCCTTGACGTGCTCGCCGACGATGTCCTCGTCCGGCAGGGCACCGCTGACCTCCCGCACGGTGCTCCGCGTCCGCTTGCCACCACCGTTGCGGCGGTGGATCTCGTGCTGTGCCGGTGTCGGTTCGTAGCGCCACAGCTTCCACAGCGCCGCCGCCGAATAGCCGACCAGCACCCGCCCGGACACCTCCCCCAATGCCCTGGCCTGCAGGTCGTACTGCTCCCAGGGCTGCAGCGTCCCGTAGAACGCGGCCTCGACGTACGCGCCCCGGAAGAGTCGGACGATGACCCGGTCATTGAGCAGTCGCCGCAGCACCTTCGAGGCGTCCGGCAGGTGTGTCTGTTCCTTGCGCAGCAGAAGATGGTCGTCCCGCCGCGTGCAGCGGCCCAGTGCCGTCTCCGTGTCCCCCATGAATTCCCTCTCTGTGTGGATGTCCCACACAGATTGGACTGTGTCGGGGGCCGAAAGGTTCCCGGGCGGGTGTCATCCGCGCGCGGTTTGGCCACTTCCGGGCTGTTTGAACACCCCAGAAGTGGCCAAACCGCGGCGCTGAGGGAGGCGCTGAGGGAGCGGACCCTACCCCAGCTGCTCCGCCACGCTGAAGCGCCCGCCGGTGGCCTCGAACTCGGCGCGGGCGGCGGCGGCGAGGGCGTCGTCGGCAAGCGTGTCGACGGCGACCTGCGCCAACCCGGCCGCGGAGTCGACGGCCGCGCGCGTGGCCTCCTCCCCGGCGGCCCACGTGGCGAAAGCCGCGGTGTGCAGCGCCACGTCGGAGGGCGAGACCTTGACCATCGGGTGGATGCCGGGGACCAGCTGGGAGACGTTGCCGAAGTCGGTCGACGCCGCCAGCGAGTCGGGCACCACGCCGGCGGGGACGGCGACGCGTCCGCGCAGCGCCTGGGTGCGGGTCCAGCGCTCGGCGAGGGCCTGGTTGTTGCGGATCGGCAGGGTCGCGGGGTGGACGTCCCAGGTCTTCTCGACGCGGCACCCGGTCATGAGGGCGGCGCCGTCGAGGATGTCGTCGACACGCGCGGACAGGTCGACGAGCGAGTCGGTGAGCAGGGAGCGCACGTAGATGTCCAGGGAGGCCTGCTCGGGGATGACGGAGGGGCGGTGTCCGCCGTCGGTGATGACGGCGTGGAGGCGGTCGGAGGGTGCCATCTGCTGCCGGAGCAGTCCCATCGCCTGGTAGGCGAGGGTCGCGGCGTCGAGGGCGTTGCGTCCCATGAACGGCTGCGAGCTGGCGTGCGCGGCGACGCCGTGGAAGGTGGCCTGGAGGGTGCGGCGGCCGAGCCAGTAGTGGCTGGCGATGTCGTAGCCGAAGGGGTGGATCATGACGGCGATGTCGATGTCGTCGAGCATGCCGCCGCGGATCATGTACTCCTTGCCGGAGTGGCCCTCCTCGGCGGGTGTGCCGAGCAGGACGAGGCGTCCCTCGATACCCGCGGCCTGCGCGGCGTCGACGGCCGCGAGGAAGGCGCCGATGCCGGCGGCGGCGATGATGTTGTGCCCGCAGGCGTGGCCGATGCCGGGGAGGGCGTCGTATTCGGCCATGATCGCGACGGTGCGGTGACGGCCGGACTCGTACCCGGGCGAGGTCCACGAGGTGCGCAGCGCGGTGCCGACCTCGTGCGCGCCCTGCTCTACGCGGTAACCGCGCCCCTCGAGCAGCGCGGTGAGCGTCGCCTGCGCGTGGACCTCCTCGAAGGCGAGCTCGGGGTGGGCGTGCAGGTCGCACAGCAGCTCGGTCAGTGCCGGCTCCAGTGCTTCGGCGCTCATCGACGCCACCCGCCACGCCTCCTTCTGCCCCGGGTAGGCGTCCAGCGCGGCCGGTTCTGCCGCGGAGGCGGCCTCGGTGACCTCGGCCATCCGGGCGGAGATGCTGGCAGCGGCGTGGTCGAGGAAGGCGGTGGACGGGGTGGTTCTTTCTGCAGAGGTCATCGTCTTCTCACGCTACCTAGTTGAGGAAGATCGCGGCGCCGGGGCCGAGCGGCAGGTCGAGGAAGTACCAGACGCCGAGCAGCGAGGCCCAGGCCAGCCAGAACGGGATGACGAAGGGCAGGAGACGGGACATGAGGGTGCCCAGGCCGGCGTCGGGTTCGTAGCGGCGGAGGAGGCCGAGGATGACGATCATGTACGGGTTGAGCGGGGTGATCACCTGGGTGGCGGAGTCACCGACGCGGAAGGCGGCCTGGGTGAAGGCGGGTTCGAAGCCGATGAGGGCGAACATGGGCACGAAGACGGCGGCCATGAGGGTCCACATCGCGGAGCCGGAGATGATGAGCAGGTTGAGCAGGGAGGCGAGGACGATGAAGGCGAGGATCGCGCCGAAGCCGGTGAGTCCGATGCTCTCCAGGAAGGCGGCGCCCTTGACGGCGGTCCACGTGCCGATGCCGGTCCAGGCGAAGAGGGCGACGAACTGGCCGAGGATGAAGGCGAGGACGAGGAAGCTGAGCATGTCCTTGATGGCCAGGCCCATCATCTCGACGATGTCGGAGACGGACGTCACGGTGCCCACGAAGAGTCCGTAGACGATGCCGAGCACCATGAAGTAGGCGAAGACGATGAACACGATGGACTGCAGCAGCGGGGACTGCGGGAGGAAGCCGCCCTCCTCGTTGCGCCACGGGGAGTTGGGGATGAGGAACGCCCACAGGAACACGACGGTGAGCAGCAGCGCCGCGACGAGGGAGGCCCACAGGCCCTTGGTCTCCTGCCTGGTCAGGGTGGCGGAGAGCTCGTTGCCCTCGGCGTCGCGGTCGCCGCGCTGGGAGGGGTCCTCGCCGTCGGCCAGGGTCTCCTCGGCGGGGACGTCCTGGCGGACCATGCGGGGCTCGAGGACGCGGTCGGTGATGAAGCCGGCGAGCATGCCGAGGACGATCGCGGAGACGATGTTGAAGTAGTAGTTACTCACCGGGTTGACCTCGGTGGTGGCGATGCCGGGCAGGGTCTCCATGACGGCGTTGGTGATGCCGGCGAACAGGGCGTCGAGGCTGGTGGGGAACAGGGAGGTGGAGTAGCCCGCGCCGACGGCCGCGAAGCCGCCGAGGAGTCCGGCGACGGGGTGGCGGCCGGCAGCCTTGAACACCATGGCGGCCAGGGGCGGGACGACGACGAAGGCGGCGTCGGCCATGATCGAGGCCGTGACGCCGACGACACCGACGGCGTAGGGGAGGATCCACTTCCTGGCGGAACCGAAGAGCTTGCGGATGAGCGCCGAGAGCATGCCCGTGCGTTCCGCGACACCGGTGGCGAGCAGGATCGGCAGGACGGTGACCAGGGGCGGGAACCCGATGTAGTTGGCACCCATGGTGGTGGTCAGCCAGGTGAGTCCCTCGCCGGTGAACAGGCCGCGGATGACCAGGTCCTCCTCGGACCCGGGTACGGCGACCTGGATGTTCTGCAGCGCCATGATCGTCGAGGCGACGCCGGTGATGAGGAACAGGCCGAGGAAGAGGGTGAACGGTTCGGGCAGTTTGTTGCCGAGGGTCTCGATGCCGGTGAGGATCCGGTCACCGACCCCGCCCTGCCTTTTGTCGGTGGTCTTCGCGGTCATACCAACCAATGTTGCACAGATCACATATGGCCGCATGCACCTTTAGAGGGAAAGGTCACCCCCGTTGCCAAATAGACCGACCTGTACTAATCTTCGTAGACAGTTCAGTCTACGAGAGAGGACAGAGACCATGCCCGAGTCATCCCAGCGGCCCCTGCGCATCGCAGTCATCAGCGACGGAGCCACCGGCATGTGCCTCGCCGAGAGCCTGCTCACCACCCGTCACCAGGCCCCTGTCTTCGTGGACCTCATCACCGCACGCACCGCACCGGCCGGTCTGCTCCGTTCCACCCCGCAGGGTGACCAGGCCCCGCGCCTGCGCCTCATCGGCAACGTGCGCGTCGACGAGGACGTCACCGTCGACGAGCTCCACGAGCTCTACGACGCCGTCGTCACCCCCGACGCCGCGGCCCTGGCCACCACCGACACCGCCACCCTCACCGGCGCGGCCCTCGCCTCCGCCGAGATCACCGCCGCCGTCTTCCCGGAGCGCCCGCAGGACGCCCCGCCCCGCCTCCTCGAGCTTCTCGACGCCCGCGGCGTCGCCGTCATCTCCTGGCAGGGCTGGACCGCCGGCGTCACGGCCTCCACCGACTGGGCCGCCGTCGAGCTGTCCTCCCGCGGCGTCCCGGTGTGCATGTGAGTACCGGCCACGTCACCCTCGTCGGCGGCGGCCCCGGCGCCTGGGACCTCATCACCCTGCGCGGCATGCGTGCCCTGCAGGACGCCGACGTCATCCTCACCGATCACCTCGGCCCCACCGACGAGCTCTCGCAGCTGTGCGAGACCGCGGAGAAGACCGTCATCGACGTCTCCAAACTCCCCTACGGCCGCCAGGTCGCGCAGGAGGAGACCAACCGTCTCCTCGTCGAGCACGCCCTGGCCGGCCGTCACGTCGTGCGCCTCAAGGGCGGCGACCCGTACGTCTTCGGCCGCGGCTACGAGGAGCTCGAGGCCTGCCGCGAGCACGCCATCCCGTGCGCCGTCGTCCCCGGCGTGACCAGTGCGATCTCCGTGCCCGGCGCGGCCGGCATCCCGGTCACCCAGCGCGGGGTGGTGCACTCCTTCACGGTCGTGTCCGGCCACCTGCCGCCCGGCCACCCGCACTCGCTCGTCGACTGGCCCGCCCTGGCGCGCGCCGGCGGCACCATCTCGGTGATCATGGGCGTGCGCCACGTCGCCGCGATCACCGCCACGCTGATCGACGCCGGCCTGCACCCCACCACCCCGGCCGCCGTCATCCAGGAGGGCACCACCGATCAGCAGCGCAGCTTCCGCTGCACGCTGGGCACCCTGGCGCAGACGATGAAGGTGAATGACGTCACCTCCCCCGCGGTCTACGTCATCGGCGACGTCGCCGGACTGTAGTCACCGCACCCGCACCTCCTGCCCCTGCGGCTCGCTGGTGGACCCGGTGACGGGCTCACCGGCGGCGGCGCGGGCGGTGACGGAGCGTCGGTAGCCGACCCACGACAGCGCCAGGCCGAGCACCACGAGCAGGGCCACCCCGCCCCAGCCGAGCGGCAGGACCTTGGGCAGGTTGAGGGCCACGAGCAGCGTGCCGACGATGCCGCCGAGGGCCGCCGGGTTGGTGCGCGTGACCAGCCACGCGGCGATCGGGGCGGCGATGACACCGCCGATGAGCAGGGCGAGGACGGCGGCGAGGTTGGCCACGAGGTCGTCCCACAGCCCGATGACGAAACCCAACGTCGCGGCGGCGGTGACGAGGAACTCGGCGGTGTTCACCGTGCCGACGATCCGGCGCGGTTCGGTGCGGCCCAGCGTCATGAGCGTCGACGTCGTCACCGGCCCCCAGCCGCCGCCCCCGGAGGCGTCGATGAAGCCGCCGAAGAGGCCGAGTCCGCCGAGGAAGCCGCGGGAGTGCTCGCCCCCGCCCTCGCGCCGGATGCGCCCCCGGGAGAAGCGCCACACGAGGTTGACGCCGATGAGGCTGAGGATCATCGCGGTGAGCGGGGCGGCCGCCTCGGTGGACAGGTTCGACAGGACGGTCGCGCCGGCGAAGGCACCGACCGCACCGGGGACGGCGAGGCGGCGGACGACCTTCCAGTCGACGTTGCCGAAGCGCCAGTGGGAGATGCCCGAGGCGAGCGTCGTGCCCAGCTCGGCGGTGTGGACGACGGCGCTGGCCTGGGCGGGGCCGAGGCCGGCGAGCGCGATGAGGATGGTGGTGGAGGTGACGCCGAAGCCCATGCCGAGGCCACCGTCGACGAGTTGCGCGGCGAGTCCCGCGAGGGCGATGAGCAGGAGTGTGGTCATGGTGGGGTCCTAGGCGGTGAGGTAGCGGTCGGCGACGATGCCGGCCAGCGCCGTCCCGAGCGGCGGATCGGCGCTGGCACCGGAGGTGAGCAGGCGGTCCAGGAGCAGGGCGTGCGTGACGAAGAGGGGGATGAGGTGGTGGTCTCCGCTTATCGACGCCCCCGTCCTCTCCCCCGTCGCCCGGCGCACCGCCACCGCCCGCCCCAGGCGGGCGGCGAGGCGGTCGGCCAGGGTGGCGACGGCCTCCTCGGCGGCGGCGTCGGAGGATCCGACGTGCGCGAGGACGAGGTTCTTGTCCGGGGCGGGGCGGGTGTGGGCGGCGAGGACGTCGGCGATGTCCCCGCCGGTACCCAGCCCCCGGGCGGGGACGAGCTCGAGGCCCGAGGCCTCCCGGGCGGCGGCGAGGGCGGCGGGGACGTCGTGACGCGCGTGGAAGGCGTCGGTGAACAACAGCGGGACGACCACGGCACAGTGGTGGCCGTGGGCGGCGAGGTCGCGGGCGGCGTCGATGAGCGAGGGGGAGGAGAACTCCAGGTGCGCGGCGCGGGCGGTGACGCCCAGCCTCTCCCCCGCGGCCGCGGTGAGTCGGTCGATGCCGGCGGCGGCGCGCGGGTGGCGGGAGCCGTGGGAGAGGGTGAGCAGGGCGGTCATCAGCGCAGGCGGTGTCCGACGAGGCCGGCGGCGAGGGTGTCGCCGGTGGCCTGGTCGATGAGGAGGAAGGAGCCGACGGCGCCGCGGGCGGCGTAGGGCTCGACGGGCAGGTCGGCGGCGACGTCGATACGCACGTGGGCGATGTCGTTGAGGCCGCAGTCGGCGGGGGCGATGTCGTCGGAGAGGCCGTCGATGTCGAGGACCCGGTCGACCGAGGTCACCCGGCCGCGCACCAGCGAGGTGCCGTAGCGGACCTTGACGGGCGCGCCCGGGCGGAGCGGGCGGTCGGACAGGCCCACGACGGTGGCGTCGAAGGAGCGCACCGGCTGCGGGTGGTCGGCCCCGGCGATGAGGTCGCCGCGGATGAGGTCGATGTCGTCGGCCAGGCGGAGGACGACGGAGTCCCCGGCGGCGGCCGTCTCCACGGCACCGTCGGCGGTGTCGATGTGGGTGACGGTGCTGGTGCGGCCCTCCGGGAGGTGGACGGTGTCGCCGACGGTGAGTGAGCCGGCGTCGACACGCCCGGCGTATCCGCGGTAGTCGGAGGCGTGCTCGCGGATGACGTACTGGATCGGCAGGCGGAAGCCCAGGTCGTGGGCGCGGCCGCGGTGGACCTCGACGCTCTCGAGCAGCTCGAGAATGGTGGGGCCGGTGTACCAGGGCAGGTGCAGGGAGGGTTCGACGACGTTGTCGCCGAGCAGCGCGGAGACGGGGATGACGTGGGCGTCATCGACACCGACGGCGTCCGCCAGGGCGCGGAACTCCGCCTCGATCTCCCGGAAGATGTCCTCCGACCAGTCGACGAGGTCGATCTTGTTGACGGCCAGCAGCACGGTGCGCACCCCGAGCAGGGCCGCGACGGTGAGGTGGCGGCGGGTCTGTTCGACGACGCCGTGGCGGGCGTCGACAAGCAGGACGACGACCTGGGAGGTGGAGACGCCGGTGACGGTGTTGCGGGTGTACTGCACGTGGCCGGGGGTGTCGGCGAGGATGAACGTGCGGCGGTCGGTGGCGAAGTAGCGGTGGGCGACGTCGATGGTGATGCCCTGCTCACGCTCGGCGCGCAGGCCGTCGACGAGCAGCGACAGGTCGAGGCCGTCAAAGCCGCGGTCGGCGGAGGTGCGCTCGACGGAGGCGAGGGTGTCGGCCAGGACGGAACGGGTGTCGTGGAGCAGGCGGCCCACGAGGGTGGACTTGCCGTCGTCGACGGACCCGGCGGTGCACAGGCGGAGGGTCTCGCGGGTGTGCAGGAGGGTGGAGGTGGTCATCAGAAGTAGCCTTCCTTCTTGCGGTCCTCCATGGCGGACTCGCTGAGACGGTCGTCGGCGCGGGTGGCCCCGCGTTCGGTGAGGGTGGAGGTGGCGATCTCGGCGATGACCTCGTCGATGGTGGAGGCCTCGGAGAGCACCGCGCCGGTGCAGGACATGTCACCGACGGTGCGGTAACGCACGCGCCTGACCTGGAGGTTCTCGCCCTCGCGGGGCCCGCCCCAGTCGCCGGCGGTGAGCCACATGCCGTCGCGCTCGAAGACCTCGCGGTCGTGGGCGAAATAGATCGGCGGGAGCTCGATGCCGCGGGCGCCGATGTACTCCCAGATGTCGGCCTCCGTCCAGTTGGAGATGGGGAACACGCGGATGTTCTCGCCCGGCAGGTGGCCGCCGTTGTAGAGGT
>LSQX01334790.1_pt1 | contig 17238 bp, 16 predicted proteins | sample 654561 | NCBI WGS metagenome assembly LSQX01 (sample SAMN04489861, study PRJNA283612) | anaerobic digester metagenome | isolation source: 4 biogas reactors fed with cattle manure at either 37C or 55C with and... | place: Denmark: Kongens Lyngby | collected 2014
AAAATCCTTCGGATTTCAAAGCTATTCATATTCTATTGAGATAACCCATGGAGTATATGCTAAGGCAACCCAACCATAGTTTAAAGCATGGCAGAACTTAAGTGCCAATGCTAAGGTTACTGTTCAGGGCATCAAAAAACCTGTCATCTCTTGTGTAATCATTTTATATCCTGTAAAATGAAAATAGGTTTTACAAAGGATAATTGTCGATGCGCGGAGGACAAACATGAACTTCAAAAGTGCTCTTATAGCAATATGGGCTGTAATCATATTGTTGGTCATCCTGGTTCCGCTACCCGCTTTGTTGATGGACATGCTTCTGGTGATCAACCTGACTCTCTCGCTATTGATTCTTTTAAATGCGATCTATGCAAAGGACGCTTTGTCAATGTCTTCATATCCAACGCTCCTGTTGTTTACAACTCTGTTCAGGCTTTCGTTGAACGTGGCCTCTACGCGGCTGATTATTGGGCAGGGAGAAGCTGGTAAGGTGATCAGAAGCTTTGGGGAGTTTGTTGGTGGGAATAATATCGTTGTAGGTGCGATTATCTTTCTGATCATCATGATCGTTCAGTTTCTGGTAATCACCAAAGGAGCGGAACGTGTTTCCGAGGTAGCTGCACGCTTTACCCTTGATGCGATGCCTGGAAAACAGATGGCGATAGATGCTGATTTGAATACAGGCTTGATAAATGAATCCGAAGCAAGGATACGACGGAAAAAGATTCAGCAGGAAGCAGATTTTTATGGTTCCATGGATGGTGCCAGTAAGTTTGTTAAAAACGATGCCATTTTTGGCTTTATCGCAACCGCTTTGAATATTGTCGGCGGTTTTATCATGGGGATGATGGAAGGCGGCATGCCTGTTGAACAGGTGCTGAAACACTATACAATACTGACCATTGGCGATGGTCTTGTCAGCCAGGTGCCGTCTCTGTTGATCTCGATCGCTACCGGAATCATTGTAACAAGGGCCGCTACAGAAGATGATCTGGGAAATGAAATTATTTCTCAGCTGATTAATAGCCCAAAAGTAATGTATATTACCGCAGGCGCATGCTTTGTAATGACATTCATCATCGGACAGTTTTTCATGATCCTGGCCGCTATATTTTTAGTTATACTTGGTGTAAGGATGGCCAGGATGGAAGAAAAGGAGCAGAAAAAGGAGATCATCGATACGGAGGAACAACAGGTAGAAGAGATACGCAAACCCGAAAATGTTATTTCTCTGCTGCAGATTGATCCAATTGAACTTGAGTTTGGATATGGAATCATACCATTGGCGGACGTCAACCAGGGTGGGGATCTACTGGATAGAGTTGTTATGATCAGAAGACAGCTTGCATTGGAACTGGGGATGATTGTGCCCATCATCCGCCTTCGTGACAATATTCAGCTAAGTCCAAACCAATATGTTATAAAAATAAAAGGGGTGGAGGTTTCTCAGGGTGAATTGATGATGGATCATTATATGGCCATGAATCCAGGTACAGCTGATGATGAGATAGATGGTATCCCAACAACAGAACCTGCCTTTGGGCTACCAGCCCTCTGGATCAATGAGAGCCAGCGTGACCAGGCGGAAATGTTTGGGTATACCGTTGTTGATCCTCCGTCAATCATTGCCACACATATGACAGAAGTGATAAAAAGGCATGCCCACGAGCTGTTAGGCAGGCAAGATGTACAGACCCTGCTGGACAACGTGAAGACAACCTACCCAGCTGTTGTAGAGGAACTGGTTCCGAAACTGCTTACCTTGGGCGAGGTGCAGAAAGTATTGGGCAATCTGCTGAAGGAAGGAGTAAGCATACGGGATCTGGTGACCATATTGGAAACCCTTGCCGATTATGCTTCTGTAACCAGAGATGCTGACATGCTTACCGAATATGTTCGACAGGCTCTGGGAAGAGCGATAACAAGGTCATTTATTACCCAGGATAATTCGGATGTTATCACGCTGGACCCTCAGCTGGAGCAGATGATTATGGATTCGGTGCAGAAGACCGAAGCTGGCGCTTATTTGACCATCGAACCTTCTGTTACAAACAGAATTATTAATAATTTGACCAATCTTGTTGAGAAGCTGGTTAAATTGGGGAAACAACCGATAGTTCTCGCTTCCCCCTTTGTACGGCTATACTTTAAGCGTTTGACCGAACAATCCCTTCCGGGTTTGGTCGTTCTATCCTATAGCGAGTTGGAGCCGACAACAGAAGTGAGATCCATTGGTATGGTAAAAAGTTCGTGAGTCAAAAACATGGAAAGCTTCACCTGGCTGAAGATATGGCATAATTCAATAAGCGCTTGTGCGTGCGCCAAGACACGGGAGCTAATACGCCTTCATTGCGCGTTTGATTAAAATTACAACCTTTTGTGGAGGGAATATGCGAATTCGCCGTTATACGGGCAAAGATGCCCAGGAAGCAATGCTAAAAGTGAAGATGGATCTTGGAAGTGAAGCCATTATTCTAAGCACTCGAAAAGTCCGCAAAAAGGGGATCGCAGGTTTGTTCAGCAAACCCCTGACCGAAGTACTTGCGGCTATCGATGAGGACTACGGCAATAAAAAGGTGGTTACAGAACCGGTAAAAAAGCCCCGCACAGGGTTAACTACATACAACCGTACAGGAGAGCTGCAACCAGAAGATAACCGTGTGGAATCGCTGGAAAGCCGCATGAAGCAAATGGAAATAATGCTGGAAAGCATTTATAACAGCGTCGGAAAGGGTCAAAACAAAAACCCTGATACGCAAAAAAAAGAAGCAGAAAACAGGGAGGCTTATGAAGCTTCCGCAACTCATGCAGCGAAAGAGAATCGTACGGCATTCAGTAAACAGAAGATTGAGCAAGGGCAGGAAGCTGGAAAAAGGATAAATTCAAAGGACAGCGAAGCATTAGCACTCTTCCGGAGAAATCTGGCCGATAATGATATCGAGCCGCTGATCATTGATAAAATGGTTGATAAAATTACACAATTCGTTCAAAATCCCGAAAGTTACGAGGAAATAGCTCTGGTTGCTGAAAAGATACTCGTAAAGGTTCTTGGGCAGCCCCAGGGAATACAGTTCCGGGAAGACCAAAGGCCGACGGTTGTCCTCTTTATCGGACCAACTGGTGTTGGAAAAACAACTACGTTGGCAAAAATTGCAGCAGATTATTCTCTGAACCATCCTAAAAAGGTGGGGCTGATTACAGCAGATACCTATCGGATAGCAGCTGTGGAACAATTGAAAACCTACGCAGAAATTCTGAATATTCCCGTTTCAGTCATATATTCGCCACAGGAAGTTGAAGAAGCCATTTTGGAGCATGAAGACAAGGATTTAATTTTAATTGATACAGCGGGCCGTAGCCATAAAAACGCTGTCCAGTTTTCTGAGTTGAAGATGCTGGTCTCCGCCGCGAAAGCAGATGAGGTTTACCTTGTGCTGAACGCCAGCATGGGCAGGGCAGCTTGCAGAGATATTATTGCCCAGTATAGTTTTTTACAGAAATACAAGCTGTTGTTTACGAAGCTTGACGAAGCTGTAGTACCGGGAATGATTTTGAATGTAAGATATGCAACCGGCAGGCAGCTTTCCTATACCACTGCCGGGCAGAGTGTTCCGGATGATATTGAGATAGCAAATATTGAGGCGATTGTAAAAAATATGATTTATGGAAAAGAAACCGGGGGATAGGGGATTCGGAGCAAACAGAGCGCTTCACAGCTTTACCAGTATATTCATTCATCCATTGTTCTCATCTAGCGTTTTTCTGTGAAGAATACGATGAATTCACCGAAGAGGGAAGCTTATCTGCATCGAAATAATATTCGCAAATGAAAACAGATGCCACGGATGAGAGCAATAAACAACGTAAAAAAGATTGATCGGCGCAATAGCATTGTGTGCGAAACCGGAGGTCTTATATGAGTGATCAGGCCGAAAAACTAAGAAATATCGTTAATAATATGAGAATATCGGATAAAACCCTTGAACAAACAAAAAAAACCGGCTCTGCGAGAGTGATTACCATAACCAGCGGAAAAGGTGGTGTTGGTAAAACCAATATTACGGTAAATCTCGCGATTGCACTGAGCAAAATGGGGCTTCGGGTGGTCATACTGGATGTGGATTTCGGTTTGGCCAATATTGATGTGTTGATGGGGATGTCTACAAAGTATACCATGGTTGACCTGGTACGGGGAGAGCGCAATATATTTGAAGTATTAACCGATGGGCCAAACAATGTAAAGTTCCTTTCGGGAGGCTCTGGTGTAGAAGAATTGCTCCAGCTTGACAGGAGGCAGCTGGGGAACTTTATCAACAATATCAGCCTTTTGGACAAATTATACGATGTGATCTTGATCGATACAGGTGCAGGCCTGTCCAGAAATGTTATGAGCTTTATCCACGCCGCAGATGAGGTGGTTCTTATCACGACACCCGAGCCTACAGCCATTACGGATGCGTATGCCGTTGTCAAGATGATCTCCAGAAAAGACCGACATAAAGTGATAAAGATAATTGTTAATAAAGCAGAAACACCAAAAGAAGCTTATGATATATTATCTAAATTAATGCTGGTTTCTGAGCGATTTTTGGCTTTCAAACTACAAAAACTGGGGTATATATTATATGATGATTATGTTACAAAAGCCGTTAAGCAGCAGAAACCGTTCTATCTGAGCTATCCCAAATGCCATGCCACACAGCAAATTACAGAATTGGCTGTGAATCTTTTTGAAGGGAGCAAAGGCAGTGACAGTGTGGCCAGCAGAGGGATGAAGGGGTTTTTCAGCAGGCTGCTGAATGCATTTGGAGGCAGCTAGGATAGTTTCTTTACAGGGGCTTGGAAATGGAGCAAACAAAGTTTGCACCTTTAGTAAGCGGGTGGTTCGGAGCTGGAGCAAACAAAGTTTGCACCTTTAGTAGCGGGTGGTTCGGAGCTGGAGCAAACAAAGTTTGCACCTTTAGTAGCGGGTAGTTCGGAGTTGGAGCAAACAAGTTTGCACCTTTAGTAACAGGTTGCTCCTGTGTTGCGGTATAAGAAGGATATGGTATAATGGGGATGCGAAAAAGACAGACAAATTTCGAGCAAATCCTCACGGGGGTTAACATGTGGTATCGCCAAATAGGACTTGGAACAAAACTTGAACTGGAGATCGGCGATGAAGACAAAGAGAAGCTGATTCTTGTAAGTCAATATGAAACATACGATGAAAAAATCAACCTGATGGAAATCCTGGTTCCTTTTCATGAAGGAAGAATTTATCCAATCCATCCGGGAACGATCATGAGAGTTTTCTTCTCGAAAGGAAAAGATACATTTGCCTTTGAAGCTGAAGCAATCAACCGAGAAGTCCAAAATAATATAGCGATTCTTAGAATTACCCCGGTAACGCAAATTAAGAAAATTGAAAGAAGAGCCTTTTTCCGTATGAACTACGAACTTGAAGTTCGATATCGTATCTTAGATGCCTTGTCTGATGAAGAGGCTGGTGAAGAAGGAGTTTTTCTCAAGGGTCAGACACGTGATATCAGCGGAGGCGGATTTTGCATACTTACGGGTTGGGAATTTGAGATTGGAACAAGGATAGAAGCTTTTCTGAAGATAGAGACTGAAGTACATTGTATAGGTGCTGTTGTAAGATCGAAAAAGATAAGAGAAAAAGGGAAAATATTATATGATACGGGAATCGAGTTTAAAACCATTGAAAACAGAGATAGAGAAAGAATTATCAGCTTTATTTTTGAAACGCAGAGAGAACGACTTAAAAAAGGTTGGATGAGACGAGATGAAGAGCTATAATGACCAGATAAGGGTTTTAATTGTAGATGATTCGTTTTTTATGAGAAAAGTGTTACAGGACATCTTCAACGAAGATCCTGAAATAGAAGTGGTGGGAATAGCGAAAAATGGAGAAGAAGCCCTGGAGGTTGCCAGTAGGGTAAATCCTGATATTATCACAATGGATGTGGAGATGCCTGTAATGGATGGCCTGACTTGCCTGAAGCACTTAATGAAACAAAAGCCATATGCTGTTGTGATGATTAGTTCTGCAACAGAAGCTGGAGCAAAAGCAACCATCGAAGCTTTAAATGCCGGAGCTGTAGATTTTATTCAAAAACCAACCAACCTCTTTTTAATGTCTACAGAAGAGAAAAGAGCTGAGATTTTGCAGAAGGTTAAGATCGCAAAAAGGGCTGCACTCAAAAATTTACAGGAAAAAGCCGATATAATGAAAAAGAAATACATTGGAGAGAAAAAACAAACGATTGAGAAAATAATCGCCATTGGTACCTCAACTGGAGGACCCAGAGCGTTGCAGAATGTAATTCCTTTTCTCCCGAAAGATATTCCCGCGGTGGTTTTGGTGGTGCAGCATATGCCCCCCGGGTTTACCCGCTCACTGGCGCTTCGGCTGAATGAACTAAGTGAAATGCCGGTGAAGGAAGCAGAGGACGGAGATGTTCTGACAGCAGGGAATGTATACATTGCACCGGGAGACAGGCACATGTTACTGGAAAAGGGAGAGAACAACCTTGTACTTCGTCTTGATGACTCTGCTCCTGTCTCAGGGCTAAGGCCAAATTTTGATAAGACACTGTATTCCATGTCCGATCCTAATTTACCTGAGATCATTGCAGTGGTCATGACCGGAATGGGTAGTGATGGTGCAAAAGGGTTGGCTAAACTAAAGAAAAGAAAGGATATCTGCGTCATAGCGCAGGATGAAGATACATCTGTAGTGTATGGTATGCCCAGGGCGGTAACCGAAATTGGAATCGTTGACAGGGTTGTTCCTTTGCAGCAAATACCCGAAGCAATTCTTAACTGTATGGGGGTGCAGAAATAAATGGATATGAACCAATACCTCGATATTTTTGTCGAAGAATCCAAAGAACATTTACAAAGCCTGAATACTTCTTTGCTTGAACTGGAAAAGGAGCCAGGCAACACTTCCGTTATTAATGAAATATTCAGAGTAGCGCATACGCTGAAGGGAATGGCCAGTACAATGGGGTTTACCCATATGACTGCGTTAACTCATGATATGGAAGATGTATTGGATGGTGTGAGAAGCCATAGAATAAAAGTCAGCTCAGAGGTAGTAGATGTTCTGTTCCAGTGTCTTGATGCACTGGAGTCATATGTATCGGAAATCGTATCGTCTGGTCAGGAAGGGCAGGAAGAATATGGTGATATTATTGCAGCCCTCGCAAAGATTAACGGAAGTGGAGCAGAAAAGAGCTCTCAAAAGACGAAATCAGCGCAAGATTGGACGATAGGCGAAAATAGTGAAGAGGTATACAGTAATGGCCTCAGGTTGAAACTGAACATCTATGACAAGAACATCATTGAGAAGGCCCTTGAAACCTCCATGAATATATTGCAAATTCATGTCGAATTGGATAAGAAATGCCTGTTGAAAGCTGCACGGGCTTTTATCATTTTTCAGGCCCTTGATAGAAATGCAGAAATCATGAAATCCGAACCTTCTGTTGAAGATATTGAAGATGAAAAATTCGATTATTCTTTTACAGTTATGGTTATCACAAAACGCGACGCCGCATTTTTCCAAAAGGAACTGAACTCTATTGCTGAAGTCAGGAATGTTGAAACGACGAGTATAACGCATGAGCATATAGAGATGATTCAGGCAGACGAAGAAGGTATTGCTTCGACCATACAACATGGCAAGTCGGATTTGAAAGAAGCAGCAAACAAGTTTCAGAAGTTGGGCGATGGTAAAAAACATACAAACAAGACTGTCCGAGTGGATATCGACAGATTGGATGTATTGATGAACCTGGTCAGCGAACTGATCATCACAAAAACCAGATTGGCTGATTGCGGTTCCGGAGGAAAATCCAATGACTACAATCAGGCTGTCGAGAACCTGGAAAGAATTACAACAAACTTGCATGATGCTGTTATGAAAGTACGCATGGTACCGGTTGAAACTGTTTTCAGCCGTTTCCCGCGCATGGTCCGGGATATCTCCAAGGAACTGAAAAAAGATATCGTCCTTCATATGTCAGGTGAAGAGACAGAGCTTGACAGAACCGTTATCGATGAAATCGGGGAACCGCTGATCCATATAATCCGGAATTCTGCGGACCACGGTCTTGAAAAGCCTGAGAAGAGAAAGGAAAGAAGGAAGGAAGAAACCGGCAACATTTGGCTTCGGGCATATCAGGAAGGAAACAATGTTGTTATTGAGGTTGAAGACGACGGTCAGGGAATCGATATCGAGAAAGTCCGTAAAAAGATTGTTGGAAAAGGGCTGGAAAGTGAGGAAGCAGCGGCTGACTTAACCGAAAGAGAAATTATCCAGTATCTTTTCCAACCGAGTTTCTCAACCGCAGAAAAGGTAACCGACCTTTCGGGTCGCGGAGTTGGTTTGGATGTCGTGAAAACGAAGATTGAAGCGCTGGGGGGAACCATCGAACTGAATTCAACCTTTGGGATGGGCAGTAAAACCATAATCAGACTGCCGTTAACATTGGCAATCATTCAAGCACTTCTGGTGATGGTAGGCACTGAGAAATACGCTATCCCGCTAAGCTATATCCGGGAGATCACCGATATAAAAACTTCGGATATTCAATTTGTCCGCAAGCAAGAGGTCATCGTCCTTAGGGATATGCTTATTCCACTCGTTCGGTTGGATCAAGTTCTTGAAGTGTCTAAGGATGAATTGTCTGACACCAATAAACTACTTACCTGTGTCATTGTAAGAAAAGGAGACAAGCTTTATGGGCTTACAATTGATGCTTTGATCGGCCAGCAGGAAATCGTCATTAAATCCCTTGGAAAATTATTGGCTGATATCCGCTACATCGCAGGTGCTACAATACTTGGCGATGGAAATGTCGCATTGATCATCGATGTAAACTCAATTGTATAGTTACCCCGCAAATCCGCTGCGGTCTAAATGCAATAACGGTTCTGTCAGTCAAGGAGGGGTTGATGGATGAAAACTGAAAAAAAACAATATGTTGTTTTCCGGCTCGCCGATGAAGAGTATGGCGCAGACATCATTAAAGTGACAGTTATCGAAAGAATGATGTATATTACCAGAGTTCCCAAAACACCTGAGTATATCAAAGGCGTGATTAATCTGCGTGGCGATATTATTCCGGTTATGGACCTTCGGGCCAGACTTGGCCTGACAGAAAAGGAAGAGGATGATGAAACCCGGATTATCATTTTTGACATCAACAATGTTAGCTTCGGGGCTATTGTTGATTCAGTATCCGAGGTTCTACAGCTGGAGGAAACGAAGGTAGAAAGCACTGCGGGAATTATTAAAGACAAAACCAAGGATTTTATTAATGGCGTTGCAAAAGCAGAATCAAAATTGGTTACTCTGTTGAATCTGGAGAAATTGATTTCAGATCTGGTTCCGGAAATGTCATAATGTTTACTAACTGTTTTAACTGCCTTAAGGCCCCGGCTCGCTTTAATATTTATTCATACCGGTGTCCGCTAAAGAAACAAAATGTTATAGCAACCGGATTCCTCCAGAATTATACGATTGGTTAGGATTCTGATGAGACCATTTATGAAAGGTAAAAGATATGGATATTTCATCATTGAACGCTTATCATCTTGATGTCCTGAAGGAAGTTGGCAACATTGGAGCAGGAAACGCTGCAACGGCTCTTGCAAAACTGTTGGATAAAAAGGTGGATATGAAAGTTCCGCAAATAAAAATTATGGGCTTTTCTGAGATCAGCGAAGTTCTTGGAGGGGCTGAAACACCGGTTGTTGGAATTCTTCTCGGTGTACTTGGAGACATTACGGGCTATATCCTTTTTGTATTGGAACAGAATGCTGCCGCCAGTCTTGTCAATATTCTGATGGGGAAATCTGTTGATGAAAAGTTGGAATATAACGAAATTTCATTGTCGGCGTTAAAAGAAGTAGGGAATATCCTGACCGGAGCGTATCTATCTGCTCTTTCTGCACTGACCGGGCTACATATCAAGCCTGATATTCCTGCTCTTGCAATTGACATGGCGGGTGCGATTATAAGTGTTCCAGCTATAGAAGTTGGGAAAAATAGCGATTCCGTACTGTATATAAAAACTGAATTTGTTCAGGGTACGGACAGTGTGATAGGTGATTTCTTCCTTGTGCCCGACGCAGAAAGTTATTTCCGGTTACTGAATACATTAGGAGCATACTGATGACAGAAAATACAATCAAGGTGGGGATGGCTGACCTAAAGCATACACCGCATCCCGGTACTCTGGTAACATTAGGGCTAGGCTCATGTGTGGGTATCGCGCTCTATGATAGAAGAACGAAGATAATAGGACTTGCACATATCATGCTTCCTTGGTCACATCAAGCTAAAAACAATGCCAACAAGGCCAAGTTTGCCGACACTGGAATACGTTTGCTTCTGGAGAATATGATTGAGAGTGGTGCTTCCAAACGAAACATTACTGCAAAACTGGCGGGCGGTGCACAGATGTTCAGCTTTTCTTCGAATCTGGATACGCTCCGAATTGGGCAGAGAAATGTTGAAGCCGTGAAAGAAATCCTGCAAGGGTTAGGTATTCCAATAATATCTGAGGATACCGGAGGAAATTTCGGAAGGACGATTGAGTTCTATTCCAATGATGGGCGGTTAATGATAAAGACCATAGGACATGGGATTCATTACATATAAACTCGAATACTTTAACAGGGTTCCGGAGGGATTTTATGCGGTATCTTCAGAAACTGCCTTTAATGTTTGCACTGGCAGCCGCATTTCTTATAGGGATAATAGGATCTATACGTCAAAATTCGCAAAAGACAGTGCTAGCGCAGATGGTTATGGTGATGGTACTTTTCTTTTTCATCGGGCTATTCGCCAGAGCCACACTGTTGAACATTAAAGAACAGCATGAAAAAAGGGAAAAAGAGCAAGAAGAGATAGAAAAACAGCAGGAACTTGAACAGAATAAAGAATCGGAATCATTAGGAAAAAACATTGATTTTGCTGCAGGAGACATGGATGACGATGTTTTTGAACCGTTACCTGTAAGTGAATTTATTCAAAAGCAATTAAAGCGTGAATGATGTTTCATGCTCTGATCTTGTTGAAAAGCGTTGAAAAAGGTTGACATATGACATGGCTGCGATACAATGTAGATAGAAGGAAGCGAAACTGTGAAAATAACCAGAATGCAGTTTGATTGGTTTCCTCCTGACATTCCTTGTCCGATAGGCGGAGGGAATAAAAAACACAGGCCCACCTGCAAACAATCTGGTGCGTTTGTGTTAGCCAGTGAATGAATATTCTTACGAAAGATGAGCCATACAGGGCTGTCACATTCAGGCGGAATGGGGGGTAAATATGTCTGCTACCAATCTTCAAAGACAGCAGGAAATATGGAAAAAATATCATGAAACACGGGATCAGACGATTAAAGAGCAACTCATACTGGAATATGCAGATCTGATAAAGTATGTTGCCGGCAGGTTGAGTATATATTTTGGTTCTAACGTAGAATATGACGATTTGGTCGGCTATGGTGTATTTGGTTTGATTGACGCCATTGAAAAATTTGATATCAACAAAGGTGTTAAATTTGAAACCTATGCGTCTCTAAGAATACGGGGCTCGATTATCGACAGTATACGCGAATTGGATTGGGTACCACGGTCACTGCGGAAGAAAAGTAAGGATCTTGAAAGAGCCTATTCAGAACTTGAAAATGAACTTGGGCATGCAGCTACAGACGAACAGGTTGCTGGTAAAATGGGAATCTCAGTTGAGGAACTGAACAAGACACTTCGTGAAGTAAACATGTCAACCATGATCTCTTTGGAAGATTATCTGGAGCAAAATTATGAAATCGGGTTTGATATTCTTAATGATGATGAAGAACGAATCCCTGAAAAAAGAATAGAGCTAACAGAAATTAAGGATATTTTAACAGAGTCTATTGACAAGTTGCCTGAAAAGGAAAAACTGGTTGTAACGCTCTACTATTTTGAAGAATTGACACTGAAGGAAATCAGTGCAATCATGAAAGTATCTGAGTCCAGAGTTTCGCAATTGCATACAAAGGCGATACACCGTATGCGTTCAAAATTGGAAAGACAAAAGTATATTTTATTAGGATCTTAAGGTGGAATAATGGATAACTTAATTCGGAACACAACAAATGAAAAACCATTTGAGCTAACATACAGTACGGATGGGGTTTATTTGACTGTATGCAGGAACACCTATTCCGCTGTTAGTGAAATAGATGTAATTAATGAGATCCGGCGCAAAAAGATTCGAAACTTCAATGCTGCCATTATTGCGGATACAGTAAAGAAAGCTACGGGTCAACCAGTTAAAATAGCAGATAAGCAAGAGGAAGAGAAAATTGATGCTGTAATTGAGGTGACCACAAGCCCCGATAAAATGAAGGCGTACATTAAAATAAAAGCGCCTGAGGGTGGAGGAAAACCGGCGGGAATTCAGGAAATTGCCTGGCAGCTAAAACAAAGCGGGGTTATCTTCGGGATTAATGAAGAGGTTGTGCATACCCTTGTGANNTATATGACCAGAATATTCTGATCGCTGAGGGGCTGGCGCCGATAAATGGTAAAAATGGAGAGATCAACTTTTTAGTAGACATCCATAAGGATCGCAAACCGATTATTATGGAAGATGGAAGTGTGAACTACAGGGATCTTGATTATATTGAAAGTGTTCACAAGGGTCAGAAACTTTGTGAGATGACACAGCCTACTGAAGGTGTAGACGGAAGAAATGTTGTCGGTACATTGCTTAGGGCTGTTAACGGAAAGCCAGCTAAAATGATTCGGGGTCGGCATGTATATCCTGGTGAGGATAATCTAAGTCTGTATTCAGAAATTGACGGACAGGTGATGTATATTGACGGCAAGCTGAGTGTATTCGCAACATATGAGGTTCCTGCCGATGTTGACAACTCAACCGGAAACATTAATTTCATTGGAAACGTAACCATTCGCGGGAATGTGTTATCCGGCTTTGTTGTCGAGGCTGGTGGGAATGTAGAAGTAGCCGGTGTTGTTGAAGGTGCTACCATCAAGGCGGCAGGCAATATTATCCTCCGCAGGGGAATGACCGGGAATGCCAAAGGCAAGCTTATCGCAGGCGGTGACATCATTGCCAAATATATAGAAAACAGTACCATAGAAGCAGCCAATTGCATTAAAGCTGAAGCGATCATGCATTCTGATGTGAAATGTGGAAATTGTCTGGAGCTTGGAGGAAGAAAGGGTTTGCTGGTAGGTGGCATCACCAGAATAGGTAAAGAAATTCGGGCTAAGGTTATTGGAAGCTATATGGCTACAACCACAACAGTTGAAGTAGGCATCGATCCTAATACCAGAGAAAGGTATAGGTTTTTACGGGCAGAAACCATAAAGCTTGAAGATAGCTCCAAGAAGGCTCAACAGGCCATCACTCTCCTTAGAAAGCTTGAAGCTGCAGGAACACTGTCGAAAGAGAAAAAAGAACTCATGGAAAAGAGCGTCCGTTCCAAAATATTCTTCGACAGCCGTTTGGCAGAGTATAAGCAGGAAATTGTCGAATTGGAAGAAAAACTACAAAAAGAAGTTAAAGGACGTATCCTTGCTGAAAACTTTATTTATCCGGGCGTAAGGGTTTCGATCGGCTCAGCTTCATTTCATGTAAAAGAAACGTTGCAACATTGCTCTTTGTATAAGGATGGGGCTGATATCCGCGTTGGAGCATACTAAAGGCAGTGATGGGTCTGAAGAGTTTATAAACATATACGAACGGGAATCGAGTGCTTTATAATCTGTTAAACGATGTATTGATGGGAAGTGATTGATATGGCCCTTAAACCAATTGATTTGCAGGTCATGATGCCCAGAGTAAGCGAAGCATCCCGCGTTCAAAATAATCAGCAGCAGCGCAATCATGCCATACAGCAAAGTACGGTCCAGTCTATGGATAAACAAGTTGATAATAACTTGAAACAGGTACGATCGCGGGAGGAAGCACATCAGATCGCTATACGGGAACGCCAGGAAAGAGAGAGACGGCAGTCAAAACAGGATGGCAAAGACGCTGAATCCGGCGAAGAAAGAGAGAAGGGGAAAAAACAAGACCACAAAGCCACTCCAGGCAGAACAATTGATATCCGCTTGTGAATATCGAATCATGCATGAGATTGTTGTTTTGCCCTGCGGCAAAACAGTTTGACAAAAATGACATGGTGTCATAAAATAATCACAAGCATTGAATTTCAGTCAGGGCTAATTTCTTGTCCTGCCATGGATGGATGTTTGTTGTGATATGTTACGAAAGATAAAAATTGAGGTGCGGAAGATGACAGCTTTTTTCGTCTGTATCATTCTGATCGGTGTCCTGATGATTGCCGTGGCAATGGTCTGGATGGTGGTTGAAAAGAAAAATCTAAGAGATTATCGCCTGGAAGTAGATGAGCGCAGGTATGAGCTGCATCAGGTGATTGAAGATGCCGAACAGCTTTTGGACGAATTGAATCACTTTTCCGATTATATTGTTACCCGGATGGAAGAAAAACAGCAGGATGTTGAGGCTGTCATCAAGTCAGCTGATGAGCGGTTAAATCTATTTGAGCAAATCACCCAGTTGGAAATGCCCGATACGGAAAATGAGAAACTCGAAGCAGAGTACAAAAACGTTCTGGATGAAGACCCAAAAGCTTGCCAGGCTATTGCTGGAAAAGCAAAGATTATCCCATTTGATGAGAAGAGACGTCAGGTGATCAAGCTTTGCAAGGATGGTATGAACAGTACTGAAATCGCCAGGCTGCTAAATATGGGGAAGGGTGAAATCGAATTAATTTCCAAGATGGTTCATTGAGGTGCGCACGATGTGTGCACCTTGATTTTTGGTTCGCCTGCACTTGCTTCAAAAACATTTCGGTACTTTGTTAACAGAGGGATTTTATGACGAAATTGCATGGAAAAAGTGTATTGCTCGGAATGGGTATTGGAACGATTCTGACAGCCCTGCTCGGCTTTATTTTTTTTCTGGGATATCAACCCGAAATGGATGAAGCCAAAATCAGGGAACTTGCATATCAATACGGAATGGTGGATCCCGGTGCAATGGGCAGTATTACGGTTACGATAATGAAAGACGATACGTTGTTGGATGTCACTGAAAAACTCGCTTCTGTCGGACTTATTAAACAGGAAGATATGGTTTCATTCCAGATCAGGCTGGCCAGCCTGAAGGCCAAAGAGAAGAAGGATATTATACCGGGAACCTATGAGTTCCAGGGTAATGAGGGACAAGAAGAAATCATTGGTATTCTGCTCTCCCCGGGCAATACTTCACCTTAATATTGCTTGCGTGATCAACAGCCTGTAAGTCAGCTCAATTGGACAATTAAACTCTTGATTTCCCGTATAGCCTGTGTTAATATAATATAGCAATGCGCCGATGTGATGGAATTGGCAGACGTAGTGGACTCAAAATCCACCGGTGGCAACACCGTGCCGGTTCGAGTCCGGCCATCGGCACCATAACAGATACCGTAATTGATACAATCGTGTCAGTTACGGTATCTGCTTTTTTATGCCCTATTTACTGAAAACAGGTTATTTTCCCGAACTTTGCAACGCATTTGTGGCGGTTGATTCCACTATGTTGTGGTTTTGGCGTATGCCCGAAGTGATTGAATCCTACATATTGTGCTTTTAATTCGTTAATCAACCGCTATTCGTTATACAGCCGATAGCAACAAAAACGGCCACCAAGGTTTGTGCAGCTTAGCCACTTGCAATACCCAGGCGGCAGAGTTAACATCACACACACTTTGATAGTGTAAAGTAGCTTATGAAAAACAGCTCAAAGCACTATCGAGATAGGAATGTACCTTGAAAAGTGAAAAACGTACCAAGTCTTCGCATTTATTCCACGAGCCTCTTGACAATGAGCCTCTTCCGGCATGCATGAAGGCATAACGGCCTCACCCATGCTGAACAAGGAGCAGGGCTTTGGAGAATGGATGATGCCACGGCAGACAGCCTAGCATGTCGGATACTCATTATCAAGAGGCTTTCGCGGCATAAACGCTGCTAAGCGGTTTGCTTGGATAGGATGAGTTTCTGGGAAAGTTCAATAAGCTTCTGCCACTTGCCAGGCATATTCGAGATAGATTCGAGTTCGGGAATGGAGTTGAGAGGCTGCCAGTAGGTGTACGGGTGAGGCCGAAGAAAATTGTAATAGGCGACAAAAAGGGAAACATGAGTGTTTGAGCCCTCCCCACTGCCGTATCCATTGGTCACCTGATAAGAGAACTTAAAGGTTCTGTTGAGCCGTTCAATGATTTGTTTAAGCCAGCGATATTCCGTGGATACGGGATCATCATTGGTAAGCCCAATGACTTGGATCAGATTAAAGTCCATGCCATGCAGCATGAATTGTTGTTGAGCAAGCTTGTAGGCATTGTAGCCATCAGCAGCGAATTTCAGAGTTTTACCTGGGAACTCCTTGAACTTGGCAAAGGCCATACGCATGGCTAGAATGCAAGGACCCACGTCACGAGTGTTGGATATCTGATACCCCAGAATAGACTTCTTAAGGGCATCCATGATGAACCAAACATAGTGACGGATACCCTTGACTTTGGTGTAGGTTTCGTCAGCGGCTAGATAGTTGGTGGGTTTGTAGTCATAAGAATCGACGAAGGGCTTCACAAGTGCAGCAACGGTTCTTGCGTAACTGGCGACAGTGGTGTGAGAAATTTTGACACCATGAACTTCCCAAAGGGCTCTTGCTGTGACTCTGCTAGAAAGACCCAGGTTGACATTGTATGTGAGGCAAAGACCCGCGATGTGTGAGGAGAATTTTCTGAAGACTAGGTTGGAGGCACCTTTGGGCAAAGAGGACAGATCCATCTTGAAGAAGTCGATGGTAAATTCACGGTAGATGTAATGGAGCTTGAATTTGTGCTTATCCTGTCGGTATTCGACAAGGTCCTCAGGAGATAGTTTTCTGAGGTTGTCAAGGTAGAAGGAGCAGTTCTTATTGACACATTTGTGAATGTTAAAATGCTTGCGATCCTTCTTTTTAACAAGGGTATGACCACAGTAAGGGCAAAGTAAAGTAACGGGCTTGTGATCTGTTTTCCCCTTTACAAACGTTTCGCCACAGATCTTACACTTTATTTGACCACGACCGCCAGTATTATCGTAGAGGTAAGTATGAGGTGCTTCGCACAAAGGGCATACGCAATCGGG
>LSQX01353145.1_pt1 | contig 17232 bp, 12 predicted proteins | sample 654561 | NCBI WGS metagenome assembly LSQX01 (sample SAMN04489861, study PRJNA283612) | anaerobic digester metagenome | isolation source: 4 biogas reactors fed with cattle manure at either 37C or 55C with and... | place: Denmark: Kongens Lyngby | collected 2014
TATTCACTTCAATTTCGTTACCTTGTATCTCAGGAGCTTTTATGCCCGATTTTAATTCTAATTTTGCAAATTCAATATAGGCCTCATCCCACATGTCTTTTTTAATAAACGATGATAAAAGTTTGCTCCCACCTTCAACTAAAAGTGAATGTATATTTTCATTGTACAAATGGTTTATGATTTGAATTATCGTATCACCTTCGAAATCAATTTCAATAAATTTTAGTGGAGTATTTACTGCATTTACTGGTGTTTTTTCAGTGAAAACTATTGTTGGAACTGTTCCATCAAATAGGGCTAAACTGTTTGGTAGTTTATTTTGCCTATCTATAACAACTCTAGTTGGATTATCTCCATACCATTTTCTGGATGTAAGTTGAGGATTGTCGAGTATAGCAGTATTAGTTCCTACTAATATACCTTGAACACACGTTCTGAATTTATGAACTATGGTATGAGTGAGTTTATTAGAAATTATTGTAGGTTGTCTGTTTTCTAATGGATTTCTATGGATGTCGATAAATCCATCTCTACTTTGTGCCCATTTTAAGATTATAAAAGGACGAGAATAAAGTTGATTTACAAAGAAATATTTATTGAGATCGCGTGCTTCATCTTCTAGTACACCTTCTATTACTTCTATTCCTGCATTTCTCATTAGTTCAATTCCTTTGCCGGAAACTTTCGGATTAGGGTCTCTAATAGCAATTACTACACGAGGGATTTTCATTGAAACAATCAATTGAGCACAGGGTGGTGTCTTACCGTGGTGAGCACATGGCTCAAGCGATACATATAGAGTAGAGTGCTGTAAAAGAGATTTGTCTTTAACCGAATTTATCGCATTAACTTCTGCATGACTTCCTCCAAATTGTCTGTGGTACCCTTCTCCAACAATTCTGTTTTTATACACAATTATAGATCCAACTAACGGGTTGGGCTTGGTGAAGCCTTCGCTTTTAAGTGCTAGTTGAAAGCAACGTCGCATAAATATCAAATTTTGTTCCATTTTGTTTACCTTTGTTATGCTATGCATCTTAAGCTACTGTTTAATTATCTATAAATTTAATTTGAATGCATAATTATATACAACAATTTACACAAAATATTCAACAGCAATTAAACGGTTTATACACCCAGTCTGAAATTTCATTTCTGTCTCGAATCATTCTAGAAGAGGTATCCTGCAAAATTAATAAATTATCCGACTCCGAGTTGCGTAAGGCTGAAGATATTGTAGAACGACTAAAAAAGAATGAGCCGATTCAACATATTATAGGAAAATGCGAATTTTATGGATTAACTTTTAAACTTACCTCAGATGTACTAATTCCTAGGCCCGAAACAGAAGAGCTGGTAGAGTGGATTTTAACTGAAGAGAATGGAGCTAATGGTTCAATACTAGATATTGGAACCGGAAGTGGATGTATAGCAGTTTCTTTAGCAAAAAAGGAACAAGGAGTAAATGTGTATGCATGGGATATTTCAACATCAGCACTAAGGGTAGCTTCAGAAAATGCAGCCATAAATGGTGTCAATATTCAAACTTCATGTGTCGATGTATTATCTATTGATGATTTAGAGCAACATTACAATTCAGATATCAGGTACGATGTCATAGTTAGTAACCCGCCATATATAACTAGTAGTGAGAAAGCTGATATGGAGGATAATGTGCTTAATTATGAGCCCCATATAGCTTTATTTGTTCCCGATAGTAATCCATTGTTGTTTTACAGTAAAATAGCGGATATTTCCCTGAGACTTTTAAAGGAAAGAGGAAAGCTCTTCTTTGAGATAAATCCAGCTTACGCTCAAGATTTAGTTCAAATGTTGGAAGTAAAAGGTTTCATGAATGTCGAATTAAGAAAAGATATAACTGGAAAATTAAGAATGCTAAAAGCTGTTTTACCCGTTTCCTGATTTTAATAACACGTAAAATAGTGCTTTGCATATTTATTAGTATGAGTAAAAAGGATAATATAATTTCAGAAGATCAAGCTTTTTTACGAATGGCACACATTTGTTCTAGAAAAGAAAACTCTCCATATGATATTTCTCAAAAACTCTTTAGGTTGGGGTTTTCAAATGAAGCTATAGAAAATATTATAAGTAAGCTTAAAGCTCAGAATTATATTAATGAAGAGAGGTTTGTGAAAGGTTTTGTTAATGATAAACTTCTTATTAATAAATGGGGGATTAAAAAAATTGAGATGCATTTGAGATATAAGCAGCTGTCTCAAAGTGTTATAGATGAAGTGTTATCAGAATATTCAGAACCGGAACTTAATAGTTCACTACCATCAATATTGAAAAAAAAATGGAGCCAAGTCAAAGGAGAATCAAATTACGAAAAGAATGGAAAGCTAATAAAATATGCACTAGGGAGAGGTTTTAAAATGGATGCTATTATTTCATGTATAAACAGATTGAATCTTAAAGATAATGATATAGATTGATTGAAAGTTGATGTATGTGTAAATTATCTTTGTTAAACAGTTTTATAAAACTTTTTCTACCAGATGTCTGCGTGGCATGTGGGGCAGAACTTCTTAAAAATGAGTCAGGGGCGTGTTTATTATGTTTGTATAAGATACCTAGAACAAACAATTTTTTAAAAGAAAACAACTCGGCCGAAATACTTATGGCTGGTAGAATCCCTTTTGAAAGAATTGCTACATTTTCTTATTTTGTTGAAGGTGGTGTTTTGCGACCTATGGTTCATAAGCTTAAATATTATGATGGTAAGGATATGGGTATACTATTAGGTAAGATGTTTGGTGAAGATCTATTAGCAAGTGATTTCATCAATAATATAGATATCATTGTACCTGTACCATTACATCCTAAAAAGCAGCGTTCAAGAGGATATAACCAGGCCGAAATCATAGCACATGGAATATCAGAAGCAACTGAAATACCAGTTATGTCTAATAATTTTATTAGAGTTGTATTCAATCCTACCCAAACAAAACGCACAAAAACAGAACGTTGGGAAAATGTGAGTGGGATCTTTAAAATAAAGGATTCTAACTTATTTGATGGCAAGCATATTTTACTTGTAGACGATGTTATAACTACCGGTTCAACTATTGAGGCTTGTGGCAATGCACTTCAAAATTGTGATAACCTTAAAATAAGTGTTGCCACAATTGGTGAGGTTCTTTAAAAAAAACACTATTTTTGTAGTCATTCCATTGATCAATTCAATTATACAAATGAAAACAGTACAAAAACTAACAGCCGAAAAACTTTTAAAAGTAAAGGCTATTAAATTACAACCCTCAAATCCTTTTACATGGGCTTCAGGGTGGAAATCACCAATTTATTGCGATAATCGCAAACTAATGTCTTATCCTTCGATACGTAATTTTATCAAAGTTGAGTTTGCCAGAATTATACTAGAACAATATCCTCAAACTGATGCAATAGCTGGGGTTGCCACTGGAGCCATTGCTCCTGGCGCGTTGGTAGCCGATCTTTTAGATTTACCCTTTGTATACATACGGTCTACACCAAAAGATCACGGCTTGGAAAATATGATAGAAGGTGACTTGAAGCCAAAACAAAAAGTAATTGTCATAGAGGACCTAGTGTCTACCGGAGGTAGTAGTCTCAAAGCTGTTGAAGCAATTAGAAGTAACGGTTCGGATGTGTTGGGAATGTTGGCAATATTCACTTATGGTTTTACTCACTCTATACAGAATATGCAAGAAGCTAGAGTAGAACTTACTGCTTTATCAAATTACGATGCGATATTAGATGAGGCACTAGCAACTGATTATATAGATGAGTCTGAGTTAAAAACTTTGCAAGACTGGCGTAAAAATCCTGAAACTTGGGGGCAATCAGGAAAAAAAATAAAGATATGATTGAATTCAGCAGTGATGTAAAGACAATTTACCATACAGATCGTGACATATTTAGAGTGCTGTCTGATCTTCGTAATCTTAACCTCATAAAAGATTTCATACCTGAAGATAAGATAAAAGATTTTATTTTTGATAAAGATAGTGTTTCGTTTCGTGTAGATAATATAGGCAGTGTAACGTTTCTTGTAATTGAAAGACATCCCGAAAGTTTAATCAGATTTAAATCAGTGAAATTACCTTTCGACGTGTTTCTGGAAATACAATTACAGTTGAAATCTGAAGAAGAGACTGAATTGACTATGATGGTGCAATCGGCTCTTAGTCCTCTCATGAAAGGAGTTGTCGAAAAGCCAATGAGAGAGGCTGTTGATAGAATTTCAGATGCACTCACTCAGTTACCATACGACCAGATATAAAAAATTCCGGATGATCTCTTCACAGAGGTCATCCGGTTTTTGGAAAATCAAAAAGTCATATAAGAAATAGAACTAATTAAGTTGTGGTTTTTTTATTATTAATAGTATTCGTTTGATGAGATTACAGGTATCGGCATTTCAGTTCGTGCTACCACCGAGGCCTGATTATACCTGTAAACGACATCGTATGTTGTCTCTCCGCTCCATCCTTTCACTTTCACTGAAAGTTTAGCGGAGTCACTGTTCATTACCCTGAAGGGTTTCAGGTCGAAGCAGACAAATCCTTCGTAAAGCTTCGTCTGTGCGCTTTGGTAGGCGTTATGCCGGAACTCGAGATTGATAGCGTCAGGTGAAATTTCAGAAGATAGCGTGTTCTTCACCAGGTTTATTGCATGGGGCTGTATGCCGCCATAGTTGAACATGAAAGAGACATTGAGATAATCTCCTCCTACCCATACCGCATTGGCTTTCACCGGATCGTTGCCTATACTATCCTGGTTTTGAGCTGTCAGCTCAACAGTCTGTTTGGTCAGGATATTCCAGATGTCATTCACTTTGACGTAATGGTCATATCCGCTCTGTGCATCAGATAGCACCGTATAGTTCAGGAACACGCGTTGATTGTAGGCGGGTGAATAATTCACCGCGCTGGCTGCCGGCCAGAGACGTTTCCCGTTATCCAGCAGCAATGAATAAGCATTGTCACCTTCCGGAATAACGGTCGCAATATCAATGCCGAAATTGCCGAGAGAATTTGAATTATCGTCGCATGATATGCTGCCCAGAAGGATGCCAACAGATACAATAATAATTATCAAAACCGTTTTTTTCATGCTAACACGCTTTTATACATGATAGATGCCGGAAGAAAAAAAACGTTGCATGGAGGAGTAGATTAAACGAGGTATTTAACCAAGATTAACAATAAATTACTGATTGCACTTTCTGTCTGCTTCCGGTTCTCATCCGTTCGGGTAGATCTTTTTAATCAGATCATGCCGGTTGATCCGTTTCAGTTCGTTGATAATTGTTTTTTTGTTTTTGTTGTCGTGCCAGAAGAAAAATTGGCGCTGGGCGTTTTTCTGCTCTTTGGTTCTGGCAGTGTAAACGCGTTCCAGTGTATAGGGGTGAATACCGGTGTAGTAGATTTCTGTAGCGAGTGTCATGGGTGAAGGGGTGAAATCCTGTACCTGTTCGAGTTTGAAAAAGATATTTCTGGTGATGGCGGCCAGTTCTGCCATATCTTCTTCTGAACATCCAGGGTGTGATGAGATGAAATAGGGGATCAGCTGCTGATTAAGCTGTTCTTTTTCATTAAGCTCATCGAAAATACGTTTAAACTGATAAAAGAGATTGAATGATGGTTTACGCATCATGTTGAGCGTGGAGTCAGAGGTATGTTCGGGTGCCACTTTCAACCGTCCCGATACATGATTCTTTATCAGTTCACTGAGATATGTCCGTGTTGAGGCATTTGTTTTTTCATCACTGCTCCTGTGCAGGAGCATATCGTACCGGATGCCACTGCCGATAAAAGATTTCTTCACACCAGGCAGCGCATCCACAGCATGATAGATATCCAGGAGGTCTGTATGGTCTGTATTCAGGTTAAAACATACTTTAGGGTAAATGCAGGAGGGTTTCCTACACTTCATGCAAATGTTAATATCTTTTCCCTGCATCCTGTACATATTTGCCGAGGGACCACCCAGGTCGCTGAGGTACCCTTTGAACCCCGGCATACCGGTAATCTTTTTCACCTCCTCTATGATTGATCTTTTAGAGCGTGAAGCGATGAATTTGCCCTGATGTGCCGAGATGGTACAAAAGGCGCACCCACCGAAGCATCCCCGGTGAAGATTGACCGAGAATTTGATCATTTCGTATGCAGGAATCAGCTTCTCTTTATATTTGGGGTGTGGCAGGCGGGTGTAGGGAAGGTCGAATGAGGCATCAATCTCTTCTTCTTTCATCGGGGGGAAGGGTGGGTTAACCACAAGCGTCTGGTCGTCCACCTTTTGCAATATGCGCGCAGCATATAGACGGTTGGATTGTTCTTCCACCACCCGGAAGTTTTTAGCCTGTTTCAGTTTTTCCTTCAGACACTCCTCATGCGGGTATAGGATTACCTCCTCGCTAAAGGGGTTTATCGGGACCAGATTATCTGAACGGAGAAAGGCTGTTTGCGGAATGTCGTCTATCCCGCTGATTTCTTTTCCGCTGCGCACTTCGCGTACCAGCTGCTTCAGTGGGAGCTCACCCATTCCGTAGATCAACAGGTCGGCACCGCTGTCGGCGAGGATGGTTTTGTGCAGTGCATCGTTCCAGTAATCGTAGTGGCTTACCCTCCTCAGAGATGCTTCCACACCACCCAGTACCAGCGGTACATCTGGGTAGAGCTCCTTCAGGATACGTGAATAGACGGTGACAGCCCTGTCTGGCCGCATGTCTGACCGTCCGTCGGGCGTGTAGGCATCGTTGGATCGTAGTCGTTTATTGGCGGTATAATGGTTGATCATGGAGTCCATCACACCGGCAGTGACAGCGAAGAATAGCCTTGGGATTCCCATCTTTTTGAAATCGCGCAGATCATCTCTCCAGTTGGGTTGTGGTACAATAGCTACACGGAGCCCTTCACTTTCAAGCAGTCGTCCGATGACTGCAGTGCCGAAGGAGGGGTGGTCGATGTAGGAGTCACCCGAGAACAACACCACATCAACATAATCCCACCCACGCAGTTCCATCTCTTTCTTCGTGGTGGGCAGCCAGTCGGTTAGCTGAAGCGATCTGCTGTTCATGGTTTTTCTTTCTGTTTATGCTCTTTTTTCACTCCTTGATCTATTTGTCTGGCTCTATCTACTGCCTCGTGGATATTGGAGCAAATGTTCTCGTCACCTACAATCAGGGGGATTTCAGATTTATTGAGACTCTCACGGATTGTATCATTGACACCTGAGAGAATGATATGGATCTTTTCTTTTCTGGATTTTCGGCACAACATCTCCAGGTTGTTCAAACCGGTAGAATCAATAAAGGGTATTTTACGCATACGGATAATACGGACATGTGGGTGGTTTCCAATTTCACGCATTTTCTCATCGAATTTGTTGGCTACACCAAAAAAGAATGGACCGTCAATCTCGTAAACCTCTACACCGTGAGGAAGGTAGAGCACTTCCTCTTTCATATCTGCCGAGTAGGACTCCATCTCTTTCGTAATTTCAATTTTCCCTGTTGTGTGTTTTACCTGCGTGCTTTCATTCATACGTTTGATAAAGGCAAACACCGCAAGCAGCAATCCCACCTCAATGGCGATCGTTAGATCGAAAATCACCGTCAGTAAAAAAGTGGTCAGCAGGATGGCCATCGTGGACCTTGATTGTTTCATGAGTGAGATAAAGGTACGCCACTCACTCATGTTGTACGCCACCACCACAAGAACACCTGCAAGACAGGCCATGGGTATATGTTTCGTCAGATCGCCCAGAAACAGGACTATCAGTAACAGTACTACTGCGTGGATAATTCCCGCTACCGGTGTTCTTCCGCCGTTATTGATATTGGTCATTGTGCGGGCGATAGCTCCCGTGGCCGGGATGCCTCCGAAGAATGGCACAACCATGTTGGCAACACCCTGCGCTACAAGCTCCATGTTGGAGTTGTGTTTTTTTCCGATTACACCATCGGCCACCGTCGCCGAGAGCAATGACTCAATTGCTCCCAGCATGGCGATGGTGAATGCCGCCGGGAATAGCAGGCGGATGCTCTCGAGGTTGATAGGTATTTGTGCCAACTCGGGCAATTGGTTGTTGATGACAAACCTGTCGCCGATTGTTTCTATCCCGGTGATGTTGCCATAGCTTTTCATCAGGTAGGCAGCAACCGTCATCACGATGATGGCGATGAGCGAACCGGGTATTTTCTTTACTATTTTTGGTGTGAGCATTATGATCACAACGGTGGCAACGGCGATGAGTGCTGTGGACCAGTTGAAAGTGTCGAGATGCTGAAAGTAGACCATCCACTTCTCCACGAACCCTGAGGGAAGTTTGGGTGTAGTCAACCCGAAGAAATCTTTTATCTGCGTTGAGAATATCGTGAGTGCAATACCGCTGGTGAATCCAACCACGATAGGATATGGGATGAATTTAATGACCGTTCCCAGTTTCAGGACCCCCATTAAAATAAGCATCGCGCCGGCCAGGACTGTGGCCAGTGCCAGCCCCTGCACACCGTATTGCTCCACAATGCCGTAAACAATCACGATAAATGCACCTGTGGGACCGCCGATCTGTACGCTGGTACCCCCCAGGAAAGAGATGATGAAACCGGCGATGATAGCCGTGTAAATACCTCTTTCCGGTGACACACCTGAAGCGATACCGAAAGCGATGGCCAGCGGCAGTGCCACAACACCCACAATCAATCCGGCCATCACATCGGCAATGAATTTCTCTTTGTTGTAGGTTTTAAATATTTGAAAAAATACGGGTTGAAAATCACTTAGAAAATTGAATCGCATATACGCATAAATCAGATAAAAAAATTGCTGCAAAGATAATGATTTTATCCGGGAAAAGCGAACCGGGGACTGATTCTCAGTAAATAAAAGATGGAAGAATAGAGCTGTATCAGATTGGAATGAAAACGAAAAGGAGGTGATTAAACAGCTCCCTGTTCCACGAGTACGCAAACACGTTCTGTCACACGATCCTCACCATAGGGGTTGTAACGTGTCTTGAGGCTGTTGCCGAACATGCCGGCAAACAGGTTGTAGCCCCATGCCTTCAGGCTGCCCATGAAGGCATCGATGATGTGATAGGAGGAGGAGTTGGTTTCTCTGTCCACCAGCTTCATCAGCAGCTGACCCTGTGATTTGGTCAGTTTCTTCATCTTAGGCGTATATTCGTCCATCAGATATTTTTCCATCTTGTTCAGATGATTTTGTCTGGCCTTGTCGTCGGGAAGTGTCTCCATGTACTCGTAGGTTTCGGTAATGATGCCGGCGATATCTTTGGCGTAGGGAAGCGTCTTTTTTACATCGCGGATCAGTTTCGAATAGGCTGCCTTCTCTTTTGTGTTGCGGAAAGTGAGAGGTGAGTACTTGATGAAATCAGTGAGCCACATACATGCAACGGTATCACCTTCAAGGATTACCGCCGGATAGACATTGGGCATTAAAAAAATTGTTGACACCGGACCGCTCCTGTCAGGATTCAGATTGACGGCATAATACTCTTGTGCTTTCACCGTGAAGGGTAAAAGTACGTGGAAGAGTGCCATAAAAATGAGAAAACGTCTTTTCATAACTTCGCAAAGATAAATGCAATGTTTTGTTCAACCATTAAAATTGGCGTTAAGTGTAGTTAATTAAATGTCGCGTTTTTAAATTGTTAAGAAAATAATTTAGAAAAATTGTTGCTGAAAACAGACATACAGATAAAAAATGGATGTTTATGAAGATATTCCGGGGAAAAAAGTGTATTTTTGAACACATTAAAAGCAATAACTATGACATATTATCACTTGGGAGAGCTTATCCATGAACAGGCAATTAAGCGAAAGAATAAAACGGCATTGAAGTTTCAGGCACCGGGGGAGGAATGGATGGACATGTCGTGGAGTGTTTTTTCAGAGAAGGTGATGAAAACTGCCCGGGCAATGGCGGATATGGGTCTCAACCCTAACGATAATGTGGGTGTTTATTCTCAGAACATGGAGAAATACCTTGTTACCGATTTTGCAGCCTATGCCAATAAGGCAGTGATGGTCCCCATGTATGCCACCGCTTCTCCGGCGCAGGTCAGTTATATCGTGAATGATGCAAAAATAAAATTGATTTTCGTGGGTGAGCAGTTCCAGTATAACAACGCTTACAAAGTGCAGCAGGAGACTACTGTACTCCGGAAGCTGATTGTTTTCGACAGGAATGTTGTGCTGAAGAGTGATGACAAGACATCGCTCTACTTCGATGATTTTATCACGACCGGAGATAACTCTGAATCGATGGCGCTCGTTAGTGCACGGCTGAAGCAGCTGAAAGAGAGTGATCTGGCGACCATCATCTACACTTCCGGCACCACCGGAGAGCCAAAAGGTGTGATGCTGACGCATGCCAATTATATAAAGGCGCTGAAGATCCATGATATCCGTCTTACCAACATGTCTGACAAGGATATCTCCATGTGCTTTCTTCCGCTGACACATATCTTTGAGAAGGCATGGACCTATTACTGTCTTTACAAGGGGGTTGTTGTTGCAGTGAACAAGGAGCCAAGTGAAATAAGGAAGACGATCAAGCAGGTACGACCTACATTGATGAGCAATGTCCCCCGCTTCTGGGAGAAAGTGTATGACGGGGTGAAAGAGACGATTGACAGCTCCTCGGGTATCCTGAAATGGTTGTTCCTCGATGCAGTGAAAACCGGACGCCGTCACAACCTGGAGTTTGTGAATGAAGGAAAAAGAGCTCCATTGAACATACGGCTGAAGTTTTTTCTTTATCAGCATACGCTCTTTTATCTCATCAAGCGTGTCGTAGGTATTGACCGAGGCAACTTCTTCCCGGTGGCAGGTGCACCTTTGTCCGATACGATCAACGAGTTCATGCAATCTATTGACGTGCACATAATTTACGGTTACGGTCTCACTGAGACGACGGCAACAGTGAGTTGTTTTCCTGACAAAGGATTTCGTATAGGCACGGTTGGAACAGTGATGCCCGACGTGGAAGTTAAAATTGGGGAGAATAACGAGATATTGGTTAAGGGTGGGACCGTGATGACCGGTTATTATAACAAACCTGAAGCAACCAGGGAGGCATTCACAGAAGATGGATTTTTCAGAACAGGTGATGCAGGCAGAGTGACAGAAAATAACGAAATAATCCTTACCGAACGGATCAAAGATCTTTACAAGACATCCAACGGGAAATATATCGCTCCGCAAATGATTGAGACACGGATCAGTGAGGATAAATTTATTGATCAGGTGGCTGTCATCGGTGACGATAGGAAATTTGTGAGTGCGCTCATCGTTCCCAATTACGAACTGTTGAAGAGCTACGCGCAGGAACAACAGATATCTTTTGGGTCAGTAGAAGAGCTGGTGAAAAATGAAGAGATCATCGATTTTGTCTCTGGCAGGGTTGAGTTGTTGCAATCGCAATTCACATCCTACGAGAAGATAAAAAGATTTACCCTGCTGCCCCTGCCATTCAGTATTGAAACTGGTGAATTAACCAATACGCTCAAGCTGCGCAGGAAGGTGATCCTGGAAAGGTATGCCGCGCTGATTGAAGAGATGTACAGGAGTTAGTTCATTTCTATCGTCATCAGGCCTGCAACATGATCAGTTGCTTTTCTAAACCCACTGTTTTATAGTCTGTGGTTCAGAAGATTTTTGCTATCTTTGCACCGTTTTTTAAAAAGTAATGGAATGAATTATAATTTCGGGGAGATAGAAAAAAGGTGGCAGCAATACTGGATTGACCACCAGACCTATAAAGTATCAGAGGATAGTGCAAAGCCCAAGTTCTACGTGCTGGATATGTTCCCCTACCCGTCGGGTGCGGGGTTGCATGTGGGGCATCCGTTGGGTTATATCGCATCGGATATCATTTCAAGATTCAAACGTCAGCAAGGCTTTAACGTGCTCCACCCTATGGGGTTTGATGCCTATGGCCTTCCGGCTGAGCAGTACGCCATTCAAACCGGCCAGCATCCTGCCATCACCACACAAAGCAACATCACCCGCTATCGCGAACAGCTCGATAAGATCGGATTCTCCTACGACTGGAGCCGTGAGGTGCGTACCTGTGATCCCGCATACTACAAATGGACACAATGGGCATTCATTCGGATGTTTAACTCCTATTACTGCAAGCAGGCTGATCAGGCTCGTCCCATTGCAGAACTGACAGAGGTTTTTTCACAACAGGGCACCTCCGGTCTGAATCTGGCTTGCAGTGAGCCGATTACGTTCACTGCCGAAGAGTGGAATAGTAAATCGGAGAAGGAACAGCAGGAGATGCTGATGAATTACCGCATCGCCTATCTGGGTGATACGATGGTAAACTGGTGCCCGCAACTGGGGACGGTGCTTGCCAATGATGAGGTGAGTGAGGGATTGTCTGTTCGCGGCGGCTATCCTGTGGAACAAAAAAAGATGCGTCAGTGGTGCCTGCGTGTCTCGGCTTATGCACAGCGTCTGCTCGATGGTCTCGATAAGCTGGAGTGGAGCGAATCACTGAAGGAGACGCAGCGTAATTGGATCGGGCGCAGTGAAGGAGCTGTGATGCGTTTCAGCACATCTCAGGAGATTTCCTTCGAAATCTTTACTACCCGTGCAGACACCATATTTGGTGTGACCTTCATGGTGCTGGCGCCTGAGAGTGAACTGGTGAAGCAACTTGTCACCGCTGAGCAGCTGGAGGCTGTTCAGAACTATATAGATAAGACAAAGAAAAAAACCGAGAGGGAGCGCATCGCAGACAAGTCTGTTACCGGCGTTTTCTCGGGATCCTATGCCCATCATCCTTTTACCGGAGAACTTCTTCCCATATGGATATCCGACTATGTGCTGGCAGGTTATGGTACAGGGGCGATCATGGCTGTTCCGGCACATGATAGCCGCGACTATGCTTTTGCCCGCTATTTCAACCTCCCCATAATTCCTCTTATCGACGGTTGTGATGTTTCAGAAGAGAGTTTCGATGCCAAAGTGGGTATCATGGTCAATTCTGGTTTTATGAACGGATTGACGGTGAGAGAGGCGATTCCTGCAGCGATTGAAGAGGTGGAGAAAAGAGGTCTCGGCTATCGGAAGATCAATTTTCGTCTGCGTGACGCTATCTTCTCACGACAGCGTTACTGGGGTGAGCCGTTCCCTGTCTATTACAAGGAGGGGATGCCATATACCCTGAATGAAGAAGAGTTGCCGCTTGAACTGCCGGAGGTGGATAAATTTCTTCCCACTGAAACGGGTGAGCCTCCTCTCGGTCGTGCCAAAAACTGGCAGACAAGTGAGGGTTATCCGCTGGAATTAAGCACCATGCCTGGCTTTGCCGGTTCGTCGGCCTACTACTTGCGCTACATGGACCCGCACAATAGCGATGTACTGGTGTCTGAAGATGCCAACAGTTACTGGCGCGATGTGGATCTCTATATCGGGGGAACGGAACATGCCACCGGACATCTCATTTACAGTCGATTCTGGAACAAATTTCTGTTCGATCTGGGTGTCTCCTGTGAAGAGGAACCGTTTAAAAAGCTGGTGAACCAGGGAATGATACAGGGACGCAGTAACTTCGTTTACCGTATCAAAGGAACAAACAAGTTTGTCTCACTCAATCTCAGGGATCAGTACGATGTGACGCCAATACATGTGGATGTAAGCATCGTTCATAATGATCTGCTGGATATGGACGCTTTCCGTAACTGGAGTCCTGAGTACCGTACAGCCGAATTTGTGCTGGAAGAGGGTAGGTATGTATGTGGATGGGCCGTGGAGAAAATGTCGAAATCGATGTACAATGTGGTGAATCCTGATGATATTGTAGAGAACTATGGTGCAGACACCCTTCGCCTCTATGAGATGTTCCTCGGTCCGCTGGAACAATCCAAGCCGTGGGATACCAACGGTATTGACGGTGTGCACCGTTTCCTCAGAAAGATATGGAACCTGTTTTTTAAAGAGGGTATGCTGGCGGTTTCAGAAGATGAACCAACTAAGGAAGAACTGAAAACACTGCATAAGCTGATCAGGAAAGTGACTTATGATATTGAGCATTTCTCCTTTAACACATCGGTGTCTGCTTTCATGATTTGTGCGAACGAGCTGACCTCGCTGCAATGCAGAAAACGAACTGTACTGAGTGATCTGACCGTTTGTCTGGCACCCTTTGCCCCTCATATAGCCGAAGAGTTGTGGTCTCAGTTGGGTAATACGTCGACCGTTTGTGATGCACAATGGCCCCAATGGAATGAAGCATACCTGAAAGAGGATTCTTTCCCTTATGCGATATCATTCAACGGCAAATCACGTTATATCCTTGATTTTCCAGCAGATGCAACGAAAGAGGAGATTGAAAAAGCAGTGCTGGAGCATCCTAACTCGCAGAAATGGATTGATGGTAATTCAGTGAAGAAGGTAATTATTGTCCCTAAAAAGATCGTCAATATCGTTCTTTGATTATATATTTTCATCTTATTCTGAAATGCCTTTAATCAATTATAATAATTTATGGCGAAAGAGGTTCGTTATCTCAAATCGTTTTACTGGAAAGATTATTTAATCATCACATTAGGTCTTGTACTGTTTGCGACAGGCTTTACAGGATTCATTATGCCTAATGAGATTGTTGTGGGAGGCCTGGGCGGTGTGGGGTTGCTGCTTAAATATGCCTTTAGTCTTCCTGTCTTCATGACCTTTCTCATCGGGAATGGCATCATGATGTTGATTGCCTGGTTCATCCTGGGGAAGTCATATGTGTTCAAAGCACTATTCGGTGTGATTGGCGTGACGCTATTGATGGCAGTTGCGGAGAATTACATCACCGGGCCGCTTATCAATGCTGATCCACTTATGTCAAGCATTATCGGAGCTGTCTTCAGCGGCAGCGGACTCGGGCTGGTCTACTCCAGGAATGCCAGCACCGGAGGTACTGATATCGTCGGGGCCATTATCACCAAGTACCGTTACATCAGTATGGGGCGCGGACTGCTTTATGTTGACCTGTTGATTGTGGGCAGCTCCTATCTGCTTTTTCAGAGTTTAGAGAAGATCATTTACGGGCTTATCGTGGTTTCCGTCATGTATTATACGGTGGATCTTGTCATTAACGGTGCGCGTCAGTCTGTGCAATTCATTATCTTCTCCACAAAGTACAACGAAATCGCCTCCCATATTAATGGTGAGCTTAACCGTGGTTGTACGGTGCTGGAGGGTACCGGATGGTATTCACAACAACCCCAGAAAGTCCTGATTATACTTGCACGCAAAACGGAATCCAGTTCTATCTTCCGTCTTGTGAAACGGATTGATGAGAATGCGTTTATCTCGCAAAGCAACGTGGTGGGTGTCTATGGCAAGGGGTTTGATCAGATGAAGTGAGGAGATGGTTATGTTGTTGCCTTGTCTACAAGATAAATCATCGATTGATAAGCCACCCCACTGTTGATCGAGAGACCAATCTCACACGTCCGGCTGTTGGAGTAGCCCTCTTTGGCATCCTGCATATCCTGTTTCAGTGGTGCAAGGGCTGCATTATTGAGCTCAGGGTAGAAAAAACCACGATCACCGGCCCAGCCGCAACACGCCACATTTTCCGGCACGATCACCTTTTCTGCACATCGTGAGGCCAGTGTGAAAAACTTCTCTTCCAGCTGCATCTTTGTGGAACTACAGGTGGTATGTATCGCTACGGTAACAGGTAGCCTGTTGATCTGCAGCCGCTCCAGCAGGAAATCATGAATGAACTCCACCTGATCGTATAGTTTCAGCCGCGGATCGAGTGTCTCACGCATATGCAGCAGACAGGGGCTCATATCACAAACGATGGGGAGTGCTCCGTTACGACTCGCTTTCATCAATGCCTCGTTCAGTTCATTCTCCTTTTTCTTCGCCTGCACCCTGCACCCTTTGCTGCTGAAGGCCATCCCGCAGCAAAGCCGATCCTTTTCTTCCGGTATAATAACCGTATAACCTGCTTTGTGCAGAACCGACAGCATCGTCGAGGGCAGATCATCCTTCTCTTTGTAACCGAAGGAGGGCCCCCCCATGGAGCGGGTAATACAGGAGGGAAAATAGACTACCTCCGGTGCATCTGATGAATCGGCAGAGAAAATGTTCTGGTTGATTTTCCTGCTCCCTGATGGTGTGTAGCGTGTCCACAATGGAAGCAGGCCGTCCCCTAACCTGTAAAGACCTTTTGTCATATTCTCCATGGTGTCATAACCTATCATCTGACCTATGGAGTGGGGCACATTCAGCAAACCTCTCAGTAATGCCGTTGTTCCGGCCATATTGTTCGCAACAATGTCAGCAATGCTGTTTGCCCATTTCCCGTTTTGTTGCCATCGCAGCTCTTTCACCAGCTTGCCTGTGTCTATGCCCACCGGACAGGCGATGCTGCACAGGCCGTCTGTGGCGCATGTCTCTTCCATAGGATAGGAGATCTTCTTCAGTTGTTCCGGAACAGCTGTTTTCTTCCTCCCCGCAGCTGTTTTCCCGGCCAGGTGACGATAAGCAACAATACGCTGCCGTGGGGTGAGCGTGAGATTTTTTGAGGGGCAGCTGACCTCGCAGAAGCCACATTCGATACATTTGTCAATAAGCGGATTGACTTCAGGTATCTGTTTCAGATTCTGAATGAAAACTTCACTGTCGTTGTTGATCACCACCCCGGGATTCAGGATGTTGTCCGGATCAAATGCCTGTTTTATGCGCTTCATCAGATCATACACATCGCTTCCCCACTCTTTTTCCACGAAGGGTGCCATATTACGTCCCGTGCCATGCTCCGCTTTCATGCTGCCATCATGCTTCAGGGCAACCAGATCGCACAACTGATGCATAAAAGCAGCATATTTTTGCACTCCCGCAGGATTGTTGATCTCCGGGAAAATGGTGAAATGAACATTCCCGTCAAGGAGATGTCCCCACATCACTGCATTTTCGTAACCTGTCTGCACCAGCAGTTCACGTACGTCGGTTAAGGCATCACCCAGGATCTCACCACGAAAGGCGATATCTTCAATGATACAGGCTGTATGTGGAGGACGTGCAGCGGCAGCTGAGGTGAAAAGCCCGTTGCGAACGTTCCAGTAACGGTTATAGATATGTCTGTCGGTGGTGAATTTTATCGGTGAGAGTGTCCGGATATGGGATAGTTTATCTTCTATTTCATGCATCTGCAGGAGGAGTGTCTCCTCATCGTCGGCAGC
>LSQX01203396.1_pt1 | contig 17231 bp, 14 predicted proteins | sample 654561 | NCBI WGS metagenome assembly LSQX01 (sample SAMN04489861, study PRJNA283612) | anaerobic digester metagenome | isolation source: 4 biogas reactors fed with cattle manure at either 37C or 55C with and... | place: Denmark: Kongens Lyngby | collected 2014
GTCGGAATCTATATCGGGAACGGCCAATACGTCCACGCTATTAACCCAGACGACCGAACGTATGTCAGTTGCCTGTATAACATTTACGGTGGAAATTTCTACCCGCCCACTTCCGTCTATGCCATACGCCGAATTCTTGGAACGCAATCCCAAAGCGATTTTTTGGAGAAGGCAAAGAGTTGCGATTTATTGGGATACCCGATAATTATGCCATATGCAGACATCACTCTCTTGGCACAGTATCTTCAGTCCGAATCCGGATCCATGCGAGAAAAGTATGTCCGGGCAATAGAAATAATCAACACCGCCAGAACGGAACAGGTATCCATCGCTAAAGTATTAGAGCGCATTGGAAATACCGGAATAGAACCACCCGATGCGTCGTCCTGGGCAATTACACGCTATGCCATCATGGGCTTCTATCCGATTCCGGATGAAGCAACGCAAATCGTATAAAGCGAAAAAGGAGAACAACACCATGAAAAAAGCCGTGCCATATGTCATTATTCCCGCATTACTGATCGCACTCTTTGTCTTTTTTTTGACCAGCAAATTGTGGTTGCCGGATGATCGTAAAAACGAAACTGTTCGATATAACCAGGAGCTTGTTTTGGGAGATCACTATTTGAAATTTAGTGATGCGGTCTATGACTCCTACAAGAAGGAATATAAGATATCTCTTTATTTCGGAAGCAAGAAAGAAACCCCTTCACCCATGACATTCGCTGTGTATTCCGAAAACAATAAGAGCAGCGAGCTCTCCTATAAACTGATCCGACTAGACACACCGGAACCTCTTTACGAAATGGTTATTAGCGATGTGCCCGAGAGCTACTACTATTTATCGATTGAGGCAAGAACCCTAGTTGATTTTCAATCTGCCACTCTAGGCATTCAGATTGACTATCGCGATGCGACCGTCATTGACAGCAGCAAAATGATCTACGTTTACGTTACTCCAACCCCGTCGCCTTCACTAACACCTACTCCATTCCCAGATCCAACCGCCGAATTCGAAGCATTTTAACAAGCGTTCGAATATAAAAGTAGGGACAAATATCCCTTAATTATATTTGACAATCGAAAGGAGAAACTGAAATGTTTAATCAATGTACGTTCATGGGTCGTATGGCCAACGATCCCCAATTACAGACAACCAAAACGGGGAAGCCCGTATGCTCGTTTCGCTTCGCCGTGAATACCTATTCCTCCAAAACAGAGGAAAAGAAAGCCGATTTTTTCTCAATGGAAGCATGGGGTGCTCAGGCAACCTTAATCACCGATTATCTGAAAAAAGGAGATCGAGTATTGATTGCTTGCCGCGCGAAACAGAAGCCATATGTAACCAAAGAGCAAGAGTCACGCTCAACAGTTGTATTTGTCGTCAATCAAGTGGTATTCGCGGGAGATAAGAAAAATGTGGTCGTTGCTCCGCAAGTACAGATTGACGAGGAAGATGATGATCATCTTCCCTTTGATCTTGGAGACGAGGAGTAAGAAGGCATGATCTATAAAGCACGGTTGGATCCGGGGTATCCTCGCATAGATGGTCAGATTAAGTTTTGTACACTCTATTTTATTCCAACGTCCGGAGAGTATAAGGTTTACTCTCCGGAACGAACCCTTCTATGGAATAGCAATTCTCCCCCTTCACCACGGCCGCACACTTATGATGCAGAATTGCTAAGGCTTGTGAACACTTATCTTCGGCACCCTGTGTTGGCGGCCCTTGCAGAAGAAGTAGGGCTTGAGTCCGATTTGTATCCTGGCCTACTGAAGCTCATTAAAAAGGATAAGGAGCAAAGTAAAAATGAATCCACTTCAAACAATTGATAGTTACCGCACAGCACCAGTCGGCACTCGAAAAAGGATAAACGATGCCTATGAATTACGTCTTCGCTGGCAACAAGATAAACCTCGTGTATACATTTGTTCACCCTTAGGCGCTCCAGATGCTGCCGGAATACAGCAGAACATGCTGGCCGCAAGAAAATACTGCGAAGTAGCGGAGCAGATGCAGTCTGTTGTTGCAAAAGCACCGCACGCATGGCTGCCGGAGTTTTTGGACGATCTTAATCCAACTGAAAGACAAATCGGCTTGGACGTCGGAACCGCAATGCTAAAAACAGCCGATGCTGTCTTCATCTGCGGAAATCGTATCACCACAGGCATGAGAGAAGAAATCTTACTTGCAAAAGAACAAGGAATAGCCCTTCATAGTTTTCATCCAGAAGTCAGCAAAGAGATTGCTTCGTTAATTGGAGAAAACAGCAAGCATGTATTCTTCTATCCTCATGCCACTTCAAAAACACACATCCTTTCTGAACCACCCGAGAAGATTAATTTGCTTCGCCTTGACGCCCGGGAGCTTCCCGTTCAACCAATCTCCCAGGTGGTACAACGATCGTTCGAAAAGCGGTTTTCTGAAGAACTCCGCATCCTATCCGATTATAAGGAATACCGAAATGCAAGAGACTATGGACTGGGATCGATTCTGAGGACAAAGGATGAACACATGCTTGCTGTCGAGTTGAAAATATCTAATGCCGCCCAGGACGCTGGTATGAATGAACGAAGTATCCACGAGCACCTTTCGGCATACCTAGATAAACCTTCAACCAGACGGAGCCGTAATCAATACGAAGAAGATGCACCCAAACAGACAAAAAGCAGATAAAAGTAGGGACAAATGTCCCTTAATTATATTTGACAATTAAGGAGGTAACGTATGGCAAACATTCATATAAGGAATGCACCTGAGGACATTTACATGCTGCTTCAGATTCAAGCAAAAGAAAAAAATCTAACACAAAACGAATACCTTTTGGAGATACTTTCTCATGCAGCTATAGCCGGAATGCCGGATCTCGCAAAGCAACTTCCGGACACCATTCGGTATATTGTCCGGACTATTCTACTATCGGAACAAGAGCGAACCCGTGCGTACACGGAAGCACAACTGAGTTTACTGCGAGACTGCATGGACACCCTAAAAGAGACACAATACGTCATCCAGGAGGCTAAAAATGAATGATTGCGTTCGTGGCCACTTGTGGGCAAAGAATCAAAAATGTGGCCATTTATGGGCAGATCCGTGGCCGTTTATGGGCGTTTTTGCGGTTTTCTGATATCAGTCAAAAGCTCGGTACTACCGAGCTTTTACCCCGCCGTGATATCACGGCCCTTATGCTCGTAAAAATGAAAAAGGAAGTGGGCACGTCGTGGCCATGCAGAAACGGAGGACAAAGTGTCAAAGGAAAGAATTCACATAAGCATCGATCCCGAAATTCGAAAAATCATCGAGGATCGAGCAACGAAAAACCAAAGAAATCTATCGGACGAGATAGCATCTGCTTTCTCACTAAAGAATGATTCATCGAGTAGCGAGGTAGAAGAAAAGATGACTGCGATGCTCGCAATCGTTCGAAAGAATGAGCGTGAGATTCGCATTCTCAAGGAATTGCTAAATAGCTTTTTTCTGTCGATGGCAAGTCTTCAGGATGCTGAGTTCATCAGTCCAGAAACGAAGAAGCATGCTTTCATTTCCGGAGCAGAAAAACGAAGCTTCTATATGCTGCGAGAAGAATCTGCCAAGAGAACGCGTACGAAAGAACTGAATGAAGAAAAATAATGCAATCGAGGAATAACTTATGGGAAAAATAACGCCTGCAGTAACAATGATGTGCGACTTTGTATTGACGTCGAGCACCGCAAGTAGTTTCGGAGGATATCTCGATTATATGAATCGACCTGAAGCTTTTGAAAACACGAACATCAATAACGAGAGGGATTCAGATCCGCTTTACTCAGGCTATATGGACTACATGAAAAATGACGAGAAGTCAGACGGCCTGTTTACGGCCTCTATCGATCACTTATCTGAGATTAATGTGCGCCGCATAAAAGATCAGTTCAATGACTCTCAAAAAAAAGGATGTCCACTATATCGAGGCATCATTTCTTTCGATAACGAGTTTCTAAAAGACCTCGGACTATTTGGATCCGGTTCGCCGGATTTATACAAAATCAAAGAAGTGTCGCGTGCAGCCCTCTTGAACTTAATTGAGAAATCTCATTTGGATCCAGGGCATTGTATTTGGACCGGTGCCATCCATACAAATACAGATAATGCACATGTGCATTTTTCAATTATCGAAGATCAAAAGATACCAAGAAGAAAGGACATGCTTCCTCTTAATGCTATCGACTCATCTAAGTCAGTCATCGTCAACAAGCTGATTGGTTCAGAAGAAAGTATTTTGCGAACAAAAATCCTTCGTGAGTATATCCTTCCTGGCGTTCGAGAAACCGCCCCAGAGCATCGCGATGTGTTAATCCGACTCATGGATCAATTGCCGGCTAAACAGGATTGGGTCTATGGCAAGAAAGCATTTGAACCATATCGGCCGATAGTCAACCGCGCGGTTGATACAATTATTAATGCAAACCCTACTCTGAAGGCTCATTTTATAACCTACACAGCTCGTCTCGATGAATTTGAAAAACAAGTCCATCGATTCTACGGTGATGGAGACCGGCACTTATGGGCACATGTAAAATCCGACCGGATGAACGATTTTTATCTTCGTTCTGGAAATGTCTTGCTTAAGGAGCTTCAGCGTAATCCATATCCTATTTCTCAAGAATTTGATCCGCAACTGTTTCTTCCACCGGATCCCGAGACACTTCGAGATGACCTTAAAGACATCGTGCTAGATATTGCTGCGAAGCAAGGTGTCGACATTATTTCTGTTTTTGAAAAAGGAATTAGTAACAGAAATCTAGATGACCTTGCCTGGATTCTTGCCATTCATGCAGACGATGAAGTTCATACAGAACACATTGCCCCCGGATGCAAAGACAAGGATATACTTAGCGCATTTATCGAATCCCAAAAGAAGCGGCCAGAATTCATATCACTGCCAGAAGATAAGATTCGCGAAATAATCTGCAGCGAGTTTTCTAAGATGAGCAACGCTCCTGTCTGCTTCTCTCTATCTACTAAGAATGATGAAGCGCAAGAGATACTTGACTTCTGCTCTGTGCGCTCTCCAAGAAGTGATCATTTTTCGACGAAGAATTGTTCCACACCTCAACATAAAATCGCCCTCGATAAAAGCTGCGCCCTCGCGCTACGGCGATTAAACAAACAGTACGAAAAACACCTTCGCGACCTCGAAAAAGAATACGAGCGCTCTGGCCAAGAACGATCTATTAGCTAAACAGGAGGATGATATGCATTTTAAAATAACAACCGACGAAAGAAAAAACAGAAACCGGCTCTACGCCATTCGCGCTTTAGGACTGGTTCTGTTTTGCGCTATTCTTTATCTAGTACTGTGCGTCATCCTCAATTATGGAGTTTTGCTACTCGAATACTTAAAAATATCCGGAAAAAGCATTTTCCAAAATAGCGATACGCAACCACTAGAGAATCACTGGTCTTTCGACCCAGAATACCTAGTTAATCCGCCAAGACCAATTCCCGTAGGCTTGATTTTGGCAATCAGTGTTGTTTTGTCATTTTTCTGGGGATGGAAAATTATCAAGAAGACTGAGCGCTTTTGGGAGACAATTGCGATCGATTACCGACCAGATGAAATTGACGGTACGTCGCGCTGGTCTACCGACAAGGAGATCGCTCAGATTCTCACGCCGATCGAGAAGGCTCGCCTAGACACTTGTGAGAAATCTGGCCTTATTCTCGCTGAAGATGCGGAACGGTACTATGTTGATACCTCCACGGTGAATACCCTAGTCATCGGAAAGACAAGATCTGGCAAAGGACAAGGATTCGTTTTGCCGTCAATCCGTCAAGCTGCCCTCTCAATAGAAAAAGCATCATTAGTGGTAGTGGATCCCAAAGGAGAAAATTTGGAAAATACTTATGCTTTGCTTTCGAGTAGCGGGTATCGGATCTGGATGATAAACTACCGTAATCCGATGGTCGGCATGGGGTATAACAATCTGTACGCAATCATCCGGGAATTCAAAAAGCAGATGGTAGTCGAAGAATTTAATCGGGACTTTTCAAAATGTGCCGAGATGATATCAGAGCTGAGTTATATGCATACCATGAACGCCAAGTCAGATCCAATCTGGCCGGAATCGGCGATGGCGCTTTTATCCGCAATGATCTTCTATCTTCTCGATGTCGGTTTTCAGAACGATGAGATTGACAAGCTTAATATGTACACTGTTAAAACGTTCTTTCTTGATAAGGGCACCCGCGAGGTTAAAACACCATCCGGTCAAACTCTAACGGAGCTGGATTTACTTATGCAGGCACTACCGCTCGAATCCCACGCTCGACAGTTTTACGCTACAAGTCGATTTGCCGAAGGCGAAATGCGTTCTTCAATTAACGCGACGCTTTCCTCAAACCTAGCACTCTATGCCGACACCGGACTTGCCAAAATGACCGGAACTACAGAGGTAGATTTCTCTGGCCTTTCTTCCGATATCCCAACAGCACTATTTCTGATCATTCCTGACGACAAGAAATCACGGCATAAGCTCGTTGCAATCACGATCAAACAACTGTACACCGAATTGGTCGACTTGGCCATGGAGCAGGCACGCCAAAGACTTCCTCGGCGGGTGATGATCATTGCCGATGAAATCGCACAGATGCCGCCGTTTCCTAATCTGGATGAGATGCTTTCAGTCTCCCTGGGACGCAACATCATGTGGTCATTGTATATCCAGTCGTTTGCCCAGCTCAATAAGGTGTACGGAGACAACGAAACGAGAATTATCCGTGATGCTATGACCAACTTCGTATATATTCTTTCGTCGGATCCATCAACCAATAAAGAGTTTTCGGATATGCTCGGATCCGGCACGAAGCAATTTATGACCCATTCCGGAGAGCACGGCTCTTTCTTGGAGTCTGATAACGCTCAATCTCACGTTAAAGGTCGACCGCTCCTGTTGCCAGATGAACTAAATCGGCTCAAGGAGTGGGAGATCATCATCAAGATTGATCGACACTTTCCAATACGAACCATTCGCACACCGTTTTATAAGCTCGGCTTACCAGTTATTCCTATTAATGAAATGGGAATATCCTTGAGAGACACTAGCAGGGAATCATATTTAATGAAATATGAGGTTAATAGACACCGAGATGCAACAATTTCTGACAACGAATCAACACAACAAACCGCAAATCATGATTTATATAAAACAATGTCAACAAAAAAAAATCCGGACGAGCTGGGCGTCTTGATAAAAACAATCACACTTAGTCCATCATTTAGCGCAGCGTTAGATGCAGAAAACTATGAAAAAGCCATTTTAGTTGCACAAGAGTTGAACGATTTTGGAACAATAAATCAAGAAGAGTTCCAATCAATTTGTAAAATTATTGCAGATGATAATCAAAAATAAGGAGTACTATCTTCCTCTTCCGAATTCTCCGACACGACCCCAAAGCAAAAAACGTTTCGCAGGTCTATTAGTCTTGAGAGAAGCTCATCATAAGTCAAAGATGAGATTTTGCCAATGATTACAACGCACTTTGGATTAAATACAGATAAGTAGCTTATTCTCGAGGAAGGTGTTTTGTGTTTGGAATCTGCTCTGGCGGAACGTCCGTGTTGTCCTCGATCGCTATCATGACCATGAGCTACAGCGTGTGGATCCGAACTGGAGAGAAAAATGCTGATTGGTTATGTATGTTCCATAAGTATCACAGATAATAAATGTTTACATTAATAAAGTATTAAATTAAGGCGAAGCATAAATGGCGCCCGGCAATAAACCTGAAAACACTTCTGACAGGAGTTTGGCCGTTCTTTCCAGCTCAATATAAACACTATGCCCATACACCTCCATAGAATTCATTGACTCCGTATGTCCAAAGTACTCTTTGAGACGCTCTTCAGAAAGATGATTCTTTGCATAAGAAAATAGCGTATGGCGGAGCTCATATAAGCTACAGTAATTTTCAAGATTGTATTCAGTCCACCTTTTCCAATCATATTGGACGCGCTTCTGAAGTTGAGGCATTCCAAGTCGTTCCTTTCTGGTATCAGGAAATACGTATTCGCTTTTTATTCCTTCTGTGCGAAGAAGTTGGCTTCGAATGACGGACTCAAGCTGAGGTGCCATACAAATGGTTCTTCTCGCATTATCTGTTTTTCCTTTTGTTATTTCTCCATAGAAATTTACTGAACGCCCAAGGGTAATTGTTTTATCTGCAAAACTAATATCTTGCTTTTGCAATCCGAGGGCCTCGCCCGGACGAAAGCCGGATAAGACATAGGTGCGAAACAAGAGGATATTATTGCACGGGGCTTCTTCGCCGGCAACCAACATCGTTTCGTGCTCTGATGAAAACAAAATGCGTATGTCAATCGGAGAGAGTATTCTTCGGGTTCCCTTTGGTGCAGATCGATAGATGCGCGGATCAATATCTGGTACGGATGGAAGGAGTTTGTTTTTCTTGGCGTACTTACAGAAATGAATGATAGTACTCCTAATGTTTGAGATATATTTATGCGACAATCCCTTGTTATGCGCTCTGCGCAGAACAGACTCCCAATCAGCTTCTGATACATACGAAATACGCTTATCACCAACGACAGGTCGGATGTAATTGTTAACGTGATTTATTCGAGGACGATAATCGGATATTGTTGCGTATTGTTTCAAATAATCACAATAATTCTCAAGATGATCAGAAATGCGTTTTGAAGAAGAAAGAACTCCCGATTGAATCCAGGCATCTGCTTTATCCTGGCACATACGCTTGCCAATTTTACCGGGTCGATAACATGTAAATGCTTTCCGTTGTCCTTGATCATTACTAGCATTCAACTGCCAGCGCTGATATTTTTCGAACCAACGAGCCTCTGGACGGTAAGACATTCGAAATCCTCATTGTGGGTTATTTATCTTTGTAATATAGTAAAATACTACTGAGTTGAAGTCAACGATGAGAACAGGCGCTAGGAAGAGAATTTTGGGTTGAAAAGTATTGGATTCATTAAGAGCGACAGGATTAATTCGATAATTAATTCTTGGAGGAGCAGAAAGACTTTCTTTTTGATGTTAACTCTTCTATGCACGACGGGTAAACAGCATATCGAAAAAAGTGATATTGGAATTGCTGGAAGAACTAAAACGGATATGCCAAGTCAAAATATTGGATATATCATGTTGATAGTAATCATTGCTGGCAATACCATTGATAGAATGGGGGGTTTCAGGATGACTATTGAAGAGCGATTTGTACTTATGACAAAATGTGTACGAGTGGGGTGGCATTATTTGTGGTGGTCTCGTCATGTTACTCGGGCGAGATATCATGATTATTACATTGAAAGTATTATGCCTCAGTGGAAAAAGAGACTGTAACTGTATTACGATTAAGTAGATAAGGAAATAAAAGATAACAAGCAAAAGGGATAAAGTCCATACGTGGTGTAATTTCGAAATGAAACGAGCCACAAGCTCGCTTTTGGTATAATGATTCTGGAAAGAAACTACACACTGGCCGAAAAGAATTTGCACCAACTTTTTGGGCTGGACTATCAAAAGATGAAGCTATTTTGAAGATTTATACTATACTAGGAGCTAAAGACTCTTCGTGCCGCAAATGATAATTTTGTTGAGACAAAGAAATTGTCAGAAACAGCAAAAGCTTATGAGGAATCATTAAACAATCTGGTACGAGAGCAAATTTCGTTCATGCAGCAGGCAATAAATGCTGAAATGGTGATAATTAATAACGCGATTTATGACGGTAAGAAAACTGCACCATCATTACTAATAAGCGATGCATCTCATTATAGTTTTTTTACTCCCCGCGATGGCGGCACGGGATCTCAATATAAAGGTTTAGTTGTTTTTGATTTGGCAATGCTTAATCTTACAAATCTACCGTTGTTGGTCCACGATTCCGTAATGCTGAAACATATTGCAGATGAGGCTATAGAAAGGATTCTACTCTTATATTCAAAAACACCTAAGCAGGTGTTTATTGCTATGGACAAGGAGGGCTCATACACCGAAGAAGCGCAGAAAATCATGGAGAAAACAAAGATTCTCCAACTGTCTATAGGTGAAGGTGCTCTGTTCGGCCGCACATGGAATGATATCTAAGGTGTGTGAATGCATTTGTGGGAGGAAAAGCATATGCGATTCAGCTATAACAAACTATGGAAACTGATGATTGATAAAGGAATAAACAAAAAGACCTTACGTGAGATGAGCGGCATTAGTGCTACATCCGTTGCAAAACTCGGTAATGGAGGCAATGTGAACACAGAGATACTGCTAAAAATCTGCACGGCACTTAACTGTGATGTTGGCGATATCATGCAAATTGTACCTGATGATAATGATAAGGATGTTTAAGACTATGCCTTTTGAATGGCAATTTCCGTAAAAATCAATCTAAGATGATGAGTGCAGGTTATGGTAAAGGGAGGATAAGATATGCTAAACGGTGCTGAAAAATTTAACGAGGCGACACGTGTACAAATGCCTGCCCTCGTACATTTGACAAGATTAGGCTATACTTACTTTGGGAAGATCACAGAGGAAATGGCTGGGGCTATTTTTGACCCGGATACCAATATTTTGCGAGAGGTTTTTAAGACTCAATTTGCCAAGTTAAACCCTAAGCATGAAGGTGAAGCTGAAGAAGTCCTACGTCAAATTCGACAGGAACTGGACAACGACGACTTAGGTCGTAGCTTTTATAAAAGGTTAACTAGTGTATCTCCAACTCGTCTTGTTGACTTAGACCATCCGGAGAATAACGTATATCATTGTACTGCTGAGTTTACCTGTAAACGAGATCAAGATGAATTTCGCCCGGATATTACGCTTTTTATCAACGGGCTTCCTCTTGTGTTCATTGAAGTAAAAAAGCCAAACAATCTTGGTGGAATGGTTGCCGAGAGCGGACGGATGAATAGGCAACGATTTCCGAATAAGAAATTCCGACGTTTTATCAATATTACTCAACTAATGATTTTCTCTAATAATATGGAATATGACACACTAGGCGGTATTGTGCCGATTCAGGGGGCCTTTTATTGTACTGCCGCAAGGACAAGCACTCCGTTTAACTGTTTCAGAGAAGAAAATATAGGAAATGCAACAGTTGCACCTTATATTAAGAACTATCCATATATGGAATATAATGTGGAAGATGAGCGAAAAATTCTAACAGACTTCAACTGTCAGGTTATTCACCACGCGCCTGAATATCAGACCAATTTGAATATTAACACCCCTACTAATCGTATCATCACATCGATGTGCTCACCAGAGCGCTTATTGTATATTTTGAAATATAGCATTGCTTATGTGAAGATGGAACGCGAAGTGGATGGCAAGATTGAATCCACCGACCAAAAGCACATAATGCGTTATCAGCAACTATTTGCAGCATTAGCCATACGGCAAAAGCTTGCTGAGGGAATCATGTCAGGCGTCATTTGGCACACACAAGGCAGCGGCAAAACCGCGTTGTCTTATTATCTTACCAATGTTTTGACGGACTATTTTGCCAAAAAGAACAAAGTTGTAAAGTTCTACTTTATCGTTGACCGACTTGATCTAATGGAACAGGCTTCTCAGGAGTTTGAAGCACGTGGGATTGAAGTTAAGACAGCCAACACTCGTGCGGAATTAATGGAACAATTCCGCACCAATCAGTCCCTTGAAGGAACCAGCGGAAGGCCTGAAATAACGGTTGTTAATATCCAGCGATTTGATGAAGATAAGACCAGAGTGACCATCCCAGGATATGCTACTAACCTCCAACGTATTTTTATCGTTGATGAGGCACATCGCGGTTATAATCCAAAGGGTAGCTTCCTGGCTAACCTGTTTGATGCAGATCAAAACTCCATCAAAATTGCGCTTACGGGCACACCGCTCCTGAAAGAAGAACGTGCATCTTGGAAGGTTTTCGGTGATTACCTACACACCTATTATTACGATAAATCTATTCAGGATGGGTACACATTGAAAATCATCCGCGAGGATATTGAAACTGCTTATAAGGAAAAGCTTTCTCAAATATACGAGAGCCTTGAGAAACTCGTGCAAAAGAAAGATATAAAGAAAAGTGACATAATCGAACATGATAGATATGTTAAAGAACTGCTAAGATATATTATTACCGACATGAAACAGTTCCGACAGATTCAAGGGGATAAAACTCTCGGTGGTATGATTATTTGCGAGACAAGTGAACAAGCAAGGAAATTGTATGCATTTTTTGATGAAGTTCAAAATGCTATCAATTTAAGTACATCGGAAAAGACACACTTTAGAGCAGGTCTTATACTCCACGATAGTGATGACAAGGAAACTAGAAAGCAGATTGTAAAGGACTTCAAGAAAAACATGACTATTGATGTTCTTATCGTATTTAACATGCTTCTTACCGGCTTTGATGCTCCAAGACTTAAGCGTTTGTATTTTGGACGTAAACTCAAAGATCATAACCTTCTTCAAGCGCTGACTCGCGTTAACCGACCTTATAAGAATAACCGTTATGGTTTTGTCATAGACTTTGCCGACATAAAGGAAAACTTCGATGAGACCAATGAAGCCTACTTACGTGAGCTGAATAGGTTTAATGATCCGGAAGAGACTGGCGAGGGAAATGAGACTGATACATTCCGACAGGTTATTGAGGACAAGGATGCTCTAATCGCTCAGATGCAAGAAGTCCGTCAGGTGTTGTTTAATTACTCAACCGATAATGCAGAAGAGTTTAGTTCGGAAATCTCGACCATTGAGGACAAACAGGAGTTGTTGAAGTTAAAGAAAGTTCTTGTTGCTGCTCGTGACTGTTGCAACATTGTTCGTACATTTGGCGACGATGATTTGAAAGCAGCATTCGCAAAGTTAGAACTGACCAAGCTGCCACAAATGATTTCTGAAATTCAGCATGCCATTGACAGTATAAACCAAAAGGAAGTCTTTGAAGGCTCGGATGCAACACGACATCTAGTCAATGAGGCTATGCAGGATATTGAATTTAACTTCCGAAAAATTGGTGAGGAAGAAATGAAAATCATTTCTGGTGGAGCAGAACTTCAAGAAAAATGGAGAAAAACAATTCAAAGCTTTACAGAAAACGTTGACCCTGAGGACCCTGAGTTCATTACAATTAGGGAGGCTTTTATGCAGCGATTTAAAGAACATGGCTTTGTAGTGGATAGCATTAGTAAATTTGAAGCACATTCAAAGGCACTTGATGAGGTCTTGAAAAAACTTTCAGAACTTCAAAAACGCAATTCTGTTTTGCTTAAAAAATATAACGGAGATGCCAAGTTCACTAGGGTACACAAGCGTATTCGGGAAGAAAATGAGCGTCGAAAGGTAAGTGGGCATAAGCCAATAGTTTCTATGTATGATGAATCCATTATGGGCGTAATGCTTTCAATTAAGGCAGACATCGATCAGAAGGTATACGACCGAAATGATATTTTAAAGAAAGATGCCTACTTTGAGCAAACAGTCATGACGCAAATAAAAGAAGGGCTTAATAGACTTGCCTTTGAGAGCGATCGCGAGGATAGATTATTCATACAAAGCAGGATTACACGCCAATATCTTAATCAGTACAACGCAACTTATCCAGCAGCATAAATTTAGGAGGAAGTTATGAACATAAAAAGAAAAACCATAGCATTAATAGATGCCCTAAAGGCAACCTGCCAAACCTATGGCATGGGAAATGATGGCAACGAGTACAAGGTTATTACACAGGTCTTTTTGTATAAGTTTGTTAATGACAAGTTTGGGTTTGCTATTAAGAAAATAAGTCCAAAACTTGCTGTTGCAGAGCAGTGGGAAAAAGCATACGACGAAATGTCCGAAGATGACAGACTTGACTTATTTGATGAACTGTCACCAGATATACCAAGATTAAATCCAGAACACCTGATTTCGAATCTCTGGAATCAACAGACAAAGGGAGACTTTGATCTTATTTTTGACAGCACTATGATCGATATTGCAGACAAGAATATGGCTATCTTCTCGACTCAGACGACACAGAACACGAAGATCCCTTTGTTTGAGCCGATAACGCAATTTGTTACCGATTCAGCGCAAAGAGCCCCATTTGCGCGAGCTTTGGTTGACAAGCTCGTAACATTCTCTTTTGAGGAAGCCTTTTCAAAACACTATGATTTCTTTTCAGCAATTTTCGAGTATTTGATAAAGGATTATAATACTAATGGCGGTGGGAAATATGCTGAATACTATACTCCGCATGCGATAGCCACAATTATGGCTCGTCTATTAGTCGGGGATAATGCTGACCTTCATAACAAGGAGTGCTACGATCCATCAGCCGGTACAGGAACGCTTTTGATGGCACTTGCTCATCAAATCGGTGAAGATAAATGTACGATTTTTTCTCAAGATATTTCACAGCGAAGCAACAAAATGCTTAAGCTGAATTTGATATTGAATGGACTTGTATCTTCGTTAGATCATGCTATTCAAGGTGATACGTTGGTATCGCCATATCATAAGTCCAATGATGGGCAGTCGCTACGGCAGTTTGATTATGTTGTGAGTAATCCGCCTTTTAATATGGATTTTTCGGATACGAGAGAAAAAATTGCTGCAATGCCAGTGCGCTTTTGGGCAGGAGTTCCAAAGGTTCCTGCAAAAAAAGTAGAAAGCATGGCGATTTATACATGCTTTATTCAACATGTTATTAATTCACTTAAAGATATAGGGAAAGGTGCTATCGTTGAACCAACAGGCTTTGTTACAGCTAATAGTGGCATACCTGCTGGCATAAGAAGACACATTGTTGATAACCATATCATATATGGGTGCATTAGTATGCCATCTAACGTCTTTGCGACTACAGGTACGAATGTTTCTATACTCTTCTTTGATAATTCAAAAGAGCATGAAAAGGTAATTCTCATCGATGCTTCAAAACTTGGAGAAGAGTATAAAGATGGGAATATTAAAAAAAGACGTCTAAGAGATTATGAAATAGAGCATATCATCGATAATTTCAGAAGAAATGAAGAAGAAGAAAATTTTTCAGTGGCTGTGGATTATGACACAATAAAGAACAAGCATTACTCTCTTGCGGCTGGTCAGTATTTTGACATAAAAATTGAACGCATAGATATTACTCCTGATGAGTTTACACACAATATTTCAATGATAATGGATGAGCTTGATTCCATGCTTATAGTAACTAGACAACTTGAAGCAGACATTAGAAAGCAGATGAAGAGGTTAAAATATGAATAAACATAGGCTATCCGAAATCTGCAAATTGTCCATAGGTTTTGTTGGAACTGTTACTTCACAGTATGAAGAGGATGGTGTCCCTTTTCTACGTACAGTAAATGTGAAACCATATGAAATAATTGCGGATGATATTAAACGAATTACGATGAGCTTTCATCTAAGTCAAAAAAAATCAATATTAAAGTCTGGCGACATTGCTATGGTGCATACAGGAAATCCAGGGATTTGTTGCGTTATTGATGATGATTACGATAACTCAAATTGCATTGATATGATTGTAATTAAACCTTATACAAAAAAAGTAAACGCGTATTATCTTGAAGCATATATGAATTCAGTAGGTTTTAAGCATATCGCTAATCAACAAGTAGGATGTGTTCAAAAGCATTTTAATCTTAAAGATGCAGTTGATTTTCCAGTATATTTGCCGGATATCACAATCCAAAATTGTACAGGAGAATTTATTAAATCGCTAAATGATCTAATATTAAAGAACAAAAAAGTTATGAAAAAATTAGAAACACTAATTGACACTATATATGATTATTGGTTTCATCAATATGAGTTTCCCAACAATGAAGGACGACCATATGCATCATCAGGAGGACAATTAGTTTGGAATGATTTAATTAAGCGGATGATTCCGATTGGATGGAATGTGCAAACTCTCCGTAATAATAATTTGTGTTCGGTAATGAAGCCGGGCGTCGACGTGTTTGACCAAAAAGTATATTTAGCAACAGCTGACGTTGATGGAATTGAAATAGGAGAAGGGAATATTATCAATTATGAAACACGAGAGGGACGCGCTAATATGCAGCCCCAAAATTACTCGGTTTGGTTTGCTAAACTAAAGTCTAGTATAAAACACATATATCTGAATAATGAACTTAACGATTTTTTCAAAACCAGGATATTGTCTACGGGCTTTTGTGGATTGCAATGTACCCCAGATAGTTTTGAATATATTGCATCATTCGTTGGAAACAGACACTTTGAAATAACTAAAGACATTCTAGCGCACGGGGCAACAATGGAAGGCATAAATAATGATGATTTGAACTATATAAAACTTGTAATCCCAGATGACCAAACTTTAGGAATATATCATGAAATAGTTGCACCTTCTTTTTCTCTACTAAATCAGTGCATTAGTATGAATGAGAACCTAGTGGCTCTACGCAATTGGCTATATCCAATGATTATGAGTGGCCAAGTTAAAATAGACAAATCTGAAGAATTTTAATAGACAAATCAGTAGATGCAGTAGAATTTCTACAATACAACAGTGACTGAGAATAGGATTCTGAAAAATAGTCACAGGTGAATTGGGGTTTCCAGATCTTCAGCGTCCATTAATGTTGAGAGAATCAATAGTACAAGATCCATTTAACTCCATTAAGTGCCACGACCTCATAAGATATTATGTGATTTGGGATTGTCCGACACTCATAATGAAAAGTTCTATAGAAATTAAGGAACATAGTTTTGATTCTTACAAAGAAATTATTATTAATGTATAGCAATGCTAGAGGTCACAGAATTATGACTTTTAGCATTGATCGCATTAAGAAAGAAGGTATAACGTGACTGATAAAAATGGTGTAATTTACATACTCACAAATCCGTCATTCCCGGAATATGTAAAGATCGGGTATGCAGATAATATCGAGACGCGATTAAAGCATCTTAACAGAAGTGAATGCATCCCGTTTGCCTTTCGAGTATATGCAACGTATGAGGTAAACTCTCGGTTATCTGATTTGAAAATTCATTCTATCATTGATAAGTTAAATCCAAATTTACGATCTATCGAAACCTTTAGCGGGAAAAAGCGTATTCGAGAGTTTTATGCCATGTCGCCTGAAGATGCATATTCCATTCTGGAAGCCATTGCCGAAATCCACGGTTGTATTGACAAGCTATTAATCATCAAGCCTAACCCAGAAGAGGTTCTTGCTGAAGAA
>LSQX01287072.1_pt1 | contig 17231 bp, 15 predicted proteins | sample 654561 | NCBI WGS metagenome assembly LSQX01 (sample SAMN04489861, study PRJNA283612) | anaerobic digester metagenome | isolation source: 4 biogas reactors fed with cattle manure at either 37C or 55C with and... | place: Denmark: Kongens Lyngby | collected 2014
AGATGTGTATAAGAGACAGAATATACTAATTGAATTAAATCGTGTGAGTTACCCGCTTTCAATTGTTGAAAAGGTTTCGCGAAATAACCTGAGAGACGGCTAATCAAGTGTTTGACGAGCAGGTCCATGCAAATCAGTTCATAGAATTTTATACGCAAAATTATGAGAATTTTGCCAAGTATAATTGATAATATTGCTAGTTTGATCGAAATAGCACATGATTAATTTAACAATTATCATTCCACATTTTAATACAGTCAAAACACTAGAAACTCTGCTCGACTCGATCCCCGAAAAGGATGACGTACAAATCGTCGTTGTCGATGATAAGAGCGATCAGCATCCTAGGCAATATTTGTCTGCAGAAAAACTGAACCGGATTACCCTGCTAGATAATAACGGCCCTAATAAAGGTGCTGGTGCCGCTAGAAATGTTGGTTTGCGCCATGTGCTAGGGAAATGGGTGTTATTTGCTGATGCTGATGATTGGTTTGTTGAAGGGTTTTATGACCAAGTTAGCCAATATTTTGATGCAGACGATGATGTTGTATTTTTTAATGTTATCAGTGTGTATAAAGACACCGGAAAAACGGCTGAACGACATCTTCACATTGAGCGAACAATTGAACAATACCTAAAAAATGTAGATTTAAAATCTGAAATCGGTTTACGTTACAAAATAGTTGGACCGGTTGGAAAGATGATAAAAAACAATTTCATCAAAAATTTTCAAATAAACTTTGATGAAGTGATTGCATCCAACGATGTCATGTTCTCTACACGGGTCGGCTATTCTATGCAGAAGTTCAATGTATCGCGTGAGGTTATCTACTGTGTTACAAGAAGCTGGGAAAACTTGACTATGCAATCCAGCTCGGAATATTTTGATTCAAGGGTGGGGGTCTTTATTGATCGTTATCAATTCTTAAAAACAAATTTATCGGATGTAACTTTTAATTTACTGAGGTTGCATGGATGGGATATGGTATTTTGGGCATTAAGATATAAACTTGGTTTTGGAAAAGCTTTGAGCACATATAATTTATTAATTAAAAAGGGTGTGAAAATGTGGGATAAGCGATTTTTCAACCCAAAATTGGTTCTTAACAGGTTGATTGGCCACTATAATAAGTATCGAAAGACAAAGAAGTATATCAATGTTTTCGAGAGAGGGAGCTAGGTAAAGACCCCGACTGGTTTTTGTTCTTGGTTTAGTAGGCTGGGTGAGGTGATCAAATCACTCGTATGCGAAAACAAAAATACCAAAGACTAGGAAACCAAGAACGAGAGAGTATTAGTAGAGGACTGGCACAAAAGAAGGCTATTTGAGAAATTGCCAGGGAAACAGATTGATCGGCAAGTACTGTGTGTCGAGAAATCAAACGGAATAGTAGGAAGACAGGCCATCAAGCATTTTTAGTGAATTGTTAAATAAGTTGTGTAGCCGGATCAAAAAGAAAAAGAAGGAGCAAAATAGTGAGACAAAGCGCATTGCAGCAAGATGTTCTAGAAAATCTAAAAGAAGAATGGTCGCCACAAGAAATATCCGAAAGGCTTAAAAAGAAGTATTCTTGAGGTATGGCAATACAAATCTCACAGGAGGCAATCCAGCCGCAGGTATGCTATATTTGAGCTCTTCTCAGAAGAGAGCTGAAACAAACGCTTATCAAGGTTTTATAGCAAGAACATAAGTATTGAAGGACGAGAAAAGCGCAAAATCCGGAGGAAAATCAAGAAAAAATTGTTAACATACTGGCATTTGAAGATTGGCCACAAGAAGTGGCCAATCGAACGGTCCCTGAACATTGGGGAGGTAACTTAATCTTGGGAAAGCACAAACGAAGTGCACTGGGAACGCTGATGAAACACACTGCTCGCTAAACGATCCTGGTCCCCTTAGGAGATCAGAAAGACGCTTCCAATATGAGGGGAGTCTATGCAAAGACCCTTAAGAAAGTTTCGATTGAACTGAGGAAAGTGCTGATGTGTGATCAGGACAAAGAAATGAACTAATACGAATAGTTCACGATTGACACAAGCATAAAAACCTATTTTGCTAATCCGGTTCACCATGGGAACGGGGAACAAATGAAAATACCAATGGGTTGATTCGTTAGTACTTCCCAAAAGGAACAGATTTCACGCAAGTATCAGAAGAAAAGGCTAAAAAAGTTCAAAGAAAGCTAAATGATAGATCCCGTAAGGCTTTGAATTACTATAAACCTGATAAGACTTTTAATGGTGTTGTTGCACTAAAAGTTTGAAACCAAAAACAGAAAACAATTTATACATGCACAACCTTAGCATTATCATCCCGCATTACAACTCAATTAATACCCTGATCAGGTTGTTAAACAGCATCCCTGATCGGGATGATATTCAAGTGATCGTTGTTGACGATAAAAGCGATCAAAATCCTTACGAGATCTTGAGTGATGAATATGCCAGAAGAGTTTTGTTTCTCGATAATCAAACCGAGAAAAAGGGTGCCGGTACATGCAGAAATATAGGATTGTCCAACGCAACTGGAAAATGGGTACTCTTTGCTGATGCAGACGACTATTTTCTGGATGGGTTTTATGATATCATCCGTGAGTTTTTTAACACAGATTATGACATTATCTTTTTTTGCCCCACTAGTATTGATGAGCTTACTGGGAAACTATCAACCAGACACCGTCGCACTGAGAGGTATATAAATTATTACCTTAATCATCATGATCAAACAGCAGAGTTGCTATTACGTTTCAAGCTTGTTACACCATGGTCAAAGTTAATTAATTTTGAATTTATTAACAACCACAATATTCGATTTGACGAGGTTACAGCTGCTAACGACGTGATGTTCTCAACTAAAGTCGGGCATTTGATGCATAACTTTTTTGTTTCAAAGCAAGTGATCTATTGTATAACAAGGAGCGCGGGAAGCTTGACGGTAAGCCCCAGTGAAGCAACCTTTGATACCAGGTTACAAGTTTTTATTGACCGTTATCACTACTTACAGCATTATTTGAGCAAGGCAAACTTTAAATTATTAGACCTTAACGGATGGTATATGATCCATTATGCTTTTCTTTACCGCTTAGACGTTAAGAAAATTGCCGAAACCTATCGTACTTTGAGAAAAAATAAGATCTCTATGTGGAACCCGGGAAATTTTAAATTACTATTTAGAACAAAGAGAATTATCAGATTCTTAGAAGCGCACAAAGAAACGCAACGTTTTATAACGAAAAAATGATACTGGGGGAATTTAATGGGTCATTCAAGTGTGATAATGAAAAGATTGTTGTAATGAGAATTTAAAAAATACTTGCACCCGTAAACCCAAAATAGCCGTGTTGTAAAGATATACTCCCAATACACATCAACTCATACATATATTTATCAAATAACCCAACATCGAAATTTAATTTCGATGTTGGGTTATTCTGCAATTGTCAGTGTTTAAAAACTAACTATTTTTTCTTTATTAATATCGTGTCTCTTAGATTCTTTAATCGCTTCATGGCGTTGTTATGCCCATAGCCGAAATAATCATGCAACAGGGTATATTCTGAGTACAACCTGTTATAGGTCTTTTTATCGTTGTTGTTGGGGATGTAGGTTTTATTTCTCAAACGTGCCATCTTCTGGCTGGCTTCCTGAATTGAATTGTATCCACCACGACTTTCACCAGCTGCCACTGCCGCATACATGGCAGAACCCAGGGCAGAGGCATGTGAGGTTTCAGCAACTCGGATTTCCATGCCTGTTACATTGGCTAGAATGTTTAACAACAGGTTGTTTTTTACTGGCTCACCACCAGTAACAATAATTTCATTAATTGGGACCCCGCTAGCGATAAAAGTTTCGAATATCTTCCGGGTACCAAATGTCGTAGCTTCTAATAGTGCACGGTAAATTTCCTCTGGTTTTGTAGCTAAAGAATAACCCAGGATCAACCCGGTCAGACCTCTGTCAACCAGGATGCTGCGATTTCCATGCCACCAATCTAAGGCGACCAGGCCTGACTCAGCAGGTTGAAGTGCTGCGGCTTTCTCTTCCATTAATGAGAACAAGCTAATTTTCCGTTTACGGGCTTCTTTTTCGTAACTGCCTGGAACCCCATGTTCAATAAACCAAGAAAAATGGTCTCCACTGCTTACTTGGCCAGCCTGATAAGCGATTAAACCCGGAACAATACCATCTTCCACCATGCCACACATACCAGGTACCCGGTATTCTTTTGATGAAAGAACCATGTGCGTAAATTGGTGTCCTAAAATTAAGGCCATTTTCCCTGGTTCAGAAACAGTTGCCGCAGGCGCTGCAGCATGACTGCTCAATATACCGGCAGCAACAGGGGTGCCTGGATTGAGTTTTAACCACTTTGCAGCGCTCTCAGTTAGTTCTCCAACCTGCTCTCCCAGCGATGTAATTTTGCGTTTCATTTTTTCTTCAACGATATCCCCCAAGGAAGGATCCATGGCACTAAAGAACGTTTCTAAAGGAAAACCCTCTGCTTTTGACCAGAACGCCTTAAAGCCTGCCGCACACAGGTTTCGTGTTTCAATGCCAGTTAATTGCCATACCATCCAGTCTGCAGCTTCGATCAATCGATCCGCCGCATGATAAATCGACGCTGATTCATTGAAAATTTGCCAGGCTTTTGGGAAAAACCATTCTGGGCTGATACTTCCACCATAGCGATCTAGAAACGTTTCAAAACGATCTAAGGCAATTTTTGTCAGTTGATCAGCTTGTGTATCCGCTGTGGAATGTTTCCAATGTTTGGGCCAGGCATGCGGATCCTCCTTATACGCTTCTAGCAAGGCGAGCGGTGTTCCATCACCTGTGGTAGGGATTAAGGTGGATCCTGGAAAGCTAACCCCAATGCCTATAACTTGCTCCGCTGCGATTTGACTATCAGACAATAATTTTGTAACAGTGCGTTTGAGAGCATTTAAATAGTCTTTAGGGTGTTGGAGAGCCCAACCTGGTTCTAGTTCGACACTGCTGTTGGGAAGTTTTTTGGTAATTACACCATGCGCATATTTTGAAAGAGAGGAGGCTGCTAATTTTCCGTTATTGACATCAACCAGTATGGCTTGTGCTGCCTGAGTACCAAAATCAATTCCAATGGTGAATTTTTTCTTTCCACTCACGATTTACCTCCTTGAAAATTGTTGAAAATTAAAAATTTTCCACCTTTTTATTTCTCTAACAACCCTGCGCTAACAGCTAATTCTTGCATTTGTTGGGTGATTTTTCGTTTGCGTTCCGCATTAATCACCCACACCAAGTCTTCAATAATCTCTTCAGCATTTTCACTGGCCTCCTGCAAGAGGTGATACCTTGCAGAGTGCTCAGCCGCAGCAGACAATAGCAAACACTTATAAAAACTGGCTGTGATAAAGTGTTGAATAATTTGATAATAGATTCCCTTTGGATCGGTTTCAATAATCACAGGGGGCCATCGGCGTGCGTCACTCAGGGTGACAACTGAATCCCGCTCGAATTCATAAGGCAGAAGTGTAAACTTATTGAATTGATACAGGCTGCCTTTGACCAGGTGATTGTAAATAATGACAAAGCGGTTAAAAGCATAGTCCTCAAATTGTTCGAGCCAGCCTTGCGTCAAGGTATAGGCTTCATGATAGGTGAATAGCCCGCTGGCAGGGAGCTCTTTTCGCCATGCGATTGATATTTTTCTGCGCTCGAACTCAAGTCGAAGTCGCGATCCCATAACCCAAATCTGATAAGAAGCAGGTTTATTCTGTTCAATGACTTCGAACGCTCTATCTGTTAAACTCGCATTGAATTTTCCGCACAATCCACGCTCTGAGCCGACGACAAGAAAGATCGTATCAGAATTGTTAACCGAAATTTCATCAGATTGTTGTTCTAGAGCTGGTTTTCGGATAAATTTCGGCAATATTTCCAACAAAATTTGATCAAGATCTTGTTCATATTTCGACAAACTGTTGATTTTCCTGTTCGCCATTTGCCAGGCACCCATCGACATCGTTCGAAGCGCACCTAAAAGCGGTTCAATTGCCCGAATATTTTCCAATCTGGATTTCGCATGTTCAAAACTTTGACTCATGGCGTTATGAGAAGGTTTCTATACTTTCAATATCCCAAATGAAGGCAATTGCGCCTCCAATTTCAGCGGTCAGTGCTTGATTTTCCGAAAAACCTTGATCGTTAAAAGGGTGAGTTTTCATCTCAACCTGTGTATGGCAGTTGTCTCTAATTACACCGATCACTTCTTCCAGTTGCTCTTTTTTCACAGCAATAAAAAGTGAATACTGACTTTGCCGTAACATGCCACCGCGTGTTTCAGTGTAAGTGGCTGTGTAACCTGCATTTACAAGCGCATCAAGAAGATTTTCAGCAGCATTCGCGGGAATGACAACCATTACCATTCTCATTGGATTTCACCTTTCATTTCAAACCAATCCTGGGTAAAAGTCGATAAGGTACGATCTAATTCATCTATGATTGATTCAGTCAAGTTCATTTCTTTCCTGATGTCAATTAATAATTTGTTCTCTCGATGAACGAAAAATTCAATTAAAGCATGTTCATATTTTTCAACATCTTCAGTTGCGATTTGATCGAAATAGCCTTTGTTAAGTGCATACAAAACGATTATCGTCATTGAATACGAATAGGGTTTGTTCGGTTGTTGCTTCAGAATATTGAGGATGCGCTGCCCTTTATTAATTTGCCGTCGTGTGGTTTCATCAACCTCAGTTCCAAAGCGCGTAAAGTGTTCAACTTCTTTATATTGCGAAAGCTCTAGCTTAAGGTTGCCGACAAGCCGTCGCATGGCCGGACGCTGTGCTGCACCACCCACACGTGAGACTGAACGCCCAATATCAATCGCAGGCTTTTGATCCTGGTTGAATAAATCGGCATCTAACACCAATTGACCGTCGGTAATTGAAATCAGGTTCGTGGTGATATAGGCTGCAATATTGCCATTTTGTGTTGTGGCGATGGGTAAGGCTGTGATGGAGCCCCCGCCATTGTCGAGGTTTAATTTGCAGGCGCGTTCAAGTAATTTGGAATGAATATAAAAAATATCGCCTGGATAAGCTTCACGCCCTGGGGGACGGCGGAGCAGCAGGCTCAGCTCTCGGTAGGCGTCTGCGTGTTTACTGAGGTCATCAAATACAATCAAGACATCCAATCCCTGGTCGAGAAAATATTCAGCCATGGTCATACCCGCATAAGGGGCTAGATATCTGAGCGCAGGTTGATCATCAGAGCTGCTCATGACAACAATTGTGTTCGACATCACTTCTTTTTCTCGCAGCGTTTCAACCACGGAAAGTGTGGAAGATTTCTTTTGACCAATTGCAACATAAATACAACGAACGCCGGTATGTTTCTGATTTAAAATCGTATCGACCGCCAAGGTAGTCTTCCCAGTTTGACGATCTCCGAGAATTAGTTCACGTTGACCGCGACCAATTGGGAAAAGCATGTCAATAATCTTAGTCCCGGTGAACAAGGACTCATTGACAGGCGTTCGTTCGATCACGCCAGGAGCAATCTTTGACAACAACCGGTGCTCACTGGCTTCGATAATCTCGTCCCGGTCAAGCGGTTCACCCAAAGGATTGACCACACGTCCTAACAGGTGCCCTCCAACGGGGACATGCAGTCGTTTCCCAGTTGCCTGGACTAAATCGCCGCCCCTGATGCCCTGGTCGCTGCCTAACATGATGAGGTCAACATGTTTGCGATCAAGGTTTAGCGCCATCCCCTCAACACCTGTTGGAAAAGTTACGATTTCATCGATGCTGACGTTTGGTAAGCCAGACACCGTCGCAACACCATTGCCAATCCGATGTACCGTTCCAACCGTCGTGAACCGGACCTGGGTCTGGATTTGCCTAGATTTATCGGCTAGGTGGCGAACAATTTTATTGATCGCCTTCTCAAACTTAATGGCCTCTTTAGGATCAGAACGCTGTCTGATAGTCGCTAAAAAGTCATCCTTTGAAGAGATTAATTTTGCGTTTTCAATCAGTTGCTCTGAAAAAGATCGATGTTGATCATCAGAGAGGATCAATTCTTCTGCTTCACGCTTCATACTGCAGGCTTTCATCAATTGATTTTTCAATATCTGTTTTTAATTTATTTAACTCCATAGCAAGGTTGTTTGTAACAATCAAATCGCCAACACGCACTTGGATGCCTGAAATTAACTCTGGATCGATATCGATTTCCATGTTAACATTGCGGTCAGCCAATGCACTCACTGGTCGAACGAGGGCTCTTTGCTGGTCGGGCGATAATGCTTTTGCCGATTTGACATGCACTGTTGGCACGCGATCTGTAAGGGAATCGCGAACCGTCCTGACCTGGTGCATATCTTCTTTACCCATGTCCCAAATTTTCTCAATTAACTCGTTGACTAGATTATCATGAACCTCGGCTGGCGTGGTTTGAGTGAGAACTTGCCTGCTGATATTAAGAATACCGTCCACAAGCTCATCGTGAAACTCATTGATTTCTTGCTGTTGGAGCTTAGCGATTTCTTTTTCTGCCTCAATAAGGATGCTCTCTGCTTCTTTTTGTGTTGCTTCTAAGAGTGCTTCGCTTTCTGCTTGCATTTGAGTTTGGGCTTCTTCAAGATGCGTTTCAATCTCTTTATCAAGATTGTTTAACCGGTTCTCGATCAATACCAAATGCTCCTCTGCTTGTTGTTTCATTCCTTCTGCTGTCGTAAGCAATTCCTCACGCCTTTTAGCATTTTCATCCATGCGTTTTACGATCGGTTTGAAAAGAATGAAATACAGAGCAACAGCAAGGACGAGAAAGTTTATAATTTCGGCCAGTATGGTGAACAGATCAATATCCAGCATTTAATTGGTCCTTGTGTGTTTTACATGAAAAAACGGTCTAATAATGGATTTGCAAAAATTAGAATTAATACAACCAATAGAACGTAAATTGACCCTGATTCCAATAATGCCATGGAAATCAACAGAGTTGTTCGGATGTCTCCTGCAGCGTCAGGTTGACGGGCAATACCTTCCAAAGCGGTTTTCGTTGCGATTCCCTCAACAATTCCTGGAATAATACTGCCCAGAACGATTCCTCCAACAGAAAAAACAATCGTCAGTACAGTGATAAGCGTTGGTGCATCTAATTGCCACATAGGTAATGATCCTTTCTAATTTATTAGGATGATTTTGATCTTTCTTTTTTCATTTTTTTCAGGCGGCGGCGTTCCTGTTCAAATTCTTGAACTTCCACTGCCGAGGCAATATATAGAGCTGCCAGGATAGTGAAAATATAGGCCTGCAACACGCCTGTGATCAGTGATAATGTTGCCAGCGGGAGCGGGAGAAAAAGTGGTGCCAACGAAAAAATTATCGCAACAACCAGATCTGTGCTGAGAATGTTGCCGAAGAGGCGGATTGACAGCGACAATGTTCGGGAAACATGACTGACAATTTCAAGTGGGAACAGCAAGATTGGCTTCGCAAAATCTTTTGTGTATCCCCACAAGCCTTTTTCAGCAATCCCGTAAGCATGGACTGCAAAAAACACAATCAATGAAAGGGCAATCGTCGTATTGATATTTGATGAAGGCGAAACCATAAAGGGAACAATACCGAAGATATTAGAAATGATTAAAAATATTGCCAATGTCCCGAGGATTGGTAAAAATTTGTATGTTCTTTCTTCATCAGGCATCACTGAGCCAATAATTCCATTGATTGATTCGATAAGTATTTCAGCGATTCCGGGCTTGTATTTGCGAATTAAAAAGGCGAATAAAATCACAATGGCCATAATCGCCCAGGTTGAAACGATTGTATTTGTGATTTTTAGACCTAATAATTCAAAAACAACTTGTGGTGCAATGGATTCCATGTGATGACCTTAATAATTACGGATGAAAGGGCGTTTAATGCTCAGCCAGCCCTGCCAACTGAGTAAAAATGAGAACCTTACGAACATAAATGACACAAATAAGCTCAATAGTGAAAGGTATGAATGTGAGATTGCAATTGACAAAACGATTCCGAAAAACAACCAGCGCAAGACAGCCCCGCCGACAATCAACCATAAACTGCGGGAACGGTTTAGAGGCGTTATCCGGTCTACTGACCACTGCTGCGATTTAAAGTATAGAAAACCGGTGAAAGCTCCGATCAATGCCCAAAATAAGATATTGATCACCATCATTGCTTCTGGCTTTCCTCTTCTTTTTTATTTTGCTGCATAAGGTTTTTTCGCAAAATTTCGATCTGAATACGCTTAAAGATATTGTAGTAACCAATAAAAACGCCCAAACCTAAAAATGATAAGGTGAACATGTAGGTGGTTTTTGTCAACCGATCCAGATAGTGACCGAAAACAACGCCGCCAAATATGGGCAGAGCGATCTCCCATCCAAGCGTGGCTAAGCCAATCCCTTTTAATGAAAACTTCTTTTTTTGATTATCTTCTTTAGCCATTCTGATCATCTGGTAAGCTTGTTGCGTTTTCCGGTTGAAGTTTATTGCTCAGAGTTCGTATCAATCGTTCAAATGTCATGGATCCAGGTTCGGAAGCAAAGCCCGATTGCTGAGTGATTTCGCCAGCGCTTAATATGATGACAGCATTATCCCTGATATCAAGCACACCTGGGAGAATGTCAACGCTGCTCTCCTCGAATTCAGCGCGAAAATGGATCGCGCCCCTGGTAGTTTCGGCGATTAATGGCGCATGACCTGGCCGAATCCCAATTGATCCACCATCGGCAAGGGGGACGGATATTTCTAAAAGCCCTTCTTTTTCAATATTTATCCCATCCGGAGAGAGGATACGTAAGGTAAGCAGGGGGTAGACACTCACTAAGCTTCCTCCATGGCGATCTTTCTGGCTTTTTCCATAGCATCATCAATGGTTCCAACCATGTAAAAAGCTTGTTCAGGAACCTGGTCATAGCGCCCTTCTAGGATCTCTTTGAAGCCCCGGATTGTCTCTTCGATTTCGACAAATTTACCTGCATTTCCTGTAAATTCTTCTGCTGAAAAGAACGGCTGCGACAGGAACCTTTGAATGCGTCGAGCTCTGCGGACGGTTTTTTGATCTGCTTCACTTAACTCATCCATACCGAGAATGGCGATAACATCTTGAAGGTCTTCATAACGGGCGAGTGTGGATTTAACCTGCATAGCAACACGATAGTGTTCCTGGCCAACAATATGCGGTGCCATTAAAGAGGATGAGGAACTTAACGGATCAATTGCCGGGTAAATCCCAAGGTCAACCTGACGCCTTGAAAGCACTGTAGACGCGTCAAGATGAGCAAACGTAGCCACAACTGCCGGGTCGGTCATGTCATCGGCCGGTACGTAAATTGCCTGAATAGAGGTCACGCTGCCCGCTGATGTCGTTGTGATCCGTTCTTGCAGGGCCCCCATTTCAGATTCCAATGTGGGCTGATATCCAACCTCGCTGGGTAGACGACCCAAGAGCGCAGAAACTTCTGAGCCGGCTTGAATATAGCGGAAGACGTTATCAATGAACACCAAAACTGGACGGCGTTCATAATCTCGAAAGTATTCGGCCATGGTTAACGCAGTCAGCGGTGTTCGCAAGCGGGCGCCCGGCGGTTCATTCATTTGCCCAAAAACGAGGACGCTTGATTTCATCGCATCGGACTTACTCAATTCCAGATAAAGATCATTTCCTTCTCTACTACGTTCACCAACGCCTGCGAAAAGGACGATGCCAGAATGTTTCTGAGTTGAATTACGCATCAATTCTATGATAAGGACAGTTTTGCCAACGCCGGCACCACCAAATAGCCCGATTTTCCCACCGCTTGGGTAAGGGGTCATTAAGTCAATTGCTTTTATCCCGGTGGTGATTGGCGCGGTGACAACCTTTTGTGCGCGTAAGGGTGGGGAGTCAGAGTGAATTGGGTGGCGTGCGGCTCGATCCGAGACGGCTGGGTGAGCATCGATGGGTTCACCCAAAATATTGAACATACGGCCCAAAGTTTCTTTGCCGACTGGAACTAAAATTGGGTTTCCAGTGTCCTCGACGACTAACCCTCGCTGAAGGCCTTCGGTTGAGCCTAAGGCGACTGTTCGAACCGTGTGTGCATCCACATGTTCCTGAACTTCTAGGATCAGGGGCGACTTTCCATCCTGTGATACGATCAGCGCGTTATGGATACTGGGTAAATTGCCTGTATCGAATTCAACATCAACCACAACGCCAATTGCTCTGATAATAATTCCAATGTTTTCTTTCGTTGAGTGCGATGGTTTCAAAAATAAATTCCTTAAAAATGACAGTTACAATCAAAACATTATTTATAAATTGAGGCATTAGGGATGCAACCATTCATAAAAAAACCGATTTTAATTATCTATCATGATGGTTGGTTTGTCAAATTTTAGTTTTATTCTGAAGTATTTGTACATATACTAGCAACACGGTTGACCCTCACTGAGATAATGCGAAATTGAAAAACTCTTATTTGCCAAAAACGTCAAAACGATTCTATAATAACCCGATGCAATTATTGATTGTTTAGTTGTGACTGAAATTATAGACAGGAGAATTTACAATGAACCATGATTATATGATCCCCCTGGAGCCTGAAAATTTATCCAAAAAAATTGTTTTACTTGTCATGGATGGTCTCGGTGGTTTACCAATGGAGCCAGGTGGAAAAACGGAATTAGAGATAGCGAACACCCCTAATATGGATGCACTGGCCGAGAAAAGTACGCTGGGTTTGCATGTACCCGTGCGCAATGGCGTAATTCCGGGGAGCGGCCCGGCTCATTTGTCTTTATTTGGCTATGACCCAGTGCAGTATGAAGTTGGACGCGGGGTGCTTTCTGCTCTTGGCGTTGATTTTGACTTGCAGCCAAGTGATGTTGCCGCTCGGGGAAATTTCTGCTCGATCGATGAAAACGGGGTGATTACAGATCGGCGCGCAGGACGGATTTCATCGGAAGAAGGCCTGCGATTGTGTAACTTGCTTAATGAAAATATTAACGTTCCTGGGGCTGAGATTTTTATTGCTCATGAAAAAGAATATCGGTTCTTGTTTGTTATTCGCGCTGACGGTCTGAGCGCAAACATTCAAGAAACAGACCCACAAGTTGTTGGCAAGGGGCCATTGACGTCAATTGCCTTCGATGCTAAATCGAAAAAAACTGCTAAAATTGTTCAGGAATTCTCGCGACAGGCCAAACAAATCCTATCGAATGAATTCCCTGCAAATATGCTCGTTTTACGCGGGATTGCACAATTGCCAGATTGGCCAAAACTCCCGGACGTATTTAACTTGAAACCAATTGCTATTGCCATGTACCCCATGTATCGTGGTGTGGCCAAACTGGTGGGAATGGAAAGCCCGTCTGTTGCCCAATCCTATGAAGAAGAAATCGATATGTTGGAAAAATATTGGGACAATTATGACTTCTTCTTTGTCCATATTAAAAAGACGGACAGTTATGGTGAAGATGGGGCTTTTGATAAAAAGGTGCAGGAAATTGAAAAAGTTGACGCGCTTTTGCCGCGAATTTTGGCTTTAGACCCATCGGTTTTGATCATCACCGGAGATCACAGCACACCCAGCTTGATGAAAAGCCATAGCTGGCATCCTGTACCGGTGTTGCTCTATTCAAAACTTTGCCGCCCGGATGGAATTGCTAGCTTTGGAGAAGCTGCCTGCCGGGGTGGGGGGCTGGGTGTCAGATTCCCTGGCTATGAACTCATGCCACTGGCAATGGCGCATGCCGGCAGATTAGAAAAATTCGGCGCGTGATTGCCTTGTTGAAAATTTGTTAAGTAACGGGGCTGTTCAAAAAGCAAAGTAGACAGCCCCTTTTTAACGTCAACGAAAGGGTTGAGAAAATGCCCAGATCACCGTAAGATCAATGGGAGATTTTGATAATAAAACTCATGCCACCACTCTACCACGGTTGAATTGCCTTCATCATCCATAATTACTACCTGGTAGAGTAACAAATCTGGCCGCTGTCTAGCATTTAAAATGATCTCAGCATAATTAAAACTCCATAGGCCCGATGCACTTACGGGTATATCCTTTTCGATGCAAGCTAGGCCCCTATAATGATGAGCGTGAAGCCTCTGATATACACAAACGTTGACAAATACAAAGATGCCTGACTCAGCTTTACCGCTGACAATGTTTGCTTCTAAATCAACGGTGATTTCCAGGTTCCTGACAGTGCGCGTCTTAGTATTTGTCCCATCGGTCATTTCTAAAATTTGACCGGGCTGGATGTCAAAATCAAAAGATAAAAAAATAGACAGAATCTGAAGTGTTGGAATAGCTTGTCCGCGTTTCTCGACTGCCATCAACCGTCAGGGTGATCTCAGTGTTGGCTAGCCAAAGATATGATCGCAATCCGGATAGACAGTGATCACAGGGTTAACCACACACTAGTAAATAATGCTTTAATTGCTGTCAGATTGCCTAGTTCATACGGAAGGAGTTTGCTGCCTATGAGAAGGTTGCTGAAGCATTGTTTCTTTTACAGAATCTTTTGCTCTGTTTTTTCCACCTAGCCTATTTTCAGAAAACGACTCTTTTGTTCTACCAATTCTACAATTGCTCCTTGATGGCCCCTGTACTCCCAAATTGCCTATCCATGTTCGCCTCTCCACGACTTATGAACGCTTTTTTAATCGACGTTGCATTGGGTATATGACCTCTCGCCGGTCTCCGTCACCGACATGTTTTCGGTATTTCTTAGGACTACAAAGGTGTTTGTAGAGCTTTCCTCCTTGCCGTTTGTCTTCTTGAATATATTGACATATCCATGTGTGACTGACTTGAATGCCGTACAGTTGCTTGCATTTGTTAGAGATCTGTTCCGGACTCCAACCTTCTTTCAATCGAGTATCACTAATTTTCTATTCAGCTTAGCTTATCTTTTCTCGTTTAACGCTTTGTGATGGGCTTGCTTTGGGCAGTATCCATGCTGGCTGGCCTTGATTGCGGCGAACTTCAGACTTTTGGTCGATTTATGTACGCCCACCAGCTCTGCTATTTTCGTTTGACTGAAGCCATTTTCAAAATTGCATAAATAAGGTATCTTTTTTATAGGTAAGCTATTTGTGTAACTAAGTGATTTTTCTCTTTTTGACAGTGGAAAGAGCATTATTTTACTTCAGCTTCCCTTTATACTACCAGCTTTATTGCATTGCGAGTTGAATCCATACAATATTTACCGAGCAATTCGTGAAGACAATGCTCATTAGTGATATAATCTATTCATTTTAAGATTTCAAATGGATCAATCGGAAGGCCGACTATCTCTTTTCCAGTGGCATTGTAAACTGCATTTGCGATGGCTGCAGCAGTTGAAACTAACGCTAGTTCCCCAACTGATTTTGCGCCAAATGGCCCATATGGATCAATGGAATCCGTTGTATATATTTTTATTTCAGGAACATCTTTTATTGTTAAAACATTGTAATCTGTAAAATTTGGATTAAGTAATGTTCCCTTATCGAAGATAAAATCTTCAAAAAGAGCATAACCTAATCCTTGTGCAATTCCACCTTCCACCTGACCCTCAAATGCATCAAGATTAATTATTTGACCCACATCTAAGACAGCGATAATCCTTAATATTTCGACTTTACCAGTATTAACATCAACGAAAACTTCTGCGACTTGCGTTGCAAATGGATATGACATTGAAATATTGCCATACCTAATTTCGTTTGCTATCTCAACATTTTTTGCACTAAACATACCTTGCCCAATGACCCTGCTACCTCCTGTCATGTGAATATAATGCTTAGAAACAGTGCTGAAATCTAGTTCACTTTCAGTAATTACATTAATTAATTTTGCATTCCGGAATATTACGTCTTTCACATTGCAATTCCAAATATCTGCTGCACTTTCTTTCAATTTTAGTACAGCATCTTTAGATGCTAAAATAGCTGAATTGCCAGCGTATACTGTAACTCGACTTCCTTGTGCACCTGCACCTCCTTGAATGATATTTGTATCAAGATCCTCAACACTTACTTGATCATATGAAACACATAATTCCTCAGCTACAATTTGCGCAATGACAGATTTTGCGCCTTGTCCCAGCTCACCTTCACCAGTAAATACGATAATTCTTCCATTTTCTAGTATTTGAACCATTACACTCGAACCATCTCCTTCTGGGCAAGCCATTACGCTACCAGAAACATGGACAGAGGAAGCCATGCCAATCCCATATTTTTTATTCCCTCGTTTTTTAGACTTGGTTCTATTTTCTTCCCACCGGCTTTTTATTTTTGCTAATTCTATTGTACTTTGCAATTCACAACTAGCTAAACGGTAACCATGAATATTTTCATCTCCAACTTGAGCAGCATTCTTAAGTCGTATCTCGCTGGGATCAATATTTAACTCATTAGCCAGTAAGTCAATCATTACCTCGACCGCGAAATGAGATTGTGGATTTCCAAACCCCCTCATTCCACCAGCAGCTAATTTATTTGTGTAAACAAGAGACGCCTTTGTTTTAATGTTTTTAAATCTATACAAAGTATCAACACGAACCGAAGCTACCTCTAATACCCCTGGCGCGAGAAAGGCGTAAGCACCATTATCAGCGATAATATTTGTTTCTTTAGCAGTAATTATTCCATTTCTTGTTATTCCCATCTTAATATTAATTGTCATTGGAACCCGGGGCTGTGAAGTAAGAAAATCTTCTTCACGGTCCAAAACAAATTGGACAGGAGCATCAGCCATTTTTGCTAAAACTGAAACTATTGGGACAACGCGCATATAATTCTTTCCACCAAATGCCCCACCAACACAAGTCTGAATAAAGCGAAAATTGTCTTTTGGTAACAAATAGGCTGAAGAAAACCAATCTGATAAGTGTTTTGCAGATTGTCCAGGAGCCCAAATTGTTAATGAATTATCTGACCACATAGCGGTTGCTGTTTGTGGCTCTAGGTAAGCTTGGTATTGAAATGGGAGTTTGAATGTTTTCTCCAGGATTGCGTCAGCATCATTAAATCCTGTGAAAATATCTCCCCGTTCAATTTCGACATGATGACATAAATTAGATGTAAAATCGGAATGAACAAGAGGAGAATTACAATTAAGTGCCTCAATCGGATCATAAACAGAATCTAGCAACTCATAATCCACATCAACTAATTCAACAGCTTTACAAGCTATATCTCGCTCCACTGCAGCTATGGCGACTATTTCATCC